>Ga0256839_1006087_pt1 | contig 10787 bp, 11 predicted proteins | sample 354166metaG_FD_185968 | JGI IMG/M metagenome (GOLD analysis project Ga0256839, IMG submission 185968) | Hydrothermal vent microbial communities from Mid Atlantic Ridge, Atlantic Ocean - 354-166 | ecosystem: Environmental > Aquatic > Marine > Hydrothermal vents | place: Atlantic Ocean: Mid... | reverse complement strand
GCCAACGACCACGCCTTCCGCACGCTGATGAAAATGAACTGGCAGCCGGCCTTCCGCACGGTGCCGGCCTATTTCGAGCATCCCGCCTATATCGAGGCACTGGCGAACTCGGTGCGCGAGGCTTACGAGACGCTGGAAACCCGCCCCGACCATCTGGTGCTGTCCTATCACGGTGTGCCGGAACGCTACCTGTTGCAGGGCGATCCCTATTATTGCCAATGTCAAAAAACCACGCGCCTGCTGGCGGAAAAACTCGGCTGGGAGCGCGACCATTTCATCACCGCCTTCCAGTCGAAATTCGGCCCCGAAAAATGGGTCGGCCCGGCCACGGTCGAGGAAGTCGCGCGACTGGCGGAAAGCGGCAGGAAAAACATCGCCGTAATCTCGCCCGCCTTTTCCGCCGACTGTCTGGAAACACTGGAGGAAATCAACGAGGAAATCCGCGAGAGCTTCGAACACGCGGGCGGCGAGAGCTTCACCTATATCCCCTGCCTCAATGACCGTGACGACCACATCGACGCGTTGTTGCAGGTATTGGACAACGAACTGGCGGGGTGGGTAAAGTGATCAGGCTTCTGATTGCAATCGGCCTGCTCGGCGCCGCCGTCTATTACTTCCCGCAAATCCGCGAGGAGGTCGGCGGCCCCTGTCAGGCGCTGGAGAAAAAAGCCTTTCGCGACGTAACCGACAAGGGTTCCGCCAATTCGGTGATCGCGGGGCTGACCCTGACGCTGACCGACGGCAGTCTGGGGCGCAAGATCGCCGCGGACACCTATCCCGACATCCCCGCACCTTTCAGCTGCGTGGCAACCTACTACAAGCCGAAGGATTAGGTCCGCTCCAAATGGGCGATCAGCTTGTCCATGTTGCCCTGATAGGATTCCAGAATCGATCCTATCTCTGTGCGTTCGGTTGCCAGCATCGAGATGCCCTCGATAATCAGATTGATGAATTTAAGCTTGCCGCTGCGGTCCGAGACGTTCCAGTCCACGGCATAGGGCTCGCTGCCCTTCAGGGTAATGCTGGTCTCCACCAGAATCCCGAGACTGCCGGCATCGCGGCTGCGGATGATTTTCACCTTGGCACCGGCAAACTTGCGGAACTGCCGCCCGTATTTGCGCGAGATATATCCCTGGAACGCCTTGGTATAGGCCGCCTGCTGAGCGGATGACGCCGTGCGCCACGGCGCGCCCAGACAATATCGCGCGATCGTAGGCACATCGGCATAATCACGGAAAATCCCTTCGAAATTCGCCAGCATCTGCGATTCCGGCTTGCCTGAATCGATAATCGCGAAAACATCCGCCAGCACCTTGTTAATCAGATCGACGGCCTGCTTTTCCGACAGGGCCGACGCCTGACCGGGCAGCAAAGCCGCTCCGGCAAAGGCACCGGTGGAAACGACAAACCCGCGACGGGTAAGGCCGGAATTATTCGAACGCATAGGGGTCCTCCAAATCCTCGATCAGGGTTTCCCCTTCGAGGTTGCGACGCATATTCTGAAGATAGCTGATCCGCTGCGCGGCATAGCTGTCTGCCGATTCATATAGTAACGCATCGACCAGATCGGAATAGGCATAGCGTTTCCCGATCAGGTCGAGACCTTTCAGTGCAGCCAGATATTTGCGCTCCTGATCGGACAGCACATGCTGCATCGGATCAATGGCGAAATCGACCACCATACCGACCGTGCCGCGCACCGTGCTGCCACCGAACAGGGGCAATTCCACATACGGCCCCTCGGCAAATCCCCAGACGCCCAGCGTTTCGCCAAAATCCGTGTTCCGTTCGAACAGTCCGATTTCCGAAGCCGGATCGAACAGGCCGGCCAGCCCGATGGTCGAATTCAGCAGAAACCGGGCCGTGGTCTGGAACGCATCGGCCAGATCGCCCTGCAACACATGGTTGATCGCCTGCCCCGGCAATTCCAGATTGTTCGCGCTGTTATCGACCATATCGCGAACCGGCTCCGGCATCACGGCACCATAGGCCAGCGCCACCGGCCGCACCGCCGTTTTATCCACCAGCTTGTTAAAGGCGTGGATCTGCCGGTTCACATCCTCGAACGGGTCATTGACATAATCCGAAGGCACCGGTCCGCTGGCACAGGCCGACAGCAGAATCGCAAACCCTGTGGCCACACCAAAGCGGGAGATGGTATTCGTTACAGACATTGTCCGGCTTCCAGCAAAAATGATTCAACAAATGTTCAGACATGTATATTACGGCCTGTAGAACGGATTGCCAACTTTCAACTTCGCCGCGACATGAAACTGTGGCAACAAGGCGGAAACAGACATTTTGACGGGGCATAACTTGGCCGCAAACGACAGCACCAACGGCAAACGCGAACTGCGCAAGGCGATGCTCGGCGGATTCTGGCCGTTCGTTTCCATCGGTATGTTCAGCTTTTTTGTAAACCTGCTGATGCTGACCGGCCCGTTGTTCATGTTGCAGGTCTACGACCGTGTTCTCGGCAGCCGGTCCGAGGAAACCCTCACCGCCCTGCTGATCCTCGTCGCGGGGCTGTTTACCCTGATGGGTGTGCTGGATTTCGCCCGCGCCCGAGTCGCTGCCCGCCTCGGGGCGGCTTTCCAGACAAGGCTCGACGCGCGCGTATTTGCCGCGACCCTGCGCGCTGCAACCACACCGGCCGGTCGCGCAGCCAGCGCCCCCGCCCTGCGCAATCTGGAATCGGTGCAAAAGCTCCTGTCATCACCGGCCCTGTTCGCCCTGATCGATATTCCGTGGACACCGCTGTTCATTCTGGCGATTTTCACCTTCCACCCCATGCTCGGCTGGCTGGCACTGGGCGGCGGCGCGCTGATCGTGGCCATTGCCATCACCAACCGCTTCATGACCTACCGCCCTGTCGGCGATGCGACACGGAAAACACTGGCGGGGGATGCTCTCGCCGCCACCCTGCGCGAACAAGGGGAGGCCGTGCACGGCCTCGGCATGGAAAGCGCCGCGCTGGCCCGCTGGCAGAAGCTGCGCGATGCCGCACTGGCGGCGCAGATCCGCTCCTCGGACATGACGGGAGGCTTCGGCACCCTGACGAAAACACTGCGGTTTTTCCTGCAATCGGCCATGCTGGCGCTCGGGGCGTGGCTGGTCCTGCAAAACCAGATGACGGCAGGGGCCATGATCGCCGCATCCATCATGATGGGACGGGCGCTGGCGCCGGTGGAACAGACCATCGCGCAATGGCCGCTGATCCAGCGCGCGCGCAACGGCTGGCGCGATCTGGCGACATTCCTGTCGCGTATTCCCGAGACGCCGGAACGCACGCACCTGCCGCGGCCAAAGGCCCTGCTGACGCTTGAATCCGTAACCATCATCCCCCCGGGAGCCGAAACCGCCACCCTGCGCGGCGTCGGTTTTGCCCTGCAACCGGGGCAGGCCCTCGGCATCATCGGCCCGAGCGCCTCGGGCAAATCCACGCTGGCCCGCGTTCTTGCGGGGATCTGGCCGCCTGCCGCCGGAAAGCTGCGCCTCGACGGGGCAACTCTGGACCAGTACGGCTCCGACCTTGGCAAACACATCGGCTATCTGCCGCAGGACGTAACCCTATTCGAGGCAACAATCGCCGAAAACATCGCCCGCCTGTCCACCGCACCGGATTCCGCCGCAGTGGTGGCCGCCGCGAAAAAGGCCGGGGCACACGACATGATCCTGAAATTGCCGCAGGGATACGATACCGTAATCACCGGCTCCGGCCGCCTGTCCGGCGGGCAGAAACAACGGATCGGACTGGCCCGGGCCATGTTCGGAGAGCCGGTGCTGCTGGTGCTGGACGAACCGAACGCCAATCTGGATGCGCAGGGCTCCGAAGCCCTCAACCGCGCCATCCGCGATTTCAAATCGGCTGGCGGCAGTGTCATCATCATGGCACACCGTCCCGCCGGCATTGCGGAATGTGACCTGCTGATGGTGCTGCAGGACGGTATCCCCCGCGCCTTCGGCCCGCGTGACGAGGTGCTGCGCGCACAGGTCCAGAACCACTCCGAAGTGGCGGAAACGCTGGCACCGGAGGGCACGAAATGAACCACTGGAGCCCCCGCAATCCCCTGCTGCTGGGCTATCTCGCCCTTGCCGTGCTGGTGTTCGGCGTCGGCCTCTGGTCCGTCAAAACCAGCATCGCCGGCGCTATCGTCGCCAACGGGCAGGTTGAGGTCGAGGTCAACCGGCAGGTGGTGCAGCACCCCGACGGCGGCGTCATCGGCGCCATCCTCGTCGATGATGGCGACACCGTTGCCGCCGGCGACGTGTTGCTGCGCTTCGACGATACACAGGCGCGCTCCGATCTGGCGGTGATCACCGGCCAGCTATACGAGATTTCCGCCCGCAAATCCCGGCTGGAGGCCGAGCGGGATAACGCCGATACCGTCACCTTTTCCCCCTTGCTGACCGACAACACCGATGACCTGCTGGTCGCCGAACTAATGCAGGGTCAACGCAACCTGTTCATCGCCCGCCGCGACACCCTCGCGCGCGAGGAAGCCCTGCTCGGCAAGAAAAAGACCCAGATCGAGGACCAGATCCGCGGCATGGAATCCCGGATCGCCGCCCTGCGCAGGCAACAGGCTCTGATCGCCGAGGAACTGGCGGACGAGGAAGCCCTGCTCGCCAAAGGTTTGTCGCAGGCCACCAAGGTCCGCGCCCTGCAACGGGAAAAGGCGCGCATGGAGGGACAACTCGGCGAGCTGGCCGCCATCATTGCCGAAAACCGTGGCCGCATCGCGGAAATCGAGATCGAGATCCTGCGCCTACGCTCCCGCCTGCGCGAAGATGCCATCACCACCCTGCGCGACCTGCAATTCCGCGAGATCGAGCTGGCGGAAAAACGCGCCTCGCTGCTGGAAACCCTGCAACGGATGGAGGTCCGCGCCCCTGTCTCCGGCGTGATCTACGGCAAGAAATTCTTCGCCATCCGCTCCGTGGTGCGACCGGCGGAACCGATCCTCTATATCGTGCCGCAGGATTCGCGGCTGGTCATAAAAACCCGCATCCCCGCGCGCCACATCGACCAGGTCCACACCGGCCAGACCGCCAGCCTGCGTTTTGCCGCCTTCGACACCCGCACCACGCCCGAGATTTCTGGAACCGTCACCAAGGTCTCCCCTGATGTTTTCGTCGATAACGCGACCGGAGAGACATATTATGCCGCCGAAATCCTGCCGGACGAGGGCGAGACCGAACGTCTGGGCGATGTCGAAATCGTGCCGGGCATGCCGGTGCAGGCCTTCCTGAAAACCCGCGAGCGCACACCGTTGAATTACCTGTTGAAACCGCTAACCGACTATTTCACCCGCGCCTTTCGCGAAAGCTGAGGCCGACAGCGGCAGCGGATTGCTGGCAGTCTTGTAGGCGCTCCAGTCGGTGATTTCCGGATAATACATCGCCCGCCATTTGCGCACGCGCGGGTTCATCAGCCGGAACCATACCGGCGGCACCAGCGCGATCGCGGCCAGAAACGGATAGCCATAGGGAATCTGCGGCGCCTCGGACTCATCATAGGTCTGCAGCACCGGAAAACGCCGGTCCGGCTTGTAGTGATGGTCCGAATGGCGCTGCAGGTTGATCAGCAGATAATTGGTAAACCGGCGGGGCGAATTCCACGAATGGTGCGGACGCACCGGCTCGTATTTCCCGCCGCCCAGATGTTTGCGCACCAGCCCGTAATGCTCGACATAATTCGTCAGTTCCAGAAACAGCACCGCAATAAACGCCTGTATCAGGAACAGCCCGACACCGGCCCAGCCGCCCGCCAGCAAGGCCAGCAGCAGGAAACCCGCCGACCAGGATCCATACCGCCAGAACGGGTTGGAACGGTCGAACTCCGGCAATCCCTTTTGCCGCAGCCGCGCCGCCTCCAGCCGCCACGCGGCAACCGCCCCCTGATACAGAACCCGCGGGAAATAGGCATAAAACCCCTCGTTATACCGTGCCGTCACCGGATCGGCCGGCGTCCCGACATAGCGGTGGTGGATCAGGATATGCTTGGTGCGGAAATGCCCGAACAGCACCATCGCCAGCAAGGCATCGCCCAGCGCCCGTTCCCGCCGGTCCTTCTGGTGGATCAGCTCGTGCGCATACACGATTCCGACCTCGCCGGTGGCAATGCCGACCGCGATCATCAGGAACACCGCCTCAACACCCGAAAGATGCCCGAACCGGGTGGCGGCAACAATCGCGAAATAGACGAAAAACACCTGTAGCGGCAGCCAGATCATGGTTAACAACCGGTGTCCGCGCAATGCGGCCTCGCCGGTCTCCGGATCGGGATTGCTGTTGTTGTTCCCCAACAGGCGATCCAGCAACGAACTGGCCACCATGCCGTAGAACGGCACCAGCGCAATCCACCAGCCGCCGAGCATCGCCGCCACGACCACCAGCACCGCCAGCACCAGCGACACGGCAAAGGGCGCGACACCCGGGGGTTGCCTGTTTTCCTCGATCATCCGGACCACTCCTGACTGCTGCGACTCGCCCGCAGCATACTTCAGCCCCCCGCCAGCGCATAGACCTTGCGCATGACCGTTGGCAAGGCATCCGGCTCAATCCGTTCGAACCGCCCTGTGCTTCCCTCCACCTCGGCCACCCGCACCTTCAGGCGCAAATGGAAATGGGTAAACGTGTGCCGCACCTCTTCCGGCAATTCCCGCCAGTCGGCCCCGACCGGCGGACGGGCCACAGGCTCCCCCTCCACCCAGTCCGAACCGGGAAAGCCGAGCATCCCGCCCAGCAACCCCTTGTCCGGCCGCGTCTCGACCAGCACCGCCCCGTCGGGCCTCCGCGCCAGATAGACCACTCCCCTGCGCACCGGTTTCGGCGGCTTTGCCCGCCGCCGCGGCAGTTCCGCCGCAATGCCCAGCGCCCGCGCCCGGCAGGACGCACGCCACGGGCAGGCCCCGCATTCCGGCACCTGCCCGCACAGCGTCGCGCCCAGATCCATCACCGCCTGCGCATAATCGCCACAACGGCTATCCGGCGTCAGCCCCCCGGCCAGCCGCCGCAGCTCCGCCTTGCAATCCGGCAAGGGCTCCGCGACCGCATAGAGCCGCGCCATCACCCGCTCGACATTCGCATCCACCACCACCGCCTTGCGATCAAAGGCAATCGCTGCAATCGCGCCGGCTGTATACGGACCGATACCGGGCAGTTGCAGCAACCCCTCCACCGTATCCGGAAATACCCCGCCGAGATCGCCCGCAACCACCCGCGCGCATTTCAGCAGGTTGCGCGCCCGCGCGTAATATCCCAGCCCCGCCCATTCCGCCATCACATCGGCGTCAGCCGCCGCCGCCAGCGCATGCACATCCGGCCAGCGGGCGATAAACGCGGTGAAATACCGCCCCACCGCCGCCACGGTGGTTTGCTGCAACATCACCTCGGACAGCCATATATGATAGGGGTCGGGGCGCTGGCCCGCCCGGCTCGCATCCGGCGGCACGCGCCACGGCATTACCCGCGCATTCCGGTCATACCAACGCAGAATATCGGCGGAATCGGGGGCCGGCTGCGGCATACTCACGCTCCGCCCGCCAATAAAAGTTGGCCGCGCGCGCGTAACAGGCTATTGTATGCCCAACTGAAAACCGAAAGTCCCATGACCCGCAAATCTGACGCCAAATCCGCAAAACGCAAGCCCTCCGCCGTCACAAAACGGCGGGCGCGCGGATTTGTGCAGACCGGCGGCCTGCTGGCCAGACGTATCCGCGGCGCGACCGAGAAACGCGGCTTTGCCGAAACACGCTTGCTCACCCACTGGAAAGACATCGTCGGCCCCGCGCTCGCCAACATCGCGCAACCGGTCAAGATCGCCCATGCCCGCGACGGGTTCGGTGCCACGCTTACCGTGTTGACCGACGGCGCCCATGCGCCGGAACTCCAGATGATGCTGCCGAATCTGAAAGAAAAGATTAACACGGTTTACGGCTACTCTGCCATTTCCCGCATCCGTATCACCCAAACAGCCGGCCACGGCTTTGCCGAGGAACCGGCAGCTTTTGTCCACGAAAAACCTGCCCGAGCACCCGTTCCGGCAGAAAAACTGGCCGAAATCCGCGCAACTGTCAGTGAAATCGGTGACGAAAGTTTCCGTGCTGCATTGGAATTGCTCGGAAAGAACATAGTTGCTAACAAGTCAAACGCAGAAAAAAAGGAACTTCGATGACCAGAGACCCCAATCTGACCCGCCGCGCAGCTCTTGCCCTGATGTCCGCCAGTGCGGCCACCACCGCCTTGCCGGCCTTCGCGCAGGACGCCACCGAAGGACCGGTGGTCGAGGTCATGACGCTCGGCGATCCCGATGCGCCGATCACCATGTATGAATATTCCTCTTTCACCTGCCCGCACTGCAAACGCTTCCATCAGGAAGTCCTGCCACTGATCCAGAAAAACTACATCGACACCGGCAAGGTGAAACTGGTCTACCGTCCGATCTATTTCGACCGCCTCGGCCTCTGGGCCGACATGATCGCCCGCTGCGGCGGACAGATGCGCTATTTCGGCATCGGCAAGATGATCTTCGATAAACAGGCGGAGTGGACGCAGGGCGAAACCGCGCTCGATATCGTCAACAACCTGTTTGCCATCGGTCGTGTTGCCGGACTTGAGGATGCCGATATGGAAGTCTGCATCCAGGATGCCGAAATGGCTAATGCGCTGGTCGATGAATCGACCGCCAACGCCGAGGCCGACGGCATCAACGCCACCCCGACCTTCGTCATCAACGGCGAGGTTTTCCCCAACCAGGCCTACGAAGGCTTCGTCGCCAAATTCGACGCGCTCCTCGCCGAATAAACCTCACGCGTCGGGCGGAACCCCGTTCTGCTCGGCGCGCCGCCTGCTCTGCCGGAGCGCCGCCAACCGCGCCCGCTCCAGTAACATCTCCAGCGCCTGAACCCGCGCGCTTGCCCTGACCGCCCGCGCTCGGCTTTCACCCATGGCCTCTCCGATTTCCCGTATCGCCGCCGCCAACCGCGCCTGTTCCCGCGAAACCCAGTTTTGCCAGCGCGCCAGCGCCACAAAATCCGCGCCGCCCTGCCGCCGCGCGTCCAGTTCCGCACGCGCCTGTTCCAGCGCCTGTTTTTGCTGCACCTGTTGCGCATAGGCCGCCAGATCCCGCGCCTTGGTCTGTTCTGCCAGCACCAGCAGTTTTTCCAGATCCTCCGGCGTCAAACCCCACCCCGCTCCCGCGCCTTGCGCCGCATGATCTCGGCAAACCGCAGCGCCGCCGCAATCGCCTTGTAGTGTTCCGGTGAAATCTCCTGCCCCACCTCGACCGTGCTGTAAATCGCCCGCGCCGTTGGCGGATCGCTGTGGATCGGCACACCCGCCGCACTGGCCATCTCGCGAATACGCGCCGCCACCTCGTCCTCGCCCTTGGCCACACATTCCGGCGCCGACCCTTTCTTGCGGCTCCACTTCAGCGCCACCGCATAATGGGTCGGGTTGACCACCACCACATCGGCTTTCGGCACATCCAGCAACATCCGGTTGGTGGCAATATCGCGCCCCTTCTGCCGGCGCTGCGACTTGGTGTGCGGATCGCCCTCGGCCTCCTTGTTTTCGTCCTTCATCTCCTGCAATGACATCCGCTGCTTGCGCGCATGGTTGAACCGCTGCCAGATCATATCCACCACCCCGACCAGAATCGCGAATACCGTGATCAGGGCCAGCAGATCGACCAGCACCCGGAAGATCACCATGACCAGCACGCCCGGACCGGCACGCGACAGCCCGATCATTTCACCGGCGATCCCCTTCAGGTAAAACCCGACAATCAGCGTCACCACCGACATCTTGACGAAGGTCTTGGCGAACTCCACCAGCCCCGACAGCCCGAATTTGTTCTTCACACCGGAAATCGGCGATATCTTGTTCAGCTTCGGTTTGAGCTTGTCCGGCGCGAACACAAACCCGCGTTGCCCGAGGATCGCCAGAAGCGCAAACACCACCGGCACGATAAACACCGCCGCAACCGGCGCCAGTGCCCGCAGGATAATGCCCGCCGACACGCTCAATCCGCCCGACCCGAGGATCGCCCCCGTCAACCGGTCCGGCGCCGCCAGAAATACCTGCAATCCGGCTGCAAACTGCGGCGCGGCCATCGCCCCGAATGCCAGAAACGCCACCAGCAATCCCAGATAGGACCCCGCCGCCGACAGGTCCATCGACTTGGGTATGTCGCCCTTTTTCCGCGCTTTCTCCAGCTTCTGCGGCGTTGCCTCATGTGATTTCTCGCCGCTGTCCTCGCCTCCCTGCGCCATCAGGGCAGCCCCAGCGGATTGCCCAGCACCGCATCCATCTGCCCGTTCCAGACCAGCAGCATCACCGGCGCGCCGAGCGCCAGCAACAGGATGGCAACGCCGGTGATCAACGGCGCACCGACAAAGGCCACCAGCAGCGTCGGCATCGCCCGGTTGATCGCCCCCAGCCCGAGGTTATAGGCAAAAGACGCCACCAGAAACGGCCCCGAGAGCGTAAACGCCAGCGCAAAAGCCGAGGAAACCCGCGCCACACCCCATTCCGCCACATCGCTGCCCGCTGGCAACAATCCCGCCGGCACAATGCGATAGGATTCGATCATCGCCAGCGCCGCCTTGACGTGCAGTCCCGTCGCCAGCACCAGCGCCAGCCCGGTCATCACCAGCAGATTGCCAACCGCCGGCATCGGGTCCGGCGTCACACCGGCGCCCGCAATCTGCGTGACCGAGGTGCTTTGCGCCGCAATCGAGCCCGCCAGTTGCAGCGCCAGAACCAGCAGCCGGATGGAAATT
>Ga0256839_1006086_pt1 | contig 10790 bp, 8 predicted proteins | sample 354166metaG_FD_185968 | JGI IMG/M metagenome (GOLD analysis project Ga0256839, IMG submission 185968) | Hydrothermal vent microbial communities from Mid Atlantic Ridge, Atlantic Ocean - 354-166 | ecosystem: Environmental > Aquatic > Marine > Hydrothermal vents | place: Atlantic Ocean: Mid... | reverse complement strand
ACGAGGGCCGCCCCGGTCGGGCCGTGGCCGCACACGACGCCCACGAGATCCGGATCGATGCGCGCCTCGGCCATGAGGTCGCGGGCGATGAGCATCGAGTGGGGGGTCCACTCGGAGGGCTTGACGACCACGGCGCTGCGGGCCGCGAGCCCCATCACCACGTCCCCCATGGGCAGCGCGAAGGGGAAGTTCCACGGCGAGACGATCCCGATCACGCCCCGCGGCTCGTAGCGCACGTAGCCCTTCTTGTAGGGCCACAGCAGGTGGTGGAAGATCGGGCGGTCGCGCAGGAACCGTTCCGCGCGTGTGGCGTAGTAGTGTGAAAGGTCGGCGATGGGCAGGACCTCGTGGACCCGGGCCTCGAAACGCGGCTTGCCGGTCTCGCGGCTGATGGTCTCCGCCACGTCGTCGGCGCGGTCCAGCAGGCGGTCGCGGAAGGCCAGCAGCCGGGCCCGGCGCTCGCCCCAGGGGAGCGCCGCCCACCGGGCCTGGGCGCGCCGGGCCCGGGCGACGACACGGCGCACGTCCTCGGCGTCGGCGACGGCCACGGGCGCGAGCGGCCGCCCCGAGGCCGGCTCGACGTTTTGGAGGGGCTGGCGTGCGTGCGTGCGTACGGCGTCGGGCATGGCGGTACCCACCAGGTTGCCCGCGGGCGGGGCCGGGCGCAGTATGGGGCCGCGCAGGGGCCGCTGGCAAGGCGCATCTGGCGCGGAAACGTCGTTTCGCGCCCGCGGCACCCGGTGGGACGGGCGGCGCACCGGGCGCCTGCGGAGGGTCTACAGGGCGAGATCCACCTCGTGGCCGGTCCGAGGATCGCGCAACACGATCCGCTGGCCGCGTTTGCGGGCCTCGCGCACGGTCTGCAGGAGCCCGAGGGCCTCGGCCACCACCTGGCCCGGCGTGCGGGCCCCGATCTCCTTCGCGAGCGTCACCAGCAGCATCGCCGTGCGGCCGGGGATCTCCACCGCCACCGGGCCCGTCTCCGGCGCGCCGCGCTCGGCCTTGGGGTCGAAGCCGCCGGTCACGAGTCGTCCTTCATCTCGCCGCGGGCGAAGATCGAGGCCACGTAGGTCAGCACGTCCGTCGCCGACACCTCGTCGTAGCCGTAGTTGCGGATGAGGCGTTGCTTGACCACCTCGATCTTCTCCTGGGCCTCCTTGTCCACCACGTTGGACACGAGGCTCGTGAGCTTGATGCTGTCCTTTTGGTCCTCGAACAGCTTGAGTTCGAGGGCCTTGTACAGCCGTTCGTTCGTGCGAAAGTCGAACTGCTTGCCCTCGATGGCCAGGGCCCCGATGTAGTTCATGATCTCACGCCGGAAGTCGTCCTTGCGGCTTTCGGGGATGTCGATCTTCGTCTCGATGGACCGCATCAGGCGCTCGTCGGGCTCCTCGTCCTGACCCGTGTAGGGGTTCTTGACCTTCTCGCGCTGGGTGTAGGCCTTGACGTTGTCGATGTAGTTGGCGCAAAGGCGGGCGATGGCGTCCTCGTCGGCCGAGATGGCGCGTTGCACCTCGTTCTTGACGATGTCCTCGTACTCTTGCTTGACCACGGCCAGCAGGTCCGCGAAGCGCTTGCGGTCCTCCTCGTTCGTGATGAGGGAGTGGTTGCGAAGACCCGATTCGAGCTCGTTCATCACCATGAACGGGTTGATGCTCGACTGCCCCTGGTCGCTGACCAGACAGTTGGCGATCTTGTCCTGTACGTAGCGTGGGGAGATGCCGTCCATGCCCTCGCGCTTGGCCTCCTTGCGCAGTTCCTTGACGGTGTCTTGCGTGTAGCCGGGCAGGGTCTTGCCGTCGTAGAGCTTGAGCTTCTGCAGCAGGGTAAGCTGGTGCTTCTTCGGCTCCTCCAGCCGCGTGAGCACGGCCCACATGGCGGCCATCTCCAGGGTGTGGGGGGCGATGAAGCGGCCGCGGACCTTCTTGGGGTTGTAGTCCTTGGCGTAGATCTTGATCTCCTCGGACAGCTTCGTGATGTACGGGATGTCGATCTTGACGGTGCGGTCGCGCAGGGCCTCCATGAAGCGGTTTTCGAGCAGGCGCTGGTACTCGGCCTCGTTCGTGTGGCCGATGATGACCTCGTCGATGTCCGTCTGCGCGAACTTCTTGGGCTTGATCCGTTGCTCCTGCGTGGCGCCCAGCAGATCGTAGAGGAACGCCACGTCGAGCTTGAGGATCTCCACGAACTCGATGACGCCGCGGTTCGCCACGTTGAACTCGCCGTCGAAGTTGAAGGCGCGCGGGTCCGAGTCCGAGCCGTACTCGGCGATGCGGCGGTAGTTGATCTCGCCGGTCAACTCCGTGGCGTCCTGGTTCTTCTCGTCCTTGGGCTGGAAGGTCCCGATCCCCACGCGGTCCTGTTCGCTCACGAGCAGCCGCCGCACGCGCACGTGCTGGATGACCTTGCCCCAGTCGCCGCGGTAGTGCTTGATGAGTTCGTTGAAGATGTAGCGGCACGCCGGGTTGAGGTCCCCGCGCACGTACGGGCGGAACCCGTCGTTTTCGAGCCCGAGTTCCGTGATCGCCTGCTCGCGCCATGCGCCCGGGATGAGCTTGAGGGGCTCTTCGTGCATGGGCGAGGGGAACACCTCCTGGCCCGCGGTCAGGTGCCGAAGGTCCGGGGGCAGGACCCAGTCGTACGTATAGAGGGCCCCCTGCGGCGTGCGGCTGTAGTCCTCCAGGCCCTTCTTGAGCAGGCGCACGATGGTGCTCTTGGACGAGCCCACCGGGCCGTGCAGCAAGATGATGCGCTTTTCCGTGCCGTAGCGCATGGCCGCGGCCTTGAGGACGTTGACGAACTTCATCAACGGGATATCGAGGCCGAAGATGGCGTCGGCGCCGCCGTGGGTCTCGTCGTCGAAGAAACGGTAGTGGACCACCTTCTTCTTGTTGTCCACGTATTCTTCGGTGCCCTGGGCGAGGATCATGTCGTAGATCCGCTCGTGCGCCGTTCGGGCCACGCGGGGGTTCTTGCGTACGAGGTCGAGGTAGTCCTCGAACGACCCTTCCCAATTGAGGTCTTCGTAGGTGCGGTAGTCCTGCAGGGCTGCGATGCGGTCGACGAGTGCGGTCATGACGAATCCCGGGGGGCGCGCCGGCCCCTACGCTGCTACAATAGCAGCCGCAAGGGCGCTTGCCATGATCTCCCGCATCGATCAGGACCACAGCCGCTTCCGCGAGATCGTTCGGGGGAAGATCCGCGAGAACCTGCGCAAATACATCTCGCGCGGTGATTTCGTCACGCAGCAGGGCAAGGACCGGGTCAGCATCCCGATGCCGCAGATCGACATCCCGCGCTTCGTGCACGGCGACGGCGGGGGTTCCGGTGTGGGACAGGGGGACGGCGAACCAGGCGACCCCATCGACGGTGCGCCGCAGGAGGGCCAGGGGGCCGGCGAGGCCGGTCAGGGTGAGGGGGAGAAGGCCCTCGAGGTCGATGTCACCTTGCAAGAGTTGGCTGCGATCTTGGGGGAAGAGCTGGGCCTGCCGCGCATCGAGCCCAAGGGTTCGGACTCGCTGTCCACGCAAAAGGACCGCTACACGAGCCTGCGCACCACGGGCCCCGAGAGCCTGCGCAGCTTCCGCGCCACGTTCAAGCGCGCCCTGCGCCGCCAGATCGCCAGCGGCACCTACGACCCGCGCAACCCCACCATCGTCCCGATCCGCGAGGACCGCCGCTACCGCTCGTGGCGAACCGAGCCCAAGCCCCACACGAACGCGGTGATCATCTACATGATGGACGTGTCGGGCTCGATGGGCGACGAGCAGAAGGAGATCGTGCGCATCGAGTCGTTTTGGATCGACACCTGGCTGCGCAGCCAGTACGAGGGGATCGAGAGCCGCTACATCGTGCACGACGCCACCGCGCGCGAGGTGGACCGGGACACGTTCTTCCGCACCCGCGAGTCCGGGGGCACGATGATTTCCTCGGCCTACCGCCTGTGCGCCGAGCTCATCGAAAAGGACTTCGATCCCTCCGCCTGGAACATCTACGCCTTCCACTTCAGCGACGGCGACAACTGGAGCGTGGACGATACGTCCGTGTGCAAGAAGATCCTGCGCGAGACCCTCGTGCCGGCGTGCAACCAGTTCGGGTACGGGCAGGTGGAGAGCCCCTACGGCTCCGGCCAGTTCATCAAGGACCTGCGCGAGGCCTTCGGCGACGAGGAGAAGCTCGTTACGAGCGAGATCAAGGGCAAGGACGACATCATGGACTCGATCCGGGACTTCCTGAAGGGAGGGCGGTGATGGCGCCGGTGACCCCGGACCTGCGTCGCCTGCAGGACGAGATCCTCGGCTACGCGCGCGCCTACGGGCTCGATCCCTTCGAGACGTACTTCGAGGTGGTGGACTACCGGCAGATGTGCGAGGTGGCGGCCTACGGTGGGTTTCCGGTGCGCTACCCGCACTGGCGGTTCGGGATGGAATACGATCACATGCTCAAGAGCCACACCTATGGGCTGTCGAAGATCTACGAGCTGGTGATCAACACCGACCCCTGCTACGCGTACCTGCTCGAAGGCAACAGCCGCGTGGACCAAAAGCTCGTGATGGCGCACGTGTACGGTCACTGCGACTTCTTCAAGCACAACGCCTACTTCGCACACACCGACCGGCGCATGATCGACACGATGGCGAACAACGCCTCGCGCGTGCGCCGCTACATGAACCGCCACGGGGTCGAGCGGGTGGAGGCGTTCATCGACGTGTGTCTGAGCGTGGACAACCTCATCGATCCGTGGGCCGTGTTCCCGCGCGCCGAGCCGGCGACGCCCGACGCCGCCGAACCGGGGGACGCGGGGGAGTCGGGGGTGGGGCGCCTGCCGAACGTGCGTGGCTACCTCGAAGAGTACGTCAACCCGCCCGAGTTCATCGAGGAGCAGCGGGCCAAGAAGCGCCGGGAGGCCGACCGGCTGCGGCGCAAGGTGCCCGTGCGGCCCGAGCGCGACGTGCTCGGCTTCCTCGTCCAGCACGCGCCCCTCGACCCCTGGGAGGCCGACATCCTGTCCATCATCCGGGAGGAAGCCTACTACTTCCTACCTCAGATGCAGACGAAGATCATGAACGAGGGCTGGGCGAGCTACTGGCACAGCCGCATCATGACCGAGCGGGCCCTGCGCGACGACGAGGTCATCGACTACGCCGACGTGGTCTCGAGTGTGTTCCAGACCGCGCCCGGACGGCTCAACCCGTACAAGCTGGGGGTCGAGTTGTTCCGGCACATCGAAGAACGTTGGGACAAAGGGCGCTTCGGCAAGGAATGGGAGACCTGCGACGACCTGGCGGCCAAGGAGACCTGGGACCGCAAGCTCGGCCTCGGCCGGCAAAAGATCTTCGAGGTGCGGCGCCTGTACAACGACGTGACCTTCATCGACGAGTTCTTCACCGAGGACTTTTGCCGCGAACAGAAGTTCTTCACCTACGTGACGAATCGGCGTACGGGGCGGAAGGAGATCGAAGGCCGGGAGTTCGCCAAGATCAAGAAGATGCTGCTTGCGCGCCTTACGAACTTCGGCCAGCCGTTCATCTACGTGGTGGACGCCAACGACAAGAACCGCGGTGAACTGCTGCTGGCCCACAAGCACGAGGGGATCGATCTCAAGCTCGACTACGCGCGCGACACGCTGCGCAACCTGGAGAAGATCTGGCGCCGGCCCGTGTCGCTATCGACCGTCATCGACGACAAGCCCAAACGCCTGCGCTACGACGGCTCCGAGGTGACGATCTCCGACGAGACCGCCGAGATCCGGCTGCCCTAGCGCCGCACGCGACGCCCCCCGGCCGGGGGGCGTGGCCGGTCGCGTCCCCTCGGGGGACTACTGCGGCAGGACCGTCCCCACGCCGGCGCCCCACCAGCTCGGCGTGTTCTGCTTGATCGTGGTGATCTGGGCCGTGACCGGATCGATCCGCAACACCTGCCCCGAGGCATCGAACGCGAAGATGTCGTTCTCCCAGCCGGCGAGCCCCCAGACGCTGGAGACGGGCAAGGTGGCGAGATCGCCGAGCACCATGCCCGTCGTCGGATCCGACTCGACGATGACGGTGCCGCCGACGCCGTTTTTGTTGGTGGCGCCGTAGGTCCCGACGTTCTTGATCGAGAACACGTCGCCGTCGTTGGAGTAGCTCGGCCCGTAGCTTCCGATCTGCACAAGCTGGATCATGTTGCCGTTGATGTCCACGCGGTACCAGGCGCCGCTGTTGGCGATGGCGATGAGCGTGTCGTCCGCCGGGTCGAGGACGCCCGGCGGCACCATCGTAAGGCCGTTGAAGCTCTGCGGCAGGTCGGCGAGCCACCAGCACTCGGCGGTGGCGGCGTTGCACACGAACAGGTCGCTGAAGGTTACGCCGTACAGGACCCCGAAGCGGTCGATGGCGATGTCCGTCATGCTGCCGGGCGACTGGTCGTAGGAGAAACCACCGACCTGGACGATGTCGTAGGGCGCCTCCACGTCCATCGTGTACAGGGTGCTCGAAGTGTGGGCGTAGACCTTGAACGGCAGGGCCGTGTCGCCCGGCTTGTCCGGATCCATGGGAAACGGGTCGTCGGGATCGGGGATCCCGTCGCCGTCGCTGTCGTCCACGCCGCCCGTCGTGCCCGCGGTGCCGGCCGTGCCCGCCGTGCCGGCCGTGCCCGCCGAGCCCGCGGTGCCGGCCGTACCCGCCGTGCCGGTGGCGTCGGTCGTGCCGGCCGTCGAACCGGACGAGCCGCTGCCGGCCGAGTCCGTGCCCTGCGTGGTGCCGGCCGTCGTGCCGGATGTGGAACTGGAGGTGGACCCCGTGGCCGTGGCGGTGCTGCCGGCCGTCGTCGAACTCGTCGCGGACGCGGCGGAGGAGCCGCCGTCGTCGCCGCCGCAGGCGAGGCACAGGGTCAAGGACGAGACGGCCGCGAGCGGCCGAACGAAAACGAAGATGGAACGGTGCATGTCAATCCCCCTTGCATGGCACGTCGAGGTGCACCGTGAGCGTACCGAACCTTCCGGGGGGGCGAACGATCCCCAGAAGAAACGTTGTTCAACCCCGCTTGGGGGCGGTTCCAGTGACTTCGGCGGCGACCCGTTCGACGCGCGCGGTCGCGGCGCCCCGCGCGAAGCGAAGGGACAGGGCGTCGCCGGGGGCGAGGGTGTCGGCGTCGAGCACGGCCCGACCCGTGCGCGGATCGAGGGCGATGGCGTAGCCGCGGGCGAGCACGGCCGTCGGGTCGAGGGCTCGTAGCGCTGCCTCGAAGGCGGCCAGGCGGCGGCGGGGTGTGTCGGTCAGGCAGGCCGCCGCCGTCCGCAGCGCCCCCTCCGTCCGCCGAAGGCGGGCCCGCGCCGCCTGCGTGTGTATGGCGGCCGGCCGGTGCAGGCGCCCCTGGAGCTCCAGCAGACGGGTGCGGTGCGCGGTGAGGCGTCGCAGGGGCTGGGCGCGCTCGAGCCGCTGGGCGAGGGCGGCGAGGCGGCGCCGCTCGATCTCCCCGAGCCGCTGCGCCCGGTGGGCGAGGCGGAGCCGAAGCTCCCGAAGGAGCGTTTGCCGGTCGAGGGCCTGCCGGCGCGTGGCTGCTGCGAGGTGCTCGGCCGCCCAGGCAAGGCGCGCCTCGAACGCCATCGCGCCCTCCGTGGCAAGTTCCGCGGCGTGGGTGGGCGTGGCGGCGCGCACGTCGGCCACCCAGTCGGTGGCCGTCACGTCCACCTCGTGCCCCACGGCCGAGATCACCGGGACCGGGCAGGCGGCCACCGCGCGGGCCAGGGCCTCGTCGTTGAACGCCCACAGATCCTCCATGGAGCCGCCGCCGCGGCCGAGGATCACCACGTCCACGTCGGGTGCTCGGGCGAGGCGTTCGAGCGCGGCGCGCAGCGAGGCGGGCGCGCCCTCGCCCTGCACCGTGGCGTGGGCCACCAGGATCGGCATCGGCCGGCGCGCGCGGACCACGGCCACGATGTCGCGCAGGGCGGCCCCGGTGCTGGACGTGACCACCCCCAGGCAGCGGGGCAGGCGCGGCAACGGCCGCTTGCGCGACGGATCGAGGAGCCCGTCGGCCTCGAGGCGCCGTCGCAGGGCAGCGAGCGCCTCGAGCCGGTCCCCCTCGCCCGCATCGCGCACCCGCTCGCCGTAGAGCTGGAACCGCCCCATCTTGTCGTAGATCCCAGGCCGGCCGTACACGCGCACCCGCCGCCCGTCGGCGAGGGGCACGCGCAGCCGCGCCACCGTGCTGCGCCACAGGACCACGTCCACCGCGGCGGTGTCACGGGGCGCCTCGCCCACCAGCGTGAAGTAGGCGTGGCCGCTGGCGGGGATCCGGAGGTTCGAGATCTCCCCCTCGACCCACACGTGGCCGAGCGTGCCCTCGAGGACGCGGCTGCACGCCGTGACGAACTCGTAGACCGAAAAGACGCGCTGCTCGGGCGGTCGGAACACCGGCACGGGCCGGCCCCCTTCAGACCGAGCGCTCCAGGTGGGCCGAAAGGTCGCGCAACTCCGCGCGCAGCTCGGCGATCTGGGCCTCGAGGTCCCGCAGCCGGCGGTCCACGCGATCGAGGCCGGCGGCTGCGAGGTCCAGGGTGGGGCCGCCGCCCGCCTTACGGATGGGCCGGTTCGAGTTGGAATCGGGGCGGGCGTTCGGTTCCACGACGAGCGCAGGATACCAGCGCGGGCGATCCGCGAAAACGCCTGCGGGCGCGGCGCGGCCGAGTCCGCAGGCGGCGGGCGCGGTCCCGTGATCGGGCCTTCGAAGGCGGTTGTCGGCGGTTTCGGGGCCCCTTTTGCCGGACCCGGGGCCCGCGCCGCGGGCGCCGGTCTCCAGTTTCGGCCCCTGGGCCGGGCATGATCACCCGGCCCGGGCGGCGCAATTTTTCGGGATCGCCGGCCGTCCGTGGCATGGCGTACCCATGCGGTCGCTCGCCTCGCCCGCCCTCACCCTCGCCCTCGCTCTCGCCGCGGGCGCCTGCGACTTCTTCCAGGAGCTCGACTCGGCCGAGTCCGCCGGGACGACCGGCGGGACCTCGGGCGGCGGCGCCACGGACACGGGCACCGCGGGGGCGGGGCCGTGCGGGCCGGCGGACGACACGTGCCTCGATCAGGATCGCCTGCGCACCTGTGACCCGGCCACCGGCGAGGTGACCGAGTACGACTGCGCCGCGGTGTGCGGCGGCACCCTCAACTTCACGTGCCTGATGGTCACGCCGCAGGACCACGCCTGCTGGTGTGTCGAGCCCGGCGCCCAGAAGGTCTACGGATGCAAGGACCTCGAGGCGTGCCTGCAAGGTTGCGGCGCCGATCCCACGGACGCGTGCGCCAACCAGTGCTTCGGCCGTACCACGGCCGAGACGATCCGGACCTACGGCGCGCTCGTCCACTGCGCCCAGGCCGCCTGCGAGCCGACCTGCGAGGCCGACGTGACCGCCTGCGCCGCCTGCCTCGAAAGCGCGATGGCCGGCACCAGCGGTGGATGCGCCCTGGCGCGCTCGGTGTGCGACGCGGACACGGGCGACGAGCCCTGGCCGTAGGCGGCGGCGGCCGCGGACGGAGTCTCGCACCCCTTGCGCCCGCCGGTTCGCCCGAACGCCGTCGGGCCCGACGCCCGCGCCGGGCGGGCGCTGCGAACGCGCGGTGAGCCGAGGGGCCCGGTCCGCGTGGCACGGGGTCGGGCCACCCCGGTGCGGCCGCGGGGCCGGGCCGGTCCCCAGGTGGTCGGCGCGGCGCCGTCGGGCCGTGGCCTCGCCGGCCTGCTAGCCTGCGCCCTGCGCCATGCCCGGCAACAGCTTCGGCCAGCGCTTTCGCGTGACCACGTTCGGGGAGTCCCACGGGGCGGCCGTGGGCGTGGTGATCGACGGCTGCCCGGCCGGGCACCCGTTTCCGCACGCGCGGGTCGCCGCCAAGCTCGCGCGCCGGCGGCCGGGCGCGTCGAAGCTCGCCTCGCGCCGGCGGGAACCCGACCGGGCCGAGGTGCTCTCCGGGCTCGCCCCCGACGGCCGGACCCTCGGCACCCCGATCGCCCTGGTCGTGCGCAACCTCGACGTGCGCGGCCGCGACTACGACGCCCTGCGCGAGGTCTACCGTCCCTCCCACGCGGACTACACCTACGAGGCGCGCTACGGCCTGCGGTTCGTCGAGGGCGGCGGCCGTGCGTCGGCGCGCGAGACGGTGGGGCGGGTGGCCGCCGGGGCGCTGGCCGAGGACCTGCTCGCCCGCGTCGGGATCCGCCTGGTGGCCTACGTCGAGCAGGTGGGCGAGGTGCGGGCCGGCGCGGTGGACGAGGCGGGGCTGTCCGAAGAAGCGGTGGACGCAACGCCCGTGCGCTGCCCGGATCCCGCCGCCGCGGCGGCGATGATCGAGACCATCGAGGCCGCGCGCAAGGACGGGGACACCGTCGGCGGCGTGGTGCGCCTGGTGGCGACCGGGGTGCCGGCGGGGCTGGGCGAGCCCGTCTTCCACAAGCTCACGGCCGACCTGGCCGCGGCGATGATGAGCCTGCCCGCGGCGCGCAGCTTCGAGGTGGGCGAGGGGCGGGCGGCCGCGGCCATGCGGGGCTCGGCCCACAACGACCCGTTCATCCCGGGCCCCGACGCGGCGCATCCGATCGCCACCGCCACGAACCGCAGCGGCGGGATCCAGGGCGGCCTGTCGAACGGCGCCCCCCTTCGGATCGCCGTGGCGTTCAAGCCGGTCGCGACGATCTTCAAGCCGCAGCAGACGGTCCGCCGTGACGGCACGCCGGTCACCTACACCGCGCGCGGCCGACACGACCCGTGCGTGGTGCCGCGCGCGGTGCCCATCGTCGAGGCCATGGTGGCCCTCGTCCTCGTGGACCAC
>Ga0256839_1006085_pt1 | contig 10790 bp, 14 predicted proteins | sample 354166metaG_FD_185968 | JGI IMG/M metagenome (GOLD analysis project Ga0256839, IMG submission 185968) | Hydrothermal vent microbial communities from Mid Atlantic Ridge, Atlantic Ocean - 354-166 | ecosystem: Environmental > Aquatic > Marine > Hydrothermal vents | place: Atlantic Ocean: Mid... | reverse complement strand
AACCTCATGGTTTGTTTGAGAAACTGACACATTAACTGGTTATGAAAATAAAGGGAAATGATGAGGTTACACTTTATTCTGCGACCAAGCCTGCTTTTTCTCCGCGATAGCGGCTTCGTCCAACAAGTCCAACAAGTCCAACAAGTCCTTGAACTAGCAACACATTTTGTTCTTCACAGCTCACTCCAAATTCTTTCAAGTTGGATTGAACAACTTCATATAAATTCTCTTCATACCCATAATATTTGTCACCATCAAGTCCTTGAGATTTACCTTCAGCAATCGTTCGATAGCGTTCATGAACTTCTTTAGTGTCTTCTTTGGTTGGGGGTGGGATCATGCCAAAAACATCATAAACAAACAGTGGACGTTCCTTAGCTTTAAGAGAAGCAATCAAAATGGATGATCCCCCGAGCGCACAGCCCGCTTCCAGAAAAACACCTGGCAAGCCTTTTTCTTCAATTAAATGACAAGATTTAGCCAAATTTACTAGCTTCCTTATCGTTAAATAGGTAAGTTTGTTTTTTCGAATGCTATTAATAAGTTTTTGATCCTCGAAATTCAATTCTAGAAGATCCTTTTTGCCCCTTATCTGCCCAATAATACGGCCAATTATTCTTTGTCCCAAAATACGCTTAATAGATAATTTTAATCTGTGAAGCATGAACTCCCCTTTAAATAGCAAACAGCACAAGAAATCGATGTAACATTCCTAATGAAACAGTAATTTTGTCAAAATTGTCATCTCTAAATTTATAATTGGATGTGAACGATCAAGTTACTCTATTAATATCTGATAAATACACTCTAACATATATATCAGCGGACTTACTTGCATATACCGAAACCATCCCGTATAAAAATGCGTTTAAAAGCATTATAAGGTTATAATTAAAGGTTTACATTTAACTGCAACTTGCATGACATTTTCCCTGGCTTCACTGGATCAGATCTTTTCACAGCAAAAAAACTCTGATTACTGTCTTTTCAAAGGACAGTCAATTTCTGGCGATCAATTATTCAATCATGCACATCAAATCAGCCAAAAACTTAGCAAAAAAAAATTCTTCATTAACCTGTGTCATGATCGATACTATTTTGCAGTCGCTTATTTTGCGGGAGTTTTGAATAATCGCCCCAACCTGCTTCCACCCAATCAAGCAAATTACACAATTCAAGGTCTTTTGCAGCAATACCCTGACAGTGTTTGCATTTCTGACCAGCCTGATCCCGAAAAGCATTTTTTCAACATTACTGAGTGGCATCCAGAATTAGCAATCAGACCAGCCATTTCTTTCGCAGATAATCAAATCACCAGTATTTCTTTTACTTCCGGGAGTACTGGGCAACCAAAAGCCGTCCATAAAAGCTGGCAGGAATTTCGAATTGGTGCACAACTGGCTCTTCAGCAGCTAGGCCTGGAAAATACAGAACTTACAATTGTCACAACAGTGCCGCCACAACATATGTTCGGTCTTGAAACCGGCCTGTTTTGGCCTTTGTTTTCTAATTTAGTCGTAGAAAGTAGCCGCCCTTTTTTTCCAGAAGATATTAGAAAACAGTTAGCACAGACTCATGCACCCTGTTTGCTGGTGACTACACCTAAACATTTGAAAAGCTGTGTAGATGCTGATTTACAATGGCAAAATGTGGATCGAATCCTTAGCTCAACTGCCCCAATGTCTCTAGAACTTGCACATCAAGTCGAAGACTGCTTTAATGCCCCGCTTTACGAAATCTATGGCAGCACTGAAACATTATCCTATGCCTCAAGACGAATAACAAAAAATCCAAAATGGCGCCCTTACCCTGGAATTTCAATAACACAACAAGCGACGCATTTTACAGTATCAGGCGGTCACCTGGAACAACCAGTTGTGCTGGATGACCAGTTTCAAATTGAAAAAAATGGTGATTTTACTGTAATTGGGCGTTCGACTGATCTTGTCAAAGTTGCTGGAAAACGTGCTTCGCTGCTGCAGTTAAATGCTTTGTTGCTAAATATAAAAGAGATTCAAGACGGTGTGTTTTTTATCACTGAGACAGAGCGTCTTGGTGCTCTTGTTGTCAGCCAGCTCTCGAAAAAACAAATTCTTGAGGCACTTAAACAATCTGTTGACCCCGTTTTCTTACCACGGCCACTATATTTCGTAAAGCAATTGCCACGTAATGAAGTAGGCAAACTAATGCACTCCAGACTCGATGCCTTAATCAAAAGCCTTCTACGTGACAAAAATAGTTAGCAAACCCTATCTTATCGGATCTGAACATCCATGTTTGGCGGGTCATTTTCCTGATGACCCGATCATTCCCGGCGTGGTTTTACTGGATTACGTCAATGAATTTATCAAACAACATTTCCCTGAGAGTACCGTCAGCATGATTTCACAGGCAAAATTTCATCAACCATTAAGACCAAACGAGGAATTTGTTATTCACCTTGAAAAAATCAGCCCTGACGGCTTTAAATTTGAATGTTTAAAGAACGCTGAAAAAATAGCCTCTGGAAAATTAACAACGCATCAATTTCATGACTAAATCCTGGCACTCTCTCGGAGAAAAAAGTAACACACTGGCTTTACGCTTGATCCGGTGGATCGCACTGAATATGGGCCGACCTGCAGCCAGACTGCTACTTTACCCAATTACCTTGTATTATCTGGTTTTTGCGACGGAACAACGCAGAGCTTCGTTACTTTATCTAAATCGCGTTCTGGACAGAAAACCGACCTTATTGGATGTGGCCAAACACATACATTGTTTCGCTTCAACGATACTTGACAGAGTTTACTTGCTGACCGGCCAATTTGAGAAACTGGATGTCACATTCCCCCAAGAAAATATGCCCTTAAAATATTCCCAACAAGGAACGGGGTGTATTTTATTGGGTAGTCATATCGGCAGTTTTGAAGTACTTAGAAGCTATGCTGTCAGAAAATGCCCTTTACCCATAAAAATCCTGATGTATGAAGCGCATAGCCCGATGATTCTCAAAATTCTTAATGCACTTAACCCGAATGTATCGGATATGGTCATTCCCATGGGCAAACCGGATAGTTTGCTTCAGGTTAAAGATGCTGTTGATGCGGGCAATGCTGTCGGCATGCTCGGAGACCGTATTATGGAAATGGATAGTAACAAAACTGCACGCTGTACTTTATTGAACGGAGCAATAGAATTGCCATCTGCACCTATTCTGATTGCGGCTTCGCTGAAGGTTCCAGTGATTGTATTTTTTGGAATTTATCTGGGCGGCAATCGCTATCAAATCTATTTTGAACTACTTTCAGAAAACATTACGCTGGACAGAAACAATCGTCAGCAGGAAATTCAACAGTGGCTGCAAAAATATGCTGATATTATGGAAAAGCATATCAAGCAAGCCCCTTATAACTGGTTCAATTTTTATGACTACTGGCAAGAAGATCAATAAACCCGAAATTGAAAAACTGATTCCCCATGCCGGCAAAATGTGCCTGATCGATCAAGTAGAATGCTGGAATCAAGATACCATTATTTGCCATAGCCTTACTCACCTACACCCAGATAACCCTCTTCAAATGAATAACCAATTATCTTCAATTCATTTACTCGAATATGGCGCCCAAAGTATTGCTATTCATGGAGGGTTATTACGCAAAGCAAAAATGCCCGGTTTTTTGGCTGCTATTCGTCATGCAGAATTTTTTATTGACCGTATCGATAATCTCGATACTGAAATTATTATCAACACTAAGGCGGAAGTTAAAACTGACGCCGGCGCGGTTTATGAATTTATCATTTCCACAAACAAAAAAATCCTGCTGACTTCCAGAGCGACAGTTATCAATTTCTAAATGGCTGTTTATACTCGCGTCACCCATGCGCAACTCGACAAGTTTATTCAAAATTATAATATTGGCCAGGTCACTGGTTTTGAAGGAATCAAGGATGGAATTGACAATTCAAATTTCCTTATTACGACAACAAAAGGTAATTTCATTCTGACCTTGTTTGAATCCCTCAGCTTAGAACAACTTCCTGATTATCTGGAGCTGCTGATTTATCTGAATAGCCATAAAATTGCCTGTCCCAGCCCTGTTTCTAACAGACAATCTATCTTTCTGAGTTCGCTGAATAACAAACCGGCTGTCATTTTTAAATGCCTTCCCGGTGTCGCCGTCAAAAGTCCTGATATACTGCATTGTCAAGCAATTGGCGAACAGTTGGCAAAAATACATGTTTGGAGCCAAAATCATCATTTCCCTATCAGCAACAATCGCAATCTGGCTTGGTGTGAAAAAACCTGGACAACAATCCAACCCCAACTAAATCAGATAGATTATATGTTGCTGCAAGATGAAATTGATTTTCAATTATCTTTTTCGCTACCCGAAATGCCTGAAGGATTAATTCATGGAGATTTGTTTCGTGATAATGCCTTTTTTATTGATCATAAAGTCAGCGGCATACTGGATTTTTATAATGCCTGTACTGATTATTGGCTACTGGATATTGCCATCACTATCAACGACTGGTGCATGGAAAATGACAAAATGAACCATAAAAAAATCAATTCCTTGCTCTCAGGTTACGAAAAAATCAGGCCACTGATGACCAATGAAAAACACAACCTGACAGTTTTTCTAAGACGAGCTGCGCTAAGATTCTGGCTTTCCAGACTTGACCATCAATTGAACCCCAAACAGGGCCAGATCACGCAAATCAAAAACCCATTGACCTTCAAAAATATTCTGCTTCAACATCGACGATGAAACACGGCGGCAATATCTATCAATTTGCAAAAAAACTACATTGCAAGCCAGAGCAAATCATTGATTTTTCATCCAACATCAACCCAGAGCAAGCTGTCAAACCAGAATCATTACGGAATGTCGCGCTAACGCCTTATGCTGATCCTGAATATTCTGATTTAAAACAGGCAATAAAACAGCGTTACCAAATAAGTAATGACATTGGTTGTGAAGTTTTTAACGGTGCCAGCGCAGCCATTTTCTCCTTACTTCGCTGGCTGCAACCCGAACATCTGTCGTTATATTTCCCTTTGTATGGTGAATATGAAACGATTACCAGTAAACTGCAATGCACAGTACAACATATCAACCGTTTTACTGATTTGGAAAATGATATTCCGGAAAACACAACCATCATTTTCGTCAATCCATCGACCCCGGATGGCAAACTCTACAACTTGCAGAAACTGCTGACAAAATGGCAGAAAAAATCATGCAATATCATTATTGATGAATCCTTTCTGGATTTTTGTGATGCCGAGTCTGCAACTCAGTTGATCCCTCAATACGAAAAACTGTTCATTATAAAATCCTTGAGTAAATTCTATGGCTGCGCAGGCATTCGAATTGGTTTTATCCTGTCTGCTATGGAAAAAATATCCAAACTCAAACAGTTAGAGCCCGCTTGGAAACTTTCCAGTTTCGATATGGCATACATGCAGCAAGCATTGGCTAACCACGCATTCGTTGCACAAACTATAAAAAACACCATTAAATGTAGAAAACAGCTTTATCAAGTGCTACAAGATTGTGGTTTATTCGAGAAGATTTATCAAGGACAGGCAAATTTTCTGATGGCCCAATTAAAAACTATCGATGGCTATCAATTACAAGCACAACTGGAACGCTCCCAGATATTAATACGGGTTTGTGATAATTTTGCCGGGCTGGATAAAAGGCATGTCAGATTTGCCGTAAAAGATGCAAAAACAATAAATCATTTAGCAAACGCTCTGTCATCATCCAGAAAATAATACAAAATGCCAATTATCCATGAAAATAAAATTCTCCGAATAGAAGCCGAAAAGTCTGAAATACCCTGGCTTATAATCTTTACTCAAAAACCTTACAAAGAAATGAGCCATGTCCCTCTTGAAGTAAGGCAGGAAATTTATGCCTTACTTGATAAAATCGAAAGGGAAATGTTAGCTTACTACAAGCCAGAAAAAATCAATATTTGCAGCTTTGGAAATTATTTACCGATAGTTCACTGGCACATTATGGCGCGCTTTAAAGAGGACAGTTTTTTTCCCGAAAGCATGTGGGGAATAAAACAAAGAGAGGGAAACTTATCACTGCCCTCTTATGAGTTTTTTTGTAAAAGTCTTGTGAAAAAATTATGAGAAAATTTGATCAAAAATATACTTCGCGCGGTCACGGATACGGAATTTATAGTGCATCCGTGACCGCGCAAAGTATAGTAACAGTAAAATAATTATTCTCGTTCAAGAACCAAGCTGAAACTGCTACAATCAGTCAACTTTTTTTCAACAAACACATTAACCAAACATGACTGATTATCCTGAAAAAACCTGTGCAATAGACCGCCTGGTTCGCCACCCAAAATTGGTAGCAGCTGCAATCGCAGGACAAAAAACGCAACAACGGCGTGATGGCGTCTATGGCTGGCCTGGTGAAACTTTTGAACTGGATGGCATCGCCTTTATCATAACTGCGCTGGAACGCAAAACCTTAGCCGATATGACAGATAATGATGCCAAGGCAGAAGGTTATCCTGGCCTTGAGGCCTATAAAAATTTGATCCTGAAAATGCATCCTGGCATGACCTGGGATGGTAATGCCAAAGTCTGGGTCCATCATTTTAAGAAGCAATGACCGAAAGTGACACAGCTATAATCAAACAAACTCGAAACTGGTTGGTCTCGGTGGTTATTAATTTGAATTTTTGCCCTTTTGCAAGGCGGGAACTGGAAAATAACAGCATTCATTATTCGGTCATACGCAATAACACCCTGGAAGACTGCCTGGAGTCATTAATTTTCGAATGTCGCCATCTTGACCAGCAACAAAATATTGCAACCAGTTTACTGATTTATCCTAAACAATGGCAGAATTTTGATGATTTTCTGGACTATCTGGCCGCTTCCGAAGCTTTGCTCAAAGCCCAAAAATATCAAGGTATTTATCAACTGGCCAGCTTTCATCCAAGCTATCAATTTGCCGACACACCTGAGAATGATCCTGCAAACTATACCAATCGCTCACCATTTCCGATGCTGCATTTATTACGGGAAGACCGAATGGAGGGAACGCTACTGAAGTATCCAGATCCCGAGCAAATTCCAGAGAATAACATTCAGCGCGCCAGAGAATTAGGGGAAGAAAAACTCAAAACCTTGCTGGCTGCCTGCAAAAAATAAATGCATCCTTTAGCAATACTTGGCACCAGCTCGGATGCCGGTAAAACATCACTGGTGATGGCTTTATGCAGGATTTTTTCAGATCGCGGCATCCGTGTTGCACCCTTCAAAGCCCAAAACGTCTCAAACAATTCAGCAGTAACTAAAGAAAATCGGGAAATTTCCCGTGCCCAATGTTTGCAGGCCGAAGCGGCACGAATTAAACCAAGCTTTATGTTTAACCCGGTACTGTTGAAATCTCATGGTAACGGTTCTGTCCAGGTTATTGTCAATGGTGAGGTCTATAAAAACCAGTCAATATCCGAATATTACCAGGAAATTAAGCACCTACAGAATCAGGTTAAACAATCGTTTTCCAGCTTGCAAATGCAATATGAACTAATCATTGCTGAAGGCGCTGGATCACCTGTAGAACTCAATTTATTGCATAAAGATCTGTCTAACACCTTTGTTGCCAAAACCTTCAAAACCAAAAATATTCTGGTCGCCGATATAGAACGCGGCGGTGTATTCGCCAGTATTTATGGGACACTGGAATTGCTTGACCCATTAATGCGCAAGAATTTAATCGGGGTTATCATCAACAAATTTCGAGGTGATCGGCAATTTTTTGTTGAAGGCGAAAAAATCATCACGGAAAGATTCGGCATTCCTGTTTTAGGTGTATTACCTTTTCAGCCATTCAATATTGACATGGAGGATTCTCAGTCGTTACAGAATTATCAGCAACGAAGCGCTAATACAAAAATCCGCATCGCTGTCATCGCGTACCCCGGCTTGAGTAATTACAACGATTTGGATGTGTTAATGGCTGATCAGGAAATTCATGTTGAATTAATCCATGCTAAACGATGTCTGGCAAATTTTGATGCCATATTATTACCCGGCAGTAAAACCGTCATTCGGGATTTACAATGGTTAAAAAAACAAGGTCTGTTTGAGGAAATTTGCAGTTTCGACAAAACCATTTTTGGTATTTGCGGCGGCTACCAAATGCTCTGCCAATCACTGCAAGACCCGGATTCGATCGAACATTACCAGGCCATTACTGAATCCGGTTTAGGCTTTATTGATGACAACGTCATCTATTGCGCTCCGAAAATATTACGGAAAGGCAGATATCCCTTGTTTTCCAAAACCGATATTATCGGCTATGAAATCCATTGTGGGCAAATGGATAAATACCCTCTGTATTATCAGAAAGGCAGAATTGCCGGCACTCATATTCATGGCATATTTGATCATAACAACTTCCGCCGCGATTATTTCAAAGCTATCTGTCCAGACTACCAAGGCTATGATTATCAAGCTCATCGAGAATCAGAAATTCAACAATTTACTTCAATGGTTGAAAATAATCTGGATGTAGAAAAAATTCTACAGATACTCAATTCACGCTAATGTATTTTGAACTGGCATTTTTTGCTTATCTGGTTGACTGTTTGTTTGGTGAACTACCCATTAAACATCCTGTAGTATGGATGGGAGAGTTTATTTCAGCATTTGAAAAACGCTTTTACAGTAACCGTATTGTCACTGGTGCTCTTTTAGTCATTAGCCTGATTTTACTAACGTTGTTAATCAGCTTGCTTTTTGTTTATTGTAATCATTTTTTACCCTCTTGGTTTTGCTTAATTTTTTTAGCCATTATCGCTTCAACTGGTTTGGCAATGAATATGCTGCATCAAAGTGTCGCTTCTATATTGGCTGCAAAACAGCCAGCCAAAGCTTTAAGTATGCTAGTCAGCCGCGACACACAGAACATGAATGAAACAGATATTATTAAAGCATCTCTGGAAACTTGGGCAGAAAACCTCAGTGATGGCGTCATCGCTCCATTATTTTATTTGATATTGTTCGGTCTGCCGGGAATAGCAGTTTATAAATCTATCAACACCCTGGATTCAATGATTGGCTATAAAACTCCACGTTATTTTTATTTCGGAAAAGTGGCAGCAAGACTGGATGATATTGTCAATTTCATTCCGGCACGATTAACTGCATTGTTGATTATCTCACTGGCAGAAAACAAAACCCTGGCCTGGAAATGTTGCTGGCGTGACGGCAACAAGCTGGAAAGCCCAAACGCCGGTTTCCCTATTGCAGCTCTAGCTGGCAGCCTGGGTATTTTATTGGGTGGTGATACCAGTTACCACGGGCGAATAAAACATAAACCGACTTTAGGAACAAACATTTACCCCATCAATCACACAACCCTAGTCCAAGGGTTGAAAATAAAAACCAAAATTGATTTTATACTTTTATCTTTTTTACTGATTGTAAGCTTGGCGGGATAAACCTTGTGAAAAAACCTCGTAAGGCAAAAAAGTGATAACGCATTCCACCGTTCATCAGTAACATAACTCACAATGTCGGAAAATGTCCGCTTATTCCAACCTACGGTTCCGTCAGATGTAAAGCAAATCATACCAAACAAACCGGACGCACTTGCCCCAATAATAAGATGCGTAAATACCTCACGCGATTTTTGCATTACCTCCTGGAATCATTGTTTTTTCTTTTATTTCTATTAGCCACCTTGATGCTATAAGATAACTACTAACGCCATCAACATGCTTACCCCAAGATGCATCAAAATCTTGTCGAATTCCAGCATTTAGCCATTGCCTTGGCTCTCGGCCTTCTTATCGGGCTAGAACGGGGCTGGCAAGAACGTCAGGCAAAAGAAGGTAGCCGTCTTGCCGGCATTCGAACTTTTGGCCTGGTCAGCCTGCTGGGAGCGCTTTGGCAACTATTAAGCTTTCAAGAAAATCCATTTATTCTCGGTATTTCATTTCTTAGTTTCACTATTCTTGTCATCAGCATTTCATTTATCGAAGCCAAGCACAAACAGGTTTACGGCATTACCACCTCGGTGGCTCTAATGATTGCCTTTGCTCTTGGGGCACTCACTATGCAAGGCCACACTGCCTTAGCAACTGCCGCCACTGCTGTAACCGTAATTTTACTCGGATTAAAACCCGCCCTTCACCATTGGGTTCGATCCCTTGAGCCTCATGAAATGACTGCCGTATTCAAACTGATTCTGATTTCAGCAGTGATGTTACCTATTCTACCGAATCAGACCTTTGACCCTTGGCAAGCATTTAACCCTTATCAAATTTGGTGGATGGTGGTTCTCATCTGTGGAGTATCTTTTATCGGTTATTTTGCCATCAAAATTGCCGGAGCAAAACGCGGTATTTTTCTGACTGGATTACTGGCAGGACTGGCCTCTTCTACGGCTGTTACATTAAGCCTATCCCGATTAGGAAAACAATATCAACATATTCCTAGAGAACTTGCTGCAGGTGTCATTGTTGCTTCGGTAACTATGTTCCCTCGTATTTTAATTATCGCCGGTTTAATCAGAAAAGAATTGATGCCTTTACTCCTTTGGCCAATTGGATTGATGACTCTGGCAGGTTACTTAATAGTCTGGTGGCTGATATCACATTGTGAAACACCGGAGACTACATCAACAAATAAAATATATACTATCCACGATCAAGAATACCCGGCTTTGCCCTCAATAATCTGAAACTTTTCATTCAACAATGCACGCAAAGGAGCATGATGCTCATCGAGGTTGTCGAAGAAGTTTGTACAAGCCTGT
>Ga0256839_1006084_pt1 | contig 10792 bp, 10 predicted proteins | sample 354166metaG_FD_185968 | JGI IMG/M metagenome (GOLD analysis project Ga0256839, IMG submission 185968) | Hydrothermal vent microbial communities from Mid Atlantic Ridge, Atlantic Ocean - 354-166 | ecosystem: Environmental > Aquatic > Marine > Hydrothermal vents | place: Atlantic Ocean: Mid... | reverse complement strand
ATTCTATACCACCCCCCCCTGTTTTTGATGATTTGTGTGAATTATCAATACAAATCATCGAAAAACAGGGGGGGTGGTATAGCTATAATAGGGTTTAAGGCTGTTTTTGGGATTTTTTAGCGACATTATTACGAATGTAGATAGGTTGTGCATCTTCTGGGGTGACTATTTTTCCTTTTTGGAAAAGTATTTTTGCTAGTTTTGCGATTTCAGATGCCATAGGTGCGAGGTTTTTTAGATGAGTAATATTTTTAGGGTTATTTTTTTGAAATAGCTCTTCTTCATAAGCATCCCAACCTGCTCCAATGCTGATTACTGGGTTGTCACCTAGTTCTTTAGTTGTTTTTTGTAAGCTTTCTAGCATTTCTTCGGGTTTACTGACTTGCTCTTTGATCAGTGATTCTATTTTACCCTCACGATATTTAAATAGCCCCCAGTATACTTCGCCCATTCTGGCATCGAGTGCTGTAGCGATAATTTCACTTTGATATTCTTTGCCTTTTGCCTTCATTTCACCGATGGCTCGAAGTGCTAAAGCCGCTAAGGTTGATACGGGCACTACAGGTTTATCCACTGATAAGGCAATACCTTGGGCAACACCTGCGGCTATTCTTAAACCTGTGAATGCGCCTGGTCCGCGTCCGAATGCAATTGCGTCTACGTCTTTTAGTTCTAGTTTTGCTTCTGCTAATACTTTATCTAACATTGATAGTATTTTTTTTGCGTGTTGTCTTGGTGCAAGTTCTATTTGTTCGACTATTTTTTGATCTAGGCTGTCATCACTAATAAGTAGCGCGGCTGAGCAGGCTTCGCTGGCTGTTTCGATGGCTAGTATTTTCATTTTTTATCTGCCTTTTTACTGTCCTTTTTACTCTTCATTTTTTTGTCAGTTTTGCCACTGTTCTTATCTGTATCTGTATTCTTATTATTTTTTAAGATTTCGAAAAAGCGTTCTACGACTTCTTGTTTACTGGTTCTAGGTACTCTTGGTAGGCTATTTAGAAAGGTTGTTCCGTAGGATTTAGTGCGCAAGCGTGGGTCACATATTACCAGTACGCCCTTGTCGTTATCATCACGAATCAGTCGCCCGACCCCTTGTTTTAGTGCGATTACTGCTTGTGGTAATTGGTATTCACCAAAGGGGTTTCCGCCACTTTCGCGGATTGATTTTATACGCGCTTCTAAAACAGGATCACCTGGGGATGCAAACGGAAGCTTATCAATAATAACGCAACTTAATGCTTCTCCTCGCACATCGACACCTTCCCAAAAACTAGATGTGCCTAGTAATACGGCATTACCTAATTTACGGAATTTTTTTATCATATCTGCTTGAGAGGTTTCGCCTTGTACTAAAATCGGATAATCGATCTGATCTTTTAGGAGAGCTGCCGCTTCATTTAAGGCGCGGTAGCTGGTAAACAACATAAATGTACGACCTTCGCAGGCATTAATCACGGGGATGGATGCTTCTACCACCGCGGGTACGAAGTCTACATTCTGTGGTTCAGGAATGTTTGGCGGTGCATAAAGTAATGCGTTATGCCAGTAATCAAAAGGGCTATCAAGTAATAACTCTGCAGGAGATTCCATGCCGATGCGGCGGGTAAAATGATCAAATGATTTCCCTACCGCTAGCGTTGCTGAGGTTAAAACCCATGCACAAGACCAACTTTCTAAGTGTTTTTTAAAGGTGTCGGCGATGTCTAACGGTGTTGAAACTAGGGAGAATGAGCGTGTGTAAGTTTCGTACCATTGCACCGTACCCGCTTTTGGATTATTAAGGTTTTTTAGGCGTTGGTTTTGTAGTTGGATTCGCTCATAACAGGACTCTAGCCCTTTGCTACGCTCTGCTGCAACCAATAACTGATCTTGCAGATCATTGAGTATTTCGCCTAAGTTTGCGATTTCTTTTTCAATGGCAGGTTTTGATTTTATTTTGTACCACGGTTCGCGCAGACCTGGTTTATCCATCGCTAGGCGTAAATCCATTACGCATTTTTCTAGCAAACTTAAACTATCTCGTAACTCTGGCATATCGCCTGCGTTGGCCAAGGCTTCTGCTAAAGTATCACGGGCAAATTCTAATAGTTGGCGACTGCTTAATGTGTCACTAAAAAAGGTAGAGGCTATTTCTGGTAGTTGGTGTGCTTCATCTAAAATCACTGCATTTGCACTGGGGAGTAGCTCGCCAAAGCCCTCTTCTTTTAGTGCTAAATCGGCAAAAAAGAGATGATGATTCACGACAACAACGTCAGCTTCTTGTGCTTCACGTCTAGCTTTTACGACAAAGCAAGACTCATAATCAGGGCAATCAGAGCCTAAACAGTTTTCTGCTGTCGAGGTGGCGTGTTGCCAAATTTCTGCATCACGCGGGACGCTACTCAACTCGGCTATATCACCGGCATAGGTCATCACTTGCCAATCGGCTATGCGTTGTAAATGTGTGAGCGAACGCCTGTCATCAAAACGCCCTTCTGTTTGGGCGCGGTGTAAACGATAGGTGCAAAGGTAGTTAGCACGACCTTTTAGCAAAGCTGTTTTTGTATCTGTTTTTAGTGCTTTTTTTACCAGCGGTAAGTCTTTTGAAAAGAGCTGATCTTGCAGGGTTTTTGTCCCTGTTGATATGATTACGCGCCCACCTGATGCTATCGCGGGGACTAAATAGGCAAAGGTTTTACCAACACCCGTGCCCGCTTCGATGACTGCTGCTGAATTATTATTGAGCGCATCACCCACTGCAAAGAGCATGGCTTGTTGTTGCTCACGCACTTGAAAACCTGAGATAGAGGCTGCTAGTGGCCCATCTTTACCCAGTAGATTTTTCCAGTCTTGTTCCGTTTTTGGTTTTTTAAACGGCTTTAATTGTGAATCTTTGCTCAAGGATTAACCTTAAAGTAATCTAAAGCTTCTTTAATGGCGATAGCATCATCTGATTTCTCACCTGCTTTTTGGATTAATTTCCAGTTTTGAGCTATTAGATCTTCATCTGCCTGACTGTTACCAGAGTAACGAATCGACTTTTTTGCCATGGCGATTGCTTGCTGATGGTTTGCTTGATCATATTGCGCTTTTGCCAATAAATGCCAAATGCTAGGATTTTGAGATTCTATTCTCAAACCTCGTTCTAGTTTACTAATGGCTAACTGTGTTTTACCCACAGCCAAATCAGCTCGTGCACGTAACATAAGTGACTTTACTGCTGGCGATGCTTTAGTGGCGATACTTGTTGTAGGTTTTGAATTTTCCACCAATGAACCTGTTGAGTTCAAAGCGCTATTACCCTCAGGAATTGAGGCATAAGGATCAATATCAATTGAATTTTGGACGTTGGTGGATATTTCTTGTTGTTGATTTTCACGATTAATAGCTTCCACTTCTCTTTGGCTTATTACCGTTGAGGTAGAGCTAGTTATTGAGTATTTTTTTACCCGTGGCTTGTAGGGCTTTACTACTTTTCTAGGGGCTGCTCTTGGGCGTACAACGGGTTGTTGTATCTCAGGTATTTTGGTCGCAGAACGAGCACTAGGTGGCACATAACCATCCCTTAAATATTCACCAGAACAGCCACTTAAAACTAGAGCCAAGACGACAAATAACATCAAAAGGCTTTTCTTCATTGATTGGCTTTTTATTACATTTACATTCATATTCATTACGCTCCTCTTGCCTACCCTACTCTTATTTATCTTTTTACCTTCTCATCAACTTATCAATCCAATCACCGGTGTCACGTTCTACCTTTGGTTGAGCCTGTGTTTTAGGTGCTGAAGTTGGGGATGTGGTTGTTTGGTTAAGGCGTTTATTGCCATTCCAAATAGTTGCTGCTTTTGCGGCAGGTTCTGTCGTCGACAATAAAGAATCATTTGGATTAGTAAATGAGCTACCATCACTCCATGTTGGTGTTCCTGCTTCTATAAACATTTCTGGAGGTGGGCATTCGTATATTTCATTGGGTTCGGTACCATCTACAAAGGGTAACACCTCTCCTTCTCCACAAGATGAATTGTGCAATAAACCTGTCATCTTATTTATCTTAAAATACTTTACATTTCTGGGGCGTTTTGGTTTAAAAGGTTTTGTAGGGACAAGTTTCATTAAATCACCCCAAACACGTAAAGCACCTGCTGAGCCTGTGAACCCTGTGGGTTTATTATCATCGCGTCCTACCCAAACAGAAACCACGTGTTGACCTGTAAAACCTGCAAACCAACTATCCACATTTTTATTGGTTGTTCCTGTTTTACCTGCTGCATTTTTCCATGCGGGCAAGGTGCGTTTTAGGTACTGTGCTGTTCCTTCTTTGGTGATTTTATTCATCGCGTGGGTTAGTAAATATACCGACTCTTCGCTAACCACTTGCTTTACTTGCAATGGATAGCGTTTTAGTGACTTGCCATACGAATCCATTACGCTACGAATAGCTGTTAATGGCGTGTATGTCCCACCTGCGGCGATTGTTTGATAAATCTGCTGAACTTCCATCGGAGTTAACTCCAACGCCCCTAAAAGTAGAGATGGGTTAGGCTGTATCTCTCTTTTTAAACCTAATGCTTGTAATTCTTGGATAACTTTATCAATGCCCAATGTAATACCAATCCGAACCGTTGGGGTATTGTAGGAATGTACTAAAGCTTGTTCAAAAGACACCATGCCTTGATCTTTACCGCTGTAATTTTTTGGTTCCCATATTTTTGTTTTTGAGAGCCTCACCGTTACAGGCCCACCATCTATTGGCGTTGCTAAATTATATTTCTGGGCTTCTAAAGCAGCCAAGTAAACCACGGGTTTAATCAGTGAGCCTATTTGTCTGGATGCACTCAACGCACGATTGTAACCGGCAAAGCGTGCATCACGCCCACCTACAACTGCTAGAATTTCTGCACCTTGAACACTGCTAACAACCAACGCGCCATTTAGCTTATCCTTTTTCATGCGACTAGAGTTTTCTAGCTTTTTAATGCGTTTATTTAAGACTTCTTCTGCCTGAATTTGAATAACAGGATCCATCGCTGTAAAAATCAATAAGCCTTCTGAACGAAGATCCTCTTCGTTGTAATCACGTTTTAATTGTTTACGCACTAATTCCAAATACGAAGGAAAAGGGCTAACACTTGGGGGCGCTTTAATGGTGACACCTAAAGGCTGTGATTTTAGTTTAGTGATTGTCTTTGGATCAAGAACGCCTTCCCTTGCCATAATATCTATTACTAAATTTCGACGTTTTAATGCTCGCTTTGGAAAGCGACGAGGGTTGTAATAAGAAGCGCCTTTAGTGACACCAATCAGTAAAGCAATTTGCTCTGGCTTCAATTCTTTAATCGGTTTATTAAAATAATATTGTGATGCTAAACCAAAGCCATGCACAGAACGTTGTTTGTTTTGCCCTAGAAAAATCTCATTCATATAGGCTTCGAGAATTTCTTCTTTACTGTAATGTACTTCTAATAACATCGCCATAATCGCTTCATTTGCTTTGCGTTTATAACTTTGTTCATTGGTCAAAAAGAAATTTTTAACCAATTGCTGAGTAAGTGTACTGCCGCCCTGCACTTTTCGCCCTGCTTTTGCATTTGCGACCACTGCACGTGCAATTGATTTTGGGTTTACACCAAAATGATCATAGTAAGTTCTATCTTCAACAGCAACCAAGCCTTTTACCAATAATGGAGAAACATCATCAAGCTTTACCAATACTCTGTCTTCATTATGGTGTGGGTAAAAATTGCCAATTAATACGGGTTCTAAACGCATTAGGGTGAGTGGTTCACTGCTTTCGGTATTTTCTAAGCTGATAACTTTATCTTTTTTAATTTTTATTAGGATGCGTCGTGATATTTCTTGATCTTCTGCAAACTTAAAACCGCGAGTTTGCACATAAAACGTGTTTTTATCGCGTTTAAATTGCCCTGTTCCTACTAAATGCGTTACAAAACTATAGTTCAGTAGTTGTAGTTCTTTTTGTAGATCATCTGCTTTTAAACTTTGTCCTTCATATATCTCTAATGGACGAGCAAATACACGGGCGGGTAGCGCCCAGCGCTTTCCTTCAAACTGGCTACGTACCAATTCATCTTGTTGTAATACATAAGCTGCTGCGAACAATGAGCCAATGACTATCCCAATTAATAAGGCAATACGCGTAACTCGCCAAAAGCCTCCAAGAATAGCTCCGATAATGCCAAATACAGCAAAAATTGGATTACGTTTTTTAGTTTGACTATGAACCTCTTGATTGGGAACAGTTTGACTATGAGGGTTTTCATCAGCCGGTAGTGCTTCAGGCACAGTATTATCTGAGGTAACGATATCAGCTACTTCAACAAGTTCTTCTTTCTTTAAAGGTTGATCTTTTTTATCAGACATTTTATTCGGCATTCTTCGAGAATTGCCCCATTAGCTCGTGGCTAGAATTCTACAATAATACTCGCCACCTTGTGGCTTTTATTATGCAGTTTCTGTGCAGGTTTTTAGGAATTATCATCAACTACTCATATAGATTCGTTCAGCATAGAGTCAACTACATAACGGTATAGTCGTAAAACGACGAACTCTATCAAAAGGGAATAATCGTATAATTAACAATAATAAATTAGGCTAAGCATATGAATAAGTTAACTTCTTTATCGCTTCTATTTTTAATAGCACTTTTTATGAATGCTTGTTCACAAGCTTCAAGACCTTCATCTGATCGTCGTGCTCCTGCTTACACGCATCAAACCCCTCCAATTCAACAACCAAGCCAGCAACACAGCCAAGCATCACAGCTTCCTACGCTAAATATTCATCCTGCACGAGCCCGAATGGTACAGATTGCCAAAAGCACTATTGGCGTACCGTATAAATGGGGTGGAAACAGCCCCCAACGTGGTTTTGATTGTAGTGGTTTAATGAGTTATGTACATAAAAATGCAACGGGTTTAAATATCCCTCGTACCGCTGCTCAGCAACGTGATAACAGCCGCACTATCAATTACGATCAACTCCAACCAGGTGATATGCTATTTTTTAAAATAGGTAAAAAAACCAATCATGTCGGTGTTTATATTGGTGATCGTAAATTTATTCACGCGCCTTCTAGTGGTAAACGTGTGAAGGTCGCTAGCATGGATTCATCTTACTGGTTTAAACGCTTTGTGAAATTTGGTACTTATCTTTAAATATTTTACAAACAAAGCATTATTTTTCCTATACTTATTGAATACGCTGATAATAACCTTATGATAGGTTATGACAACTATGATGATTATTGTCATTTCAACAGTTACATCCAAAGGAGAAAAGAATGATTGGTTTATTAAATTTTGCCAAGACAATTGGTAAAAAAATATTTGGTAGCGAAGATGAAGCTCCAGAGAAAATTAAAGAACATATTGAAGAAGATAACCCTGGAATTAGCAATCTAGAAATTGAAGTTAACGACGGTGTTGCTACGATCAAAGGCGAAGCCGATGACCCAAGTGCTTTTGAAAAAGCAGTGCTTATGGCTGGTAATATTTTTGGTATTTCTGAAGTAAATGCTGATGAATTAACTGCACCTGAGCAAACAGTTGAAGTACAGTATTACGAAATAGCTAAAGGTGATAGCCTTTGGAAAATAGCAAAGAAGTTTTATGGTAACGGAAATGACTACCCTAAAATATTTGAAGCTAATAAAGAAGTGATCAAGGATCCTGATCTAATCTACCCTGGTCAAAAAATTCGAATTCCTATGGATTTAATGAGTTGATTTTCTGAACTTTTTATCTTAATTAACCCCCTAAGACTTACAACTAATACACAACTGAGAGGAAATACACCATGGATATGGGTGATTTATTAAAAATGGGCGCATCTGCGTTTATCAATAGCAAAATGAGCGGCGACGCTGGCAGTAATCTTGATCTGGGCTCATTAACATCTGCACTGTCTGGTTTAACAGGTGGAAATGACAGCGACGGTGGCTTTGACATCGGCTCTATCCTTAGCAATATGCAGGGCGGCGGCATGGCTGACATGGCACAATCATGGTTAGGCGATGGCGACAATGCTCCTATGGAAGATGAGCACGTAACGAATATGTTTGGTGCTGATAAAATCAGAGATTTTGCATCACAGCTGGGCATGAGTGAATCAGAGGCAATTGGCGGATTACGCGATGCTATGCCACAGATGGTAGATCAAGCTTCTAGTGGTGGGTCTTTATTAGACTCTATCGGCGGAATCGGTGGTGCTATTAGCATGGCTAGTAAACTATTTGGCCGTTAAACTCTAACAACCATTTAAGTTAAGGAGAAACCGATCAAGTCCAATTATTTTCAGCTTGCCAAATCTGCCGATATTTTCCACGAAGATCGGCGTAATAAAATGACTATTACGTCTCACTTCATGAAAAATAGCGACAGATTTATCGAAGCTGAATTCTAATCGACTTAATCAGTTTCTCCTTAAAAAGCCACTCTTGTAGTGGCTTTTTTTATTTTCATTAAGGTCTAAAGTTGTGTGAATATTTTGATCAACAACAATCAAAAAAAACCATGGTTTGATTACCCAAGCTTTAATTGGCAACAAAAACACGCTGTCATCATCGGAGGAGGCATAGCCGCGTGTCAAATAGCATGGCACTTATGCCAAAAAGACTGGCAAATCACTTTAATTGAACGGCATGAAAAAATAGCCACTGAGGCATCAGGAAATCCTGTCGGAGTTATCCTGCCTAAAATGACCTCACAGACAAGTATCGGTGAAGGTTTTTATACCCAATGTTTTGATTACACCCTCTCCCAATTAAAAACGCTTAAGCAACAAGGAAAATTTGTTAACTGGCAACAGTCTGGCGCATTACAACTCACACATAATGATCGCGAATTAAAACGTTGGGACGCATTAAAACAACGCTCATTTCCTAACCATTTCTTACAATTGCTTGATGAAAGAGAAACATCACAACAAGCAGGCATTGATCTGCCTTATAAATCGAGTTATTTCCCACAAGCAGGTTGGATAAAGCCTGAGAGTTTTTGTCATGCATTATGTAATCATCCAAATTGTAAAATCATTGTGGAATCTGAGGCGCTAAGCTTATCTAAAGTGGATAATGAATGGCAGGTACAAAACCGTAATAACGCACTTATTGCAAAAGCTGAAGCCGTTATAATTTGCGCTGGAAAAGACCTTTTTAGCTTTAAGCAATCTCGTTTTCTGCCCAATATGCCCGTTGCTGGGCAAACCACCTTTGCAACGGCAAAAGGTAACTCACAAAACTTAAAAGCCGTGATCGGGCACGAGGGCTATCTTACCCCTGCTATTAATAATCAACATATTTTTGGCGCGACATTTGAGCGTGAAAATAGCACGCCAACGCTAATACCCGAAGCCGACGATAAAAACCGCGAACAGCTAAAAAAGTATCTGCCTGATTTTTATAACGAACTATTATCTTTTAAAAGCGCTCACACTGCTGTACGCATGACAACACCCGACCGCTTCCCTTATGTTGGATTGTTGCCAGATGTGGATTTCTATCAAACAAGCTATCATGACCTTCACCAAGGCAAACAATATAAAGAGTATCCACCCGCAAAGTATCAAGATGGGCTATTTGTACTGGGTGGCTTAGGTTCACGTGGGTTAACTACCAGCGGATTATGCGCCAAAAACCTGTGTGACTTACTTGAAAATAAACCACAAACTTCACAACTGCGACACTCTTCTCAACTATTAGAGTACTGCCACCCTGCCCGTTTTTTAATAAAGGCACTCAAACGTAATCAAACAATAGATAGTGAATAATATGATCAGAAAATTTGAATCACATACACCCGATATTCATTCCTCAGCCTACATTGATGAAACTGCTCTCGTCAGTGGTAAGGTAGAAGTAGGTGAAGACAGCTCAGTATGGCCAATGACCGTTATCCGTGGTGACGTAAACTTTATTAAAATTGGCAAACGCAGCAATATTCAAGATGCCTCTGTTTTACACGTCACCCATGCGAGTAATGAACACAGCGTTAAAGTTACCGATGCACAAATTGGTTATCCACTAATTATTGGAGATGATGTCACCGTAGGACACAAAGCATTACTCCATGCCTGTGAAATTGGCAATCGCGTATTAATTGGGATGGGGTCGATCATTATGGACGGTGTAATCATCAAAGATGAAACCATTGTTGCGGCAGGGAGTTTAGTACCACCGAAGAAAACACTCGAGAGTGGCTTCCTATGGGTCGGTAGCCCTGCGAAAAAAGTGCGCGCGCTCACCGATAAAGAAAAACAGTATCTAAAATACTCCGCAGAGCATTATGTACGGCTTAAAGAGCGTACAGAAGCAGGATAATTAAGTATTTTTAGCTTATTTTATTAGCCACCCCCCCTGTTTTTCGATGATTTGTGTTTTAACATGATTATTTTAAGTACAAATCATCGAAAAACAGGGGGGATGGTCTATAAAAACAGGCTTTTTTGATGTTTTTATATAAATGTTAATCAAGCTTTCATTGATTAACTATCAACTTGTCATAAATCTTGCTGGGTTTCAGCAGAGTAGATTGTTTTCTAGCAGGCACTATATTCCCACTACGGTTAAATGGTTTACAGCCTTCTTCTAAACTGCCACAGGTATTCGTAATTTTATAGAGCCTATTCTTTAAGTCATAAAACTCAAATGTATCACTGCGCATACCATCGCCACTGGTGGATATAGTCTCCTGAGTTTCAAGAATGAAGTCCTTATCAGCATTGCTGTAGGTATAGGAACTTATCTCACTATCACTGCCCCAGTTATGTTCATGTTTGAATACACTCAATA
>Ga0256839_1006083_pt1 | contig 10793 bp, 9 predicted proteins | sample 354166metaG_FD_185968 | JGI IMG/M metagenome (GOLD analysis project Ga0256839, IMG submission 185968) | Hydrothermal vent microbial communities from Mid Atlantic Ridge, Atlantic Ocean - 354-166 | ecosystem: Environmental > Aquatic > Marine > Hydrothermal vents | place: Atlantic Ocean: Mid... | reverse complement strand
GGGCCCTGCCGCCGTAGGCGGCCGCCGGCGTTCCACCGGCGACGACCTTGCCGAGACAGGTGAGGTCGGGCGCGACGTCGTAGCGTTCCTGGGCGCCTCCGAGGGCGACCCGAAACCCCGTCATCACCTCGTCGAAGATGAGGAGGGCACCGGAGGCGTCGCAGGCTCGCCGCAGCCCGGAGAGGAATCCGTCTTCGGGGGGGACCACCCCCATGTTCCCGGCGACGGGTTCGACGATCACCGCCGCGACGTCCCCGGCGGCCAACGCCGCCTCCACCGCGTCGAGGTCGTTGAAGGGGACGACGACGGTGTCGGCGACCGTCGCCGCCGGGACCCCGGGGCTGTCGGGCAGGCCCATCGTCGCCACGCCGCTTCCGGCCTTGACGAGGAACGGGTCGGCGTGGCCGTGGTAGCACCCTTCGAACTTGACGATCCGCCGGCGGCCGGTGGCCGCCCGCGCCACCCTGATGGCGGTGGCGGTGGCCTCCGTCCCCGAGTTCACCATCCGGACGACGTCGATGGAGGGGACGGTCTCGACGATCGTCTCGGCCAGGGCGACCTCGGCCGGGGTGGGGAGCCCGAAGGAGGTTCCCCGCCGCGCGGCGTCGACGACGGCGTCGACGACCCGAGGCTCGGCGTGGCCGAGGATGAGCGCTCCCCACGACGCCACGAAGTCGATGAGCGTCTCCCCGTCCACCGTCTCCACCGTCGCCCCCGACGCCGAGGCGACGAACGGCGGCTCCCCCCCGACGGCCCCGAAGGCCCGCACCGGAGAGTTGACGCCACCGGGCATCACCCGACGGGCCCGTTCCAGCCAGGGGGCGCTCATGACTCCTCCAGCAGACGGGCGGCGTCGACGGCGAAGTACGTGAGGATGACGTCGGCTCCCGCCCGGGCGATCCCGAGGAGGGACTCGACGATGACCCGCTCCCGGTCGATCCACCCGTTGGCCGCCGCCGCCTCGATCATCGCGAACTCCCCGGAGACCTGATAGGCGGCGACGGGGACGTCGACGGCCGCCCGGACGGATGCGATCACGTCCTGGTAGGGGCCGGCCGGTTTGACCATCACCATGTCCGCGCCTTCGGCCAGGTCGAGGCGAACCTCGACGAGGGCTTCCCGGGCGTTCGGGGGGTCCATCTGGTGGGTTCGGCGGTCGCCGAAGGCGGGAGCCGACTCGGCGGCGTCACGGAACGGCCCGTAGTAGGCGCTGGCGTACTTGGCCGAGTACGAGCAGATGGGGAGTTCGTGGTGTCCCGCCCCGTCGAGGGCCTCCCGGATGGCGGCCACCCGGCCGTCCATCATGTCCGAGGGGGCGATCACGTCGGCTCCGGCGTCGGCGTACACCACGGCGGCGTCGGCGAGCAGCGGCAGGGTGGCGTCGTTGTCGACGGTGTCTCCGACCACCACCCCGCAGTGCCCATGGCTGGTGTACTCGCAGAGACACACGTCGGCCCAGACGACGAGGTCGGGGGCCGACTCCTTGATCGCGCCGATGGCGGTGGGTACGGGCCCGGCCGGATCCCACGCGCCCGAGCCGGTCTCGTCCTTCGACGGCGGGATCCCGAACAGGATCACCCCTCCGACACCGGCCGCCTGCGCCTCACGGGCGACGTCGACCACCCGATCGACGGAGAGCTGGTGATGTCCCGGCATGGAGCCGATCGGACGGAGGACGTCGGACCCCGGGACGACGAACAGGGGGAGCACGAACGCCGCCGGGTCGAGGCGGGTCTCGGCGACCATGCGCCGCAGGCGGGCGGACCGCCGCAGACGCCGGGAACGGACGGTGGGGAAGATGGTCATGTGGGGCTCCTCTCCTCCAGATGGCCGACCAGGGAGTCGGCCAGACGCTCGGGGCTGGGGGTCTCGGCGACCATGCGCCGCAGACGGGCGGACCGCCGCAGACGCCGGGAACGGACGGTGGGGAAGATGGTCATGTGGGGCTCCTCCCCTCCAGATGGCGGACCAGGGAGTCGACCAGACGCTCAGGGCTGGGGGTCTCGGCGACGACGTCGACGGGGTGTCCGAGCGCCTTCACGGCGGCGGCGGTCGTGGACCCGAGGGCGGCCACGACGAGCCCCTCCAGGGTGCGCGACCGGCGCCAGCCGAGCACCGCCGACGGGGAAGCGAAGGTGACGGCGTCCACCACCGGCTCCGTCGGGGGCGGGACCGGCAGCGTGGTGTAGACGGTGGCGGCGATCACCTCCGCCCCGGCGGCGCGGAGCGTCGTCTCGACGTCGGCGGCGGTCCGTTCCGGTCGGGGGTAGAGGACGGTCGCTTCGCCGACCTCGGGTTCGAGACGCCGGAGCAGCGACGCCGCCCCCTCCGTTCCGACCAGGGCGACCCGACCTCCGGCGGCGGCGACGGCTTCGGCGGTGGCCGGGCCGACGGCGGCCACCGGCACCGGCGGCATCCCGCCGTCGGGCCAGAGGGTCCGCACCGCCCGGGCCGAGGTCACCACGATCCAGTCGACGGTCGCGGCCAGTCCTCGCACCCGGCGCAGCGCTCCTTCGTCTCGGGGCCGGGTCACGACGCAGGGCAGGACCACCCCTTCGAGGCCCCGGACGTCCAATGCGCGGCGGATCCGCTCGGCGGTGTCGGCGGTCGCGGTCACCGCCACCTTCACAGCCCCAGCTCCGTGATCATGGCCGTGACCGCCTCCTCGGGGTCGGCCCCGTCGACCGTGGCGCGGCGAGCGCCCCGTTCGTCTTGGACGAAGGCGACCAGCGTCACCCCATCGGGGGTCGGTGAGGCGTGGGCGCCGAGGGCCGAGCGGCATCCGGCCCCGGTGCGGGCCAGCAGCGCCCGCTCGGTCTCCACGGCCCGTCGGGTGGCCGGGTCGTCGAGCACGTCGAGGAGCTCGGCGACGGGACCGTCGGCGGGAGCCTCGACCGCCAGAGCCCCCTGGCCGGGGGCGGGCACCATCTCCTCGATCTCGAACCGCCGGGCGATCTTGGAGGTCCGTCCCAGACGACGCAGGCCCGCCTCGGCCAGCACCGCGGCCCGGAACCGGCCTTCGGCGACCGCCGACAGCCGGGTGTCGACGTTGCCGCGGATGCCCCGGATCTCGAGGTCGGGACGGAGCAGGGAGAGCTGGGCGGCGCGCCGGGGGCTGCCGGTTCCGACCACCGCCGCCACCGCCAACTCGGCGAGATCGGCCCCGACCAGCACGTCCCACGGCGCCTCCCGAGCCGGATACCAGACGGCGAGCCCGGGCGGACCGGCGACGGGAAGGTCCTTGCAGGAGTGGACCGCCACATCGGCCTCGCCTGCCAGGACCGCCTGCTGTACGGCACGGACGAAGGCGCCCGTCTCGGTGAGGGCGGTGACCGGGCTGGTCCGGTCACGGTCCCCGAGGGTGGAGATCGTCACCAGCTCGGTGGAGAGTCCAGGGTGAGCCTCCTCCAGCCGGGCGGCGACGAACCGCGCCTGGGCGAGGGCCAAGGCGGAGCCTCGGGTGGCGATGCGGAGCTCACGCATCGATCCCGAAGACCTCGGCGACGACGGCGGCGAGCTCCCCGGGGCGATCCGCCTCGTGGATCCGGCCGACGGGGCGGGAGACGAGGGTGCGCGCCGCGGTACGAACCGCCCGCCGGAGGATCTCGACGTCGGCCGGGTCGGCGAGCTTGGTGGCGAAGCGATCCACCGTGTCGGAGACGACCCCGTCGACCGACCGGTAGAGCTCGGCGATGAGGGGACCGACGTCGTCGACGTTGCGGTACCTCGACCAGGCCGAGGCCGCCTCCTCTTCGACGAATCCGTCGACCTCGTCGAGCTGCCGATGCTTCGCGGCGCGGGCCGCCACCCGGTCGATGGGGAGATAGTGGACCAGGTCGCTCTCCGTCACCGGGAAGTCGGGGGGCATCGCCAGGTCGACGAGGGTGAGGGGAGCGTCCCGGGTTCGGAGGATCGCGGCCATCGACGCCTCGTCCATGAGGAACCCCTTGGCGGACGTCGCCGAGATCACCGCCGGGAGACGCCGCAACGCCTCCCCGACCCGGTCGAAGGGCCAGACGGCCACTCCGGGGAGTCTCACCTTCTCCGGTGCCCGGGCGACGACGGTGACGTCGGGCGGCGCGGGCAGCGAGCCCAGAGCCTCCGCCGCAGCCGTGGCCATGCGTCCCGCACCCAGGACCGCCACCGCCGGCGCCGGCCCGACGAGCTGGGCGGCGACGACGGCGAGGGAGCCGTGGGGCGACTCGGGGAGACGGTCCCGCGCCCCTCGACCGGCGGCCACGGCCGTCTGGAGCATCTTCGTCAACGCCCCCGAGAGACGACCCTGGGCGTCCGCCACCGCCTGCCGGAACTGGGTGAGGATCTCCCGCTCGCCGAGGACCGGCGATTCGAGCCCGGCGGCGATCCGGAAGAGATGGGTGGTCACGTCGGCGTCCTCCCGCACGATCGTCCCCGGTGGCAGCGCCCCGAACAGGTCACCGACCACGTCGTCGAGCCGTCTCCGGGGCCCTTCGACGACGACCTCGACCCGCAGACAGGTCGCCAACGTGAAGACGCCGGCCGGAAGCCGGAGGTCAGGTGCCGACAGACGCGCGCCGAGGACGGCCCGGTCCTCCGCCGGGACCGCCGGATAGGCACAACTCGCAGAGGTCAACTGGCGAACGATGGCGGCCTGCCTTCCACGTCGGGGCGGGAATGTAGGACGAGGGTTGACAACGTCCAGTCAGATCGAAAACGACGAGAGGTCAGATCGAAACCGACGCCCAGTCGACCGGATCTCCGCGGAGCAGGTCGAGCAGTTCACGCTCCGGGGACCCCTCCGGAGGGTCCTCGTCGGAGTCCCAACGGGCTCGGGGAGGCAGCGACGCCAGGATGGATTCGGTCCGTCCCCCGGTCTCCAGCCCGAACCGGGTCCCCCGGTCCCAGACGAGGTTGAACTCGACGTAGCGGCCGCGGCGCCGCTCCTGCCACACCGTCTCGGCCTCCCCGTACGGCGTGTCGACCCTCCGGGCGAGCACGGGAAGGTACAGGGACGTGAGGCTCCGTCCCAGGTCGCCGACGAAGCGCCACAGGGCCGCCAGGTCGTCGGCCTCGTGGTCGAAGAAGATGCCGCCCACACCGCGGGCCTCACCCCGGTGCGGGAGGAAGAAATACTCGTCGCACTGCCGCTTCCAGGTCGGGTAGTCGGCGACCGGATGCCGGGCACACACCTCGGCCAGGCCCCGGTGGAACTCGACGGCGTCCCGTCGGGAGAGGTAGACGGGGGTGAGATCGGCCCCACCCCCGAACCAGGCCGCCCCGGCGTCGGTCTCGAAGTACCGGAGGTTGGCGTGGAAGGTGGGGGCGTGGGGGTTGCGGGGATGGACGATGATCGAGACCCCGGTGGCGTAGAAGTGGCGACCGGCGGCCGCCATCGACTCCGACAGCCGGTCGGGGGTCGGACCCCACACGGCGGAGACGTTCACCGCCGCCTTCTCGACGGGGCCTTCGCTTCGGAGGATGCGAGTCACCCCTCCACCGCCGCCGGGCCGCTCCCAAGGTTCGGTGGTGAACCGTCCCGCGCCGTCGAGCTCCTCGGTGGCGGCACAGAACGATTCCTGGACCTCGGTCATGAGGTGTTCCACCTCGGCCCGGGAGGGACCCGTCACCGGAGCACCCCTTCGACCATGCGGGCCAGCCCCTCCACCCAGACTTCGGTGTCGTTGACGCAGGGCACCAGGAGAAGGTCCTCGCCGCCGAGGTCCAGCCACTGCTCCCGGGCCCGGATCCCGATCTCCTCCAGGGTCTCGAGGCAGTCGGCGACGAAGCTCGGGGTGAGCACCGCCAGGCGACGCACCCCGGCCTCGTAGAGCTCGACCAGCGTCCGATCCGTGTAGGGCTCGATCCAACGTTGGCCCGCCATCCTCGACTGGAACGACGTGCCGTAGGAGCCCGGTGGGAGGTCGAGGGCGGCGGCCACGGCCGCGGTCGTCGCGTGGCACTGGGCCCGATAACAGAACCGGTTCTCCCCCCGGACCTCGTCACAGCATCCCTCCCGCAGGCACCGGCCACCCGGATCGTCGAGCTGGCGCTCGGGGAGGCCGTGGTAGCTGAACAGGACGTGGTCGGGCCCGAAGGCGTCGAGCACCCCCCGGGCGACCTCCGCCACCGCGTCCACGAACCCCGGATGGGCGTGGAAATCGCCGATGACGGAGACGGCGGGGATGACGGGCCGGGCGGAGAGCTCCTCGAACACCTTCGCCACCGCCGAGCCGGTGGCAGCCGACGAATACTGGGGGAAGAGCGGGACGACGACGATCCGGTCGACCCCGGCCTCGGCGAGGCGGTCGAGGGCGGCGCCGATCGGCGGCGACCCGTAGCGCATCCCGACCTCGACGACGACGCCGAGGCGGGCGGCGAGGGCATCGGCGAGGGATCGGGTGTGGAGGAGCAGCGGCGACCCGTCGGCGGTCCAGATCTTCTCGTAGGCCTCGGCGCTCCGACGGGGTCGGAAGGGGAGGATGATCCCGTAGAGCACCAGCAGCCGGATCGGCGCGGGCATGTCCATCACTCGGGGATCGCCCAGGAACTCCCGCAGGTAGCGCCGGACGTCCCCGACCCGGGGAGAGTCGGGGGTGCCGAGCTGGACGAGGAGCACCCCGGTCGTCGACATGGCGCCGCACCGTAGGCGGGTCCCGGGACCAACACCGAGTCGGCACCAGGGAGCCCCGGCCCCTCGGGGGTACGCGACCCGAGGGACCGGGGCCGTGGAGGGACTCGATCAGGGACGCCCCGAGGGCATGTCCGGCATCGTCGACGGAGACCCTTCGGAGGGCGCCTCGGAGGGCTGCGGCGCCTGGGCGGGGATCGTCACCGACGGCGGGGTGACGCCATCTTCCGGCATCGGACCGGGCATCTCGTCGGGTGCCGTCGGCGGGACCGTCTCGGGGGGGCCGGGCTCTGCGGGCGACGCCGGGCGCCGGTCCCGACCGTGGTCGGCGGCGATGCTCCGGGCCAGCTCGGCGACGTCGGCGCCGACGACCCCGTCACCTTCGATCTGGGTGGCGAGGAGCTCCAACAGCTCGGCGACCCGCTCCCGGGTCGGTTCGGCCGCCGCGCCATCCTCGACGGCGGAGATCTGCTCGGCGGCCCGACGCAGCGCGGCCGCAGCCTCGGCCCGGTCGGCCTCCTCGGCGGCCTCGCCGGCGGTCGCCACCGCCTCGGGGATCTCCCCACGCGCCGCCAGGGCCCGGGCCTCTTCGATCCGCTCGGCGGCCCCACCCCGGCCGATCCCCACCGCCTCGAAGGCACGGTCGAGCCCGTACAGGGCGTCCCCCGGCACGGCCGGGTCGGCGACGAAGCCGACCCCTCCCCCGACGGCGGCGAGGGCGACCGACGCCGCCAACACCTTCGCCAAGATCGACGACAACAGACTGCTGAACACGATGGACCTCCTGGCTCGTGGGACGCGCCGGCGTCCAGGCAGGGACGGCGCCTGGCGTGCACCGGCGGAGACGACCGCCTCGCGGACCAGCATCGCCACGTGACGCTCGATCACGTCACGGTCGATCGGCTGCTCGCCGAGGGCCCGGATCCGGGCGACCAGCTCGCCCAGCTCCGACCCCGCGGCTTCGCCCCGAAGGATCGCTTCGTCGCGGTGTGCGGTCATCTCGTCCTCGTCACCGTCGAAGGAGGTCATAGGGGTACGCCCGTCGTGATCCGGCGCTCCAGGGCCCGGAGGGCACGCCGTTGGAGGGCCTTCACCGCACCGGGCCGTTTGCCGACGATCGCCGCCACCTGCTCGACGGTGAGGTCCCCGAAGATGCGCAGCAGGAGGACCTCCCGCTGGTCGGAGGTGAGCCCCTCGAGCAGTCGGCGGATCTCGTCGTCGCCGATCCGGACCATCGCCGTCGTCTCCGCCGATTCGGTCGTCCCCAGGGCCAACGGGTCGTCGGGAAGCGGCTCGGTGGGACGCCGGGACCGCCGACGTCGCTCGTCGATCAGACGGTGGTGGGCGATCATGAACACCCAGGAGCGGAAGCCGTCCTCGTCCCCCCGGAACGTCCCGATGTTGCGGGCGACCTGGAGGAAGACGTCGCCGACCAGCCCGTCGGGATCGGCCGCTCCCCGGGTGACGAGGTATCCGCGCAGCTTCGGCGCCAGCTCGGTGTAGATCCGCTCCCAGGCCCAGTCGGCGCCCGCCTGGGCGGCGCCGAGGAGCGACTGCCAAGGATCGAAGGTCACACCTGCAGGGACCTCCGATGGCGGCTCCCGTTACGCCACGCCCCCGTTCGGGGCCTTCACCTCCCGGCCCGGTCCGGTACCGTGACACCCCATGGAGCCCCTCCGGATCCAGCTCTTCGGCGGTTTCGTCCTGGAGCACGGGTCTCGCGCCCTCCCGCCGATCCCGTCGCTGGCCGGACGCTCCCTCCTCGCCTTCCTCGCCCTCAACCGTGACCGGCCCCACGCCAGGGGCCGCCTCGCCGGGATGTTCTGGCCCGACCTCACCGAGAGCCGGGCCCGGCGGCGTCTCAGCCACGCCCTCTGGCAGATCCAGGACGCCCTCGGCGAGATCTCCTCCCAGCCCTATGTGCTCGCCACCACCGACACCCTCGCCTTCAACGACGCCGCCCCCTATCTCCTCGACACCGAGGAGTTCCAGGGTCATCTCTCCAGGCTCGGCATGACCGGAGGTGCGCCCGACCCGAACGTCGACGAGCTGAGCGAGCTGCGACGGGCCGTCGATCTGTACCGAGGGGACTTCATGGCCGGGTTCTACGACGAGTGGGTCGCCCTCCCCCAACAGCAGTTCCGCGAGATGTACCTGGCGGCCCTCGACCGGGTGGTGCAGGTGGCGAAGAGCCGCGGCAACCACGAGGAGGCCCTCGCCTACGCGCGGCGCCTCACCCACCACGACCCGCTCCGAGAGCCGGCCCACCGTGAGGTGATCCGACTCTGTTTCCTCCTGGGTCGCACCGGCGAGGCCCTCGGCCAGTACGAACGATGCCGGTCGGTCCTCGCCGAGGAGCTGGGGACGGAGCCTTCGCCGGAGACCGAGGAGCTGTACCAGAAGATCATCCGCCATCGCCGCTCGGGGATCCGCCCGGCGGTCGGCTCCAGCCGCCCCCTCGCCTTCGACGAGCGCACCGACGCCCCCTTCGTCGGGCGGGAGGCCGAACGGAGGAGCCTGGTGGACGGCATGGAGCGGGCGTTGTCGGGCCGGGGAGGGGTCATCCTCATCGAAGGCGAGCCGGGGATCGGGAAGAGTCGTCTCGTCTCCGAGGCCTCCGACGACGCCGAGTGGCGAGGGTTCGACATCCTCTGGGGGACCTGCCTGGAGGGCTCCTCCCGCCCCTACGGCCCCCTCGTGGACGCCCTGGATTCGGGACTCACCCAGCTCCGGGCCGAACAGCTCGCCCAGCAGCTCGACGACGTGTGGCTGCGGGAGATCGGTCATCTGGTGCCGGGGGTGGCCCGATGGTTCCCCGACCTCCCCGTCACCGGCGCCCTCCCCTCCGGCGAGGCCCGCCGACGCCTCCAGGAGGCCCTCGCCCGGGCCTTCGTCGCCCTGGGGAAGGCGACCCCGCACATCCTGGTGCTCGACGACCTCCAGTGGGCCGACGACGAGACCCTCCAGGTCCTCGAACGGCTCGGCCCCCATCTGGAGACGGCACGCCTCGTCGTCCTGGTCCTCTACCGCTCCGAGGAGGCCCGCGGCGACCCCCGGGTCTGGGACGTCCTCCGGAACCTCGACCGGGTGGCCGGGTTGGGCCGCGTCGTGCTGACCCCGCTGTCGGTGTTCGAGCTGGGTGAGCTGGTGAAACGAACCCTGGGGATCTCGGAGCTGGAGGCGACCACGGCGGCACGGCTGCACCGGGACACCGGGGGCAACGCCCTCTTCACCCTGGAGACCCTGCACGCCCTCCGGGACGAGGGCCTGGTGGACGAACGGACCGGGGCCCTCGCCGCCGAGGCGCAGGCCCGGCTGGGCACCGAGCCGATCCCGGTGGCAAGCCGGATCCGCTCGGTGGTGGAGCACCGCACCGGGCTCCTCGACTCGGGCCCGCGGGCGGTGCTGGAGGCGGCGTCGGCCTCCCCCTGGCCGCTGCGGCTCGGGCCCCTCGCCGCCGCCGTGGACCTCTCCCGGGCCGAGACCCTCGCCGCCCTCGACGACCTCCTCGCCCGCCGCCTCCTCCAGGAGACCGACGGCACCTTCGGGTTCGCCCACGACCAGGTCCGCCAGGTGGTCTACGAGGCGTTGCCGAAGCGGCGACGGGCCGCCCTCCACCGCCGTCTCGCCGAGGCGGTCGCCGTCGACGGCCCCACCGACGCCGAACGTCTCGCCTTCCACACCCTCCGGGGTGGGCTGTTCGCCGAGGCGGCCGAGCATCTCCGCCGGGCGGGCGCGGAGGCGCTGGCGGTCCACGCCGCCGACACCGCCGCCGAACGGTTCCGCCAGGCCCTCGACGCCGCCGAACGGGCGGGCTGGGAGGCGGAGCGCCGGCTCGAGACGGCGTTGCGTCTGGAGGAGGTCCTCGACGTGCTCGGACGCCGCGACGACCAGGGAAGGGTCCTCGAGCTGTTGGAGGAGCTGGCGGCCACCGACCCCGCCTCCCGTGCCGAGGTGGCCCGGCGCCGGGCGATGTACCTGGCGAACACCGACCGCTTCGCCGAGGCGGTGACGTCGGCGGAGGAGGCCGCCGCCCTGGGTCGGGAGCTGGAGGATCCGGCGACGGAGGCGGCGGCGCTGGTCGCCCTGGGCCTCTCGCTGCGCTGGTCGGGTCGGGTCCACGAGGCGGTCCCCCATCTGGAGCGGGCGGCGGATCTCCCCGCCGAGGTGTCGGCCCGGGCGGAGG
>Ga0256839_1006082_pt1 | contig 10794 bp, 9 predicted proteins | sample 354166metaG_FD_185968 | JGI IMG/M metagenome (GOLD analysis project Ga0256839, IMG submission 185968) | Hydrothermal vent microbial communities from Mid Atlantic Ridge, Atlantic Ocean - 354-166 | ecosystem: Environmental > Aquatic > Marine > Hydrothermal vents | place: Atlantic Ocean: Mid... | reverse complement strand
GCTTTCATGTTCTAAGTCTTCCTCAGGTGGCCGTTGAGTAAACGTTGGGGGCAGTATGCGCAGACTACTTGGATTCCTGGTCTTGATTTTGGGCGTTGGCCTGTTGGGCTGGTATGCCAGCGGCCATCAGGCCAAGGACATTGAAGCCAGGATCGCGGCCGAAGCTGCGGCGGTTGCAACCGGCTCGGTCCACGGGGTCGAAACCCGCGTCTCCGGGCGCGACATCGTTGTGCGCGGCCTGGCAAATGACCCGCAAGAGCATGACAGCCTGCTGGCCGCGCTCGAAGCGACGCCCGGACGCCGGGTTGTCGTGGACTCGCTGGATGTGCTCGAAACCGCGGCCCCCTTTGTCTTTACGAGCAAACTGGAAGCGGGCGTGCAGACCTACGCGGGCAATGTCCCAAGCGAGGCCGTGCGCGACGAGATCGGCCAGACGATCGGTGCCGAAATGGCGCAGCCGCTGGTTCTTGCCGCCGGCGTTCCCGATGCGAACTGGAAAGACGCCGTGGCCCGCGGGCTTGCGGCGCTGGCGGTGCTGAAAGAGGGTGCGCTTGCGATCAGCGACCGGACGGTGACAGTGACGGGCAAGGCCCTGACCCCGATCGAAAAGGCCGAAGCCCAAGCCATTCTTGGCGATCTGCCGGACGGCTACACGGCAAAGGCCGACATCACTCCGATCCTGCAAATTGCGTCACCGTTCGAGTTTGGCAGCGGCAAACTGGACGGCCGGCAAGACTATTGGGGGGTGATCCCAAGCGAACAGGCCCGCGATCTGCTGGTGGAAAAGACCGGCAGCCCGATGACGCATCTGCGCCTGGCAGCCGGGGTGCCTGACGACGCATGGATTGACGCAGCCAGCCTGGGTCTGACAGCGCTCGACACCCTGGACGAGGGCGAAATGGTGCTGTCCGACCGCCTGCTGACACTGACCGGCGTGTCAGCGACCCCGATTGAAAAGACACAGGCCGAAAAGCTGCTTGCGGCCTTGCCCGAAGGCTATGTAGCGGTTGTCGATGTGGTGGCGCTGCTGGACATCGTCACACCGTTCGAGTTGAAGGCGACCAAGACGGAAATGGGTCTGGAAGCTGTCGGTGTTGCCCCAAGCGAAGATGCCCGTGCTGCCCTTCTGGCAGAAGTCGGCGAGGCCGCAGGTGCCTTCAGGCTGGCAGCCGGGGCGCCCGATGGCGGATGGACCGCCGCGGCCTTCATCGGGATTGAGGCGTTGGGGCCGCTGAACAGCGGTGAAATGGTGTTGTCGGACAGGTCTCTGACGCTGACCGGAGAAGCCGAAACGCCGAAAGAACAGCAGGCGGCGCTGGCCGCGCTGGCCGACCTGCCGGACGGCTATGTGGCACGCACCGACATCACGCTTCTGGATGATGGAACGCCGCCGGCCTTCGTGATCGACTACAGCGCGACCCGGGGCGCAACGGTTGACGGCAAGCTGCCGCGCGGGGCCAGCCTGACGGCCATTGGCCAGGCGCTTGGTCTGGACAAGGTGGAGGGATCGCCGACAGTGGCCAGGGTTGGCGACAGTTCGGCGGCAGAGGCACTACAGGCGCGGCTTGCGGCCCTCGCGGACTGGCTGCCGGACCTGGAAAGCTATCGCATGACAAGCGACGCCGGGCGCATGCGGCTTGAAGCGCAGGTGTCACCGGGTGTTGAGGCCGGGGCGATTCAGGACGCACTGGCCCGCAGCTTTGGCGACGGGGCGGTGGTCGCGGTTGCCACGCCCTCAAGCCAGCCGGAAGAAGGCGCAACGCGCGAAAATGTCGTGTCGGGCAAGCAGGTGTTTCAGGGCGGTTACTGGCTGCCGGTGCCGGATGCGACCGAGACCAGCGCAAAAAGCTGCGCGGCTGCCTCCGAGGCGGCTCTGGCCAGCGCCAGGATCAACTTTCTGAGCGGTTCGGCCCGGCTTGACCCGACATCGGTGCGGGCGATCAATTCGATTGCGGGGGTCGTGCTGAACTGCGTGAAGAACGGCGGGCTGAAGGTTGAAATCGGCGGGCATACCGATGATACCGGCGACTGGCAGGCGAACCTCGCTCTCAGCCAGGAGCGCGCGCAAGCGGTGGTCGACGCGCTGATCGCACGCGGTGTGCCGGCGGACCGGATCAGCGCCAGAGGCTACGGAGAAAGTCAGCCAGTCGCGGCCAACGACACCGATGCGGGGCGCGCGAAAAACCGGCGCACGACGCTGAGCTGGACGGAATTTCAGGAATGAGTAAGGGAGAGTAGCATGTTTCGCGAATGGGATTTTTTGCTGGCCGAAATCTGGGGGCTGCTGGCACTGGCGGCCCTGGTCGGGCTGATTGCCGGATGGCTGTTCTGGGGGCGGCGGGGCGACGTTCAGATCGACACCAGCGAAGCAGACCGGCTGCGGGCCGAGCTTGAAAGGTGCCGCGGCGACGGGGCCGAACACAAGGCGCGTATTGCCCAGCTTGAGCGTGATCTTGAAAGCTGCCGCGCGGCGGGACGCGTGCATCAGGACCGGATATCGCAACTTGAGGCGCAGGTTTCCAGCACGCTGGCCGCGCCCGCGACCGCCCAGGATGATGGCGACAAGGACTATGACGGCGACGGCGTGATCGAGGGCACGAACGAAGGCGCGCGCCCGGCGACACTGGATGCGCCGCGGGGTGGCAAGCCGGATGATCTGAAAAAGATCAAGGGGGTCGGGCCGAAGCTGGAAAAGTTGCTGAACACTATGGGGTTCTGGCACTTTGACCAGATCGCGGCCTGGACCGATCAGGAAATCGCCTGGGTCGATGCCAACCTTGAAGGGTTCAAAGGCCGCGTGACCCGTGACCGCTGGGTCGAACAGGCCAGGTTGCTGGCCCAGGGCCAGGACACCGAGTTTTCCAGGCGTGTCGACAAGGGCGACGTCTACTAGCCGAAGCCAGAGCGGTTCAACGAATGCGTTTGCCGTCCTTGTCGAAACGATAGACCGCGTCCGGCGCGAACTGCAAATGGACGGTCGAGCCGACCTCAAAGTCCTGCTGCCCGAACAGGCGCACCGTCAGCAATTTTCCGTCGACGTGCAAATACACGTTGGTATCGGCGCCCAGGTGTTCGAGGTGGCTGACCTTGCCACTGATCGGGCCTTCGGAGCCAAGCGAGATCGCTTCGGGCCGCAGGCCGATGGTGGCCACCTCGGCCGGCATGTCAAGCAGCCGGGCGTCAAGGAAATTCATCGCCGGTGACCCGATGAAACCCGCCACGAACATGTTGTCGGGGTCGTTATACAGCTCCATCGGTGCGCCGATCTGTTCGACATAGCCGTCCTGCAAAACGACGATCCGGTCGGCCAGCGTCATTGCCTCGACCTGGTCGTGGGTGACGTAGACTATGGTGGTGCCAAGCCGGCGGTGCAGGTCGGCAATCTCGATCCGGGTATTGACGCGTAGCGCGGCATCAAGGTTGGAAAGCGGCTCATCGAACAGGAACAGCTTGGGGTCGCGCACGATGGCGCGGCCGATGGCGACACGCTGGCGCTGGCCACCCGAAAGCTCGGCCGGGCGCCGGTCAAGGTAGGGCCCAAGCTCAAGCATGTCGGCGGCCTTCTTGACCTGTTCCTCGATCCTGGCCGCATCCTCTCCGGCCTGTTTCAGCCCGAGACTCATGTTCTTTTTCACCGTGAGGTGCGGATATAGCGCGTAGGTCTGGAACACCATCGCGATGCCGCGTTTGGACGGTGGCAGGTGGTTCACCCGGTCGCCGGCGATTTCCACATCGCCAGAGGTCGCATCTTCCAGCCCGGCGATGATGCGCAGCAGCGTGGACTTGCCGCAGCCCGAGGGGCCGACGAAGATCATGAATTCGCCTTCCTCCGCCTCGAGGTTGATGTTGTGCAGCACTTCGACATTGCCGAATGACTTGCAGACGTTCTTGAGCGCCAAGGATCCCATGTCGTGTTTCCCTTACAGTTTGACGGGCTGGCCAGAGCGCACGCTTTCGTCGGCGGCCAGACAGATGGAAAGCGATGCCAGCGCGTCTTGCATGTGCCGGCCGAGGTCGCGGTCGTTGGTGATGGCGTCGGCCACAAGCGCGGCCTCGGCATTGCAAAGCTCCTGGTGGCCCGGCTCATCCGGGAGATCGATGAGCCGGTCACCAGTGTCGGTGTCATGCACGCGCAAGGTGCCGACGCGCGTGTGGCTGTCGATATCGGCCGAGCCGCCGCTGTCTGCAGCCACGATGGACACCGCGCCTTTGGGTGACATCACGTCTTTCACGAAATGGGCGGTTTCCGAGATCATCGGACCCCAGGCGGCTTCATACCAGCCGACCGACCCATCTTCGAACAGCACCTGGAAATGGCCGTAGTTATACATGTCCTCGGCAATTTCTTCCGACAGCCGCAGCCCCATGCCGCGCACCTGGGTGGGGCGCGCATCGGTGATCTGGCACATGACATCGACGTAATGCACCCCGCAATCGACGATCGGGGATGTGGAGCGCATCAGCGCCTTGTGCACCTCCCACTGTTCGCCGGTGCTTTGCTGGTTGAGGTTGAGCCGGAACACATAGGGCCCGCCAAGGGCGCGCGCTTCGGCGATCAGCCGTTGCCAGCTGGGATGCACCCGCAGGATGTAGCCCACCACCAGCTTGCGTCCGGTTTCACGGGCCACATCAACCACGCGGCGGGCGTCGGCGGCAGTGGCCGCCAGCGGTTTTTCCACGAACACATGCGCCCCGGTGCGCATCGCGGCCACGGCCAGGTCGGCGTGGCTGTCGGTGTAGGTGGCAATGCAGACCAGATCGGGCCGGGTCTGCGCCAGTGCGGTCTTGAAGTCGTCCAGCAACGCATAGCCGCGCAGCGCATCCGGCAAGTCGGGCGCCGTGCGGTTGACCAGCCCGACGATCTCGAAGTCGGGGCTTTCATGATAGGCCAGCGCGTGGCTGCGCCCCATGTTGCCAAGCCCCGCGACCAGCACCCGTATCATTTCACCGCCCCCGAGGTGATGCCGCGGATCAGTTGCTTGGAGAAGATGATATACAGGATCATCACCGGCAGGATCGCCATCGACAGGCCCGACAGCACCGCATTCCAGTCGGTGACGAACTGGCCGATGAAGACCTGGCTGCCGAGCGTGAGCGTCTTGGTTTCTTCGCTGTTGGCCAGGATCAGCGGGAACCACAGGTCGTTCCAGATCGGGATCATGTTGAACACGGCGACCGTGGCCAGCGCCGGGCGCACCAGCGGCAGCACCAGCTGGAAGAAGATGCGGTATTCCGACAGGCCATCGATGCGCCCGGCATCCTTGAGGTCGGCCGAGACCTGGCGCATGAACTCCGACAGGATGAATATCGCGATCGGCAGGCCCGAGGCGGTGTAGACCAGGATCAGCGCGGTGAGCGTGTTGACGAGGCCGGTCGCCACCATGAACTGCAGGATCGCAACCGTGCCCAGCCGGATCGGGATCATGATGCCAAGCGCCAGGTAAAGCCCCATCAGCGTGTTGCCCTTGAAGCGGTATTCGCTGAGCGCAAAGGCCGCCATTGCGCCGAACAGCAGGATGAAGAACAGGCTGCCCACGGTGACGATGAAAGAGTTCTGGAAGTAGCCGAAATAGTCGCCCTGCTTCAGAACGGTTTCATAGCCGATCAGCGAAAAGGTTTCGCTGTTGGGCAGCGCCAGCGGGTCGCGAAAGATCGCCTTGCGGGTCTTGAAGCTGTTGATGATGATGATCAGCACCGGAAACAGCGCGATGATCGTGTAGATGATCAGCGCCAGATGGGCGAGCGCCAGGTTCAGCGGGTTGTGTTTTACACGTTGCATGGCCGCCCCCTAGAACTGGTAGCGACGCATGCGCGTCTGGATGAAGAACAGGTAGATCGTGACGCCCGCCAGGATCACCAGGAACATCATCATGGCAATGGCCGAGCCCATGTTCGGATCGCCCGGCTGGGTCTGGTGGCCGAAGAAGGTGCGAAACATCAGCGTGCCCATGACCTCGGTGCTGAAATTCGGCGCCGCCATGGCGCCCTCGATGGTATAAACCAGGTCGAAGGCGTTGAAATTGCCCACGAATGTCAGGATCGAGATGATCCCGATCGAGGGCAGGATCAGCGGCAGCTTGATTTTCCAGAAGGCCTTCATGCCGGTGATGCCGTCGATTTCGCCGGCTTCCAGCACCTCGTCGGGGATCGAAAGCAGCGCGGCATAGATCAGCATCATCGGGATGCCGACATATTGCCAGACGGAAATCAGCGCGATCGTGGTCAGAGCATATTCCTCCTTGCCCAGCCAGGGTTGGAACAGATGTTTCAGCCCGACCGCATCCAGCAGCCCCGGCGCGATGCCCCAGAGCGGCGACAGGATCAGCTTCCAGGCGAAACCGACGATCACGAAGGACATGATCGTGGGAATGAAGATGGCGGTGCGGTAGAACGCCTTGAAGCGCAGCGCCGGGACAGACAGCATGGCGGCGATGGCCACGCCGATCGGGTTTTGCACCAGCATGTGGATGATGAAAAACCAGGTGTTGTTCTTCAGCCCGCGCCAGAAGGCTTCCGACCAGTTCGGGTCGCCAAACAGGGTGGCGAAATTCTTGAAGCCGACGAAGACCTGTTGCTCATTGACGTTTTCGTAAAGCGCCAGCTTCAGCGTGCCAAACAGCGGCAGGATCATCAGCGCGGTGTAAACCAGCACTGCCGGTGCAAGGAAGACAAGTATCTGCCAGCGCCGCTTCGGGCGTGTCTCGGTGGTCATGGCTCCGCTCCCTGTCTGCGGGGGGGTCCGGGCCGCTTCTTGCGGCGGCCCGGTCCGTGAGTGGCTGGCCTCTTACTGGGCCGGTGGCGTATACCAGCTGTCCAGCGCGTCCTGCATGTGCTGGGCGGCCTCTTCCGGGGTCATGGTGCCACGGATCACGTTGGCCGAAGTCACCCAGTATTCGGTGTTCAGGTTCGGCGTGCCGCGGGCCAGGATCTGGCTGAACGGCCGGATCGTCGAGTTGCAGCTCTTGCGCCAGTCAACCATGGTCTGGGCCAGCGGGTCTTCCAGCGTGATGTCGGCGTTCGACAACGAGAAGAAGCCCGGCAGCGCGTTGGAATAGAGGCCGGCGAACTCGGGCGAGCCGACCCATTCCAGGAAGGTGCGCGCGGCATCTGCGTTCGGCGAAGCCGGGTTCATGCCCATGGCGATATCCACGTGGTCCGAGATATAGCAATCGCCGCCCGGCAGCACCGGTGGCGGGAAGGCGCCCATCTTGAAGTCGGCCTGAGCATTGAAGCCCGAGATTTCCCAGCTGCCCGCCGGATAGATCGCGGCACGACCAAGCGTGAACAGGTTCTGGCTGTCCGGGTAGGACTGCGCTTCGAACCCGTCGCCCAGGTAGGGGCCCCAGCGGCTGAGTTCTTCGTAGGCTGTCACCCAGCCATCTTCGGTCAGCTTCATCTTGCCGGCGATCACGGCCTTGCGGCCCTCTTCGCCCTTCCAGTGCTTGGAGCCGATGTTGGCATAGCCCATGGTGGCGGCTTCCCATTCGTCGGCCGTGCCCATGGCCATCGGGATATAGTTGCCGTCTTCCTTGATCTTGTCGAGCATGGCGTAGAATTCATCGGTGGTCTTGGGCTCACTCAGGCCCATCTCATCGAAGGCGTCCTTGTTGTAGATGAAGCCGTGGATCACCGACGCCATCGGGATGCAGTAGGTGGCCGAACCGTCATCGGTGCTCCAGCCCGACTTGGCCACGTCGCCGAAGTTGTTCAGCACTTCCATGTCGGTCAGATCGGCAAGATAGCCCTTCTGGAACATCTGCAACGACCCGTCGAACGGGCGGCAGGTGATCAGATCGCCAGCGGTGCCCGCTTCCAGCTTGGCATTCAGCGCCGAGTTGTATTGCGCCGGCGCGGTCGGGGCGAACACGACCTTGATGCCGGGGTGGCTGGCTTCGAAGGCCGGGATGATCTTGTCCTGCCAGATGGTCAGGTCATCGTTGCGCCAGCTTTCGATGGTGAGGGTTGTCTCCTGTGCCGAGGCGGCGGTGCCCAGCACGGTTGTTGCCAGCAGGACGCCGGCCAGTCTTGATGCTTTCATTGGTCTTCTCCCAGTTGATGCGTCAATACGCGTTAGTTCGGGGCTTTCCCCGAGTTCAGATCGGCAAGGGCAGAACGCAGGTTCTGATCTGCCGCATTCAGATAGCTGGTGGCCTGTGCAAGGTCTTGTGCCCCGCTTGCAATCAGGATGGCCTCTTTCACGCCCCAGTCGGCGGCTTCCAGGCTGCCTCGTGCCGTGGCGCTGTCACAGCCGGTAATGTCGCGCACGATCTTTTCGGCGCGCGCACGCAGTTTCACATTGCTGGTGGCGACATTCACCATCAGCCCGTCCATCACATGACCCATGCGCACGCCCAAAAGCGTCGACATCAGGTTCAGCGCCACCTTCTGCGCCGTGCCGGCACCCAATCGGGTTGAGCCGGCAATCACCTCGGGCGGTGTCGGCAGCAGCACCGGAATATCGGCGCCGGCCAGCAGTTTTGTGTCCGGGTTGTTCGACATGCCGATTGTCGCGGCCCCGCGCGCCTTGGCGATGTCCATGATTGTCACCGGGTAAACCGTGTTGCCGCTGGCCGCCAGACAGATCACGCAGTCATCCTTGCCGATGACCTCGGCATCGCGCGCGGCCGCCTCGGCGTCATCCTCGGCGCCCTCCTTGGGCACCGTCATGTTGTCAAAGCCACCGGCCCGCAGGATGTGAATGCGCGCGGCCGGGATGCCGAAGGTCGGCGGAATTTCCAGCCCGTCGGCAAGCGCCTGCATCCCGGAACTTCCTGCCGCCGCATAAACCAGATTGCCACCATTGCGCAACGCTGCCTCCATCGCGGCGGCACCCTTTTCCAGTGCCGGTATCGCCGTTCTCACCGCCTCTATGGCGCTGATCTGAGACTCAAGCAGAACCGACAGGATTTCCCGCCCCGGAAGCTGGTCAAAGCCCGCAGCCTTCGGGTGTGACTGCTCGGTATTCGGGCGGTTTGGCAAAGAATCGGTCATTCACGGGGCCCCGGATGAAAACACTTCTGACATAATGCCAATCTAATACCGAATGTCCAGACTAATTTGCCAAGCCCTGAAAACGCCCCGCAAACGCAGGGGAATTGGCTGTCGAACCTGAAAAAAACTGAATATATCCCCGAATTTGGGAAAAGGCTTTCCCTCTGAAATTTGGTATTGTATGGGTATTATATGGGACTGGATCCGGAATATCTTGTTGGTGTTGACGGCGGTGGAACCGGTTGCCGGGTTCGCCTGTGTGACCGGAAGGGGCGCGAAATCGCGGCAAGCTCCGGCGGTCCGGCAAACATCAACACTGATTTCACCTCAACATTGCAAAACATCCTGCTGGCGGTCTGCAAGGCCTATGAAGCGGCCGGTCTGGACCCTGCAAGGCGGGCCGATGACGCCGCCTGGGTCGGGCTTGCGGGCGCCGGAGTCGGTGACCTGGCCGCGCGTATGGAGCACGCGCTCGGGTTTGCCGCAACGCGTGTATCCACCGACCGGAAAACCACGGTCGAAGGCGCCCTTGGCGGCGGCGACGGCACTGTGGCCATGGTCGGAACGGGTTCGTTTTTCGTGCGCCGCGCGGGCGGGACGGAACGCAGCATCGGCGGCTGGGGCTATCAGCTTGGCGATGAATGCGGCGGGGCATGGCTGGGGCGCGAACTGTTGCGGGCCGTGCTGAAGGCCGAAGACGGGATACTGGATCACAGCGATCTGACAGCCCGGATCCTGCACCGCTTTTCCGGCCGCCCCGGCGACATTGTCCGGTTTGCACATTCCGCAACGCCCGGCGAAATCGGCGGGCTTGCACCAGATGTCACGGCCGCGCAGCAAGCCGGAGACCCGGTCGCAAGAGCAATCATGGACGACGCCGTGGATCTGCTCTTCGGTCAACTGAACGCGCTGGATGCCCGGAATGGCGGGCCGGTTTACCTGCTGGGTGGCCTTGCGCCGGTCTATGCGCCGCAACTGCCCGAACGCTATCGCCGCCTTGTGCGCGCGCCTCTGGGTGATGCGCTTGATGGCGCCGTGGCCCTGGCGCGTCAGCAGTTCAGATGTCTGGAGCCCGAGGGAAAATGACGAATGTTCATGATATCCTCGATCCGGCTGCGTGGCTGGTGCCGCACGGCGGCCCCCGCTATGTGCAATTGCAGCGGCGGCTGGAAAAGGCCATCGAGAACGGACAGCTTCCGCCCGGCACCCCGCTGCCCCCGGAACGCGAAATCGCCGACATGACAACGCTGTCGCGCGTGACGGTCCGCAAGGCGATCCAGCCGCTGGTGGAAGCCGGGCTGGTCGTGCCGAGGCGCGGGTCGGGCACCATCGTTGCGCCGCGCGTGCCGAAGGTCGAACAGTCGTTGTCCATTCTGACGTCGTTTACCGAAGACATGGCCCGGCGCGGCCTTGCCTCGACCTCGACCTGGCTGGAGCGCGGCATTTTCCTGCCCTCGCCCGAAGAAATGGTGGCGCTGGGGCTGGCGGCCGGCGATTCGGTTTCGCGGATCACGCGGCTGCGCATGGCCGGCAGCGACCCGATGGCGATTGAGCGCGCGGCGCTGCCACTGGATATTCTGCCGAACCCGCTGGCGGTGGAACGCTCGCTTTACGAAGTCCTGGAACGTGACGGAAACCGGCCGACGCGGGCCCTGCAAAGGATTTCGGCGATCAACCTGGCCGATGAAGATGCCGACTTGCTTGGCGTGACGCCGGGCGACGCCGGGCTGCGCATCGAGCGCACGTCGTATCTTTCGGGCGGGCGGGTCGTGGAGTTCACCCGCTCGGTCTACCGCGGCGATG
>Ga0256839_1006081_pt1 | contig 10797 bp, 5 predicted proteins | sample 354166metaG_FD_185968 | JGI IMG/M metagenome (GOLD analysis project Ga0256839, IMG submission 185968) | Hydrothermal vent microbial communities from Mid Atlantic Ridge, Atlantic Ocean - 354-166 | ecosystem: Environmental > Aquatic > Marine > Hydrothermal vents | place: Atlantic Ocean: Mid... | reverse complement strand
CCTTGATCGTGCCGCTGGGGTGCCGGTGCCGCGGCGGCTGGAAGTCGTAGGAGTATTCGCCGAAGGAGGGGTAATCGGGCACCAGGCACACGTAGCCCCGGGCGGCCAGCTCGTGGCCGTACTGGCGGGTGGGCCGCCCGGCCAGCCCGGCCACCTCGTCCTTGCCCATGCGGATGGTCTGGTGCGGGCAGATCATCGCCGGGCGCGGTTTGCAGATTCCCTTGGGCACAAGCAGCCAGGCGGGCACCCGATCGCCCGGCTCGCTGGCAAAGGTGATCTTGTACCGCGTGTACTGGGGCAACTCCTCCTGGCTGTGGATTCGCACGGCAAGAGGAACGCGGGACTCGGGGCCCGGCAGCACTCCGGCCACGCGTTGAAAATGGGCCAGCACATGCCACCGCCTGCGCCCCCAGGCCCGAGGCGTAAGCACCGGCCGCACCTCCCCCCGCTGATCGGCCACCAACAGCAGGTGCTTGTGATCCGGGTACAGGGGGGCGTCCAGCGGATCAGGCCGCCGGGGAGCGGCCGGGGGGCTCTTCTCGCCGCGGCGGTTGCGCAACCAGAACACGCCATGCCGCCCTGCACAGAGCAGGTCCAGGCGGCCGTCGCCGTCGAAATCGACTGCGGCCGGCCCTGTGCCCCAGTCCACCTGCTCGTCCCAGGTAAGCAGCAGCCGCCGCCAGGTTTTCTGCTCCTTCTGGTAGCGGTAGCACCACACCCCGGGCGGGTCGAAAGAGCCCGGCTCCAGGCGGCAATCCTCAGCCAGGCGGCGACCGACCACCAGTTCCGCGCTCCCGTCGCCGTCCAGGTCGGCTGCAAGCGGGGCGTGGAATTGGCCGAACTGGGTGTCGATTGCTTGCAGTCGCCAGCGGGCGAACTCCTTGTGGCTCTCCGGTTCGTCGCGGCGCAGCCAGTACAATCCCACGGCGTGCCCGCGGCCATAGAGCAAGTCGGTATCCCCGTCCCCATCCACGTCCAGCACCAGCACGGGGGCGCTGGCATCGGGATGGAGGCGGAACTGGGGATGGCCTCGCCAGGGCTGCTTCAAGGGTCGGGCCGGAGCGGCGGCCCAACCACCACAGCCCACCAGGTCGATCCGGTCGTCCCCGTCGATGTCCCCCCAGCCCAGGCCGTGCCCGGCCAGCTCTCCGGGCAGCTCGTGCCGCAGGAAGCGAATCGCCGCCCCCTCTTTTTGAGCGTGCCAGAACCAGGCCCCCGCAGGCCCGCTGCCCACCAGCTTGCGCGGACCGCGGCCTTGCAGCGGCACCAGTTGCAGGGCGTGGAGGACAAGCCCTTGGGCCACCACATGGATGGTCCATGCCCTTTGGCCCTGGGGGTTGCCGGGATTGCGCACCCAGAACAGGGTTTTCCACTCGGGGACGTAGCCGACCAGGTCCGCATGGTCGTCGCCGTCCAGGTCCTCGGCCTGAAGGAACTCGGCTTGCTGAAGCCACTGCCGCGGGCCACGAAGGGGCAGGGGATGCTCTTGCCCCGTGGGGCCTTCAAACCACCGGGTGCCGCAGAGGACATCGGGGCGGCCGTCGCGGTTCACATCCACCACGGCCACTGCCGAGCAGGAGTCGGCCGGGCCCAGGCGGCGGACTTCTACCGGAAACCGGGGGGTGGTATAGCTGCCCTGGGGCCGGGCCATCCCCGGCAAGGCCAGCAAGACTCCAGAGGCAATTGCTACAACAAGCCGTGCGGAACCAAGCATGAGCAGCCTCCTGGCACACGGGTCTGGTGGGCAGGGGAGAAAGGGGACAGTATAACAAATGCGGCCTGCGCCGTGCGCCGGTGCGCGGGTGCTGCCGCACCGGGGCAAGAACAAACGTCAACTTGCACAACCAAGAGCCCCCCGCGTTAGCGGGGGGAGAAACAGTATTGGCTTGCGGCCTGCGCCGTGCGCTGTTGCGCTGGTGCTTCCGCACCGGGCAGGAACAAAGCGCGTTTGCGGAAAACAACACACTCGGTGAAACCACGGCTCGCCGGGAGGCTCGCCCTCCCGGAGCTGCCGCTCCGATGCATGAAAAAACGTTTCTTCTTGCCATCGGCGAGCCGTCAGCTTCAGCTGGCGGAGGGCTTGGAGGCGTGGAGGCTTGGAGGGGTGGCGAGCCGCGGGCGTCAGCCCGCGGAGAAATATAACGCAATGCGCTTGTTTGGCTCCCCCCCGGCTAAAGCCGCGGGCTGGCCGCAGGAGGCTTTTTCTTGCAACAGGCCAGGCTCCAGCCACAATGGAAAAAACCGTTGCTCCCCGCCCCGTTGGCCCCTTCCCGGAGAGCCTCCCATGCGTGCTTGCCTGAGCTGCCCCGTGTTGTGCCTGGTGTTGCTTGCCGCAGGAAACGTCTCCTCGGCCCAACAGGAAAAGACCGTCAAGGGCTGGCAGGTATTGAAACCATCGGACCAGGCTGTGCCTCCCGGCCGGTTGCTCAAACAGTGGGCCTTGCAGCGTTGCCAGCAGGCGCTGCGGCGGCGACAGGAGGCGTTTGAGAAGCTCGATTCCCCCCAGGCATGCCTCCACTGGATGCGGCAACGGCAGGAGTTCTTCCGCCGCCAGCTGGGCGGTTTCCCCCGGCGCACGCCGCTGCGGGCCCGCGTGGTCGGAACGCTCCAGGGGCAGGGCTTCCGGGTGGAAAAGATCCTCTTTGAAAGCCAGCCCGGCCACTACGTCACCGCGCTTCTCTACCTGCCCACCCGGGGCAAGGGACCCTTTCCCGGCGTGCTGGAACCCTGCGGGCACAGCATCAACGGCAAGGCGGCCACGGCCTACCAGCAAGCGGCCATGCTCATGGCCCGAAACGGAATCGCCGTGCTGTGCTACGACCCCATCGGCCAGGGCGAGCGGTACCAGATCCTGCGCCAAAACGACCAGGAACCGGCCCAGCCACGTGCAGCGCAGTACCATCCCCGCGCCCGATTCCTCTCCACCACCGAGCACACGCTGGTGGGCATCGGCGCCATGCTGCTTGGCTCCAGCACGGCTCGGTATCGCATCTGGGATGGCATGCGGGCGCTGGACTACCTGCAATCCCGGCCCGAGGTGGACCCCAAGCGATTGGGTTGCACGGGCAACTCCGGCGGCGGCACGCTCACCAGCTACCTGATGGCGTTGGACGAGCGCATCTGGGTCGCGGCCCCGGCTTGTTATCTCACCGATTTTGAGCACCTGCTGCCGCAGCGTGGGCCTCAGGACGGGGAGCAAAACATCTTCGGCCAGGTGGCCTTCGGCATGAACCACGCCGACTACGTGCTCATGCGCGCCCCCAAGCCCACGCTTATCCTCGCCGCCACCTTCGACGGGTTTGCCATCGAGGGCACCTGGAACACGTTCCGCCAGGCCAAGCGGTTCTATGGGCTGTTGGGTTACCCGGAGCGGGTGGAGCTGGTCGAGGCCCGCGCCCCCCACGGCTTCTCGCGGCTGCTACGCGAAGGGGCCGCCCGCTGGATGCTTCGCCACCTGCGCGAAGAACCCCGGGAGGTGTTCGAGGAACCCATGACCCCATTTGAAGAAAACCAGCTCCGCTGCACGCCCCAAGGCCAGGTGATGCTCTTGCCGGGAGCCCGCTCGGTGATCGATTTGAACCGCCAGTGGGAACAACGCCTCCGCCCCCGGCGCCGCCAGGCGTGGAGCCAGCTGGACGCTCGGCAGAGGCGCCGCCTGGTGCGCCGCACGGCCGGGGTGCGGCCGCTGGAAGAGCTGCCCGAGCTGAAAGCCACCTTAGTCGCCAAAGAAACCAGGCCGCGGTTTACGCTGCAAAAGTGGGTCTTTTCCCTGCACTCAGGATTGCCGATCCCGGCGGTGCTGCTTGTGCCCAAGGAGTTGAAAGGGCCGCCGGTCTTGTGGCTTCATCCCCAGGGCAAGGCCCGCCTGGCCGCAGGTTCCCCGGCGCTAGAACACTTCCTGGCCCAAGGCCGCCCCGTGCTGGCCGCCGACCTGCCCGGCTGCGGCGAAACCCGACCCGGGGAGCGCAACTGGGCCGCCGACTACTTCGGCCCGCTCTACGACGAAACCATGCTGCTTTACTTGCTGGGCGAGTCGATGGTGGGCCTGCGGGCAGAACACACGCTGGCCCTGGCCCGCTGGCTCCAAGCCCGACCGGAGTTTAAGCAACAGACACGCTCCGGCGTACTGCTGGTGGCTCACCAGGAGCTGACCGTACCCGCTTTGCACGCTGCGGCCTTGGAACCACAGCTTTTTCTCCGCGTGGAGCTGGTGCGGGGCATCCGCTCCTGGGCGGAGGTGGTCGAGACCCCCGTGCCACGGAACCAGCTGGTCAACGTGGTGCACGGGGCGCTTCGGCACTACGACCTGCCGGAGCTGGTGGACCTGGCCGGAAAAGGGCGCGTGGAGCTGATCGAACCGGCGGACCCCCAGGGCCGCACCGGGCAGAGGCGATAAGGTCTTGGGTCTTGAGCAAAGAGCCCCCCGCGTCAGCGGGGGGAGAGACGGAGTCGGCTTGCGGCGTGCGACCTGCGGCTTGCGGCGTGCGGCTTGCGCCGGAGCTTCCGCTCCAGAGGATATGGGTCTTGGGGCGTGGGTCTTGGGAGGGTGCTTCCGCACCAGTGCAAGAACAAGCGCCAATTCTTGCAACCAGCGAGCCGCCGACTTCAGTCGGCGGAGAACGGCGAGCCGGGAGCACGAGCTCCCGGTTGCTAACAGCCCGTTGAAGAATGTTCCTCGATACGGAATCGCGTCACAGGACTAGACGTATTTTCTGAAAAAAACGGCTCGGCAGGAGCCTCGCCCTCCCAAACTTGCGTTTTTCAACGGGCTGCTAAAACCAAAGTAGCATTTGGTGCCGTTTTGTGAAAAACCGCGTGCTCACACACGCGGCTCGCCGAATACGGAAAACAAGCGCCGCTATTGGAACCACCCACCTTGACGAACCAACGCTCATGACCCCCTCCACCCGTCCCCCGTGGCAACTTCCCCCGGGAGTGCCGCCCGGGGCCTGGGAGTACGCGCAGAGCCGGGCCGTGGCCCGGGAGTACGACCAGCACTTCCGCGACGAGCCGCTGTTTGAGCTGGACCTGGAAGTGGTGCGTCGCGTGGCCCCGGGGCCCCAGGCCGGATGGTTTCTCGACCTGGGCTGCGGCACCGGCCGGGCGGCCGTGGAGTTTGCCGCACGCGGCTACCGCGTGCTGGCCGTGGACCTGTCGGTCCCCATGCTCCAGCAGACGGCCCTAAAGGCCCAACAGCGCGGCGTGACCGTGCATCGGCTGCTTGCCAACCTGGTGCAACTGGACTGCCTGCAAGACCAGGTGGCCGGGGTGTGCGTCTGCTTGTTCAGCACCCTGGGGATGATCCGCCCCCGGGAAAACCGCATCCGCATGTTGCGGCACGTGTACCGGCTGCTTCGGCCAGGCGGAGTGTTTGTGCTGCACGTACATAACCGCTGGTTCAACCTCTGGGACCGCGCCGGGCGGCGGTGGCTGGCCAAAAACGCCCTGGAAGCCATCTTTCGGCGGGATCGGCAGTGGGGCGACAAGTGCTACCCCTACCGCGGCGTGGGGCAGATGTTCCTGCACGTGTTCTCCCTGCCGGAGATTCGCCGCGAGTTACGCCAGGCTCGCCTGGCCGTGCAGGAGGTGGTCCCTGTTCCGGGCCACGGCCGCGGAGAGCACCTGCCGCGGTGGATTCCTGCGGGGCTGCGAGCCGCCGGCTGGGTGCTGGTCTGCCGCCGGGAGGGGGACTGTCCCCAGGCTACCCCTCCAGCGAGCGGCGAAGCACCTCCAGGTTGAGCCGCCCGGCTCGAAACGTGCGCCCCGATTGCAAACTGTGCAGCGTGACCACGGCAGGGGAGAAAAGCAGCGGGTCGATCTGGTAGAAGTCCCCGCCGTGGCGCTGGAAAATCTGCGCAAACGGCTCGCCATAGTCGGCCGAGGCCGAGCTGGGCACGCGCCCGACCACCGCTTCCAGCTCCTCGTCCCCGGCGTCGATCCACAGCACCACCTGGGCCGCGTAGAGAATGGCGTCGTTGGTGCGGCCCAGGGCCGGCAGAAACTCCGAGGCCGGGGGCACCAGCGGTGCGGCTCCCCAGCCGCTTTGCACTTTCGTGAGCGGGAAGCCCAACTCGTGCAGCTTGTGCAGGGCGGTTTCCAGGCTGCGGGCCACCACCTGGAACGTGCCGGCCAGGCTGGTGGTGGGGGCCACCAGCAGCGTTAACTGCTGGGGCTCCACGCCGCAGCTTTGGGCCACCTGCCGGCACACTTCTTCCGGCGGCAGCGAGCCGCTCTCCAGCACGCCCACGGCCACCGAGCTTTGTTGCCGCAGTTCGTAGTGGGCAAGCAGTTCTTCCTTGCCGGCAAGCAGCCGCATGGGCCCGGAGCCCATTGCAAAAAACCCCCCGCCGGTGATCTGCCAGCCGGCGTACTGGCTGCCCATGCAGGCCCAAAGCGGCTGGTCGCTGGCCACGGCCACAAGCGGCAGCCCCAGGGAGTGCTCCCCCCCGGGCAGAAGCTCCACACGGCCCAGGCCGCTTAGGCACACTTGGGCCAGGCGGCGTCCGGCTTCCAACCCGCCGGGAGTGTTCACGCCCAGATCGACCACCTGCGCCCCGGCCACCTGGTGCACCTGGGCGCGGAACTGCTCGGCGTGCCGTTGCAGGGGAGCGGCCAGTTGGTGAGCCTGTTGGTTCAAGTCGAGCATGATGGTTGGTGGGCTGGAACGAGGCGTGTTGGTTTTCGGTCCGTTGTGAGGGCGATGGGTGGCGTTGGCCGGGCAAGTGCCGATTCCCGTGCCGCAAGCCTCGGGCTTGCCGGTAGCGAACAAGAACCGGCGTTTTTTCTCCGGATTCGACGAGCCTCTGGTTTTAGTTGGCGAGCCCCGGACTTCAGTCCGGGGAGAGCCGAATAAGTGCATTGCGTTATTTTTCTCCGCTGGCTGAAGCCAGCGGCTCGCCGTTGCAAGAATCAATGCAGGTCCACCAGGTGCGTTGTTTTTCACAAACACGTTTGTTTTTGCCCGGTGCGGAAGCACCATGCGCAAGCCGCCGGTCGCAAGTCGCAAGCCGCATCCGCAACCCTGCAGCTTGCCCGGCAGGGCGGCTTGTGGTCAGATGATAGCCAAGTGTGCGGGTTTCGCCTAGCGCGGGGCAGCCGTCCTCCAGGGAGAGTACCGCCTTGACCAGCTTGACGGTGGAAAACTACCTCAAGGCCATCTACCAGCTCGGCACGCGCGGTTCGCAGCAGCGAGTGAGCACCGGAGCGCTGGCCCGGCACCTGGACGTCTCGCCTGGCTCGGTTACGGCCATGCTCAAGTCGCTTCAGCAGCAGAAGCTGGTGGATTACCAGCCCTATGCCGGGGTGAAACTCACCGGCAGGGGACGCCGGGAGGCGTTACGCGTCTTGCGGCGGCATCGGTTGCTGGAGCTGTTTTTGGTGGAGACCCTGGGCATGAGCTGGGACGAAGTGCATGCGGAGGCGGAGCACCTGGAACATGCCGCCAGCGACCGGCTCATCGACCGGATCGACGAATACCTGGGCCACCCGCAATTCGATCCCCACGGCGATCCCATTCCTCGGGCCGACGGCAGCGTGCACTCCCCCGAGCTGTGCTCGCTGGCCGAGTGCGAGGTGGGGCAGCAGGTGGAAGTGGCCCGCGTGCTCGATCAATCGCCGGAGTTTTTGCAGTTTATCAGCCGCTGCGGGCTGGGGCCGGGGCAGCGGTGGCAGGTGGCGGCCCGCGACCAGGCGGCCGACGTGCTCACGTTGCACCAGAACCGGCGGCAAATCACTCTCAGCCTGCACGCGGCGGCCCACCTGCTGGTGAAGACGCAAGAGAGGTAGTCGCCTTTCCAGGAAGCTACCGGGAACGCCGCGTCGGGCCAGCGGCCAGTTGTCGCCGGGCCACGTCCAGGGCGGCCTGCAGCACGGGGTCGTTCTGCCCGGGGGCGTGCAACCCGGGCAGTTGTTTCAGTTCCACGGGCCGGGCCACCTGGTGTACTTTCACGTGCGGCTCCACGCCCACCAGCGAGAAGGGGCGTCCGGCCGGGGAGTAGAAGCGGGCCGTGGTCAGCCGCAGCCCCATCCCGCCGATGCTCAAGGGGAAGATGCCCTGCACGGATCCCTTGCCGTAGCTGCGCGTGCCCACCAGGGTGCCGCGGCGATGGTCGCGGATGGCCCCGGCAAAGATCTCGCTGGCACTGGCGCTGTCCTGATCGATCAGCACCACCAGCGGCACGCGCCACGTGCCCGTGGCGTGGGCGCGGTAGGTGAAATCCTCGCCGGGATTGCGTCCCTTGGTGGAGACGATGATCCCCCGGTCGATGAACTTGTCCACCGCCTCCACGGCGGCGGTGAGCAGCCCGCCGGGGTTGCCCCGCAGGTCGATGATCAAGTACCGCATCCCGGCCCGATGCAGCTTCCACAACGCCGTGTCCATCTCCTGGGAAGTGGTCTTCTGGAACGCCGCCAGGCGGAAGTAGGCCACGCCGCTTTGGGGGTCGAGCATCTTCACCTCTTCCACGCTGGGCACCTCCACGTGCCGCCGCGTCACCCGCAAGCGGCGCATGCCGCGCTGTTGGTGCGTGACCAACAGCTCCACCACCGAGCCGGGCGGCCCTTGCAGCAAGTTGGGAGCATCGTCCTTGTTCTGGGGGGTGATCGGCTTGTCGTCGATGCGAACGATCAGGTCCCCCGGCCGAAGTCCCGCCTGCTGGGCCGGGGAGCCGGGGATCACCCGCAGGATCAACAGCCCGGTCTCCAGCGTCTTGATCTCCACTCCCAGCCCCACGAAGTTGCCGTCGATCTGGGCGTACACGTCTTCCAGTTCGCTTTGGGTCAGGTAGGAGGTGTAGTGGTCCAGCGAGCCGGTCATGCCGCAGACGTACTCCAGCACCACGGGCACGCTGCGCAGTTGCAGCTGGCGGGCAGCCAGGGCGGCGGCTTGGGCCACGGCCTGGGTCAGCTCGCCGCGGGTCCGTACCGGCACCGAGGCCAACTGCTGTCGCAGGCGGCGGCGGAACTGTGCTCGCTGCTCGGCGGTGGTATGCCGCAGGTGCTGCTTGACAAAAAGCGGCTCTTCCAGGGCGATCTCCAGAGCCGCCGTGCCTTGCTGCAGCAACCGGCGCCAGTGGGGCGGCTCGACGTAATGGGCCTGCAGCTTCAGCAGTACCTCGTCCAGCAAACGGTAAACCTCTTCCCGGCCCAGCGTACGCAGAGCCCGTAGGAACGAGAGATCGTGATACCGGCGATTGAGATCGTAATGTTTGCGGGCGATCTGGAAGCGGGCCTTGAGATGGATGTTGTTGGGGAACCGGCGCAGAGCCTTTTCGTAGTGCACCACCGCGTCGGTCCAGCGGCGTTGTTGTTCCAGGCGGGCTCCCTGTTGCAGAAGTTGTTCAACGGGAGATGCTTCCAGCTTCTGAGTGGAGAACTCAGCAGGAGATTGAGCCGGGGCGACTTTCGGTGCTGGGGAAAACACGCTTCCCAGCAGCACCAACGCAACCAATAACCAACACCCGAACCGTCGGGAAAGCAGGCGCGTATTCATCAAGGGATCCGTTCCTGCATCGCGGGGAGGTCGCGTGGGGACCCTTCCCTGCGTTCCCACGGCTGGGGCCAAGAGCACCGAGGTGCCGCTTGCGGCACGTGGCGAAAAACCTCCTGTGCTTCCCGCCATCTGGAGTATAGATCACCCCGGCCGGACCGTCAAAAAAGCAGGCCCCCGCCGCCGGCATGAATCTTCCGCCCAAGCCGTGCAAGCAGAACCCGGCGATTGGGTTGTGCCTAATTGTCCCATTGTGCCGGCCCACGCGGCCGGATCACAGACTGGCCGGCAAGTCAAGAGCTTAGGAAAAGTTTGACGATTTCCTGGGAAAAATCGCCCCGAGGCGGCCAAACGACGCAAAACCGCCTGCACCGTGCCACTTGAGAAAAGAGCTGCCAGGAAATTCTCTTGCCATCGGCCGGACGTCTTGTTTGACTCGTTTGTCCAGAATATCAAGTGACGGTTTTCCAGGCTGCTTGACGGCAGCATTGCTGGCTTGCCCGGGCACCGGCCGGGGAAAGAATGACTATTTATTAGATGGGTGCTGCGGGGCTCTCCTTCTTTGTGGCAAGCAAGTTTTATCGGCTGGACAATTGGCCATTGAGAAAAATCTCAAGTGGCAAGCCGTGCCGGCCGATATTAAAAAGTTGGCGTGTTTTGTGTGCATGCAGAAAAGGAGGCATTTTGGGACCGCAGACATGCTGAAGGCTTTCCCGTGTGGTTCTTGGGGGTACGGAAGCTAGCTTCCGCTATTCTTTGCTCCGGCTAGCCGGAGCAAGTCCAAGCGGCGGCAGACGGCCGCACTCCACATAAGCGAGCCGCGTGCGTAGTACGCGGTTAGCCAGCTGGCAGACTGTTTAGTTCGACGCTTCCGTGCCAGGCGGGAATAAAAGCGCTTTTTCTCGCAACCGGCGAGCCGCTCACCTTCAGCCAGCGGAGGACGGCAGGCTGTGGGCCACGGGGAGCTTCCGCTCCGGGCAAGAATCAGCGCCAATACCCAACCAGCGAGCCGGGAGCGTAAGCTCCCGGAGGAAAATCAATAAACGAAAACGCGCAGTAAGCTCTCCCCGGGCTGAAGCCCGGTACCTGTTTAGCCAGCTAGCAGCCGGAGGACCGACGCCGCAGGCGTCGCAGCTTCGTAGCCTCACGGTCGTCAGACCCCCGGAAGGCAGTGTTTTTCCTTATCCTTGAGCATCCCGAAGGGATGCCAGAGGGAGGAACGATCCGTTGGTTTCTGGCACCCCTGTCGGGGTGCTGGGTGAGAGAAAGGCCGTCGCTTTCCGGTGGTCTCCGCTTCGCTCCGACCACCG
>Ga0256839_1006080_pt1 | contig 10801 bp, 9 predicted proteins | sample 354166metaG_FD_185968 | JGI IMG/M metagenome (GOLD analysis project Ga0256839, IMG submission 185968) | Hydrothermal vent microbial communities from Mid Atlantic Ridge, Atlantic Ocean - 354-166 | ecosystem: Environmental > Aquatic > Marine > Hydrothermal vents | place: Atlantic Ocean: Mid... | reverse complement strand
CTTCAAGATGGCTGCGGTTCCGTTCCAGTTCTATGCTCCTGACGTGTTTCAGGGAACCAGTCACGCCAATGCCGGGTTGCTGGCCACGTTGCCGAAGTTGGCGGGCGTGATCGTGCTGATTCGGCTGTTCGGGCAGCCTGGGGTCACCACGACGCCGTTCGTGTGGGAACTGGTGGCGCTGCTGTCGATGATCACGATTACCTTTGGCAACACTTGTGCTCTTTGGCAGCGGGATCTTCGCCGGCTGATGGCCTATTCCTCGATCGCGCACGCAGGCTACATGCTGATGGGTGTGGCTGTGGTGCTTTCGATGGGTAGCAGCGACGGGTTCGGAGGCATTGCCGGAACCGTGTTCTACGTGGCCGTCTACATTCCGGCCACACTGGGAGTGTTTGCCGCGTGGACGGCATTGGCCACGGACGGAAAAGAAGTGCGAACACTCCAGGATCTCCACGGTTTGGGAAGAGCCCGCCCGGTCCTGGCCGCGCTTCTGGCCGTGTTCCTGTTTTCACTCGCGGGGATCCCGCCTTTGGCTGGCTTTTGGGGAAAACTGAGTGTTCTCGGCAGCGTGCTGGACGGCGGTTTGCGCTGGCTGACCGGAAGGGAAGTGGATCCTCGCGGGGCTTGGTTGTTCGCGCTGGCTCTGGTGGGAGCCGTCAACGCGGCGGTCGCCGCCGCCTACTACCTGCGGATCATTGCCGCCATGTACTTCCAGCCAGCGCCCGCTCGTCGCCGAGAAGTTCCCTTGGCGCCGCAGGCTTTGGGGCCGATGGCGTGTGCCGTCGTCAGCGCGTGGCTTGTCGTGGTGTTCGGCTTGATGCCCGGCGCCCTATTCCAAACGGCCCAGCAAGCCGAACAGATGCTGACACCGGTGAGACAGCCGGCGTCGAACGACCAGGCGGCCTCTGAGCGGCCGGCTGACTTGGCGAGAGACCTTCGTCCGCCCGGCGCACCGTTGGCTCCTTTCGAGGCCGAGTGAGATCATGGCACGGCGGCGAGGGAAGTCGATTCATCCGACTCGCGAATTCGAAGAGTCGTCCCTTCCCATCTATGCGGTGCGCGAGCGGCATCTGTCCTACGCCAATCCGGCATTGGGACGTTGGTTGAAAACCGATCCGGCCGAGCTGATCGGCTTGCCGTGTGGAGGCGAATCCCACCAAGACTCGCTCGAACGTTCGCACCGCATCGCATCGCAGCTCGCGCCGCCCCGCGAACTGGAAGAGCGGGAAACCTGCTCGACTTTCGTCTTGGTGCCCGAAGACTCGCAGCCCCGGATCGCTCACGGCATTCGACTCGTCAAACAGAACGACGACGTCGCGACGGTGTGGGTGTCGGTCACCGACACCACGGTGGACGTTTGGCGTGATGGCCTGTTGCAGCGCGAGTCCGAAGCCGCACGCCTGCGAGCCCAACTTCAGGATCTCCGACAACGATACGCTTCTCAGCTACCACCGGCCTTGCTGGGGCGTAGCGAACTCGTCGAGCGAGTTCGGGAGCAGATCGCCACCTTGAGTCTTCGTCTGGCGCCGACACTGATCTACGGACCGGCTGGAATTGGTCGTGAAGAGGTGGCTCGGTATCTTTACCATCGAGCGATGGCCCAGCGGGAGACTGCCGGCGAATTGTTTGCGATCGCCTGCCCGCTGATGGACGGTCAACTGGTGCAATCAAGTCTTGAACTGTTCGCTGGAACGCGGGCGGACTCGCCGCATTCCGGGCTGCTGTTGATGGACGTCGATGAATTGAACTCGGAAGCACAGGCTGTATTAGGGAACTTCTTGCGGACGATGCCGATTTCCGAGTCCTGCGTGGTACTCTCGACATCTCGGAGGGAGCTGACGAGTGAAGATGCCGATTTCGATCAGGCACTGGCCCTCCGGCTAACCACCTTTTCCGTGCGGCTGCCGTCGTTGGCCGAGCGGCCCGGCGACATCGCACTGATCGCTCAGCAGCTCGTGGAGACACACTCGCGGGGCGAATTGAGCGGCTTCGATTCGGCCGCTCTGGATCGCATCGCCTCGTACCACTGGCCCGAGAACATCGCGGAGCTGTCCGAGGTAGTGGCTCAAGCCGTCTCTCTCGCCGATCGTCCGCAGATGGGAATCGACGGCTTGCCCGAACTGTTCGACTACGCCGACGATGCGGCGCTCCATCCCCGTCGCCGTTTCGAGCCGATCCGTTTGGATGCGTTTCTCGAGGACGTCGAGCGGGAGTTGCTCTCGCGTGCGCTCTTGGCGGCGCAGGGGAACAAGACCGAAACAGCGAGGTTGCTTGGGGTGAGTCGCCAGCGGGTCATTCGACGCGCGGCACAATGGAAGCTGGGGCCCTGGAATAGAGAAACGAATGAGTGACTTGGACCCTGCGCTGATGATTTGCGAGGCCGGCGCGGCGTGGCAGCGGAGGTTACGTCCCAGGCTTCCCTCTGTCAAACTATGGGGGCACTCCCAGGTCGATCGTTTGGGCGACCTCGCGAGTGCGTCGCCACGGGCTGCCTGGTTGCTCGTGGGCCAGGAGGAGACACTGGATGCTGCATTGCGGGCCACATGGCTCCGAAACCAGTCGGTGCGTCAGCCTTGTGTGGTGGTCGTATTGCCCGCTCACTTGTCGCCGCACGCCGGCGTGTTTCGACAGGCCGGTGCGGTGTGGGTGCAGACGGACTGGCGGGAGTGGCGCCAGGTGCTCCGGGTCCTCGAGCGACATTGGCAACGCCTGCCTCAGCCCCCTCGCGACATTACCGCGAGGATCTGGGAACGGTTGCCGTGGCGAGAACTGGCCAACAGCGCGGATCGGTGATGAAGGCCGATGCCGCGTCGACGCAGACAACGTTCGATCGATGAATGAGGAATACGGGAATGAATGAGATTCGCAAAGAAGATGTCGCGCAAGCGCTCCGAGACTTCCGGGATCCCGAAATGGGGCGGAGCGTGATGGAAACAGGGCAGGTCACCGACTTGGCGGTGACGCCTCAGGGCATTGCACTTTCCCTGGGGCTGACCACTTTGGTGGCTCCGATTGCCGAAGATATTCGAGCCTCCCTGCATGTGCTGTTGCATGAGCGGTTTCCGCAAGCTGAGGAGATCGCCGTCGAGCTGACGACCTTCCAGCGACCGCCCGTTCCCAAAGGACAGGTCGGTCTGACTGCCAAGAAAGTCATCGCCGTCGGATCGGGAAAGGGCGGTGTGGGCAAAAGTACGATCGCCGTGGGCGTGGCCACCACACTTCACCGGTTGGGAGCCCGCGTCGGCCTGCTCGATGCGGACGTGTACGGTCCCAGCGTTCCGCATTTGTTGGGCGTCAGTGAAGGCGCCATTCGAGCGGACGAGCAGGGGCAGATGATACCGGTCGACTGTGGCGGGATGCCGGTCCATTCGATCGGGTTCCTGGTTCCCAAGGAAGAAGCCGTCGTCTGGCGCGGCCCGATGTTGCACGGATCGCTCATGCAAATGATGGGGAAGACGGTGTGGGGCGATCTCGACTACCTGGTGATCGATATGCCGCCGGGAACCGGAGACGTTCCGTTGACCTTGAGTCAAGTTATCGGCCCCGACGGCGTGATCGTGGTCTGCACGCCTCAAGAAGTAGCTCTGCTGGATGCCGTGAAGGCGATTTCCATGTTCCGGCGCGTGAGGATTCCCGTGCTGGGCATCGTGGAGAACATGAGCGGTTTTCTGTGCCCCGACTGCGGGAAGACGTATGACATTTTCGGGACCGGTGGAGCCAAACGCGAAGCCGAGCGGCAAGACGTGCCGCTGTTGGGAGAAATCCCGCTTCATATTCCCATTCGACAGTGGGGGGATGCCGGTGCGGGAGCCACCATGGCTCAGGACCCGCAAGTGGCGCCTCACTTCGAACGGATCGTGCATACCATCGTGAAGCGGTTCGCCGACGAGGCTGTCAACAATCCGCCCAAACTAGAACTCCCCGTGATCGGGTGACGCGTGAGTTCCTCGATTCATAAGAGGCTGTCACAAAACTCCAAGCTGCAAGCAACATGCCCGAGGCCGGAAAGCGGCACGGCGGGTTTTGTTACAGGCTCTAAGTTGTTGATGGCAAGCACCTTCGGTTTGCGTGCGGGGCCGCCGGAGCGGGGAAGACGCAGCAGATGGCAGCACGCCCAATGACAGCCCTCCCAATGACAAAGCCGCAGCCGGCTGAACCGACTGCGGCTTTGCTTTGCTGTCCTGCGACCAATGCGGCTACTTCTTCTTTCGCTTCTTGGTCGCTCGTTTCTTGGTGGCCCGCTTCTTGGTGGCCTTCTTCTTTTTGGTAGCTCGCTTCTTGGTGGCCTTCTTCTTTTTGGTCGCTCGCTTCTTGGTAGCTCGCTTCTTGGTTGCCTTCTTCGTCGCCTTCTTGCGAGTTGCTTTCTTGGCAGCTCGCTTCCGGGGCGCTGCCTTCTTGGCAGCTCGTTTCTTCTTGGCCACTGTACGTCCTCCGTTAACAAAGGATCGGCGAGTCCGTCCGAGGATTCACCGGCACATGCCGGTCAGCCCCTACTCGCCAACGAAACTAATACCACGTCCGAACCGTTCGGAACTGCCGGTTGCTGGACCGTGTTTCACACTCATAGCAACCATCAGCATCGTGGTAACCCATTCCTCAAGGTTATGTTGTACGCATCATCGCGAAAAATGCAACACGGTTTTGAGGGAATTGTCTATAAATTATCCAAATTCGTCAAGTGTTGGCAAGTCGTTTTGAGAAAATATGGCTTGTCAATCCAAAGTCCGTGCGCTGCGCAGGGGCAATGAGAGCGATTACACGACAACTGGCAAAGCTGGTGTGGATCTCAAGCGGCGGTTGTTACTCACAACAGCATTGTTCGACTGAGTGGGCGTTGCAGCAGTCGTGTGTCGGCAGTCTGTGGTCGAATGGTATAGGGCCGGAGTGGCGTCGTGTGGTATGGTTTTCGCCACTAATAGACCCAGTATCTGGAGCCCCGAGGATCGATGTGGCAGGGCTGGATGGCAGACCAATCGCGCCGGCGCCAGCGGCGCTCGGCCGGCTTGAGTCGCATCCACCATCGCCAGCGACTGGTTCTTTGGCGGCGACTCGTCTTTGACTCGCGGGTGCGAAAATCGTTCCACGGTGCCAGAAAACGCGACCAGGCATCGAGATAGTACCGTCGCTTCACATGCACCGGATCGAGCCCATACCAACTGGGCATCGGCATCATCAGGTAGCAGTTGAACTGTGCCGGGAATCGGGCGAGTCCACGATGGATCGACTGAGCTCCCTCGATCGCCTGTTTGTACTCCAGCGACGACGACGGAAACGCCCAGCGGCGGAAGCGATAGTACCACGTAGGGGAAATCCGAGAGACGCTTTCCAGGGGGAGGCCGGTCACGACCAGGCGATCGGCAAGCGGCGTTAGACGTGCCACGAGCTGCTTGCTTGCTTCGAGCACTTCCTCACTGGACGCACCGTAGAGCAGGTCGTTGCCAATGTCCGTCACCAGAACGGCCGTCGGTTTGGCCGGTTGACGTGGCAGTTCTTCCCATATCTGGCATTGCAACACCGGTGGCAACACACGACCGAGCACGTGCGAGCCATGCCGAAGCGCCCGCCCATGGCCGCCCACCAGAAAGAAATCGAGCGGTGATCCCCAATAGTCGTGACAGCAGGGGATCAACGCATCGATTCCGAGAGCCACATTGCTGGCGCCGACGACGATCACCCGTCGTGGCGGCTCGGGAAGGTTTGCGAGTTCCGCGTCGGTCGTCACCAGCGCGGCCCTCCACCGAAACCGCGCCCCGAGAGTTGCTGGATCGCCATGTAATTGGTCACCGCCATGTAGATGAAGAAGATTCCCAGAAACGGAGTCTCCCACTGAGTCATGGCTACGAGCGCCAGCAAGACGGCTGTGAACAGCGAAAGCCACAGCGACTGAATGATGCCTTGACGCGCGTCCCACAATTGAAACAACTCGCGCGATATCTGCCCGCCGTCCAGAGGATAGATGGGGAGCAAGTTCAGGGCTCCCCAAAGCAGGTTGACCGTCCAAAGATAGAAAACCAGATCGCCGACGTACCGGCTGACCTGTTCGGGTAGCGCGATCGAACGGATGAGACCGTACGTCTCGAACACGAGCTGCCCGCCACCTGCCAGAAAGACGGCGACCGAGGCGATGCCCAGCAAGAACCCGGCCAAGGGTCCGGCGAGGGAAATGACGATCTGCGAAAACGGCGTGCGGCCTCGTCCCCACGCCGAGATCCGGTCGGAGACGGCCAGACCCCCGAAACTGTAGAGCACGATATGACCGCGTTCGCCGAAAAAGTGCATGGCCACAATGTGTCCCAGTTCGTGGACCAGCACCGATGCGAATACGACGGCGACCCAGATCAACAGCCTCCAGCCGTCCGGATTCTCGCCGGAAATTCCCAGCAAGACGGCAAGCACCCAGAACAGCGGATGGACGCGCACGGGGATCGAGCCGAGTCGAAAGTGCCAGTCGTAGGGGGTCGGTGGTGGTTCAGCCAGCAACACGACTCCGTCTTCCTCCCGTTCCCTGCGGCAATCGGCCCGGCAGCTCAAGCGGCCGCTTCGGTTGCGCGAGGGTTCCGTCCGAGTTGATCCAGGATATAGCTTGCCGCTCGTCGAGACGCTCCCGCTTCGGCCATGTGGGCCCGCAGTGGTTCCAGTAGCGCCACGCACGCCGCTCGTTGGCTCGGGGCCGTCAGCCACTCGACGACATGCTGAGCGACCTCGGGGGAGCTATCCCAGTAGCCGGCATACTCCGGGTAGGGTACGCGAATCCGATCCGCTGTGGAAGCGTCGTAAGGCCCCTTGCTGACTTCGAACCGGTCTTCGCACGCCAACAGATTGACTAAGGTGATGTAGCGGACCTTCAACAGGAGCCAGCGGACCAGGAACCAGGTCGAGCGTTTGATGCGATAAACGATGACGGCGGGACGCAGGTGGAACAGGAGTTCCAGCGACACCGATCCCGAACAGGCGATACAGGCATCCGCTCCCGCAATCAGTTCGGCCGTCTTGCGTACGTCGATCCGCAACGGGATTCGCTCCGGCCATTGATGTTCCGCCACGATTTCTTTCGCCATCTGTGCCTGCTCATCGTTGAAGCCGGCGATGGCGAAGCGGACGGGATGGACCTGCTGGGCCACGGCCCGTGCCGCGCGCAGCAGCAGAGGAAGGTTGAAGCGAACTTCTTGTCGGCGCGACCCCGGCAGCAGCGTTACCAGAGGAGCCTCGTCTTGCTGGAGCTGCCGCAGGAAGTCGCGATCGAGGCGCTGCGACAAGAGTTCATCGAAATAGGGATGCCCGACATAGTGGGCCTGCACTCCCTGGGCTTGATACCACTCCGCTTCGAACGGCAGCTTGCACAGCACATGGTCGACCAGCCGCTTCATTTTGGCGAGCCGCCACCGGCCCCAGGCCCAGAGTTGGGGAACGCCGTAGTAGAACACGGGGATGCCCCGCCGTTTGGCGGCTCGAGCCACCCACCAATTGAAACCGGGGAAGTCGATCAATACCACCGCATCCGGGCGGTGGCGGTCCAAATCGTTGCAGACTCGTTTCCACGCTCGCCAAAACCGGTGGATGTTCCAGATCACCTGCACGATTCCCATCACTGCCAATTGCGTGAGGTCTTGCACGGTTTCCAGACCGGCGGCCGACATGCGCGGCCCTCCCATGCCGCGCACCTCCAGTTCCGGTGCCCGTTCCTTGAGAGCCCGAATCAGATTGGCACCGTGAAGGTCGCCACTCGGCTCGCCCACCGAAAAGAACACTCGATTTGTCGATTGCGATTGTTGACCTGCCATCACCGCTGGTGCTTTCCTGTTCCTGAGGAGACCCGTTTCGATGGGTGTCGATCGGTCGCTTGAGTGGTAACTTGCCCAGTATGGCGAATCCTCGAAAAACGGCCAAGAGGAAACCGGATTCGGGCGACGCGAGCGATCGAAGAGGGACGTGCCATTCGCTTTCGACCTTCAGCTTTCAAGCTTCCGTCGAACGCCGCGCGAAGAAAGAGAATCTGACGATGGAATGAAGAGCCTGTTTCGCTGATCCTCGGGGCGCTCGCCTTCAGTCTCTTGCGTTGCGGGGGGATCGACCGGGGCTGTGCCGCGTTTGCAGGGATCGCCACTCGGCCGCCAGTTCGTGTTTTCCCATCGCCGAGGCCAGTTGCGCCGCGTTTTCCAACAGGCGGATTTTCAACGAGGCATCGTCCAGCTCGTTCAGCCGGTCGATCGCCCCCGCATACGCGGCCAACGCATCCTCGAAGTCCAGACTCCGCTGTTGGCAGCGAGCTTGTTCGAAGAGGAGGGCCGGGTGATCGATGGGGCGAGGCGCCGATTGCAGGATGGCCGCGGCGGCACCATGACTGCCCGCTGCTTCCAGCAGCCGGATCAGCTTGGCCCGCCATTCCTGATGATGGGGAAAACGATCGACGCGTCTTCGGTAGATGTCGATGGCTACGTCGCGATAATGATCGGCCAACTGACGGGAACAACGTTGCCAGCGAGGATCGCCCGATTGCTCGGCCTGCCGAGCCGCCTCGGCGGCTCGAGCTTCCAAGGAGACCAGTTCCCGTTCGTCCGGATCGTCACATTCCGACGACGCGGCTGCCGCCTTGCCGGCTCGGATGACGGCTTCGAGCCCCGCCACCCATCGACGGCCATCTTCCTGCTTGGGGCGTTGTTCGCAAAGCCGTTTCCACCACGCAAGTGCATCCTGGCAACGACCGGTCTCCGTCAGCGCGTCGGCTGCCACTTGACAGACTGCCGGATCGACGACGGAGAGATGCTCGCAGAGTCCGGGAATGAGCAATGCCAGTACTTCGGAGGAGGCCACCTTGTCGAGTTTGGTGATCAGTGCTGTCAGCGCGCCGGGATCGTGCGGGTTCCTCTGCAGCCTCGCGGTCGCCGTGCGGATCGAGCGGCGTATCCACGGCCGAATCCTCCAGCCGCTTTGCGGGATGCTCGCTTGGAGCAGGTTCTGCCAGCTCGCCAGAAACTCTTGGGCGACGAGGCTGTTGTCCGGCTCGAGTGCCAGACATTCGGCCAACAGCTCGAATGCCAGGTCGTGGCGCCCCGCGGCGGTTTGCCGGCGCGCGGCCATCAGCCACTTGAGCACGCGTTGGCGGTCATCCATCTCCCAGCGCCCGCTCGAGCAGATTCGTGGTCATCTGTTGTACGCGTCGATCGGGACCATGCGGTCGGCTCCAGTGAGACCACACCGGCATGTGTCCAGGCGGTCGCGAGAGTCCCTGAGCCCAAAAGATGGTGGCCGCGTTGAATACGAAATTGCCTCGCGGGCCGGGAAATATCGTCGCCGCATAGCGACCTTCCCGAGTTCCGCCCGACCAGATCGGGCCTTCGGCCAGGACTTCCAGGCCCTGTCGTTGCGGATCGGGTTCTCCATGATGTTCCCATCCCACCAACCCTGGAATGCTGTCGCCTCGCCGCATTCCGGTGTCGGCGAACAACCAGTGATCGGGACGGACGCACGTCCAGTCTCCACCGCCGTTGAACGGTACCACGCTTCGCGCACCGATGATGCGGCGCTCGTCGGGGCCCGTCTGCCGCAGCCCGGCAAACATCGAGGCATACGACGCCGTTTCATCCTTGCGCATTTCGCCGTAACATCCCTCACGAGTAATAATGCGATCCGCTGCGCCTCGCGAAGAGGGTGAGAACGGGGAAACGATGAAGACGGAGTTGCCGCTGAGCCACACCACGTTGGTGCCTTGCGCGATCGCCTGTTCGACAGCGCGGTACTGACGAATGTCCCAGTACTCGTCATGCCCCACACTGAGAAACACGCGGCAGCGGCGGACGAAGTCCGCGTCGGTCGTGTCGCGATTGGACCCGTAGGTGACGTCGTAGCCGTGCTTTTCCAACCAGTAAGCCAAGGGGAACTCCCACAGCAGAAACTCGCCCGATCCGATGGACAACGGGGCGTCGAAGATCTGCACGTATTTTCCATACGGACGGTCGAAGCTCACTTGGACCCCCGGCGCGTGTGATCCGGCGGGGTGCGTGTAGAGTGACTCATTGAGCGGCCACCGATTGTAGGCTTGCCATGTGTTGTCGCTGCACTGAAACAGGATATCGGCCGGGCGGTCATCCCGGACAATGAACACGATATAGCTTTGCCAGTACGGTTCGTGCTTCGACTGAGGGATCGTCGTGAGCTTGGCCAGGTACACGCCGCTGACCCAATCGGCGGGGATCTTGAACTGAGTACTCGGCTCCCATTGGCATTCTCGCAGGCGGCCGGGAGCCGGTCCCATCACGGGGACCGGCTGCGCCGTTCCCTTGAGAGGCCCGATCGTCCGCAGGTGACGAGCTCCCGTCCCCTCGTAATATCCCAGGCGATAGAGATCGCAAGTGAACGACCGGGTGGGACGCGTGCTGACGAAAAGGGTCAGGGACTCGCCGGCGGCGATCGACTGGTGCGATGCGTAACCTTCGATCAGCGAAGTGCGATAGGCACCTTCATTGATGCGAACTCGAGTGAGCTGCCAATCGGTCGTGCCCGGCCGCCGGTTTTCTCGGCGAATGATCTCTCGATCGGGTGAGCCATCAGCCACCGGTTTCGAATCCGCCGAAGTGGCGCCCCCGGTCGCGGCGGCCAGGGGAACCGCCGCCGAGGCGCGCAAGATATCTCGGCGAGGCAGTTTGGGGTGATTGGGGGAACTCATGTTGACATTTCCTAAATGACCGAGCGCAATTCTGCGACACGAGCAGGAGAATTGATATTGGAGCATTTTGGCAAGAAAGAGAAAATGGGAACTCCCCTAACAGTTCATGTTTTTCGAAGCGGAGTTCGAAGGAGGAGT
>Ga0256839_1006079_pt1 | contig 10803 bp, 8 predicted proteins | sample 354166metaG_FD_185968 | JGI IMG/M metagenome (GOLD analysis project Ga0256839, IMG submission 185968) | Hydrothermal vent microbial communities from Mid Atlantic Ridge, Atlantic Ocean - 354-166 | ecosystem: Environmental > Aquatic > Marine > Hydrothermal vents | place: Atlantic Ocean: Mid... | reverse complement strand
AAATCTGATCGAAAAATATCTCAAAGAGCTCAAAAATCATCCTGATAATCAGATTGAAAATATTCCAGAATTCGAAGAAGGTTTGAAAGCGCTTCCGCCCATTCGGAACGCTTTTTGTCACGGTTCGTGGCGTCCAATGAATGAGGAAGGTTTCACAAAACCATATTACTGCACCAAGAACGGCGACTTATGGGATGAACCAGTTGATGCCGCATATCTGAAACGAGTTGAAGGTGCAGCGACCAGTCTGGCCATTGAAGTCATAAATTCTGTCACAGTCATGGGTTGGTCGTTTCCTGGTTCAGGGAAGGCTGGTCGACCAATTGTTAGTCCGTCCGATACACGTTCTAAATTGAAAAACTAGCCATTCTTTGTGCAACAAGGTTTTGCGACACCTAAGCCCGTGAAATCGCTTATCCTCTAAAACTGCTGCAAAAACCTCTGAAAACGAACACCAGATTAGCGCCCCCCCCTACCCCTCAAGCTCCTCGCGCAGCATTTCAAGTTCCAGCCATTCATCTTCGCATTTGGCGTGCGCGGCCTCAGTTTCAGCCAGCTTTTCAGCAAGCTGGTTGAACCTATCCGGTTCGCGCTCAAACAGCCCGTCTTTGGTCAATGCGTTGTTGAGCCGCTCAATCTCATTTGTCAATTCTTCAATTTTCTTGGGCAGATTTTCCAGCGCAAATTTATGCTTGTAGCTGAGCTTGCCTTTTGACGGGCTTTTCGCGCGCGCGCCTGTTTGCTCTTTCAGCTTAGCATCCTTGGCCCTACCCTGTTTTGCGCCCGCCAAACCATCACGCTGGGCAACCATATCGGAATATCCACCGACATATTCAGTCCACTCGCCATCGCCATTTGAAGCGATGATCGAGGTTGCAACCCGATCCAAAAAATCACGGTCATGGCTGACCACAATAACCGTGCCAGGATAATCAGCCACCATTTCCTGCAACAGGTCCAGCGTTTCCAGATCAAGATCATTGGTCGGCTCATCCAAAACCAGCAGATTGGAGGGAAGCCGCAACCCACGCGCCAGCATAAGCCTGCCACGTTCACCGCCGGAAAGCGCATGAATGGGCGTGCGCACCTGTTCGGGTGTGAACAAAAAATCTTTCATATAGGCGATCACATGTTTGCGGGTATCGCCAATTGCCACCATATCGCCGCTGCCATCGGTGAGAGCCTCACCCAGTGTCCAGTTCGGGTCCAGCGCCTCGCGCTTTTGGTCCAACACCAGCACATCAAGATTGGCCCCAAGCTGCACTGTGCCCTGATCAGGCTCAAGCCTGCCAGTCAGCATATTCAGCAAAGTTGTTTTGCCCGCACCATTAGGCCCGACAATACCCAGCCGGTCGCCGCGTGCAATGATGGTGGAAAATGGTTTTACCACAACGCGGTCACCAAACGATTTGGAAATGCCTTTTACCTTGGCGACCAGCTTGCCGGAAGTCGCGGCCTCGGCCACGCTGATTTTCACATCACCGGCAACTTTTTTCTGTTCAGAGCGTTCTTTACGCAGGCCGCCCAGATCATTCAACCGCTTCATATTGCGCTTGCGACGGCCGGAAACCCCGTGCACCACCCAATGTTCTTCACGCACGATTTTACGATCCAGCTTATGGCGATCGAGTACTTCCTGTTCGAGAAACTCATCCCGCCAGTCTTCAAAAAAGCCAAAGCCCTTGTCAATTTCGCGGGTTTCGCCGCGATCAATCCATAAGGTTTTGCGAGACAGGTTTTCCAGAAAACGCCGGTCATGGCTGATGATTACCATTGCAGAGCGAAGCGAGCGCAATTCCTTTTCCAGCCATTCAATTACCGGCAGGTCGAGATGATTGGTCGGCTCGTCAAGCAGCAGAATATCGGGTTCCGGCGCAAGGGTTCTGGCCAACGCGGCACGCCGCGCCTCACCACCGGAAATAATTTTCGGGTCTTCCTGGCCGGTAAGCTTTAACTGTTCCAACAGATAGTGCGCCCGATACGGGTCATCGCCCGGCGCAAGACCGGCCTCCACATAGGAAAGCACGTCCTTATAGGACGTTAAATCGGGTTCCTGCGGTAAATATCTGATTGTCGTGCCGGGCTGCACAAACCGCTCGCCCTGGTCTGCCTCCACTTGACCGGCAGCAACCTTTAACAATGTCGACTTGCCCGACCCATTGCGCCCAACAAGGCACAAGCGCTCGCCTGCACTAATGGAAAGGTCCGCCCCTTCGAGCAACGGCGTTGCACCAAAGTTGAGGTGTATATTTTTCAAAAACAAAATTGGCGGGGCCATTAGAATCTTTCAGCAAGGGCTAAGGTTAAGACCTATGACCTGTTGACAAACTGGTTTCGGGCGCGGTGAGAATGCAATATTGTGCCTGAACAGGCGGGAACTGCTCCACGGTGTCGCCCACTACAAGCTTTTTCCAACGCATTCAGGCATAATATTGCTCACGTCCAAATGGTATGAGTAAAATCACTCGTAATTGCGTTGAAAAACATTGAAAGAGATTGCCCTGTCTGCTGTTTTTCTTCTCGTTCTGAATGATTTTTCTTTATACCGCATTCCAAATCCAGTTTGTCAACAGGTCCTAAGCAAGTCCAACGATAACAGCCATTTCCGGCCAGCCATCCCACAACATACGCAAGGCGGTGATTATCAAAACAACCAGTCCGAGATAGGAAATCCAATGGTATCGGGTCAGCAATTTCACAATCAGGCTCGCACCAAAGCCCATCAGGCCAATCGCCAATAACAGTCCAAATATCAGCAGACCCGTATTCTCGCGAGCGATCGCCGCCACTGCCAGCACATTATCAATTGACATTGAAAGATCTGCAACGGTAATCGAAATGAGCGCCGACACCATCGTGCGCCGGGGCGGTCCCGCATACCCTTCTTTTTCTATAGTTTCTGCAGCACGTTCCGCAATCTGCAATCTAATTTCTTCCCAAAGCCGCCAGGAAACCCAAAGCAGCAACACACCACCCAAAAACAGCAGCCCCTTGATCGCCAGCAGATAGGTGGCAAAAATTGCGAAAATAATCCGGAAACCTGCTGCAACCACCATACCGTAAATAATGGCCTTATTGCGCAATTCCGGCGAAAGCGATGCCGCCGCCATACCAATTATCAGCGCATTATCGCCGGATAGTACAATATCTGCGAGCACAATTTGAAAGAAATCAAATAACTGATACATTCTCGGTCGTAATTCCCATACGAACGGCTAAAAGCCGTTTGCTTTTTTTGTTATAAGGGCACGGTTTAACATCGCAGACGGGGACACAAAATGTGCAAGCAATATGAAGCCCATTCTAATCGACCTACAGCACTTTGTCATTGCCCGAAGCCTATATTATTTTTTTTCGAAATAGGTAGCCGTACCCTCTAATCCAATAACAATCTGCTCTAATTGAGATTTAACCGGGCTTACCAGCTACAATGCCAGTGGCGAATTTTCCTTCACCCGCTCCAGAACGATTTCTGAACGCACCTCGCCCACATTCGGATGCGGCAATAATCGACGGTTTATGAAATGCGATAGATCCGGCAATGAGCGGGTTTTAACATGCAACAGATAATCTGCATTGCCGGCCAGCGCATAGGCTGAACGCACCTCAGAAAAGCCGTTGAGAAACCGACCAAAGGATTCTGCCGTATCATCACTATGGGCGGTTAGCGTCACCCGGATAAACACATCAATATCAAAGCCAAGTTTGGCCGCATCCACCTCGGCGCGGTATCCGCTTATTATACCATCGGCCTCCAGCCGGGCCCGACGGCGTGAAATTTGCGATGCCGAAAGATGCACCTGATCCGCCAATTCAGCATTGGTCAGCGCTGCATTCACTTGCAAATGGTTGAGAATCGCACAATCAAATTGATCCATGCATCAAGTATGCACTAAATCAATAAAATTACAATAAACGCCCAAAATTAGAGGGGTTTAATGCGAACTTCGCACAGAATGTGCATCGCAACCGCGCTAAATTTGTATCAAGTGAAATTATTAATGCGCTCACGCAAATGGCTTTGCCATTGCTCCTCGAGGGCGCTTCGCGCTTCACCTAACGGTTCAGTTGGAGCATCAATTCAAATCGCACGTGACGAAGTCGCGCAAAATTTGGATCATATACAAAGTGAGCACACGTGTTTACGCGCAAGCGAACGACAAAACAAAGAAAGCAATATATATGGGCCCTTTTCCACACGACGATATTCCAGCAGAAATCTCCAAAGCCAATCCGGCTGGAACTGATGGCTTTGAATTCATCGAATATGCCCATCCAAAACCGGAAAAGCTGGGCGCGTTGTTTGAACAAATGGGTTTCCGCAAAGTCGCCAAACATCGTTCAAAGAATGTCATGCTTTATCGCCAGGGCGACATCAATTACATAATCAATGCAGAACCGGGCTCATTCGCGCAAAAATTTGCCGCCAAACACGGCCCCTGCGTTTGCGCAATGGGGTGGCGGGTGGTCGATGCGGCCCATACTCTTAATCATGCAGTGGAAAGGGGCGCCAAGGAAGTTGAGACCTTCGCCAATCCGATGGAGTTGAACATTCCGGCTATCGAAGGCATTGGCGGCAGCCTGATTTATTTCGTTGATCGCTATGGTGACAAAGGTTCGATCTACGACTTGGATTTTGAGTGGATCGACAAGAAGGACCCACATGACGAGCCCGCAGGTCTGCACTATGTCGACCACCTCACTCATAATGTTATGCGCGGTAATATGGATAAATGGTCTGAGTTTTATGAACGTGTTTTCAACTTCAAAGAAATCCGGTTTTTCGATATTGAGGGCAAACTGACCGGACTTTTGTCCCGCGCGATGACAAGCCCCTGCTGCAAAATTCGCATACCGATTAACGAGAGCACTGACGATAAAAGCCAGATTGAAGAGTTTTTGGCTGACTATAATGGCGAAGGCATCCAGCACATCGCCACCGGTTGCCGTGACATTTACGAATCCCTGGAAATCATGCGTGCCAACGGTTTAAAATTTATGCCAGCCCCGCTCGATACTTACTATGATGGCATCGAAGCCCGCCTTGCTGGCCACGGCGAAGACTTGGATCGTCTACGAAAAACCGGCATTTTAATCGATGGCGAAGGAGTAGTCGATGGCGGCGAAACCAAAGTGCTACTGCAGATTTTCTCACAAACGGTAATTGGCCCAATTTTCTTCGAATTTATTCAGCGCAAGGGCGATGATGGCTTTGGCGAGGGTAACTTTCGTGCCTTGTTTGAGAGCATTGAGGAGGACCAGATCAGGCGTGGGGTGATTTAACCAATGCCCATCTTTAAAAATAAGTGCGCGCTTTAAAACAGCGAAAAATACTCCCGTTGCTCCCATTCGGATACAGCACTTAGATAGCGTTGCCATTCGGCCTTTTTGATGTGGCAAAGATAGTCGACAAAAGCATCGCCCATGACGCGGCGATAAAACTCGCTCTGCTCAAATGCATCCATCGCGGTGCTGAGATTATTCGGCAACATCGGACCATTACCGTCATAGGCAACATCAACTGGGTCGGGGGCTTTAAGATTGTTCTCAATGCCGTCAAGTCCGCATAAAACCTGCGAGGCGAGATAGAGATAGGGATTTGCCGCAGGCTCTCCAATGCGGTTTTCAATGCGTGATGCCGCATCACCCGGGGCTGAAAGTGCGCGCAACATGGCACCACGGTTATCGCGGCCCCACTGAATACGGTCCGGCGCCATCGCAAAAGGCTGATAGCGCTTATAGCCGTTAATGGTCGGTGTGGTTAAAATACAGCTTGCTTCCGCATGTTTAAGAATGCCCGCAACCCATTGCTCTGCCAACGGCGAAAGGCTTTCACTCGTATCGGGCATGAACAGGTTTTTGCCGGTTTTCCTGTCAACAATCGACTGGTGCAAATGCCAGCCATTACCCATTGAATTTTTAAATGCCGGGCGGCTCATAAATGTAGCATGCAGGCCGACACGCTGGCAAACCTGCTTGGCCATATTGCGAAACAGCACCATTAAATCGGCGGTCGCCATACCGGATGAGGGTTCGAATGTGAACTCAAACTGGCTGGGGCCAAACTCCGCCTCCATACTGCGCAGCGGCATGCCAAGCGCTTCACAATTTTCGCGCAGCAATTCCATCACATCATCAAGCTGGTCGATGCGGTTTTCTGTCAAATATTGATAACCGTGAGCGATGAGGCTGGTTTTCGGCGGATCCTCCGGACGATTGGCATTGTTGTGGCCAAGGCGTTCATCTTCCACATTCAACACATAAAACTCGACCTCCAGACCCGAAACATATTCAAGCCCTTTGCTATGCAAACGCTCCAGCGCCGCGTGCAATATCCGGCGGGTAGAGAACTCCACCGGCGTATGATCATTTTGATAAATATCACTGATCATCCAGCCACAATTATTGGCCCAGGGTAATATTTTAAATGTTGTAGGATCGGGCAACATGATGATGTCGGATGCCCCGGTCATAATGCCAGAACCAAAGCCCGCATCGCCCGACCAGACCGGAAAGACCGTGGTGTGGGATGTATCCTTCAATAATAGCGTCGAAGTAATTGAAATACCGTTCTTAAACGCCGAACCCAGGGCAGCGGCCATAATGGTTTTACCGCGGGTAATTCCGTGCTGGTCGACAAAAACAATCCGCACGGTTTCTATGCCCTGATCCTGTACCTGCTTTAGCACATCTTCTGCAGCTGCTGATTGATGTTTAGACCAATAAGTTTTGGCGAGGTTTTTTGGCTTGCCCATTTCTTTGCCTAACTCACGATCCATGAACATTTATTCCGCCGCTCCTGGTCCGCATCCAACCAGGAACCCTGCCAGTCATCACTTGCAGCAATGGTATCAATCGCCACCGGGCCACGCATGGCGCTCGCCTTGTCTTCAGCAAAATTCATTGGCAGATGATGGAGATTGTCATTTTCCACATCAGCAATGGCCGCGCGCAGCTTTTTACGAAATTTAATGATGGCCACATCGCCCTTGGCCAAATGCTCATCACGGCGATCCTGTATCGTGCCCATCGACTCGCAAGCCCATTGATCATGGACATTAATATCAAGACCCATGCCGGTATAGGTGAGACTTTCCTGTTCGTCAGGATTGTAGCCATAGTTATTTGTGCGGTTCTTTAACGGCGCATAATCTGGCAGGCGATGCTCTTTCAACCGTTGCTCACGCATTTTAACCTTGTCGACCGGCTCGGTAAAACTGGTAAACATCGAAAACCAGTAGCAATTATGATCATCAATCGGCACGTGCCACTGGGTGATGTTCATGGTTTTCGACATCGGGATGGTGATGGCACATGGAAAAATCTGGTTGGTTACCCGAACATGGGTATTGCCATTTTCAAGATTTCGAAGGGCAATCAGGCGCAGGCCGTAATCAGTTTCTTCCACCTCAATATCGGGCCGTGGAAATTCGCGCAACACCTGGGTCATCGGTATATCGGTGCCGGCGGCGGTATCACGAAACTGTTTACCGTAGCTGTCTTTCGGGTCCTCATCCTGCAAAAAACGATGCAAAAATGATGCATGCGCCGGATCAATACCAACCTCAAGCGCCTGCAGCCAGTTGCATTGCCAAAGCCCCTTGAAAGCAAAAACGTGGCTTTCGGGTGCGGCAAAACAATCAAATGCCGGTATGGCGGGCGCTTCCCCCTTGCCCATGAAAGCCCAGATGATGCCGTTTTTTTCCACCACCGGATAAGATGTGGTTTTAATCTGCTCGTGCATGCGAGAACCCAGCGGCTCACCCGGTTGTTCTACACATTGGCCGCTCACATCGAAATGCCAGCCATGAAACGGACAGCGCAACCCGTTATCTTCCAAGCGACCATAGCAAAGGTCTGCCCCACGATGCGGGCAGTGACGCCCGATTAATCCAAGCGTACCGCTTTCATCGCGAAATAAAACCAGTTTTTCACCGAGCAGGGTAACGGGCATAACCGGGCGCTTGCCGATGAGTTCATCACTTAGCGCTGCCGGCATCCAATATTGACGCAAAACCTTACCGGCCGGTTGGTCTGGGCCAACCAGCGTAATTTCGTCGTTTTTTTCCTGGCTCATCATGGGTAGCAATCTCCCTTTTCTGTTTTGCCTTCTTTTTCAATGGTTACAGTGAATTAAGTCAAGTCTTTTACGGTGAAACCGTGGCACTATAATGCACAGAATTATCCCGATAATCGGCCAATACTTGACCTTCAAATGATCATGGCGTTTGCTTGACAAAAATAGTGTATTAAAATACCGGGAGAAAAGCCAATGACTGCAAATGGCAATGCGGCCAACTATTTCGTTGATCGTCATTTGGCGGAAGGTCGCGCAGGCAAACCTGCTTTTATTGAAAGCGGTGCCGAAGGGCGCAACCTCACCTATGGCGCATTGGCTGAAAAATCTGGCCAGATGATTGAATATTTTGCCAAACTTGGCCTTGATCGCGAAGACCGCGTTGCCCTCATCACCCTTGATACGGTGGACTACCCGGTGTTGTTTTGGGGCAGTCTGAAAGCTGGCATTATTCCCATCCTCATCAATACGCTGCTTTCTGCCGATGGCTATCGGTTCATTCTGGAGGACAGCCGCGCCAAGGTCCTGTTTATTTCCGCACCGCTATTGGACCTGGTAAAGGATTTTCTGGGTGAGCTGCCTTTTCTCAAGCATGTGATAATTGTAAATGGTCAAGCAGAAGGGTTTGAAAGCTTTGACAGCGATGGGGTCGCGCTCAAAGGAATGAAAAAGCAACCGGCCTGTCAATCTTCCCCCGATGAAATCGCCTTCTGGCTCTATTCTTCAGGCTCCACCGGCAGTCCCAAGGGCGTATGTCATGTGCATTCAAGCCTGCAGGCAACGGCTGATACCTATGGCAAAAATGTGCTTGGCATCCGCGAGGATGATGTCACATTTTCTGCAGCCAAACTGTTTTTTGCCTACGGGTTGGGCAATGGCATGACCTTCCCGATGTCGGTGGGTGCGACCGCCGTTTTATTGCTCGGACGACCCACACCACAATCGGTGCTGGAAACAATGGCACAAACCAAACCCAGCATCTATTTTGGAGTACCGACGCTCTATGCGGCCCTGCTGGATAGTTTGGATGATGAAAAACCGCAAGGGGCGGAAAACTTGCGGCTTTGCGTTTCTGCCGGTGAGGCATTGCCACAGAATATCGGCGATCACTGGCAAAAACTATTCGGGGTGGAAATTCTCGACGGGGTTGGCTCGACCGAATTGCTGCATATTTTCCTTTCCAACCAGCCGGACAAAGTGGTCTATGGCACCTCAGGCATTGCTGTTCCGGGCTACCGGCTACGGCTGGTTGATGAGGAAGGCAAAGACGTAGGCGAGGGCGAAATTGGCGAGCTTTTGGTCAACGCGCCATCGGCTGCAGAAAAATACTGGAACCAACGGCAAAAAACCCGCGACACATTTGAAGGCAACTGGGTGCGCACCGGTGATAAATATACCTGCGATGCAACCGGGCGCTATACCTATGGCGGGCGAACCGACGATATGTTCAAGGTTTCCGGCATCTGGGTTTCGCCTTTCGAAGTCGAGCAGGCATTGATGAACCATGCCGGCGTATTAGAGGCCGCAGTTGTCGCCGCAGAAGACGAAAACAAACTGACCAAACCCAAGGCCTTTGTGGTGCTGAACGCCACTGCGAATGCGGCCACCATCGCCTCAGAACTCAAAGAGCATGTGAAAGAAAAAATCGGTAAATGGAAATACCCGCGCTGGATAGAAATCGTCGACGACCTGCCAAAAACCGCCACCGGCAAGGTGCAGCGGTTTAAACTGCGAGGGTGATAATAATTCAAAATTTGTGCGGGGTGTGTGTTCTAAATGCGCTTCATTGTTATCCAGCCCGCGAATAATATCACGATAGTCAACTAAATTCAGCTCGCCAGATTTTGGATTAATTTCTAGCATTCAAGATACTGTAATGAGATTGTACGCAGCTCAAATTGCCGCTTTTTGGCCGGATAAATGCATATTGGAACAATTCGCCTTCAATCAACATTCGTCCAAATCCGCAATTCTAAATCAAATAGCAAGCGTCATGATTCTGTGAACTAGAAAAATTAGAATGCATTTGAACAATACTAACCATATGAAAGCAAAACAATGATTATCAAACTTCTGAAATGCCTGATAACCCAGGCAAAAACCGCTCGTATCAAGAGTTTTCAAAACAAACAAATAGAGGATTATGAAAAAGATACTGCACCAAGACTATACCGATCCGGTAGCGACCCAACTGAGCTGGACTTGTGGTTCAAGATGAACAGCCAATAAACCCAACAATCCTGTTACCACCTCCAGATTGTTCAGACCATCACTTTAGCTCCACCGCATATTCACCCACTGGTACAACATTTTTAATCAACCCGGCCTCTTTCATGAATTTGGCAAAGCGTTGATAGCGCGCCGTATCCAGTGCCGCCGGGCGCTTGGCAAAACGCGGCAACGTATCCACCCATGCGCGGCGATTAAGCTCGTTGTCCAAATCAGGATGGGCTTTTAAAAACAGCTTTAATGCCTCATCAGGATGATTGGTCAACCACAGGGTTGCCTGTTCGATCACATCCAGAAACGGGCGAAAGCGAGGGTCATCCACCCGGTCTTTTTTGACGATAAAAATCAGCTCATCATAGGCCGGAACGCCGTTTTCTTCCGGATAAAACGCCAACCCCGGATGGCCTTCAATATCCAGCTGGTTCAGTTCAAAGTTTCTAAACGCGCCAATTACCGCATCCACATTGCCCGAAATCAGCGAGGCGGAAAGGGCAAAA
>Ga0256839_1006078_pt1 | contig 10804 bp, 10 predicted proteins | sample 354166metaG_FD_185968 | JGI IMG/M metagenome (GOLD analysis project Ga0256839, IMG submission 185968) | Hydrothermal vent microbial communities from Mid Atlantic Ridge, Atlantic Ocean - 354-166 | ecosystem: Environmental > Aquatic > Marine > Hydrothermal vents | place: Atlantic Ocean: Mid... | reverse complement strand
GCCGTTGGGATATTCTTGACTTAGTCCGCATGACTTATGCTTTGCGACCAGAAGGAATCAATTGGCCAGAAAGAGAAGGAGAAAAAGGCATACCGAGCTTTCGTCTTGAGCATTTAACAGCCGCTAACGATATAGAGCAAGTTGGTGCACACGATGCCCTAGTTGATGTAAAAGCGACCATTGATATAGCTAGACTAATTAAGACCAAGCAACCCCGCTTATACGAATACTATTTCAATCTGCGATTAAAAAACAACGTTGCTCCAATGCTCAATACCAATATTGAACTCTCACAACGTAAGACCATGCTCCATGTTTCAGGAATGTTTCCTGCCACGCAAGGTTGTATTTCTCCCATCGTTTCACTTATGGTTCACCCTATAAATAAAAATGAATTCATTTGCTACGATTTACGCCATGACCCTAGTGCAATGCTAGAAATGAGCGTTGATGAAATCATTGACAACCTATACAAGCCACGCGCACAACGAGATGAATCACACCAACATATTGCCCTTAAAGGCATACACATCAATAAATCACCAGCTCTATCACCAACAAATACATTAACGGATGAATTAGCAATTCGATGGGAGATTGACTGGGTTGTTATAGAAGCCAATAAACAAAAACTTTTAGCTAATGAGACACTTATCGAGCGTTTAGAAGAGCTGTATAGCCGTAAACGAGAACTCAAAGAAAACGATGCCGACTCAAATCTCTACGGCGGATTTATTAATAATAATGATCGAAAACTCTGCAACCTAGTTTTAACATCCTCACCAAAAAAACTAGCTGATTGGAAACCAGAATTTAAATCCAAACGCTTACAAACACTCTATTTTCGTTATCGTGCTCGTAACTGGCCAGACACATTAACCGATACCGAGCAAAAAAAATGGAAGTCATTCTGCCAAGCCCGTTTAATTGATGGTGAGTTTGATTGCCCATTAACCGCAGACCAATTTCAGCAACGTTTGGAAGAACTAGCACTTGAAGATTTAAACGAACGAGAACACAAAGCACTGGGAGATTTGGTAAATTGGGTTCAAGGATTTATGTAGTTGTATAAAGCTGTTGCTAGAATTTTTTTAGAAATTGCTTTATAGATTCTTTAATATTGGGTTTTCAAACAATATTCGACCAACATATTGCGCGCCTTCTTTGGTTAAATGCCCTCCATCAAATGAAATTAGCTCCATTTTATCGGTGAACAGTGGACAGGTTTCTGTTTTCCCGCAAATCATTTCATGTTGATCAACAAAAACATCGATACCTAAAGTCTCTTTCAGGGTTTGGTTAATCTCCATTTGCCCCGTATTCACACGGTTTCTTAATTGTTTCAATTGACTGTCTTGCATACTCAGGTAATCATTTATTGTAATCCTACCGTAGCTTTTCTTCCCTATTACTATGATTTTTTGTTGAGAATTTAAATCCATATTCTTAATACTCTGCGCTAATTTTTTTGCAGACCACGCTTTCCAACTAGCGCCTAAAATAATTAAGTCAGCCTCAGAGATTTGCTGCTTAGCTTTATTCAAACTATCTGCCTGATTACAAAAGTCTCTATCTTTCACCTCTATTTTACGATTTGATTCATTGCCTAAAAATATTTGGCATCGCACAGGAATATAACGGGTACTAATTTGGTAGTTTTTTAGATGATGCCCTTCAAATATCGAGTTATAAAAATCTTGAGCATAGCTATCACCAATAATAAGTGCTTTTTTTCTCTGATCAGACTTATCAAAGGGCACTTTCATCAATGACAAAAATCTCGCGCGCATGTATTCGGCATTAGCCATTGTATTTGAAGCTTTTAGGAGATTATCATGAATTGTTTCAGCAAAAACCAGCTTCGTTTGAAGCAAAACACAGATAATGACAACCTGTAAAAAGCCTTTTGCTAGCTGTTTTTTCAACACGTTAAAGTCCCTCAATACTTTATAAAAACTACCGAGATAGACTCTACAACTTAAAAAATGTTGCAACATTTAGCTAAAAAACTATAAAAACATCTAAATAACGGCTATTTACTAAGCCACCCCCCCTCTTTTTCGACGATTTGTACGAAATTAACGCATGATATCTCATACAAATCATCGAAAAAGAGGGGGGGTGGTCTATACAGATATCAAAAAATGACTTTTCTAAGCCCAAATAATCCCAATAACATCAAAAAGAGAAAGCTGATGCTTCCTCCCCTTGAATATCCCTGTTGGTGTCTAATTTCTACGCTTTTTCCCTCTTTTGCTCGTGCTTTAAAGCGAGTTAATTCACCATCTAGGTTTTTAATCATGTCATCAAATGCAATGTTAAAGCCCTGTAGGGATTTTTGCGCCATTACGCTATCTACCCCGATAGCTGTCGAACGTTTAGTCAGGCTACTTACGCCAGGCGCACGCAATAACATTTTGTGACTTCTTACATCAAAGACTGCCGTATCAACGAAGGTTTGAATACTATTCTCATTACCAGGGATTACATACAGTCCAACAATTGTCCAATATAAAAGTGAAGCATTATTCTGGCGAGATTGTGTAACTTGGTCATAAGAAACCAATGCCATTACATCAACATCATGCAGGCGTGCCATTCTATCTAAAGTATCAAAACCACTGACTCCACGACCACTCGGTTGACGTAAATACACACTAGGTATAATTGTAATACTGTCAATAAAGCGGTGCTTACTAAAAGAAGATTTAACTTTATTTAATAATTTGAGTTTATTAGCCTCGCTAATATTTCCCCCGCGCCAATTTTGTGATGGCAAAAAAGCAATGCCAACTTTAACGGGCAAATTCAATACAGGAATTTCTTCTTGATGCTTTACACGAGATTCTTTATTGGGATAGAGAAAATCAACCAAGCTACTAGAAATAGCATTGCGACCTGATTGGTTACTCACGAACTGAGAGCACCCGCTGATTGAAACTAATAGCACTAACGATACAATTATTTTAAACATTAATTACCCCTTTACAAAAACTTATTGTAAAAAGAGTATATCTTTCAAAAGGGCTGATTACCTTAAAATATTATTATGAGACCTCAGCATAACTCTGGGCGAGAGAAAAAACTAAAGCCTTTTTTATCCGTCCACGAGTTATCTTGAAGTCTCATTAATTGCAACTAAGACCAGAAGACAAAACATCTACAGATCAAGTTTATTGCGCATGGTTCTTACATCCGTTGTACCACCGGTAAGTTCATTCACAATTTTACCTTTATTGTCACTTACAAGAAAAAAGGGAACACCTGTCTTTTGTGACTTATCAAAAAACTTTCCTTCTGCATCAAGCAGTGTAGGAAAAGGATAGGATGAAGCATATTTTTTTGTTGCAGCCAAAGAATCTTGACCCACAACAATTTTCACTTCCATTCCTTCAGACTCTAATTCATCTTTCAATGAAATAATTGTAGGTTTTAACTTTTTACAGGCAGGGCACCACGGAGCAACATAAACCGTAAGGCATTTTTTTGATGCACAACGACCACCTAGCTTGCCACTTACACTAGAAAATTCATCTTGGTTATGGACTTCTAAATTAGCATGAGGCATATCTGAATTCCCACCCAGTACTAAAAACGCAACCATGACTACGACAATGAGCGCAATAATCTTATTCATTTTATAAGCATTTATAATTATTAATATTGTTGGCGAGTATAACAAAACTTATCCAATAGCTTATACTTTCAGACGAGCTGTTTTTGTGAAAAAATCATGATGGATAAAAAATGAATATTTTTGATAAAAAAATCGATAGAACCAATACCTACAGTGAAAAATGGGATAAATACAAAGGTCGAGATATTATCCCCATGTGGGTGGCTGATTCTGATTTTGAAACAGCACCTGAAATCACCCAAGCTCTACAAACACGCGTATCTCAAGGTGTATTTGGCTATTCAGAACAACCTACTGAGGGTGTAAAAAATGCCATTCAATCACACCTAAAGTCACGTTATAACTGGATTATTGATACAGACTGGATTGTACCTCTCCCCAGCTTAGTCAGTGGCTTAGGAATTGCTTGCTTAATGACAAAAAGTGAAGGTGATGAGATCATCATGCCAGCCACTATTTACCCACCTTTTAACTATGTCACTAATAATACCAAACGCACGGCCATCAAAATTCCTATGTGTTTAGAATCAAACTCTGATACTGAGCGTTGGGTCATTGATATTGAAGCACTAGAAAATAACATCACAGAGAAAACGAAACTATTGCTTTTTTGCAACCCTCATAATCCAGCGGGTACGGTTTACAGCTCTAAAGAGCTTAATAAGATACATGAGATATGTCAGCGCCATGATTTACTGATTTGCTCTGATGAAATTCATTGTGATTTGATACTAGATGAAGACAAAAAACACATTCCATTTGCGACACTAAATGATGATGCTAAAAGTAGAACAATAACACTCATGGCAGCCAGCAAAACCTTCAATGTGGCTGGCTTAGGATTTGGTTTTGCCATTATTCCAAACAATAAATTAAGGGCTAAATTTAGAGTTTTAGTACGCCAACGCCTACCCGATATTAATATTTTAGCTCAAACGGCTACTGAGGCTGCTTTTAATCATGGTGAGGAATGGCGATTACAACAGATTGAATATTTAAGAAAGAATCGAAACTATTTATTAAAAGAAATTAATAATATCGATGGGCTAAAAATGTATCCCCTAGAAGCAACCTATCTAGCATGGATTGATGTATCTAAATTAGAATTAGATGACCCTGAATTATTTTTTGAAAATGCAGGTGTGGGGATTTCTGCGGGTAAATATTTTGGCGATAAGAACTTTATTCGCCTCAACTTTGCTTGCCGTTTCTCTTTAGTTGAAGAGGCTGTTTCACGGATCCGAAAAGCAGTTTTAAAACTCAATAAAAAAGCCGATAAGAAATAAGTCTAATCGGCTTTTAATAACAAGATATCAAAAAAATATTACTTCGGTTTTTCAGTATCTTGATTGTTGCTTGTGCCACGCCCGTTATCTATCACTAGCTTTCCATCCGCACTAGGGGTTTGTGTTCCTGGGTTGCTAGGGTTAGATGGATTACTCGGAGTATCCGCTACTTCTGATCCACCGCCGCAGGCGACGAGTACAACAGAACAAAACAATACTGTTGCAAATAATGTGATTTTTTTCATTTTAAACCTCTAAAATTATAGTTAGTTTCATAATTGTTAAAGTTAGGATGTTTCTCCACCTTAACTCTAATAATCATTCAATTAGTTAGTAATTGTAACAATCAGCTTTGCCCCTTCTTTATTACCAGATGCATCCGTAACCTCGTACCAAACATCCACACTATTTCCTGCGCTATTTGCCTCTGCTGTATAAACGATATTATCACCTGAACGAGCTGTTGAACCTATCCACGCACTACCCACTATCTGGAGCACAAGCCCGTTACCTGTATCATTAGCAATAACATTTACTGAGATAGATTCTCCTTGGCGCACTGTGGCGCTATCATTATTAGCTGTTAATGTTGTACCGCTACCATTCTTTACTGTTACAACAGCTTTCGCCCATTCTTCATTTCCAACAACATCAACAACTGAATACCAAATATCCGCTGTACCAACAAATCCAGCAGGCGCTTGATAAACAATATTATTACCTGAACGTGTAGTTATTCCTGTCCATGCTGTATCAACCACTGATAACACAAGACCTCTACCAGAATCATTTGATAATACATCTATCGTTACAGAGCTACCTGATACTGTTTCCGCGACATCATTGTTTGCCACTAAAACAACTGGAGGTACTGTAGAAGTAACCGTCATTGTTACGTAAGCCCACTGCCATTCTAAGTTTGGTGAACTAATACCATACCAAAAACCATCTGTGCCACTAAAGCCTGACGTCGGAGTGTATCTAACTTGATTATTTATAACTTCGACACGACCATGGCTAGCACCATCTGCATACTCTACAATGAGAGAATTGCCTGTATCATTCTGTAGTACATCAATGGCTACAGTGCTACCATTTGAAGATGCAGTATCATTATTGGCGGCAAAGACTACAGGAGCAATATTCGACTTAATATTCTTCACATAAATGTAACTGCCTTGGATAGGAATACCTCCTGTTGCTAGTGAGTCTGTCACCATACCTCTCTGGCCATTTACAGTATTAGCAGCAATATCAGCCAAATTCATCTTGTAAAAAACACCACCATCAGTCCAAAAATTATAGTAAAACTCTTCCTCTTCATCGATGTAACAGGTATGTGATTGATAGGTATTAATCAGACCTTCTCGTGTAAACCCTAATGGGAGATATTGAGAAATAGTAGGCCTTTCAGAGTTAATATTACGAATCACACGTGTGTAAGTTTGTCCGTGGTTGGTCATTAAAGCAATATTGTGCTTAGGTGAAAAACAGGTATGACCTGGACCGGATGCTATACCTATATCAAGATTATTGACAATCTTCCAACGATTAACATCAATAATGCTCAATGCTCCACCCGCCATTGGCACGTATATGTGTTTGTTATTTGGAGCAAAGTCAGCATTATGTCCACCAGGAATTCCTGGGAAAAAACACTCTGTAGGAAAATCTGCATTTGCATCTTGATCAGGATTACGTGCTAAACCTTCAGTGGTGAAAATCTGCTCGTATCTTGCCGTTCTACTCAAGCCTCCCCTATTTTGTCCTCTGTAATTAGCTATACAAGCATCAATAATACGATCTGATTTAGTTTTACTAAGTGGTCTAGTACGTTGAAGATCGATACGTCTAACTAGCTCCAGCCCATTCGTAGTTAGTTTCATATGAAGTAACGCATGTGATATACCGATGGCGTAATCCGCATCTGTAGCACCCCGTCCATTAACAGCATTGCCAACATGCTCCCCTTCTTCAGTGGCGTAAAAATCTGCTTGCTGAGCTTGAGGTAAGGCTGTTCTATCACGAGGAATTATCTGATGAATAGAACTTCGTGTAGGCAGATGGTTAACTAATCGACTTTGTAACTGGCCATTAGCACCTTGCCAAACATTGTAGACAGAAATTTGTTTATTAGTACGATCCACAATGGCCGCATAATCAGCTGTAAGCCAATAAGGATGTCCACTAATTTGATCACCACCGTGCGAAGTTGAAGGTCTAGCACATTGATATTTAAGCGCTCCTGCACCTGTATTCGCATCTGCATGGCTTAATAGCTGAGTGCCATCTGTTAACGTACAATCAACATCTTCACCAATAGTTCCTACCACCTCATCTGTTTCAACATTTATGAAGGAACCCATTGGGCGGTTTCTAGCAACCATCAAAATAACATTAAACTTTTTGTTATAAGCATCACCAGAGCGCGGCGTATGAATCAAATCTATCTGTTTTGTTAGATTCATTGAAGTAGTGCCATTTGCATCTTTTCTTAGCTCAATAACATTTACAAAATTAGAGCCTTTAGGTACACCATAAATCTTACTATTAAACCCATTATCTGCATGATGTCCTAATTTACCAGGAACATCGAGAGCATTAACCAAACTCATATTATCGATATCAATTTCAAGTATTCGATTACCTGTCGTTGATGTCGGTGTGCTGTTATGCTCATCTGCAAAAAACGCATGAACCTTATCACCTGGGGCTGAAAAACCCGATTGAGTGGTAAAAATAATTGATGCTATGGAAGCAACAAGAGATAACTTGCCTTCTTTAATAAGCGCCAGAGGGGAATACTTCATTATGATATTTTCCTTAATTTAAATAACTTTTATTATTAGTTTAATTTATTTGATAATTGTTCAAAGCAGAGGTTATTTAAATAGATCCTACAAGTAAGTACCTAGCGTGATAAACGGAGGGTATCGATGGATAAGCTATGAAAAGATGCTAGTATCATTGCTAAATCATAAGAAGGAAGCACTATGTTCATCTCAAATCTCGAATTTATGACAGGTAAAAAAGTCATCAAACACTTAGGTTTAGTACAAGGAAGTTCTGTACGAGCTAAACACGCAGGCAAAGACATCATGTCAGGTATTAAAAATATGTTTGGTGGAGAGCTAACCGCTTATACCGAGCTTCTGCATGAGTCGCGTGAAGAAGCCACCAACCGTATGATCCAACAAGCAGAATCTATTGGTGCAAATGCTGTTTTAAATGTCCGCTATTCAACCTCCAGTATTACAGCGGGTGCTGCCGAGATTTATGTTTATGGTACTGCCGTGGTGTTGGATATGAATTCTGATGAATTTAGCCAATAATAAGCAACAAGGATAAACCATTATGGAAAATATCATCATCACTGTTGTTCTTGTCACACTAGGCTATTTTTTTGGTCGACGCGCAGAAAACAAGCACATTAAACAACTCATAGAACGCGAAGCCGTTATGAATGCACTACCCGCGATGGCGAGCCGATTCCCCCCAAGTGACGGCAAGTACGATCAAATATTAGTTTCAGGCAGTGTTGTCATTGCTAACGACTATTTTAAAAGTTTTGTTGCAGGATTACGTAACCTCTTTGGAGGGAAAATATCGACTTACGAAACCCTGCTTGACCGAGCTCGCCGTGAAGCAGTGCTACGCATGAAAGACCAAGCAAAAGCATTAGGGGCAGAAGCTATTTTTAATGTGAAATATGAATCCTCTAATATCTCTGGACAATACAGTAAGAAGCTTCCTATTCTAGAAGTACACGCTTATGGAACAGCACTAAAAAAACAACCCTATTAACTATCTCAAAAGTATGTACATGAAGTTTTAAATTTCAGTAAAATACTCGTCATTCTGGTGAATACCAGAATCCACCTATGCGCTGGCACTATGCTTTTGCAATGAATACTGGCATCCGCCAGTATGACGATGATACAAGCAACAATATCGCTGGGAAGATTGATCACTATTTTCATATTTCTATCGCTTCACAGCAATCAAGTGGATAATTATTATGCAATACGAAAATCCAAAAATTCCTGAGCACATAAATACCAGCAGAGAACATCCATTAAAAGAATTCTCCACGTTATTAATTGCCTCCATTGCATTTGTTATTATTGCTTCGTTGCTACTCGGATTTGGCGGAAGCTGGCTCGCAGGAAAACTCCCCTTTAGCATCGAAAACAAAATCGCAGGGCTGTACGACATCACCCAACATACCGACAATAAAACGCATCCCAAAATTGCTCAATATTTACAAACACTAGCGGATAAAATCAGCAAAGCTCAAAACTTACCACCTGAAATGAAAATCACTGCCCATTATATGGATGATGAAACGGTGAATGCTTTTGCCACTTTGGGTGGAAATCTGTTTATTTATCGCGGATTGTTAGAAAAACTCCCTAGCGAAAATTCACTAGTCACTTTATTAGGACACGAAATCGCCCACGTAAAGTACCGTCACCCGATTAAATCATTAGGGCGTGGTGTAGTTGTGGGAATAGCCATGTCAGCTGTCATAGGGTCAGACGCACAAGTCCTCGGTGACGCAGGAATGTTAACCATTTTAAAGTTTAGCCGCGATATGGAAAAGCAATCAGACGAAGAAGCCATGAGCACGCTTCAATCACTTTATGGACATCTAAATGGTGGCGCAAAATTATTTGAAATATTTCACGAAATGCGCGCAGAAATGGATAGCAAAGAGCCTTCTGAATTTTTTAGTACTCATCCTCTAGATGAAAACCGAATTGAAAATTTTTCGACCGTTGCTAAGCAGAAAGGCTGGAAGCTAAACGGCACGTTAACCCCTCTACCTGAATTTTTCAAAAAATCACTTAACTAGCACTAAATATGCTGTCATATGATAAATACTAATTTGTACCTTCGACAAAGTAAATCAATCTCCAAGGGTTGCTACATACGCTGCAACAACGATAAAACCTTTTAATCCTTGATAATTTCTTCAAAAACCCCAATCATCTACCGATGAAATTTATAAAATACATAGTTGCCATTCTCTTTTACTTTTTCTTCGATAGCTTTTTTGCAGGCTTTATTGGCTTATTAGTGGGTGCTTTCATAAGCTTCAAACTCTCTGGCGGATTAGTTGGTCAGCTTAGTGGCTTTGGTAATGTCCGTGGTATCACAGGTATAAAAACAGAAAAACAATCCGTCTTTTTCAAAACGGCCTTTACCCTTATGGGCACACTTGCTAAAGCAGACGGTCGCGTATCCGAACAAGAAATCGCCCATGTCGAAAACTTTATGGCTCAGCTCAATATGAGCGCAAAACACCGCAAACAAGCTATAAATCATTTTCAAGAAGGTGCAAAATCTGATTTTAAGATTGAACCTCTGCTCCAAAAATTTAATCAACTCACTGCAACATCACCCAATTTAAAACAGATGTTAATGGTTTACCTAGTGCGCGTAGCATTAGCTGATGGCCAACTTCACCCCAAAGAAACCGAATTATTACGAAAAATAGCACCGCTACTAGGCTATTCAGAACAAGCCTTCGAACAATTCATGGCAATGCTACATGGGCAAGACCAGTTTGCTGGTGGGTCATACCAAAGAGGTGGGTCATCCGCAGGCATGGGTGGCTACACATCAGCCAGCGCTATAGATTCAGCCTACCAAGCGCTAGGCGTATCAAAAGATAATACAGACGCAGAAATCAAAAAAGCCTACCGCCGTTTAGTGCGCGAATACCACCCTGATAAACTTATGGGCCAAGGTTTGCCAGAAGCAATGATAAAAGAAGCCACAGAAAGATCCCAAGAAATACAAACTGCCTATGATTTGATTAAGAAATCTCGTGGCGTGAAATAAAAAGACTATTTTTTGCCACGGAACCCACGGAAGG
>Ga0256839_1006077_pt1 | contig 10807 bp, 11 predicted proteins | sample 354166metaG_FD_185968 | JGI IMG/M metagenome (GOLD analysis project Ga0256839, IMG submission 185968) | Hydrothermal vent microbial communities from Mid Atlantic Ridge, Atlantic Ocean - 354-166 | ecosystem: Environmental > Aquatic > Marine > Hydrothermal vents | place: Atlantic Ocean: Mid... | reverse complement strand
CGTGCCGCTGATGGTCGCGCTCGGAGGAGACGAGGAAGGAAAGGGGAAAGGGAAAGAACGGAAAGCACAACGAATGGTTCCCGGAATCAAAAGTGGGGGCTTCTGTTGCCAGGTGCCCCCGAACCCCGCCTGAGCGGGCTCAAGCGCTCAGGACTTTGTCTGTCGGTGTTGGCGCCGCATTACGCAGCGACAGCCACCGGAGCATAGTTGTCGTTGGCAACTATTGCATATGGCCCGTTACGGCGGTGCCATACCGAGCGAAAGGCTGCTCTTTCACCACCCCGTCGAAACTGTTTCGCCCCCATCAGATGCTCCGCCAGATGCGCAGGCCCAGCCGCCAGTGCGGCGGAGCATGTGGTGGAGGCGCCGGGTACTGCCCCCGGGTCCGGGGTGGACTACTCGAACAGCCGTTTATCGCCATAGCCTGATTGCTCAGGCACCATTAATATAGCGCGCCGGCACCCGATTTCAAAGGGCATGGCAACAAGAATGGGGGCGACATGGCGAAACAGGCGAAGACCGCGAGCAGCAACGGCAAGCAGGCAGGCACCTCGGCAACGCGCAGCCGCAAGGGGGGCTCGGCCCGGCAGAAGAAGGAGGCTCGCCCAAGGACCAGCCGCAGCAGCACCGCCAGCAAGGCATCCTCGGGCAAGGGCAGGAACAAGGCGGAAAAGCCCTCGCCCACTCCTGCCGCTACCGGCAAGGACAGGCAACAGCGGCCGCTGGCCGCCCTGCAGCGCAAGGTGCGCCTGCTGTATGAGGGGCGCTCGCGCCGCGCCCGCGCCTTTCGCTATGCGCTGCTGGCCTTCGACGTGCTCACCATCGGCTATTTCCTGGTGGTCTCCTTCATCCACACCGCGCCGTGGATGCGCGCCGCCGATTTCGTCTTTGCCGTGCTCATCGCGCTGGACTTCGCTGCCCGGCTGTGGATCGCCGAAGACCGCCTGCGCTACCTGCGTCAGCTCCCGACACTGGCCGATATTGTCGTCATCATCTCCCTGGTCGGCACCTTCATCTTCGAGAACCTTGCCTATCTGCGCGTGCTGCGGGCGCTCAGGCTCATGCGCAGCTACCATGTGCTCAATACCCTGCGCGATCTCTCCCCGGCCTTTCGCCGCAACGAGCACGTCTATTTCGCCGCCACCAACCTGCTGGTGTTCGTCTTCGTGGTATCGGCACTGGTCTATACGCTGCAGGCACCCGTCAATCCGGCCATCAACAACTATATCGACGCCCTCTACTTCACCGTAACCACGCTCACCACCACCGGCTTCGGAGACATCATCCTCACCGGCACCGGCGGGCGGCTGCTGGCGGTGGGAATCATGGTGTTCGGCGCCGCCCTGTTCCTGCGCCTGGCGCAGGCCATCTTCCGCCCGCCCAAGGTGCGCCATCGCTGCCCCAGCTGCGGCCTGCTGTATCATGACCCGGATGCCAGCCACTGCAAGTCCTGCGGGCAGGTGCTGAACATTCCGTATGAAGGCATGTGAGGGGGCTGAATGGTGCCACTGGCCTGCTTGTGGCCGGTTCGAGCGACAAAAAGCCGCGCGTCATGTGCCGATATCATGGGCACCATGCAGGGGAATGCGGTTGAGCTTTCATCTCAACGGCGATACAAGGGCGCCAATGGAAAGAGGCGGCCTGCACCGGCTTGGCGTGCGCATGGCTTCTGCTGGCGGAAGCCGAGTGGCAACAGGGGCCGGATGATGCAGTTTTCTTGGGGCTGTGAGGCGACATGAGTGAACAGGCTGAAGCAATGGCTGCCGCGGCAGGCAACGCTGCTGCGCATGCGGCAGAGGCGGCAGAGAAGTTCGATCCACTGCACCAGTTTGCCATCAAGACGCTGGTGCCCATCCGCATTGGCAATCTGGACTTTTCCTTCACCAACTCGGCGCTGTGGATGGTCATCGCCGTGCTGGTGATCAGCTTCATCTTCCTGTTTGGTCAGAATCGCATCGTGCCGGGCCGTCTGCAATCCATTCGCGAGCTGGCCTACGAGTTCGTGGCCAACATCACGCGCGACATCCTGCACGATGAGGGGCGGCCCTTCTTCCCCTTCATCTTTGCGCTGTTCGTCTTCATCCTGGCGGCGAACATGCTGGGGATGATTCCCTATTCTTTCACCTTCACCAGCCACATCATCGTAACCTTCGCGCTGGCGATGGCGGTGTTTCTGCTGGCGACGGTGGTGGGCTTCGTCAAGCACGGCGTGCGCTATCTCAAGCTGTTCGTGCCCTCCGGCGTGCCCATCTACATGATGCCGATTCTGGTGCCCATCGAGGTCATCTCCTACTTCACCCGGCCCATCTCGCTTTCCGTGCGTCTGTTCGCCAACATGATGGCCGGGCACACCATGCTCAAGGTGTTCGCCAGCTTCGTCATCGGCCTGGGCATCATTGGCGGCTGGGCGCCGCTGGCGATGATGGTGGCGCTCACCGGGCTGGAGTTCCTGGTGGCCTTCCTGCAGGCTTACGTGTTCATGGTGCTCAGCGTCATCTACCTGTCGGACGCGCTGCATCCGGAACACTGAGGGGAGCCATGCCGTCTGCCGCATGACAAGGCGGAAGCGGGCATGCAAAACGCAAGTAACCGGTTGAAGAACGTCAATCTCAAGAGGAGCTGTCAACATGGAAGTCGAAGCAGCAAAGATGATCGGTGCCGGTCTGGCAGCCATTGCCCTGGGCGGCGCGGGTATCGGTATCGGCCACATTTTCGGTAACTATCTCTCCGGCGCGCTGCGCAACCCGGCGGCTGCCGAGGCGCAGTTCAAGAACCTGCTGCTGGGCTTCGCCCTGGCCGAAGCTACCGGCCTGTTTGCGCTGGTGGTGGCCTTCATCATCCTGTTTGGTTGATGCAGGGCATGCCGGTTGGCGCATGATTGAACCGCAACAGGCACAAGGGGTGCATGCGCCGGGATTCCTGCGCATGCGGCCCTTGGGTTTGCGGTAGTCATGGGCAGCCAGCGGCCAGGAGGGTGCACAGGAAGGTGCAATGGCGGTAGGCTCTTCCGATTGCGAGCTTGCTGCCGAGCTACGGGGCGGATGTGATTCATGCCGCAGTTGGATGTAAACACCTATGTTTCCCAGCTTTTCTGGCTGGCCGTAACTTTTGGCTTTCTTTACGTGCTGGTAAAGACGGCCATCTTGCCGAAGCTGGGAGAGGTGCTGGAAAATCGCCAGCGCCGCATTGCCGATGATCTGGAAATGGCCGAGCGCCTGCAGCGCGAGGCACAGGACACGTTGAAGGATCAGGAAGCACTGCTGGCCGGCGCGCGGGCGGAAGCACAGGAGCTGGTGCGCACCGAAAAGGAAAAGGTGCTGGCCGAGGTGGAGGCGAAGCGCAAGGAGCTGGAAGAGGCTCTGGCTCGCAAGATTGCCGATGCCGAGAAGTCCTTGCAGGAATCGCGCCGCAAGGCCATGCAGGAGCTGGAAGGCACGGTGGGCGAGCTGGCGGCGGAGATTGCCGCGCGCGTGGCTGGCAAGGCACCTTCCGAAAAGGCATTGAAGGCGGCACTGGCGCGCCGGCAGGAGGAGGGCTGATCCATGTCGTTTTTCGCCAAGCCGGAAACCTGGGTGCTGATCAGCTTTCTGCTGTTCTTTGGCCTGCTGTTCTACTACCGCGTGCCGCGCATGATCCTGGAGGCGCTGGACAAGCGGGCGGAAAACATCCGCAATGAGCTGGAGGAAGCCCGCCGCCTGCACGAGGAGGCGCGCAAGCTGCTGGCCGAATACGAGGAGAAGAAGGCGCAGGCCGAAAAGGATGCGCAGGAGATCCTGCAGGTGGCGCGGCAGGAAGCCGAGGCCGTCTCGCATGAGATTCGCCAGCAGTTCGAGGAGCTGATGGCGCGCAAGCAGGCGGCTGCCGAGCAGCGCATCGCCCTGGCGCAGGACAATGCCGTGCGCGAGATCCGCGCCCATGTAACCGAGCGTGCAGTGCAGGTGGCCGAGCAGGCCCTGCAGGAAGAGCTGAAGGGCAAGGCTGCCACAAGCCTGGTGGATGAAGCCATTCAGATCGTGGGCAGGAAGCTGCACTGAGGCGAATCCTTGACCCCTGCCGCTGCGGTTGCATGCAGGTTGACCTGATCAGAACGAAAAGGCCGGGAAGCACATGCTCCCGGCCTTTTGCAATGTCAGAATGGCGACAATTTCTTCACGTTGCCAAATGGATATCACCGCTTCACACGGCATCCACGGCCTTCTGCATCAGCTCGTTCACCGTGCTGGCAATCTCGGACATCTCGTCGTTGCCCACCACGCCCAGCATGGCCTGTGCATCCACCGCTGCCACTTCCACCTTGCCGTCGGCAACCTCGCGCACCACCACGTTGCACGGCAGCAGCACGCCCAGGTGTTCCTCGCGCTGCAGGGCCTGGTAGGCATAGTTGGGGTTGCACGCACCCAGGATGGTCTGGCGCGGCACGTCCACGTCCAGCTTCTTTTTCAGCGTGCCGGAAACATCAATGGTGGTCAGCACGCCAAAGCCCTGTTCCTTCAGCGTTTCCGTTACCTTTTCCACCGCCTCGTCAAAGCCGAGGTCCACCGTGCGTGCATAATAGTAGCTCATGGCTGAAGCTCCCTGTTTGCCGGATGGTTCATGCGCCCTGAATAGCACGAATTGCCTCCGATGAAACGGCCCTGTGCCACCGATGACGAAGATGTGGCAGATGTGGCAAAGGCAGGAAAAGCAGCCAGCTCGGCCCGCGCACCGGCTCCGGGCAGCGTCGGTGAAGGCCGCAACCCCTGGCTGCTTGTGCGCGTTGTTTCCTCATGTCTCTTCCAGCACACGCCACACCTGCCGGCGCAGGAATGGCAGCACTTGTGCCTCGAACCACGGATTCTTCTTCAGCCACGCATTGTTGCGCCAGCTCGGGTGGGGCAGGGGGATGACCGCAGCTTTGCCCCCAGTGTCCGTGGCCTCGAAGATCTCGCGCCAGCGGCGCACCGTTTCCGTCAGGTTGCGTCCCCGCAGGTGCCGCGGAACGTGCCATGCGTGCGCATATTGCCCCACAGCCAGCACCAGCTGCAGCCGAGGCAACGACTGCATCACCGCATCGCGCCATGCAGGCGCACATTCCCTGCGTGGTGGCAGGTCGGCTCCACGCGCATCCTGCCCCGGAAAGCACAGCCCCATGGGCAGGATGGCCACCCGCGTGGCATCGTAGAAGGTTGCTTCATCCATGCCCAGCCACCCCCTCAGGCGAACGCCGGAAGGGTCGGTGAACGGCCTGCCGGATGCATGCACCCGCACGCCCGGTGCCTGCCCGGCTATCAGCAGCCGCGCACTGACGGAAAGCTGAAACACCGGCCGTGGTGCATGCGGCAGTGGTGCGCCTTGCGGCTTCTCCACGCACAGCCGGCAGCCGCGCATGGCCGCCACCAGTTGCATCAGCCGCTGGGCGGCGGGCTCATGCCCGCTCATGGAAGGGTGGTCGCCCGGCCTGTCATCATCGCTGCTGGTGCCGAAGTCATTCCGCATGGATATTGCCCGCCAGATGGGTGATGCCCGCCGCGCATGGTTGCAAAAGGGTTGCAGTGCCTGAATGCATTTTAGCATGGCCTCCAAATGCAACTTAGGATTTTTGCGTCATGATGCACCGCAATGGAGAAGAACGCCCGCCTGAAGGGCGGATGAAAACCGGCAGCAATGGTGTGTGCATCATGTTACGTCGCTTGTGGAGCAGCAAGTTCGGGAAACAGCCGCACGGCCGCGCGCCACGTGCGGGCACCAACCCCATTGTCCCGCAGGCTGCAACGATGCACGGCGATGCACCACGGGAAACGCTGGAGGAATACTGGCGGCGCGAGATGCTGCACATCTTTGCCCGCAACCAGCTGCGGGTGGCGCTGGCCATGCCGCTGCTGGCGCTGCTGTTTGCGGCGGCCAGCATGGTGTGGGTGTCCGTGCCGGTAGCCCTGCTGTGGCTGGCGTTGTATTTCGTCGTCGAGGTGGTGCAGATCATGCTGGCGCGCCGCTGCCTGCAGGAGCGCCCTCGCGGGGCGGCGGTGGAAGACTGGATGCTGCGCTTCTCTGCCAGCGAGCTGGCGCATGCAGCTGTGTGGTTCATGCCGCTGTTCATCTTCTGGCAACCGGGCGAGGGGGCCCAGCACCTGTTCATTGGCGCATCACTGATGGCGGCCATGGCCATTCGCCTGCTGGTGGCCAACAACTTCCTGCCACTGGTTACCACGGGCGGCGGCGTCATCGCCCTGGGGGTGGCCATTCGTAGCCTCATGGCCGGGGAAACGCTGCACCTGGCCATGGCTGGCATGATCGTGGTGCTGGGGCTGTTCTTCCTGCAGCTTTCCCGGCGCCTGCAGCTGACCACGCGCGAGATGCTGCAATACCGCTATCAGCGCGAGCAGCTCATCCGGGACCTGGCTCGCCAGCGCGATGCCGCCGAGCGTGCCCGCCAGCAGGCGGAGGAGGCCAATCGCGCCAAGTCGCGCTTTCTTGCCACCATGAGCCACGAGCTGCGCACGCCGCTGAATGCCATCATGGGCTTTTCCGAGATCATCTCCAACGAGTTCCTGGGGCCGGTGGCGCAGCCGCGCTACAAGGAATACGCCAGCGACATTCACCGCTCCGGCAGCTACCTGCTCAATCTCATCGAGGACATTCTTGACCTTTCGCGCATCGAGGCCGGGCGCGTGGAGCTGCAGGAAGAGGTGGTGGACGTGGTGGCGGAAGCCCTGAGCGCCATCGACATGCTGTCCATGAAGGCAGAGCAGCGCGGCGTGCAGGTGGCCTACATCGGCAATGAGCGGCGGCTGGAGCTTCTGGGCAATGCCCGCTACATCCGCCAGATATGGATCAACCTGCTGGGCAATGCCATCAAGTTCACCCCTGCCGGCGGGCGCGTGAGCCTCAACGTGCGGCGGCTGCAGGGCGGCAACCTGGCGCTGGAGGTGTCAGATACCGGCGAGGGCATTCCGGCGGCGGAGCTTGACAAGGTGATGCAGAGCTTCTCCCGCGGTGCATCGGCCGAGCGCAGGGCGGTGGAAGGTGCGGGCCTGGGCCTTTCCATCGTCAACGGGCTGGCCCGCCTGCACGATGCACGGGTGGAGTTGCAGTCGCAGGAAGGGCAGGGCACCACTGCCCGCGTCATCTTCCCGGCGCGCCGCGTCATCACCGGCGCACGGGCGGACCTGGTGCGCGGAAAGGGCTGCGAGAACGAGCTGGAGCATCAGCTCATCCTGCTCACCGCCTGAATGGTGCAAGGGTGCAAGCCCTCAGCCTGCAATGCCGCTCGGCACAAGGTGCCGGCCCTGGATGCAAGCGGCTTCTTTCCGTCATTTCCTTGAAGGCAGGAGGCACACCTCTCGAGATGTCCGAGCGCCCGCCAGTGGGCACGTGCGGTGAATTCCCGCTTGCATGGAAATGACGAAGAAACGGCCCCCGGGCAAGGCCCCGGGGGTCAGGCAGACATCCACACAAGCTCATGCGTGGCTTGATGCGCCAGGTGCTATCCGTCTTCGCGGAAATGACGGAAGAGATGGCGCAGCACCGCGCAGGGCGCGCCTTACTTGCGCAGGAAATTGCCCAGCATGTCGGCGATGCCGCCAGCGCCGCCCAGCGAATCCAGCAGCGAACCGCCGGAGCTGCTCTTGTCCACCAGCTGCGGCAGCACCTGCGTCAGCGTTTCGGCCAGAGAGTTCTCGTCCTGCCCCAGCTCCTGCGCTACCTCGCTGATCTTGTCCTCGCCGATCAGCTCCTTCACCTGGTCGGTGGATATCGGTGCGTTCTCGCCATCGCCCAGCCACGACTGCGCAATCTCGGTAAGGCTGTCGCTGGTTTCGCTGCCCATCATCCTGTCCACCAGCGCCTGCAGGTTCAGCCCGCCTTCGGCCCCTTCACCATCGCCGCCCAGCAGCTTGCCCAGCGCTCCCATCACTCCGTTGTCGTCCTGGTTGTCGCCCAGCACGTTCGACAGCAGCGATGCGCCCAGTTTCATCAGGTCCATGATTTCAGTCTCCCTGTGGTTGCCTCCGGTGCAGTATCCGGGGCAAGGATAAGTCCTTCGCGTGGCGGATGCAAATTACCGTCCGCCAAGCGGCTCTGGCACCGGGCAGCAGAAAGCCCCTGCCACGGGCGGGCAGGGGCAGATGCATTGTTCAGCTGCATGGCCATCTGTGGACGCAAAAGAAGGCATGCATCACGCTACCAGCCACCACGGCCATGCCAGCCACCACGGCAACGCACAGGCTGCCGCGGGCAGGGCGGTTCATTCCACCACGATGCGCGGCATGGTGCGCTTGCCGGCACCGCTGGTCTGCAGCGCCTTCCACACGTTTTCCGCCATCTGCCTGTAGGCGGCGGCATGCACGCTGTCCGGCTCCGTGGCGACGATGGGCTTGCCGGAGTCGGAACGCTCTCGCAGCACCGGATCCAGCGGGATCTCGCCCAGGAACGGCACGCCCATCTTCTCCGCCTCCTGCCGCGCGCCGCCGTGGCCGAAGATCTCATGCCGGCTGTCGCAGTTGGGGCAGATGAAGTAGCTCATGTTCTCCACGATGCCGAGAATGGGCACGTTCACCCGCTTGAACATGTTGAGCCCCTTGCGCGCGTCGATCAGCGCCAGGTCCTGCGGCGTGGAGACGATCACCGCGCCGGACAGCGGCACCTGCTGCGCCATGGTCAGCTGCGCATCACCCGTGCCCGGCGGCATGTCCACCACCATCACGTCCAGGTCGCCCCAGGTGATCTCGTGCATCATCTGCTGCAGGGCGGACATCACCATCGGCCCGCGCCAGATGACGGGGGTGGCCTCGTCCACCACGAAGCCGATGGACATGGCCTTCAACCCGTAGGCCTCCAGCGCCATCAGCTTGTCGGGGTTTTCCGGGTCGGGCTGCGGCTCCTGCTTCAGGCCCAGCAGCTTGGGCAGCGACGGGCCGTAGATGTCGGCATCCAGGATGCCCACCCGCAGGCCGAGGGAGGACAGCGCCAGCGCCAGGTTGATGGAGGTGGTGGACTTGCCCACGCCGCCCTTGCCGGAGGCCACGGCGATGATGTGGCTCACCCCCGGAATGCCCGGCGCCTGGGCGCTGGTGGGCGGCTGCGGCTTGCGCCCGCGGCCCTGCCCGGCGGCAGGGGCACCTTCCTTCTTCTCGGCGGTCAGCGCCACCATTACCTTTTCCACGCCTTCCATGCCCTTCACGGCCTCTTCCGCCGCCTTGCGCACCGGCTCGAAGCTGGACGCCTGGTCCGGGTCCACCTGCAGGGCGAACATCACGTTGTTGCCGGCAATGACGATTTCCGACACCATGCCGGCGGACACGATGTCCACGTCCCCGCCCGGTGCCTTCACGCTCTTCAGCGTTTCCAGGATGGCTTCCTTGCTCAGTTCCGTCATGATCAGACCCCGAATTGAATCAGAGAAGAGATTGCTTTTCCGTCCCTCCGGCTGCCTCTGTGCCGTATCCCCTCCGTGGGTGCCTGCATGGCACCGCCATGCAGGGCCTTGCGTCGAGAAGCCTTGTGCAGGCAAGAGGTCCGCTGGCCGTCATCTATCACAGGACGCACGCGGCGAGTAGGGGGCTTGCGCATGGAAAAGGCGGATTTTGCCCGCTCTCTTGCGCATCAGGCGGAAAAGGGAAGACCGCCGCGAACCCCGCTTCACCGGTTTATCATTCCGGCTCTGCCACGCCGGCCTGCTCCAGCGCCTGCGCCGGATCATGCCTGATCTGCCAACGCCCGCCAATCTCCTGCGTGATGTCGAAGGCCGCCTCCATCACCAGCGCACCCAGCTGCTTCAGCCGCGCGTCGGTGATGCGCGCCGTCGGGCCGGAGACGGAGACGCCGGCAATGGCCTCGGCATTCTCGTCGAAGATGACGGAAGCCACGCAGCGCAGGCCCACGGCCGTTTCCTCGTCATCCACCGCATATCCCTGCTGGCGGATGGTTTCCAGCTCGTCGCGCAGGGCCGGCTCGGAGGTGATGGTGCGCATGGTGAGCTGCCGCGGATCCCAGCACTGGAAGATCTGCTCGCGCACGTTTTCCGGCGCAAACGCCAGCAGCGCCTTGCCGATGCCCGACGCATGCACGTAGGCGCGCCCGCCGGGGCCGGTGATGGTGCGCATCATCTTCTTGGTTTCCACCTGTGCGAGGTAGATGACCTCGCAGCGGTCGAGAATGCCCAGGTTCACCGTCTCGCCCGCAGCCAGCATGAGGCGGCGCATGATGGGACGGGCAATCTGCACCAGGTCGCGCGAGCGGATGAAGGCGGAGCCCACCTGAAACGCCTGCACGCCGATCATCCACACCGAGCGCTCGTTGTCGAAGCGCACGAAGCGCTCGTTCTGCAGGGTGGTGAGCAGGCGGTGTGCGGTGGAGTTGGGCAGGCCTACCTCGCGCGCCAGCTCCGACAGCGACATCCCTTGCGGGTTGTAGGACAGGGCGTTGAGCAGCTTCAGCGCGCGCGACAGCGACTGCACCTGCCCGGAGGATCGCAGCACCTCCTTTGACGGTACCCGCACATCCTGCCGCTGGATGCCGCAGGGGGTGATGTTCTTGCCACTCATCAGCATCTCGTTCATGGCTTGCATCCGCTTCCGGTTGGCATTCCGCATGATGCGCCGGCGGCACGGGATGCGGAACGGCTTATTCCTGACCTTTTTACTAGGTTTTTGGAATGAGTCAAGAAGTCAATTGCAAACACCATCAATCTGTGGATGAACTCGCGGTGAGCAGCACGGCAGGCGGTGCAGAAAGACAAGCCCCGCTCCCCCGCCCGATCGCCTAGCCACATAATCTCTGGGCGGTCGGGCGGGGGAGCGGGGTGGTGGGCGGCGCACTACCGTGCAGAAAG
>Ga0256839_1006076_pt1 | contig 10807 bp, 10 predicted proteins | sample 354166metaG_FD_185968 | JGI IMG/M metagenome (GOLD analysis project Ga0256839, IMG submission 185968) | Hydrothermal vent microbial communities from Mid Atlantic Ridge, Atlantic Ocean - 354-166 | ecosystem: Environmental > Aquatic > Marine > Hydrothermal vents | place: Atlantic Ocean: Mid... | reverse complement strand
GTCGGCGTTGGACAGGGGCCCGGGCTGTTTCCCGGCGTCCACCCCCTCGACAGGCGTCCCTGCGGCTTCGCCGGTGAGCGAAAGCAACTCCTCGGCCAGCCTGGCGTTGACGTGGAACGCGGGGTCGTAGAGATACTTCATCTATGTTTCCCCGCGGGGCGGATATCGAGCGATTCGAGAACCTCAACCGTATCGTAGCCCAGGAAGAGCTTCTCAAAACGGTCGTCGGCGGGGCGGCCCCGCTCGATCGAGACCTCCAGCCAGCGGCCGACGCCCCGGGTGGAGAGGGAATCCGCGATGGCCGCGGCGTTGCGGCGGCACTCCCTCTGGCGGGCCGGATGGGCGAGCTCTTCGATGGCCGCGCGGACGGCCCCGGGTTCGTAAGGGGAGACTACGCCCAGGCCGAAATGCCGGACGAACCGCGCCCCGCAGGTCTTTTCGCTGCCGAGGACGAGGATCGGAGTGTGGGAGACGGCTACGGCGAAAAGGATCCGGCCGGGCAGGCTCAGCCGGGCCACGCCGGCGTTGCCTCCGGCCTCCTCCAACGTGCCGGCCGGAACGACGACGAAGGGGCGGCGCCGCAGCTCTTCCGCAAGGCGCTCTTCGGGCACCAGGCCCATGGCGCGGATGCCGGCGCGCTCGAGGTCCTCGGCGGGGAACTGCACCCAAGGCGACTGGTTGTTGCCGAACCAGTCGATCCGCCGGCCGCAGCCCTCCAGGGCGTCGCAGGTGCGGTCGAACCACGTCTGGTCCCAAAAGCTGCCGACGAGGGCGCCGTAGGCGGCGGGCTCGGGCGGTGGGAGCTCTTGGGTGAGCACGAGACGTTCCGGAACCACGGCCGGCAGGATGTAGGATTCCAGGCCGTACTTGCGCTGGTAGGCGTCCCGCAACTCAGGGTGGGTGAAGAGGCGCAAGGAGCATTTCTCCAGGTACTCTCCCACCAGCTCGTCGGGCACGACGCGGGCGGCGATGTTCTGGTCGTCCATCAGCCACGAGCAGAGACGGGCCTGGTAGGCGTCGCGGACGGCGATGGCGGTGATGAACTCGTCGGCCAGGTAGGGTACGCACAGGGCCTGCTCGACCCGCCGGTTGCCCAGGGCGGCGGCCACCCGGCGGTAGCACTCCGGGCGGGGCCGCTCCCGCTGCGGAAGGCAGACGCTCCAGAGGCCGAAGTCGTGTCCGCCCCAGTCGTTTTGCGAGCGGATGCAGAAGACGTTCGAGCGGCCGCCGAAGACGCGCTTGACCAGGGGGCCGGTGCCGTGGCGGTCGTTCACCTCGTTAGACGTGATGACGACGTCCACCGGCTCATCGAGGCGGGCGAGGGCCCCCGGCGCGGCGAAGACCTCGAATTCGGGATTCGGCTCCGGTGGCGGCGCCGTCTCCAGATCGCCGGCCTCCACCAGGCTTCTCAGGCGCTGGGCCAGCAGATGATTGGTCGAGAACGCCGGGTCGAGCACTGCCTATGCCGCGCTTCTTTCCTTAGCCAGGACCGGCCGCAGGATCAGGTTCAGCACGATCATGATCACCGAAAAGATGGGCAGAATCAACAGGGCCACTTGCAGCCGCTTCGGGTCGTCTCCGGCGATGCCGCCGATGATCGGAGAGCTGACCATCAAGCCGATCCAGCCGAAGGTGATCACGATCCCCATCGCCGTACCGGTGGCCTTGACGAAGGTGTTGCCGACCATCGCCAGGGTCGTCGGGAAGACCGGCGCCATCGCCAGGCCGGCGCAGAAGACGGCGATCCAGACCATCGTCGTCTCGGTGGTGCGAAGCATCGCAAACGTGGTGACGGCCATCAGCGCCGCGGCCCACAGCGTGACGGTCTCCGGCTTGATCTTGATCAGGATCGGAGCCACTACCATGCGCCCGACCAGCAGGCCGAGAGCGAAGCCAAGCGACAGGATGTTCAACGATTCGGTTTCCGAGATGCCCTGAGCCTGCAGATGCCGCGGCAGCCAGTTCCACACGCCCACCTCACAGGCCACGTACAGGAACAGGAAGAAGGCCAGCAGCCACAGCGCCCCTTTGTTGACCAGTTCCCCCGCCTCGGAGAACTTGAAGCTGCGTTCGCCGGTGGGCGGCGGAATCGGTGCGATCACGTGAGCGCCGAAGGTGATCACCGTCAGCACGGCGGTCAGGTAGCAGAGCGTGTACGGATCGCCTTTCAGCAGGTTGGCGGCGATGAACGGGGTGGCCAGGCCGCCGAGGCCGAAAAACAGGTTCAGGAAGTTCATCAGGGTCGCCCGGCGGTCTTCGCCGACGTCGCTGACGAGGGTGTTCGCGCCGGTCACGATGATGCCGCCGCCGACGCCCAGGGCGAAGAAGCAGGCGATGATCATCCCGTAGCCGGTGGCGTTCGGCAGCGCGAACAGCGACAGGGCGACCAGGCCGAGCCCCAGCAGCAGGCCGACCTTCTTGCCTTTGTTGTCGATCAGCGGCCCGACCGACACGGAGGCGATGGTGAGCCCGAGAGCCTGAGCGAGGGCGATGTAGCCGTTTTGTTCCGGCGTGAGCTGGAAGGTTTGCGACAACGCCGGCAGCAGCGTGCCGAGCATGGCCGCGATCATTCCGTAAACGAAGATCGCCAGGATGGCAGCCGTGATGATCATCTTTCACTCTCCGTCGAACGCAAGAAAATGAGACCGCCGGACAGCGCTGCGCGCCGGCCAACGGTCTCAAATCTTATCAGACTCCGGCTCCGGCGTCCGGGAAGGGCGCCGGCGGTCAACTGACGAAGCTGTACTTGCGCTCTTGGTTGTCCCAGAGGATCTTCTTGCCGTTCCTGTACGACAGCGTTGCCATGTGGCCGCTGATGGCCGCTTCCTGGCCGATCTCCACCGGGGCGATCAGCTTCTCCAGGCCCCGGATGGCGTTGATCCAGTTCCGGATGTGCGCCTCGACGGCGTAGTTGTCGTTGCGCGGCAGGTAGAGCTTGACTTCCTTGCGGGCGGCCACCCGCGGCGGGGCCTTGCCGCGGAAGGTCTCCGGGTAGAAGTTCAGGTATTGGCGATTGAGCACCTCGATGGTTCCCTCGTTGCCCAGGAACTGCTCGCCGTAGCCGAAGTGGGCGTTGCCGAAGTAGCAACTGTAGTTGATGTGGAACTTGCCGGGATACTCGTAGATGGCGCTGAGGCAGTCGGGCACCTCGCGGTCGTCGTCCGGATCCGTCCAGCGGTAGATGCCGCCGGAGGCCATGCAAGAGAGCGGCACGCGCTTGTCGCAGACGAAGTGGGTGATGTCGGTCTGGTGCACCAGCAGGTCGGTGGAGATGCCGCCGGAGTAGTCCCAATACAGGCGCCATTGGTAGAAGCGGCGCTTGTCGAAGGGGCGCTTGGGGGCGGGGCCGAGGAAGGCCTCCCAGTCGGTGTTCGAGACGTCGGCGTCTTCGGGGATGCGGTAGCGCCAGGCGGGGTTGTCGGGCAGCGAGTTGCGGTACCAGAAGGCGCGCACGTAGTGGATCTCGCCGATGTAGCCCTGCCGCACCATGTCCCGGGCCATGTGGTAGAGCGAGTTGCTCCGGTTCTGGGTGCCGACCTGGATGACGGATTTGGATTTCTTCGCCGCCGCTACGATCTCCTCGCCCTCCTCGATGGTGTGCGCCAGCGGCTTCTCCACGTAGATGTGCTTGCCGGCCTGGATCGCCGCCAAGGTCATCATGTGGTGCAGGTGCTCCGGAGTGGCGATGACCACGGCATCGACCGAGCCGTCGGCGAGGACCTCGCGGAAGTCCTTCGTCGTCTTCGGGCGGTTGCCGCCCAGGGTCTGGATCTTGTCGATGGCGCGGGTCAGATGGCCGTCGTAGGCGTCGCAGACCCAGGTGATCTGGGCGTTGGGGATCTTCGCCATGTAGAAGCGTTCCTGCAGATAGTTGCCGCGGCTGCCGCTTCCGATCCAGCCGAGATTGAGCTTCTGGTTGGCGCCTTGCGCCTTCAACAGTCCGGGGGCGGCGGCGAGGGCGGCCGCTGTGGTCCTGACGAACGATCGCCGTGAGGGATTGTGAGCCATGAGCACGTACTCCTTCGAGGAATTTTCTAATCAAGCATAACAATACCCTGGCAGCGCGGGCTTTACTGTTGCGGCAGAGGCGCCGGCGAGAGCGCCGCCGGGTTCTCGACGAGCGCGAGGATGCGGGCGGCCAGCTCCGGCAACGGGACCTTCTCCAGATTGGCCATCAGGGCGACGACCCGGCCGCCCTCCGGATGGATCGCCAGATGGGCGGTGACGCCGTTCTGGTTGCCGCCGTGGCCGACCGTACGCCGGCCGGCCGTCTCCTCGATCCTCCAGCCGAGGCCGAATGGCGTGGGCCGCCCGTCGCGCAAGCGTTGCGGCTCCCACATCGCGCGGACCGTCTCCGGCCGCAGCAGCCGTGCCTCGAGAACGGCGAGAGCGAAGCGCACCAGGTCCGGCGCGGTGCCGCTCAAGCCCCCGCCTGGAAGTTTGTAGCTGGTGTCCACCAGATCGCAGTTCTCCAGCTCGCCTGCGGCGTTGATCCGGTATCCCCGGGCGCGGTTGGGGATGATGGCGTGGACGCTGTCAGCCTGGGTGTGTTGCATGCCGGCCGGCCCGAAGACGTTGCGCTTCAGGTAATCGAGGTACGGTTCGCCGGCGGCGTTCTCGATCGCGGCTCCGAGCAAGACGTAAGCGAAGGTGCTGTAGAGAAGCCGCGTGCCGGGCTCGGCGACCAAAGGATCGTCCTGGAAGACCTTCAGGGAATCCGTCAACCGGCGGAAGGGGACCGTCAGGTTGAACTCGAACCAGGAGCCGTTGTAGTGCCGGATGCCGCTCTGGTGACAGAGGATCTGGCGGGCGGTGATGGGCCAGCGCTTCTTGGGGAAGGACGGCACGTAGGTGCGGATCGGGGCGTCCAGGTCGAGCCGGCCGCGCTCGGCGAGCTGGAGCGCAGCGACGGCGGTGATCGGCTTGGAGATGGAGGCCAGCCGGTAGACCGTTTCCGGCCGGGCCGGCACCTGGTTCTCGACGTCCGCCAGGCCGAAGCCTTCGGCCCACTGGAGGCGGCCATCGTAGCCCACGGCCACCGAGAGGCCCGGAGTCCGGGAGGTTTCCCGGAAGCTCTCCACCAAGTGCCGCAATTGGCTGATCAGCGGCGGCTCCGGGGCTGCGCCGCGCTCCGGGACGGAGTCCGTACAGGCCGTCCAGAGGACAGCCGCGGCGAAGACCAGACTCGCCCGCCGGCCCATTCATCCCCCCAGCGTGGCCGCCAGGACGGCGGGGACGAACATGACCGCGAAGCCGGCCGCCGTCCGGCGTCCGAACCGTGCGCCACCGGCATAGAACGCCAGACCCGTCTTCAGCACGGCGTTCATGATGAGCGCCAGCAGCAGCACCGCTTTGGCGGTGGCCAGATCCACCGAGCCTGCTCCGTAGAGGCTGGCCACCGAGACCGTCACTGCATCAGCGTCCACCGTGCCGCCGGCCCCGCTCGCCCAATAGAGCCCCAGGCCGCCGAACTCGGCTGCCGCCGCCTTGCTGGCGAACATGATAGCGGCGAAGACGGCTCCGAATTTCAGCGCCGGGGCCAGCCGGAACGGGTTGCCGGTGGTCACCTGCTTGCGCGGGGCGGGGAGCCCCGTGCGCCGGTACAGGATCCATCCCATGAGCAGGCCGGCCAGCGTCGCCGAGAGAAGAACGGGAATCATCGCCGCCGACAGTTCCGGGTTCACCACGTAGAGAAGGATCCACACCCGCGGAAACTGCACCGCATTGGCCACCACCACGGCGTACCAGTGTGAGCCGGCGCCCTCGGACTCCTCCCGCTCCTCGCGGGCGAAAGCCAGCGTCGTGGCCGTCGTTGAAGCCAGGCCCCCGAGGATCGCCGTCCAGATCAGGCCGCGGCGGGAGCCGAGGAACTTCTGCAGGAAGTAGCCGACGAACGAGATCGAGGAAACGAGGATGACGAACAGCCAGACCTGGCGTGGATTGACGGCGTCATAGGGCCCGAAAGCGCGGTCCGGCAGCACGGGGTAGATGACGAAGATCAAGGCCAGGAACCAGATCGTGTCGGCAAACTCCGTGCCGGTGATCGTCTCACGCACGAAACGGTGCAGCGTGCGCTTGGCTTCGAGGAAGGCGACGATCACCACCGCGGCGCCGACGGCCAGGCGCGCTCCCGCAGGTCCCGAGGGGGTAGCCGCCAGGACGGCGAGGCAGAAGGTCGCCACCGCGCTCAGCTCGGTGGTGATGCCGGTGCGCTCGCCGGCTTTGAGGTGGAACGCCACCAGCACGCTGGCCACGGCGAGCATCGTGGCTACGGTGAGCCAGGGCTGCCCCAGGACGCCGCAGATCCCGCCGGCGAGGCCGATGAGCACGAAGTCCCTCAGGCCGGCCTGGCGCTCGTCCTGGGCGGTCTCGCGCTGGGCCCCGATGAGCAGGCCGATCAGCAGGGCTTCCAGGAGCCCGCGGGCGGCTTCGGACACTTCCGGCGACCAGGGCAAAGCGTCGTCCTCAAATCACGGTTGTCCGGATGGACGCGCAGGCGGCCGGCGTCTTCGGAGAAGCCGGCCGCTCCCGCATCCTTAGATCATACCCGGATGGGCGGCGAGTCCCGGCGGGTGGCGCGGACAGGCGCTCAATCCATGTGGAAGACCTCTTCCATCTCGGCCCACCACTCGCCTTCCTTGCGGGTCGGCAGCGGTTCTTGCATCGGCTTCATGATCGCCCACCATTCCTGCGTCTTCTGGTGGGCGGCCATTTTCGCCCAGTCGGCCTCCATGTCGCGGCCGTGGTACTCGAAATAGCTGAAGAGGTAGCCATCCTTCAGGAAGATCGAGTAGTTGCGGATGTTGCACTCCCGCAGCATCTCGAGCACCTCCGGCCAGACGGCCGCGTGGTAGCGCTTGTAGTCCTCTTCGGCGTCCGGCTTCAGCCGGATGACCATTCCGACTCGTTTCACGGGGTTCTTTCTCTCCTGCGGTTCGCTCGCGGGCGCTACGCCCCTTGGCGGGGCGGCGCACGGCGCTCAATCATATCGCTTGGGGCGGGCTTCGCGGGGAAACTGCAGCGAGTAGCTTTGGGCCGGACGGCGGTGCGCGGCGGCAGCGGCGGGACTTCAGCTCGCGGCGGTGGCCGCCGGCACGCCGCCGAAACGCCGCTCCCTGTGCCAGAAGGCCTCGACGGCCCGCGCCAGGTCGGCGGCGGTGAACTCCGGCCACATGACGGGCGTGAAGTAGAGCTCCGCGTAGGCGCACTCCCAGAGCAGGAAGTCGCTGAGGCGCTGCTCGCCGCCGGTGCGGATCAGCAGATCGACCCGGGCGCAGTCGCGGTCGTAACCCGTCAGCAGCCGCTCGAAGGCCTCTTCGGTGACGTGCGGTTCGTTGCGCAGCTTCCTAACGGCCTCCAGGATCGCTTCGCGCCCGGAATAGTCCACGGCGATGCGCAGGTGCAGGCGCCGGCCGGCGGCGGTGGCGTTCTCGGTCCGTTCGATCGCCGCGCACAGCGGCAACGGGAGGCGGTCGCGGCGGCCGAGGACGCTGACCCGGATGCCGTGCTCGACGCACTTCTCCGTCTCGGTGGTCAAGTAGCGCTCCAGGAGGCGGAGCAACGACTGGACTTCGCCGGGAGGGCGCTTCCAGTTGTCCGAAGAAAAGGCGTAGAGCGTGAGCGTCCCGATGCCCAGCCGCATGGCCGCCTCGACGGCACGCCGGACGGCCTGCACGCCGGCTCGATGGCCGGCGCTGCGGGGCCAGCCGCGGGATTCCGCCCAGCGGCCGTTGCCGTCCATGATGATGGCTACGTGCAATTTGCGGTTGAGTTCGCCCACGTCTCGCATAGTCGTCCGTTCCCGGAAGCCATCAGCGCTTCTTCATCGCGTCGATGAGCGCTTCCATGTGATTCAGATAGCGTTTCAGCGCGTTGCGCCCTTCGGCGGTGATCCGGAACTCGGTCCGCGGAACCCGTCCATTGAAGGATTTCTTGCACTCGATATAGCCGGCCTCTTCCAGGCGGCGCGTGTGCACGCTCACGTTGCCGTCCGAGGTGTCCAGGAGCTTCTTCAGCTCCCCGAAGGTGAGCGAGGCGTTCACCGCCAAGGCGCTCAGGATCCCCAAGCGCATCCGCTCATGGATTACGCGGTCGAGTTTGGGGAGGCTGCTCTCGGTCCAGCGCTCGACGGCCTTCAAGCGCCGCGGACCGGCCCGCTCCTCCAGGATGCGCGGTTCCCTAGCCACCGTAGTCCCTCGCAATCCACAGTCCGAAGCCGATGTGGAACCCGCCGAAGCCGGCCACCAAGTAGGCGTTCTGCCAGGCCGGCGGCGACAGCAGAGCGGCACTGCCCAGGCAGACGAAACAGGCTCCCATCACCGGCACCGGCTTCACCGAGAAGGCGCCTCCGGCCATCACCGCCACGCCGTAGAGCAGCAGCCAGAGGCCGGGAATCAGTTCCGGCGCCCCGTGGCGGAGCAGGGCCGCGGTCAAGATACCTCCTGCCGCCAGCGCCGGCGCGAAGCTCAACGCGAACTTGCGGGCCGGGCCGGGCAGAGCGGGAGGGTTCAGCCGCCGCGCTTTGCGCCGCATCGACCAGACCCCGGTGAGGATGGCCACCACCCCGGCGATCATCCAGACGCCCAGCTCCGGCAGGTTTCCAGGCCGCGACGCCGCCAGGCCCGCCCCCACGGCGATCGCGCCCATGGCCACGCCGCCCCAGCCGGGAACGGCGGTGAAGGAGCCGGCGCGCTCCATCGTCTCGCGGATGTAACGGAGGTTCTCGATGGCGTGGGTGACGATGCCGACGGTTTTCACCGGCCGGGGGCGGAGTTCGCGGATGAGCGCCACAGCCGCATTATAACGAAGCGGCATATTTTCGGCAAGAACTTTTTCTGGAAGAGTATTTCTCCTCCGCGTCCGGCTCCAGGGGAAGCTCGAGCTGGAAGCCGCCCGGCCAGCCGGGCGGGGCCTCCTCCGCCGCCCGCTTCGGCAAGCTGTGGCGCCGGCGGACCCGCTCGAGGCGCTCGGCGAGCCGTTCCGTGTAGGAATCCGGCAGAAACGCCCGGCGCGCGAACTGCCGGCGATACCGGGCGGCGAGTCCGGGGAAGTGGCGGTCCAGGAACGAGAAGAAGACGTCCCGGCTGCACGGCTTCAGAAACACCGCCCCGCCGGTGAACGCGGCGGCTCCGGACTCGGCGGCCAGCTTCGCCAGGCGGTCCAACGCCGCTTCGCCGTCGGTAAGGTGCGGCAGCAGGGGGCAAGCCAGTACGGCTACCGGGAGGCCCGCCTGGGAGAGCCTGCGCACCGCCTCGAAGCGGCGTTCCGGCGCCGGCGCGTAAGGCTCGACCAGCCGGGCCAGGCGGCTGTCGGCGGTGGTGATCGAGACGGCAAGATGCAGGACGTTGTTGCGGCGGATCTGTTGGAACAGATCGATGTCGCGCGTGATCAGGTCGGACTTGGTCGTCAGCGAGAACTTGCGGCCTTTCTCGGAAGCCAGAACCTCGAGCACGCTCCGGGTGATGCCGAAACGCCGCTCGGCGGGCTGGTAGGCGTCGGCGGCGGTGCCGATGGCGACCCACTCGCCTGGGAGAACCCGCCTCAGCTCTTCGCGAAAGGCCTGCCGGCTCCAGGCTTTGGCGAAGATGAGTCTCTCGAAGTCTCCTGGATTCCGAAGTTCCATGAACTCGTGCGTGTAGCGGGCGTAGCAGTAGCGGCAGCCGAACTCGCAGCCCCGGTAGGGATTCACCGTCCAGTCGAATGGCACGCGCTCGCTGCGGCAGGGGGTGAGGTAGCGCCGCGTCGGCAGCTCGAAGTACTCGACCCGCCGCTTTCGCTTCAGCAGAGGGGCGGCGGCCGCCAGCCGGGCGATTCCTTTGCGTGGGGGAGTGGTGGAGATCTGGACGAGCACGGTTGTAACACCCTTATATTCGCTTTTTCTTCGCCCCATGTCAAGACGGGCGAGACGCGGGCCGTGCGGGGGTCGGCCTCCGGATCTTCTGATAGTGTAGGTACACGAGCGCGCCGTCACCAGCGGCGCCGACCATGCCGGGAACAGGCAACCAGCGTTGCCCGGATCCCGGAATCTGCTGGATGGAGCGCAAGAACATGATCGAGGCGACACAGAAGATCTGGCACAACGGCCGCATGATCGATTGGGAAGAGGCCCGGGTTCACGTCTGCGTGCACGCGCTGCACTACGGAACGAGCGTCTTCGAAGGGATCCGGTGTTACGAGACGCCCCGCGGACCGGCCATCTTCCGGGCCCCGGAGCACATCCGGCGCCTGTTCGATTCGGCCCGGGTCTACCGCATGAACGACTTCGGGTTCACCGAGGAGCAGATCGTCGATGCCATGCGCGAGCTGGTGCGCGTGAACGGGCTGAAGAGCTGCTACCTGAGGCCGGTGGTCTTCCGCGGCTACGGCGACCTGCACGTGCTGCCCTTCAACTGCCCGGTGGAGGCCTACATCGTCTGCTGGCCCTGGGGGGCCTACCTGGGGGCGGAGGCGCTCGAGAAGGGTGTGGACGTCTGCGTCTCCTCCTGGGCCCGGCCGGCCCAGAACACCCTGCCGGCGGCGGCCAAGGCGGCCTGCAACTATATGAATTCACAGCTCATCGTGATGGAGGCCGCACAGAACGGCTACACCGAGGGCATCGCCCTGGATTCGAACGGCTACGTCTCCGAGGGCAGCGGCGAGAACATCTTCCTGGTACGCAACGGCAGGATCTACACGCCGCCTCTCGGCTCCTCGGTGCTGCCGGGCATCACGCGGGACACGGTGATCCGCCTGGCGGCCGAATGCGGCTTCGAACTCGTCGAGCAGCTCATCCCCCGGGAGTGGCTCTACATGGCCGACGAGCTGTTCT
>Ga0256839_1006075_pt1 | contig 10807 bp, 12 predicted proteins | sample 354166metaG_FD_185968 | JGI IMG/M metagenome (GOLD analysis project Ga0256839, IMG submission 185968) | Hydrothermal vent microbial communities from Mid Atlantic Ridge, Atlantic Ocean - 354-166 | ecosystem: Environmental > Aquatic > Marine > Hydrothermal vents | place: Atlantic Ocean: Mid... | reverse complement strand
GCTCAGAGGCAGGCCCGGGGCCGGCTCATGCATTCGCGGCGGCCTCGGGCAGGCGCACGCGCAGACGCTTGATGCGGCGCGGATCGGCCTCGACCACCTCGAACTCGGGGCCGGCGGGATGGCGGATAACCTCGCCACGGGCCGGGATCCGCCCCAGCAGCACGAAAACCAGACCGCCCAGGGTGTCGATCTCCTCGTCGTCGTCCGGATCCGTCAGCCGCATTCCGATCTCCGCTTCGAAGTCCTCGAGCGGCGTCGTCGCCTTGGCCAGATAGCAGCCGGGCTTTTCCACCGTCCAGAACTCGCCTTCGTCGATGTCGTGTTCGTCCTCGATCTCGCCGATTACCTGTTCGATCAAGTCCTCGATGGTCACAAGACCGTCAACACCGCCGTATTCGTCGATCACCAGCGCCATGTGCATGCGCTCGCTCTGCATCTTCTGCAGCAGCACCCCGATCGGCATCGAGGGCGGCACGAAAAGCAAAGGCCGCACCATGCGGCGCAGATTGAAGCGCGTGCCCTTGCCGTTGAAGCCGTATTTCAGCGCCAGGTCCTTGAGGTGCACCAGCCCGATCGGGGTATCGAGCGTGCCCTTGTAGACCGGCAGCCGCGTCAGCCCGCTTTCGCGGAATACCCTGACCAGCTCGTCCTTGGTGATGTCCACCGGCACCGCAACGATCTCGGCCTTGGGCACCGCCACGTCCTCGACCCGCATGCGGCGCAGGTTGCCCATCCCCGGGGCCGGCGCGGACAGCCCGTTGCCGCCGCCCGCCTCCACCGGGGGGGGGTCCGTGTCCTCGCTTGTCTCCGAGGGGCCGAGGGCACCGAAAAGGCGGCCGAAGAAACCGCTGTGCCGTCTGCTGTCAGGGTCCTGCGCGCCTCGCGCCGCTCCAGAAGACCCGCCGTCTGCGTCGCCCATCTTTCCTTTCCAGTTCCGGGCGGAAATGCCCTTGTCCTCAGCTATATGGGTCCGCCACTCCCATCATGGCAAGTATCTCCACCTCCAGCCCCTCCATCAGGGCCGCATCTTCCTCGTGGATGTGATCATATCCCAACAGATGCAGCGTGGCGTGCACCAGCAGGTGCAACACGTGGTCCTCCATGGCGCGCCCGGCCTTGCGGGCTTCGCCTTCGCAGCTCTCCCAGGAAATCGCGATGTCGCCCAGCTCGGCCGGCATGCCCGGCGGGCCGGGTTGCGGCAGGGCGGGGTGGGCGCCGGGGCGCGGGGCGGCGCGTTCCTCGGAGGGCCAGGACAGCACGTTGGTGGGGGTGGGCTTGCCGCGGAAATCGGCATTGAGTTCACGGATGCGGGCATCGTTGCAGCCCAGCAGGCTGATCTCGAAACGCGCCGGATCGAGCCCCAGACGGGCGAGCGTAGCCGCGCAGGCCCGCCCTGCCAGCGCCTCCAGCCCGGCGGCCTGCCAGCGGGGATCCTCGATGAGGGTATCGACGTTCATCCGGGCTGCCGCTCAGCCTTCCGCGTCATTGTCATAGGCCTCGATGATCCTGGCCACCAGGGGGTGGCGCACCACGTCGGCCGGGGTGAAATAGCTGAAGGAGATGTGTTCGATTCCGCGCAGCAGGCGTTCGGCGTCGGCCAGGCCGCTGGCTGCGCCGCGCGGCAGGTCCACCTGGGTGCGATCACCGGTGATCACCATGCGCGAGCCCTCGCCCAGCCGGGTGAGAAACATCTTCATCTGCATCGGCGTGGCGTTCTGCGCCTCGTCGAGCACCACGAAGGCGTTGGACAGCGTCCGTCCGCGCATGAAGGCCAGCGGCGCGATCTCGATGCGCTTTTCCTCGATCAACCGGGCCAGCTGCTTGCCCGGCAGGAAATCGCCCAGCGCATCGTAAAGCGGCTGCATGTAGGGATCGACCTTCTCCTTCATGTCGCCAGGCAGAAAGCCCAGCCGCTCTCCCGCCTCCACCGCGGGACGCGAGAGGATGATCCGGTCCACCTGCCCGCCGATGAACAGGCTCACCCCCACCGCCACGGCGAGATAGGTCTTGCCGGTGCCGGCCGGGCCGATGCCGAAGGCCAGTTCGTTTTCGTAAAGCGCGCGCACATAGGCCCTCTGGGCCTCGGTACGCGGCTCGACCAGCTTCTTGCGGGTCCGAATCTCGATCCGGCCGCTGCGGAACATCTCCAGCTGGCTGGCGCCGGGCACGCCACCATCCTCGCCGCCCATGCGGATCTCGCCGTCGATCTGGCCCGCGTCGATCTGGCGGCCCTGCTCGAGGCGTTCGTAAAGCGTCTGCAGCACGACGGCGGTGCGGGCGCGGGCCTCGGCCTCGCCATGGATGGCCAGATGGTTGCCGCGGCGCATGATCTGGACGCCGGTCTTGTGCTCGATCTGGGCAAGGTTGCGGTCGAATTCGCCGCAAAGGTCGATCAGCAGGCGGTTGTCGGGAAATTCCAGAAGCGTTTCGTGAACGTTGTCCGGCGATGGCGGCGGGTTGATGGCGCTGAATCCCAAGCAATGTCTCCGTTGCGTTGTGCCCTGCCTCCATGGTGCCAACTCGGCGCGCGCGGCGCAAGCGCTGCGGCAGGAAAATCCTTTCCGCCGTGTGCAGGAAGCCGCGCCCCGGGATTGCCGCGCCTGCGCAGATGGAGGCGACTCGCCCCGCACCGGGCATGCGCGAATCCCGCGCACGGCGCGGCCCGACAGCGCGGCAATCCCACCATCGGGCCCGCATTATCCCCGGAGCGAAAACAGTCCACGGGACTCTTGCGAATTGTCCCGTGGAATTCGGGGGGCTTTACAAGATAAAGGTAAAAACATGGTAAAAATCGGGCAAAAAGTTGCGCGAGGGCAAATTCTTGCCATAATTCGGGCTCTGCGAACGGACACTGCTCTGCACGACAACCAGCCTTGCGGCGCTTGCGACTGACGGTGCCGATTTCGTCGGACGAGAATTGGTCAGTTGAACAAGGGGTGATGACATGAAACGACTTGCAATTTCCGCAATGGCGCTGGCGCTTTCCCTGCCCGCTTCCGCCGCTCTGGCCCAGAACCTGCCGACCAAGCCGGGCAGCAATCCGTCGGTGATCACGATCAGCTGCTTCAGGGGCCCGACGAGCAATGTGATCTGGGACCGGCCGAATGCCGTGTTCATCGAAGATCTGGTCCGGCTGAACTACACCTACCCGCAGGCGCAGGCCATCGCCGAGCGGGTGTGCCGTGACGAGTATGGCGTGGGGCAGCCGGAATATCTGCGGGCGACCCTGCTCAACCTCATGGCCAGGACGCCGCCGCAGAACAAGAAGTAGCAGGCAACGGCGCTGCGGGCCTTCTGTTGCCGGTCCGCCGCGCCCTGACCGTCAGATCAGTTCGCCGGCCAGGGAATTGGGCGCCGAGGCGGTGATGCGCACGGCGCGGATCTCGCCGGCCTGCACGGACGGATCGCTGACATGCACGGCGTGCAGGTATTGCGACTTGCCGACCATCTGCCCGGCCATCCGGCCGGGCTTTTCGAACAGGACCGAGACTTCCCGGCCCACCATCGCCTTCTGTGCCGCCTGCTGCTGGGCATCGAGCAGTTCCTGCAGCCGGGCGAGACGCTCCGATTTCACCGCCTCTTCCACCTGCTCGCGCTCGGCAGCCGGGGTGCCCGGGCGCGGCGAGTACTTGAATGAATAGGCCTGGCCGTAGTTCACCTCTTCGACCAGGGCCATGGTCCGGGCGAAATCGTCCTCGGTCTCGCCGGGAAAGCCGACGATGAAATCGCCCGACAGCAGGATGTCGGGGCGGGCGGCACGGATGCGCTCGATCAGCGCCACGTAACCGGCTGCGGTATGCTTGCGGTTCATCGCCCGGAGGATGCGGTCCGAGCCCGACTGGACCGGCAGGTGCAGGTAGGGCATCAGCTTTTCGCATTCGGCAAAGGCGGCGATCAGGGCCTCGTCCATGTCGCCCGGATGCGAGGTGGTGAAGCGGATGCGCTCCAGCCCGTCGATCGCGGAGAGTTCCCCGATCAGCCGGGCCAGCGTCCAGTCGCCATCCTCGCCCGCGCCGTGATAGGCGTTCACGTTCTGGCCCAGCAGGGTGATCTCGCGCACCCCGCGCTCGACCAGCTCGCGCGCCTCGGCCAGCACCCGGGCGGGCGGGCGCGATACCTCCATGCCGCGGGTGTAGGGCACCACGCAGAAGGCGCAGAACTTGTCGCAGCCTTCCTGCACGGTAAGAAAGGCGGTGGGCCCGCGGCGGGCGCGTCTCGGGCCGGCCAGCTTCTCGAACTTGTCCTCTTCGGGAAAATCGGTGTCGATCGCCTTGCCGCCGCTTTCGGCACGGGCCGTCAGCTCGGGCAGCCGGTGGTAGCTTTGCGGCCCGACCACCAGATCGACCAGCGGCTGGCGGCGCATGATCTCTTCGCCCTCGGCCTGGGCCACGCAGCCGGCCACCCCGATCCTGAGGTCGGGGCGTGCCGCCTTCAGCCCCTTGTAGCGGCCCAGTTCGGAATAGATCTTCTCGGCTGCCTTTTCCCGGATGTGGCAAGTGTTGAGCAGGATCATGTCTGCATCTTCGGGGCTGTCGGTGGTGACATAGCCCGATTCCGCCAGCGCCTCGGCCATGCGCTCGCTGTCATAGACGTTCATCTGACAGCCGTATGTCCTGATGAAAAGTTTCTTCGCGTCCCGCATGCCATTGCCTCGCCGCTTGCAGACCCGCCTCCTACAGCCAAACGCCGCCTGCCGCAACGCTTGCAATTTTCACCGTTCATGGGATTTTCACCTCTGTCGGACATGACCGGCAAGGAAGCAGCGATGCGCTACGGCAGCCTCGAGGAGTTCACGCGAAAGGGAAAGGCGGCACTGGCACGCGGGCCGGTGGCGCTGGTGCTGGTGGAAGATCTGGTGGAGGCCGAAAGCACCCTGCGTCATTGCCAGCTGGCGGGCTTCAGGGCGGTGGTGGCCTTCGCCCCGCCCGAGCTGACCCTGCCGGCGGAGCTGGAGACGGAAATCTACCGCGTGCGCCATGACATGACGCAGGAAGGCGCCACCGAGCATGTCGTCAATTCGGTGATCGAGGCCGCCCCTCCAGGCACCTGGCTGCACTACTGCTACAATGCCGAATACCTCTTCTATCCCTTCTGCGAGACCCGCAGCATTTCCGAGATGCTGGCGTTTCACAGCGAAGAGCGGCGCGATGCGGTGCTCACCTATGTGATCGACATCTACGCCGGCGATCTGGAGGCCTTCCCCAACGGGGTATCGCTTGAGGACGCCCATCTCGACCGGTCCGGCTATTACGCCCTGGCCCGGCTCGACGAGAACGGGCATCCGCGCGAGCGCCAGCTCGATTTCTTCGGCGGGCTGCGCTGGCGTTTCGAGGAACACGTGCCCCCGGCGCGGCGGCGGATCGACCGGATCTCGCTGTTTCGCACCGCCCCGGGGCTGCGGCTGCGCGCCGATCACACCTTCTCGGACGAGGAATACAACACCTATTCCTGCCCCTGGCACCACAACATCACCACCGCGCTGGTTTCGTTTCGCACCGCCAAGGCCCTGAAAACCAACGCCGGCTCCACCTTCGATATCCCCAGTTTCCGGTGGCGCAATTCGGTGCCCTTCCGGTGGCACTCGCAGCAGCTGCTCGACCTGGGGCTGATGGAGCCGGGGCAGTGGTTCTGAGCCCTCGCGGGGCGCGCTGAACGGGACGGGACGTGCCGGGGCGAGGGGGCGCTGCCCCCGGAGTATTTTCCGACAGAAGAAGGAAAAGGGGGCCGCGCCCCCGGTTCAGTCGCGGCGCAGGCGGATCACCACATCCACCTTCCACACCTTCGCCCCGTCAGGCGCCTTGGGCAGGCGGGCGATTTCCAGCTCTTCCACCGGTGCGTCGGTCAGCTCGGCCGTATCCTCCCAGTAGAAATGGGGGTGATCGTCGAGCCGGGTGTCGAAGTAGCTGCGCGAGCCGTCCACGGTGATCTCATGCATAAGCCCCGCCTCGCAGAAGGCGCGCAGGGTGTTGTAGACGGTGGCCATGGACACCGAATCACCCGCCGCATGGGCCGCGGCGAACAGGCCTTCGGCGGTGACGTGCCTGTCCTGCCCGTCGCCCACCAGAAGCGCGGCCAGCGCCAGACGCTGCCGGGTGGGGCGCAATCCGCCGCGCGCCAGCCAGCTGGTGCCGCGAGCGATGGCCTGATCGTCGATATGGTCGGGCATGTCCTTCATTGGGGGTCAATATAGGGTGCGGGGACGGTGTTGTTCAAACACAATTGCGAAAGGGCCCGGGCGCGGGTGCTATTGCCTCTGCTCCGAGGCCGGTGGTAGAGGAAGGCGGAGCAGAGAATTCAACACCCGGAGGCGCCACGCATGGCCGATTTTCCAACCAGTTTCGACAAGGACGGCCTGCTGAAATGCGCCCGGGGCGAGTTGTTCGGCCCGGGCAACGCCCAGCTGCCCGAACCGCCGATGCTGATGATGGACCGGATCACCGACATCAGCGGCGACGGCGGGGCCCACGGCAAGGGCCATGTGGTGGCCGAACTCGACATCACCCCCGAGCTGTGGTTCTTCCCCTGCCACTTCCCCGGCAACCCGGTGATGCCCGGCTGCCTGATGCTGGACGGGCTGTGGCAGCTGACCGGATTCAACCTGGGCTGGCGCGGCTGGCAGGGGCAGGGTTTCGCCCTGGGCGTGGGCGAGGTGAAGCTTTCGGGCATGGTCACGCCCGAGCGCAGGCTGGTGACCTATCACGTTGATTTCACCCGGGTCATCGACCGTCGCCTCAAGATGGGCGTGGCCGACGGCCGGGTCGAGGCGGATGGTGAGGTCGTCTGCCAGGTCAGGGACATGAAGGTGGGGCTGGCCGCAACCGGCTGATACCCGACAACGAACAGGAGAGCGCCGATGCGTCGTGTCGTCATCACCGGATTGGGGATCATTTCCCCGATCGGCAACAACGCCCAGGAAGTGACGGAAAGCCTGCGCGCGGGTCGCTCGGGCATCAGCTTCCAGCCGGCCTACGCCGAGCATGGCTTCCGCAGCCAGATCGCCGGGGTTCCGCAGATCGACCTGGCCGCGAACATCGACAAGCGCCAGATGCGCTTCATGGGGCCCACCGCCGCCTATGCCTACCTGGCCATGCAGCAGGCGATCGAGGACTCCGGGCTTGAAGAGAAGGACATCTCCAATGTCCGCACCGGGCTGGTGGCAGGCTCCGGCGGGCCGTCTACCTCAAACTTCTTCAACGCCCACAACATCGTGATCGAGAAGGGCGCGCCCAAGCGCATGGGCCCCTTCATGGTGACCCGCTGCATGAGCTCCACCGTTTCCGCCTGCCTGGCGACGCCCTTCTCCATCAAGGGGGTGAACTACTCGATCACCTCCGCCTGCTCGACCTCGGCCCATTGCATCGGCAACGGGGCGGAGCTGATCCAGATGGGCAAGCAGGACATCATCTTCGCCGGCGGCGGCGAAGAGGTGGACTGGACGCTCTCGTGCCTGTTCGATGCCATGGGCGCCATGTCCAGCAAGTACAACGACGCCCCGGAAACCGCCTCGCGCCCGTTCGACGCCAACCGCGACGGCTTCGTGATTGCCGGCGGCGGCGGCATGGTGGTACTCGAAGAACTGGAGCACGCCAGGGCCCGCGGCGCGAAGATCTATGCCGAAGTCACCGGCTACGGCGCCACCTCGGACGGCCATGACATGGTCGCCCCCTCCGGCGAAGGGGGAGAGCGTTCCATGCGTCTGGCAATCTCCACCATCGGCGAACGCAAGGTGGATTACATCAACGCCCACGGCACCTCGACACCGGCCGGCGATGTCACCGAGGTGGAAGCCATCCGCCGCGTCTTCGGCGAAGACAGCGTGCCGCCGATCTCCTCGACCAAGTCGATGACCGGCCACAGCCTGGGCGCCACCGGGGTGCACGAGGCGATCTACGCGCTGCTGATGATGGAACACGGCTTCATCGCCCCCTCGATCAACGTAAGCGAACTCGACCCGGCGCTGAAGCCAGAAGAGATCGTCACCGAGACCCGCGAGGGGGTGGAACTGGACACCATCCTTTCCAACAGCTTCGGCTTCGGCGGCACCAATGCCAGCCTGTGCCTCAGCAAGTATCACGGGTAGGCGGAATGGCGGATCTTCTGAAAGGCCGGCGCGGCCTCGTGATGGGGGTTGCGAACAACCGCTCCATAGCCTGGGGAATCGCGCAGACCATGGCCGCGGAAGGGGCGGAACTGGCCTTCACCTACCAGGGCGAGGCCTTCGGCAAGCGGGTCAGGCCGCTGGCCGAGGAGCTGGGTTCAGACCTGCTGGTGGATGTGGACGTCACCGACGAAGCCTCGATGGATGCCGCCTTCGCCCTGCTGAGCAGCGAATGGGGGCAATTCGATTTCGTGGTCCATGCCATCGCCTATTCCGACAAGAACGAGCTGACGGGGCGGTTCATGGACACCACCCGCTCCAATTTCCACAACTCGCTGGACATCTCCTGCTATTCGCTGATCGACGTGGCCCGCCGCGCGGCGCCCCTGATGCGCGAGGGCGGCACCATCCTGACGCTGACCTTCGACGGCTCCACCCGGGTGATGCCCAACTACAACGTGATGGGCGTGGCCAAGGCCGCGCTCGAGGCGGCCGTGCGCTACCTGGCCAACGATCTCGGCCCCGACGGCATCCGGGTGAACGCCATCGCGCCGGGGCCGATGAAGACCCTGGCCGGCTCGGCCATCGGCAGTGCCCGCAAGACCTTCCGCCACGCCGAGGCCAACGCCCCGATGCGCGCCAATGCCACGCTGGAGACCATCGGCGGCACCGCCGCCTGGCTGGCCTCGGACTACGGGGCCTCGACCACCGGCGAGATCGTGCATGTGGACGGGGGCTATCACATCATGGGCATGCCGGTGCCGGAAAACCTCTGACCCGGCTGGCCCGGCCGGAGGCCCCAGGGCACGGATCGGAAACAGACTGTCGAACAACCGGCGCTACTTTTCCCGCCAATTTTCGGTAAAATGGCCCCGTTCCGCCGGGCGTCCAGAAACCACAAACCCGGCCTGTTTCGTGCAAGTGTTACCGGGTGTCGTGTCAATGGTGTTGCTGGTTCTCTCCGTATTGCTTCTGTGCGTGGCCATGGCCTTTGCCCTGCGCGGTGCCGCGCCGAACGGCTCTCCGATCATCTTCACCGGTTTCGACGGCATCGGCGTGCTTCTGGGCTTCACCGCCTTCGTGACCGCGGCCGCGGCCCATGGCACCTCCTTCGGCCTGTGGCTGCTGGCGGCGCTGGTGCTGCACGAAGCGGGGCACGTGCTGGCCTACCGGATGCTGGGACATGCGCCCACGCGCTTTCGCCTGGTTCCGCTGCTCAGCCGCCTGCCGATCTCGGACCGGCCGCTGAAAAGCGAAGGCGAGGCCTTCTTCGTGGCGCTGATGGGGGCGGGGTTCAGCCTGGCCCCGATGGCGCTGGCCTTCGTGCTGTCCTCGATGCTGGCCGCAACCGAGCCCGCGCTGGCCACCCAGCTGCAGACCTTCGCGGTGACGATCGGGGCGCTCAACTTCGTCAACCTGCTGCCGTTCCCGCTGCTTGACGGCGGGCGCTGCGCCCGTATCGCCGCGCGCAACTTCTGGCCGGCGCTCGCCCCGGCGATGACCGCCTTCATGGCCGCCGCCTTCCTGGCCGCCGCATGGCGCACCCAGTCGCCGGTGCTGCTGATGCTGGCCGGGCTGGGGCTTTACGGGCTTCTGCCCCGGCGCAAGACGGAGCGCCCGGAAGGGCTTGCCCCGATGGGCCCCTCCGGCGCACTGACGGCGCTGGCGGCCTATGTGTTCACGCTGGCAGCGCATTTTTCGGCCGGCTGGCTGTTGCTGGAGTACTATCTCCAGAAATGAGTCCGGCCGGGGGACGTCCGCATCGGGGAGGGATGCGGGCGCGTGGCGGGGCGGCAGGCAAGGGGCTGCCTGCCCCCTGCACCCCGGGACATTTTCGCGAAAAAGAAGCAGCCATCGGCCCGGCGCGGCCTCTTCACACGGCGCCGGCGGCGTGCCAGTGTCGCGGCGGGAGGGCATGGCATGACGATCAGGGTCTGTGTATTCGACGCCTACGGTACGCTCTTCGACGTGGCCGCCGCCGCGCGCGAGGCCGCGCAGGAGCCGGGGCGCGAGACCTTTGCGCAGCATTGGCTGCAGATTGCCGCGAACTGGCGGCACAAGCAGTTGCAATACACCTGGATCAGGGCATTGGCCGGGGCACACGCGGATTTCTGGCAGGTCACGCAGGACGGGCTTGACTGGGCGCTGGAGGCCGCGGGGCTGGCGGACGACCGGGAGCTGCGTGAGAGGCTGTTGGCGCTCTACTGGGAGCTTTCGGCCTATCCGGAAGTGCCGGCCATGCTGGCGGCGCTGAAGGCGGGCGGATTTTCCACTGCGATCCTGTCCAATGGCTCGCCGGACATGCTTGCGGGCGCGGTGCGCTCGGCCGGGGTGGGCGATGTGCTGGACGACGTGCTCTCGGTGCAGCAGGTGGGCGTGTTCAAGCCGCACCGTTCGGTCTATGCCATGGTGAGCGAGCGCTTTTCCTGCACGCCGCAGGAGGTGCTGTTCGTTTCGTCCAACTGCTGGGATGCGATGGCCGGGGCGGGCTTCGGCTTCGTTTCGGTCTGGGTGAACCGGGGCGCAGAACCGATGGACCGCCTGCCGTGGAAGCCCCGCGCGGTGCTTGACGATCTCACCGGAATCCCGGAACTGGCGGTGAAATTCTGATGCGGTTTTTCACCACCTTCGACGGGCTGCGGCTGGCCTTCCGCGACGAGGGCGAGGGGCTGGCGGTGCTCTGCCTGCCGGGCCTGACCCGCGATTCGC
>Ga0256839_1006074_pt1 | contig 10808 bp, 6 predicted proteins | sample 354166metaG_FD_185968 | JGI IMG/M metagenome (GOLD analysis project Ga0256839, IMG submission 185968) | Hydrothermal vent microbial communities from Mid Atlantic Ridge, Atlantic Ocean - 354-166 | ecosystem: Environmental > Aquatic > Marine > Hydrothermal vents | place: Atlantic Ocean: Mid... | reverse complement strand
GAGCAGCGAGCAGCGAGCAGCAACTAGCAACTAGCAACTAGCAACTAGCAACTAGCAACTAGCAACTAGCAACTAGCAAGTAGCAAGTAGCAAGTAGCAAGTAGCAAGTAGCAAGTAGCAAGTAGCAAGTAGCAAGTAGCAAGGAAGGGGTGGGGACGGGTGCCTGGAGACGGGTACGCGGATAGGTCATGAAGGTCAGCCTGGCGTGGTTGCGTGAGTGGGCGGCGGTGCCGCCGGATGCGGCAGCGCTCGCCGAGCGGCTCACCATGGCCGGCCTCGAGGTGGACGCCGTGGTGCCGGCCGCGCCGCCCTTCTCCGGCGTGGTGGTGGGCGAGGTGCTGGAGGTGGCGCCGCACCCGGACGCCGACCGCCTGCGTGTCTGCCGCGTGTCCGCGGGCGGCGAGCCGGTGCAGGTGGTGTGCGGCGCCCCCAACGTGCGCCCGGGCCTGCGCGCGCCCTTCGCCGCAGTGGGCGCGGCGCTGCCGGATGGCACCCGCATCCGCAAGGTGAAGCTGCGCGGGGTCGAGTCCCACGGCATGCTGTGCTCGGCCCGGGAGCTGGGCGTGGCCGAGGCGGCCGAGGGCCTGTGGGAGCTGCCGCCGGACGCCCCCGTGGGCGAGGACCTGCGCCGTTGGCTCGACCTCGACGACCCGGTTCTGGCGCTGAGCCTCACTCCCAACCGAGCCGATTGCCTGAGCGTGCGGGGCGTGGCCCGCGAGGCGGCTGCCCTGTACGGGCTGGCGCTCGCGGGGCCCGAGTGGGGACCGGTGCCGGCGGCGCACGGGGAGACGGTGCCGGTGCAGGTGGAGGCGTCCGCGGCCTGCCCCCGCTACCTGGGGCGGGTGGTGCGCGGGGTGGACCCGGACGCGCGCACCCCGCTGTGGATGGTCGAGCGCCTGCGGCGCGCCGGCATCCGCAGCCTGGGCCCGGTGGTGGACGTCACCAACTACGTGCTGCTGGAGCTGGGCCAGCCGCTCCATGCCTTCGACCTCGCGTGCCTGCAGGGGCCGGTGGTGGTGCGCATGGCCCGTGCAGGCGAGCGCCTCACGCTCCTCGGCGGCAGCGAGGCCGCCCTCGAGCCGGACACCCTGGTCATCGCCGACGCCTCGGGACCGGTGGCGCTCGCAGGCATCATGGGCGGGGCCGGCACGGCGGTGGGACCGGAGACACGGGACGTGTTCCTGGAGTGCGCCTTCTTCGCCCCGGAGGCGATCGCCGGCCGAGCCCGCCGCTACGGGCTCCATACCGAGTCCTCGCACCGTTTCGAGCGCGGCGTCGATCCGGCCATGCAGCGCGAGGCCCTGGAGCGGGCCACGGGGCTGCTGGTGGAGATCGCCGGCGGGTGCCCGGGACCGGTGGTGGAGGTGGCATCGCAGGCCCACCTGCCGGCGCGTGTGGCCGTGACCTTCCGGCCGGAGCGGGCCCGTCGCCTGCTGGGCGCCGAGATGGACGACGACGGGATGGTGGCCCTGCTGGCGCGGCTCGGCATGGCGGCCGAGCACGCGGGGGAGGGGCGCTGGGCCGTGACGCCCCCGAGCTGGCGCTTCGACATCGCCATCGAGGCGGACCTGGTGGAGGAGGTGGCTCGCCTCCACGGCTACGACCGGCTGCCCGAGCGGCCGCTGAGCGGGGCCCCGGCGATGCCGCCTTGCCCGGAGGCTGTGGTGCCGGAGGGCCGGATCCGGGCGCTGCTCGCCGACCGCGGCTACCATGAGGCCGTCACCTACAGCTTCGTGCCGGAACCGCTCGCGCGGCGGCTGGACCCGGACCACGAGCCGGTCCGGCTCGCCAACCCGCTCTCGGCGGAGCTCGCCGTGATGCGCACCAGTGCCTGGCCGGGGCTGGTTCTCGCCCTCCAGCGCAACCTCAACCGCCAGCAGGACCGGATCCGCCTGTTCGAGATCAGCATGAGGTTTATCAAGGAAGGCAATGATATAAAACAGGAAAAGATGGTCGCGGGTGTCGCCGCCGGTCCGGCCCTGCCCGAGCAGTGGGGCCTGAGCCAGCCCCGGGGGGTGGATTTCCACGACGTGCGCGCGGATGTCGAGGCGCTCGCCGCCCTCGGCGGCGCCGGCGATGCCTTCGCCTTCGAGCCCGGTGCGCATCCCGCCCTCCATCCGGGCCAGTGCGCGCGCATCCTGCGCGCGGGCGAGCCCGTGGGCTGGCTCGGGGCGCTGCATCCGGAAGTGGCGGATGCATTGGAGATTTCCGTGCCGGTGGTGCTGTTCGAGATGCGCCTGGCGGCCGTGGCGGCGGGGCGCGTGCCGCGTTTCGCGCCGCTGTCACCCTATCCGGCCGTGCGCAGGGACCTGGCGGTGGTGGTGGATGAGGACGTGCCCGCCGCGCGGGTGGCAGAGGTGGCGCGCGAGGCGGCCGGTCCCATCCTGCGCGAGATCAGGATCTTCGACGTCTACGCCGGCAAGGGTGTGGAGAGCGGGCGAAAAAGCATTGCTTTAGGCTTGATTTTTCAAGAAGAATCACGCACCCTTACCGACGAGGAGATCAACGCCGTGGTCGCCCGGACCGTGGCCCGCCTGCAGGAGGCCCTGGGCGCCACGCTCAGACAATAAGACGGAGCAGCGATGGCACTCACGAAGGCCGACATGGCGGAGAAGCTCTTCGAGGAGCTGGGACTCAACAAGCGTGAGGCCAAGGAGCTGGTCGAGATGTTCTTCGAGGAGATCCGAGTCGCCCTCGAGAATGGACACCAGGTCAAGCTCTCCGGCTTCGGGAACTTCGATCTGCGGGACAAGAACGAGCGCCCGGGCCGCAACCCGAAGACCGGCGAGGAAATTCCCATCTCGGCGCGGCGCGTGGTGACCTTCCGGCCTGGGCAGAAGCTCAAGGCACGCGTGGAGGCCTATGCTGGAACCCGGGAACAACTCTGAGCTGCCGCCCATACCTGCCAAGCGCTATTTCACCATCCGCGAGGTGAGCGAGCTGTGCGGGGTCAAGCCGCACGTGCTGCGCTACTGGGAGCAGGAGTTCCCGCAGCTCAAGCCGGTCAAGCGCCGCGGCAACCGCCGCTATTACCAGCGCCAGGACGTGCTGATGGTGCGGCAGATCCGCAACCTCCTCTACGAGCAAGGCTTCACCATCGGCGGCGCGCGCCAGCGCCTCTCCAGCGAGGCCGTCAAGGAGGATATCAGCCAGGCGAAGGAGATCGTGCGCGAGGTGCGCCGGGAGCTCGAGGAGGTGCTGCGCATCCTGCGGCGCTGAGCGGCCGCGCCGCCGCCTCGCCGCCATGGCTTGGTGCCGGATTGAAGTCCGACGCGATGCCGGGGATGAGGGGCTCTGGGACTCGGCGGCCTGCGGCGCCGCTCCCCGCGGCCGGCCGCTGCGCCGCCCCGTGTCCGCGCCGCTCTTTGTGGGAAAGGGCCGATCCGCTATCCTATAGCCCCCGCCGCGGGCGGGGTCCCGCCTGAGCAGGGCCAATCGGGGCGTAGCGCAGTCTGGTAGCGCACCAGCATGGGGCGCTGGTGGTCGTGGGTTCGAATCCCGCCGCCCCGACCAATCCCTCTCCCTTCCCACGCAGCCCGAAGGATCCAGGGCCGGCTTCGGGGCCACGCCGCCATACCGCCTCGAAACCGCCGCGGGGGGAGGTGCCCACGAGAGCTGCAGGAGAGCCTTTTTTCAGTCTGCGGGTGTGATGTCGCCGGATGCGCCCTGACTGCGGCGGGCGCGCGCCAGGGCCAGGAACTCGTCGGCGGGCAGGGGGGGATGGAAGAGGTAGCCTTGGGCCTCGTCGCAACCCAGCTCGGCCAGCACCCGGGCCTGGCTGCGTCGCTCCACGCCCTCGGCCACCACCCGCACCCCCAGGTCGTGGGCGAGGGTGACCAGGGCCGCCACCACGCTGCGATCCCGCGGATCACGGTCCACGCCGGCCGTGAAGCGGCAGTCGATCTTGACCGTATCCACGGGCAGGTCGCGCAGGTGGGCGAGCGAGGAGTAGCCGGTTCCGAAGTCGTCCAGGGCGAGCCGCACCCCGAGGTGTCGCAGGCGCTCGAGGACGCCGCGTGCCTGGGCGAAGGGCTCGAGGCGGGCCCGCTCGGTGATCTCGAGCTCCAGCCAGTCGCAGGTGCCGGCCTGCCGGAGCAGCTCGCCCACGCGCTCGCACAGCTCCGGATGCCCGAGCTGCACAGGGGCCAGGTTGGCGGCAAGCAGGAGGTGGCCCAGCCCGGCGGCGGTGAGCTCGCGCTGGAGCGCGCTCACCGACTCCAGCACCCATTCACCCAGGCGGCAGACCAGGTCGCTGCGCTCGGCGAGCTGCAGGAAGGCCACCGGCCGCAGGAGGCCGTAGCCCGGGCGGTCCCAGCGCAGCAGGGCCTCGGCCGCCACGATGGCGCCGGTGGCGAGATCGATGCGTGGCTGGAAGTGGAGCACGAGCTCCCCGGCCCCGAGGGCGCGCCGCAGGGCGCTTTCGGTGAGCAGGGCCTCGGTGGAGCAGCGGCGCATGCCCGGCCCGTGCACCTGACGGCGGTTGCCGCCCCGGGCGCGGGCGCGATGCAGGGCCTGCTCGGCCGCCCGCAGCAGCTCCCCGGCCTCTTTGGCGTGACCCGGGAGGGTGGCGACGCCGACGCTGGTCCCCACGCTGACAGGATGCCCGGCGAGGTGGAATGGTGCCTGGAACAGCGCCAGCACCGCGTCGGCCAGCCGCGTGGGGGTGGCGACATCCGGGCCCGTGCGCAGGAGCGCGAACTCGTCCGATCCGAGCCGGGCGACCAGCTCCCCCGGTCCGGCGGCCTCCCGCAGCCGGTGCGCCGCCTGGCGCAGGAGCGCATCGCCGGCCTCGTGCCCCAGGCTGTCGTTGATGCGCCCGAAGCCGTCGAGGTCGAGCACCGCCAAGGCCAGCGGGATCCCCCGGGCCGAGGCGGCGGCCACCGCCTCGCGCAGGAGGCCGAGGAAGCGGCGGCGGTCGTGCAGCCCGGTGAGCGGGTCGAGACCGTCCTTGTGCTCCTGCTCCCGGAGCCAGGCGCGGAGCTGGCGGTTGGCCTCGTGGAGCTCGCGCAGCAGGGTCCAGAAGAAGACGGGGAGCACCACGAGCCCGATGAGCAGCCCCGCGACCAGGGGACCCTGCGCGCGCCAGTAGGGGTTGAGCCAGGCCACGGCGGAGAAACCCAGGATGCCGGCGGCGGTGGCGAACGCCAGGTAGCGGGGGCCGAAGCGCAGCCCGTTGCCCACGCTCACCCACAGGTAGAGGGGGTAGAAGATCGCGCCCACCCCCCCCGTGAGGGACATGGCGTAGCTGATCACCCCCTGGTCGGCAAGGATCCCGATCAGGCGGCGCAGGCGCGAGGGCCGCGGCCACATCCGGGTGGTGAGGTAGAGGGCCGCGGCGAAGGCCAGGAAGAGCAGCACGGCCTGGAGGCCCTCGTCCAGCGCCGGATCGCGCTCGTGCCAGGCGGCCGCGCAGAGGTACAGGGCCCCCGCCGAGCCCAGCGCGAGCCGGGTGACGGCCTGGGAGCGCTCGGAGCCGCGCCGGAAGAGGACGTGCGCCAGGAGCGTGCCCAGCGGCCCGCGTGCGCCTGGACCTGAGGGAGAGATGGCCTTGCTCCCGCCGGTTTCCGGTCGGCCCGGAATCCCGTGCCCCGAACCGGCCGGTCGGCTGCCCGTCGCCAGCCGGCCGGTGCCCACCCCTTGGCGAGCGATCCCGCCCGCCATCTGTATGTTGTAGCCTCCGGCGCCTGACGCCGATCCTCACGGCGCGGCGGCCGTGGACCCTGATTCTGATGCTGGTTTTGTAGCAGGGTCAATTGAGGAAGGGCTGAAAAATCGCGATTTTTTCAGCCCTTCCCCGCGGCCAGGGGCGGCCGCGGGAGACCCATGCACATGGAAGTGCATGACGATACAGAAAAATCGAAATGGACCGCGAAGCACCTAAATGCCGATCAATCCGCGCAGCGTATCGATCAGAGTTTCCTGTGGTCAATTGAATATTGGCATGTCAGCGGGGCCTTGTCGAGGGCCGGCGGCGGGCCTCCACGGCGGCGTAGAGAGCCGGCACCACCACCAGGGTCAGCAGCGTGGAGCTGAGCACCCCGCCCACTACGGCCACCGCCAGCGGCGCGTTGGCCTCAGCGCCGGCGCCGAGGCCGAGGGCGGCGGGCAGCAGGGCCAGCACCACCGTCAGCGAGGTCATGAGCACCGGGCGCAGCCGCACCGGGCAGGCCGCGAGCAGCGCCTCGTCCACTTCCATGCCCCGGGCGCGGAGCTGGTTGGTGAAGTCCACCAGCAGGATGGAGTTCTTGGCCACCAGCCCCACCAGGAGCACCATCCCGATCATGGAGAAGATGTTGAGGGTGTGGCCGGTGAGCCAGAGCGCCGCGATGCCGCCCACCACCGCGAGCGGCTGGGCCGCCATGACGACGAGAGGCTGGAGGAAGGAATCGAACTGGCTCGCCAGCACCATGTAGACCAGCACCACGGCGAGCATGAAGGCGAAGCTGATGTAGCCCACGGTCTTGCGGAATTCCTCGGCCTCGCCCTGGAGCTGGAGGCGGTAGCCCGGCGGCAGGAGCTCGGCGGCGATGGCGCGCACCCGCGCCACGGCCTCGGCCAGGGGGATCGAGGGGCTGGCGAAGAAGTTGGCGGCATAGAGCAGGTCGAAGCGGCCGATGACGGCCGGGCCCGTGCGCTCCTCGAAGGCGGCCACCGCATCGAGCCGCACCAGGCGCCCGTCCGTGCCGCGCAGCCAGATGCGCCCGAGATCGGCCGGGGCACGGAAGCTGCCCGCGCGCGCCTTGAGGCGCACGTCGTAGCGCTCGCCGTCGCCGGGCTCGTCGTTGTACTTGGCCACATCCAGCCCGCCGGCGAGCACGTTGACGGCGAGCGCCACCTCGCGCGGGGTCACGCCGTGGGCGGCGGCGCGCAGGCGGTCGACCCGCAGCCTGAGCTGGGGCAGGTCGAGCTCCAGGTCCATGTCCACGCGTCCCATGCCCGGCACGGCGGCGAGCGCGCGGTGCATGCGGTGGGCGATCTCGGCCACCCGCTCCAGGTTGGGGCCGCTGACCGTGAACTGCAGCGGCTCGCCGCGGAAGCCGCTCACGATGGGGACGGGGGCGGCGAAGGCCCGCACGCCCGGGATCCGGGCGAGCTTCGCCTGGAGCGAGGCGATGATCTCATGCTGGGAGCGCTCGCGCGCCTCGCGCGGCTCGAGCCGCACGAAGGCCATGGCGCGGTTCACCTGGCCCTGGCGCCCGAGGCCGATGGCCGTGAAGTAACTGCGCACGCCGGGCGTTGCGGCGAGCAGCCGCTCCACCGCCCGCAGGCGGGCGTCGGTGTAGTCGAGGCTCGAGCCGAGCGGGGTCTTGAGCACCACCAGGAAGCGGCCTTCATCCTCGGGGGGCACGAAGGTCTTGCCCAGGGCCTGGAACAGGGGCACGGTGGCGGCGACCGTCACGAGGGCCAGCCCCAGCACCCGCCCCCGCCGGCGCAGCGCCGCGGCCAGCAGCCGCCGGTAGCCGGCCTCCACCGCCGCGAAGGCGCGCGCGAGCGCCCGGCGCACCGGACCCTCCCGATGCCGGCCGCCGAGGTGGCGCGCGCACAGCATGGGGGTGAGCGTCATGGAGACGAACCACGAGACCAGCACCCCCACCGTCACCACCACCGCGAAGGACTCGAAGAAGCGTCCGATGATCCCGCCCATGAAGATCACGGGCGCGAAGATGGCCACCAGGGTGAGCGTGGAAGCGAGCACGGCGAAGACCACCTCGCGCGTGCCCTCGGCGGCCGCCCGGGCCGGGGGGCTGCCGCGCTCGCGGTGGCGGTGCACGTTCTCCAGCACCACGATGGCGTCGTCCACCACCACGCCGATGAGGAGCAGCAGCGCAAGGAGCGTCAGGCGGTTGAAGGTGTAGCCGGCGAAATGCATGGCGCCGATGGCGCCGAGCAGCGAGACGGGGATGGCCAGCGCGATGATGCCGGTGGCACGCAGGTTGCGCAGGAAGAGCCAGACCACGAAGGCGGCGAGCAGGGTGCCCTCGACCAGGTGCTCCTGCAGCGCGCGCACCATCTCCACGATGAAGGTGGAGTCGTCGGAGGCCACGGTCAGCCGCATGCCGGGCGGGAGCGCCGGCCGCAGCTCCTCGGCCAGCCGGCGGCGCACCTCGCGCGCGATGGCCACGGTGTTCTCGCCCGGGATCTTGACGATGCCCAGGCCGGCCGAGGGCGCGCCGTTGAAGCGCGCGAGCTGGCGCGGGTCGGAGAGCCCGTCCACCACCTCGGCCACGTCCCCGAGACGCACGGGGGCGCCGTCACGCCAGGCGAGCACCATGCCGGCGATGTCGGCGACGCGGTGGAACTCCAGGTCGAGGCGCAGCAGATGCTCGGTGCCCTGGCCCACGAGGAAGCCGCCAGGCATCTGCACATGCGAGCGGGCGAAGGCGGCGAGCACGTCCGGCACTGTGATGCCGAGGGCGGCCATGCGGTCCGGATCGAGCTCGACGCGGATGGTGCGGTCGCGCCGCCCGCCGAGGCGCACCTCGCCCACGCCCGGAATGGTCTCCAGGCGCTTCTTGAGCACGGTGCGGGCATAGCGGTTGAGCTGCTGCTGGGTGCGGTCGCCCTGCAGCGCCAGCCACAGAATGGGCGATGACTCGGTCTGCACCTTGGCCACCACCGGCGGCTCGGCCTCTTCGGGCAGGCGGCGGAGCACCTGGTTGACCTTGGCCTGCACCTCGTTGAAGGCGACGTCCACGTCCTTGTCCAGCTCGAAGGTGATGTTGATGACCGACACGCCGGGGCTGGAGAAGGACTGCACGTGCTGGATGCCGGGGATGCTGTTGACCTGGCTTTCCAGCACGGAGGTGACGCTCGCGTCCACGATCTCGGGGCTCGCGCCCGGCAGTGCCGTGGTCACGGAGACGACGGGGAACTCGACCCGGGGGTAGCGGTCCACGCCGATGCGCTGGTAGCCGATGAGGCCGACCAGGGCCAGCGCCCCGGACAGCATCCAGGCGAGCACGTGGCGCCGGATGGCGATCTCGGGCAGCGTCATGGGGTGCGCGCGAGCGGTCTTCTGCGTGCGAGCGGGGAGGCGGGATGCGCGGGCGTCGCCGGCAAGTGCTGGCCGGCGTCCTCACCCCCGCGCACCTCGACGGGCGCGCCGTCGCTGAGGAAGGCGGCGCCGTCCACCGCCACGGTCTCGCCGGCGGCGAGCCCGGAGACGATCTCCACCAGGCCGTCGCGGCGCAGCCCGGTGTGCACGCGCCGCTCGTGGGCGCGGCCGCCCTCGATCATGTAGACCACGGTCCCTGCCGGCCGCAGCACCACGCTGGTCTCGGGCACGGTGACGGCACCGCGGTGGACGGCGAGCGTGACCTCGGCGTCCACGCTCGCGCCCGGGGGCCACGGGACCGTGGCGGGCAGGCGCACCACGGCCTCCACCGCGTGGCCGCCGGCGCCCAGGGTAGGCCGCACGGCGTCGAGGCGCAGAAGGGCCGTGTTCCCGCCCGCCGGGCTCGCCAGGCGCACCGCCAGGCCCGGCCTGAGACGGCCGGCGAGCCGTTCCGGGAAGGGCAGCACGACCTCCCGGCCGGCGGCGGCGAGCCGCGCCACCGGCGTGCCAGGGCCCACCCAGTCGCCGGGGGCCACCAGCCGCGCGTCCACCACGCCGTCGTCGGGCGCCAGGATACGGGCCTTGGCCAGGCGGCGCTCGGCCAGCCGCAGCCGCGCCCGGGCGCCTGCGAGCTCGGCCTCGAGGGCGGCCAGCGCCGCCCGGGCCTCATCGAGCGCCTCCTCCGGGATCTGGTCGTGCCGGCGCAGCCTCTCGAGGCGGCGCAGCTTGCGCCGTTGGGCGTCGCGCAGGGCGGTCACCCGTGCCACCGCGGCGCGGTCGGATTCCGCCTCCAGCCGCAGGTCGGCCTCGTCGAGGCGCGCGAGCAGGTCGCCGCGCCGCACGGGCTGGCCGACCCGGACCGGGATCTCGACCACCCTGCCGGGCACCTCGGCCGCCACCGTGGCCAGGCGCAGGGCGCGCACCCGGCCCAGCGTGCGGGCGGTCTCCGGGAGGTCTCGGGTCGCGGCCCGGGTCACGGTGACGGGCACCGCCCGGGCTTCCCGCGCAGGAGTCGCCGGGACCTGACCGGGCAGGGCCGCCAGGCCCGTCGCCAGCCCCCATAGGAGCGCGATATGCGGGAGGGAAAGATATGCGCCCGGACGGCTCACCGGTCTTCCTCTCCGCCGCCCAGCAGGGCGGCCAGGGCCCGGGCCCAGCGCGCCTCGTCGCGCACGGGACCCGCCTCCGGGAGGTGCTCCAGCACGGGGCCGGCCAGGAAGCGCATCACGTCGGCGGCCACCATCACGAAGGCGGCGGTCACGGGATCGGCCTGCCGGGACTGAAGGCCCGCCATCCGCGCCACCAGCGCGGCGAAGTGCTCGCCGAAGACCTCGTGCGCGAGCCAGCGGGCCTCCCCCGGGTCCGCGTCGAGGAGGGCGCGCAGGATGAGGCGCACGGCGTCGCGGCGGGCGACGAGCCGTGCCGTGTGGTCGCGGACGAAGCGCTCGAGCCGCGCGCGCGAGGGGAGGTCGGCGCGGCCGAGGTCCTCCACCAGGGCGCGGAAGTCGGCGCACGCGCGCTGGAGGACGGTGCGCCGGAGCGCCCGCTTGCTCGGAAAATGGTGGAACAGGTTGCCCTTGCTGACGCCTGCAGCGGCGGCGAGCTGGCTCATGGACACCCCGTCCGCTCCGCGCTCGGCGAACAGGCGCTCGGCGGCCGCGAGGATGCGCTCGCGGGTCTCCTGCGCCTGCTGTGCTGCGGCGTGCTGCTCGGCTTCGGCGGTCATGGCATCCCATGGTACCGACCGACCGGT
>Ga0256839_1006073_pt1 | contig 10810 bp, 10 predicted proteins | sample 354166metaG_FD_185968 | JGI IMG/M metagenome (GOLD analysis project Ga0256839, IMG submission 185968) | Hydrothermal vent microbial communities from Mid Atlantic Ridge, Atlantic Ocean - 354-166 | ecosystem: Environmental > Aquatic > Marine > Hydrothermal vents | place: Atlantic Ocean: Mid... | reverse complement strand
CCATGTCTTTAATTACCATATCCCTTTTGACTCTGAGAGCTATGTACACCGTATCGGGCGTACCGGACGCGGCGGCAAGAGCGGCGAGGCGATCACACTGGTCAGTCCCAACGAGCTACGAACCATCAAACGGATCGAGAAGGATGTGGGTGCCAAACTCATTACACAGGTGATCCCTACCCGTATTGAAGTACAGAACAACCGTAACGACGAACTGATCGCCAAGATCGCCAATACCCAGATCACCGACAAGGCAATCGAACTGGTCAAGACACTCCAGCACGATCTGGACATCGTCACCATCGCCCACCTGCTTGCCTCCATGGTACAGTCCGAGATCTCCGTCAAAGGGAAAGATATCATCGGACTGGGACTCGAAGAGGTGGAGCTTCTCATCGAACGCGCCATGCAGCAGCGCGGTAACGACAGAGGCAGAGGTCGCGGCGGATACAGAGGCGGAAACAGACGCAGAAACAGTGGTGGAGGAAACCGTCACAGCCGAAACGGAAGATCCAACCGAAACGGCGGACACGGGAGCAACAGAGAATAGACACCTCTCCTCTTCTTTCTCTTTGGACAGAAATAGATTCTGTCCCTACAAAACAAATAATAATAATTTTCCTTTAAACTTTTTTCTTGTATAATCCTTTCATCCAAAAAACATAAGGAGATATGATGAAACTACAAAAACTGATCAGTGTATCGATACTGGCATCTTCACTACTGTTGGCAAATACTAACATCGCAGACAAAGCCAAGGCGGCAGGACTCAAAGCGATCCCGACAGACAAGGCGGAACTTGCAAAACTCACCGACCCCAAAGGGATCGTTACCCCTGAACGAGTGGAACTGGGGAAGAAACTCTACTTCGAACCAAGACTCTCCAAGAGTGAGATCATCTCCTGTAATACCTGTCACAATCTGGGTATTGGCGGTGTAGACGGTGTAGAAGCAGCAGTGGGGCACCACTGGACGGCAAATCCACATCATCTGAACTCACCAACTGTCTACAACGCTGTCTTCGCACAGCGACAATTCTGGGACGGTAGAAGTCCGGATCTTGAAGACCAAGCGATGGGACCGACCCTTGCAGCACCTGAAATGGCGGCAACACCGGAGCTGATTGAAAAACGTGTCACATCCATGCCTGAATATGTCGCTGAATTCCAAAAAGCATACGGCAAAGATGTCAAGATCGATTTTAAAACGATCGCACAGACCATCGGTATCTTTGAAAGAACACTTGTCACACCGTCACGCTTCGACGACTTCCTAAACGGGAAAAAAGATGCACTGACCGATGCGGAAAAAGAGGGTCTGAAGACCTTTATCGATATGGGATGTACCGCTTGTCATACCGGTATCGCACTGGGTGGCGGTATGCAGAAGTTCCCGCTTGTCAAACCGTACAAGTATGCCAACGTAGGCGACTTCAAAGGCGACAAGAACGGTATGGTCAAAGTACCCACCCTCAGAAACATCACCGAGACAGCACCCTACTTCCACAACGGTGCGATCTGGAGTCTCAAAGAGGCGGTTCAGGAGATGGGACGTACACAGATTGGCAAAGAGATCTCCGATGCCGATGCACAGAAGATCGTAACATTCTTCGGTGCACTCAAAGGACGCAAACCGACTATCGAATATCCGCAGCTTCCTACCATCACTGCCAAGACACCAAAGCCTGACTTCAACTAAGTCAGGCCTCCTCTGCCATCGATACGGCAGAGGGCACAGGCTTCCTGAAAGAAGCGGGGTACTTTCTTCTTCCTCCCTTTTACACTCTATCTCGCCATACAGCCTTTCAGGAAACCTGTGTCCTCCTCTATCTTATTGTTTTATGTTATGATATCGATAAAAAAGGTATCCTCATGCATATGAACTTCAGCGAAGAGGCACAGGAGAGCTACTTCTTCTCTCAACCCCATCAACCCTTCTTCGTGCTGGCATTCGTCAATGCGATCATCGCGATGCTTATTTTTATGCTGGCATATAAGGGTGTACTGCATCTGGCGATCCCTGCAGTCTATTTTCACAGCTACTCTCTGATCTATCTGCTCTTCACACCGGCGTTTACGGCATTTCTCTTCACCACCTTTCCCCGTTTTACCTCCACATCACCCATCCCCAAAAAAACCTATATGCGTATCTTCTCGCTCTTCTATATCGGTGTGGTGCTCTTTATGCTTGGGAGTATCGTCTCGCCGGTACTCGCCTATGCGGGGATGCTTGTGCTGCTTGCGGGGCACGGATGGGTCTATATGATCCTTAGAGGTATCTACACCCAAAGTACCATGCCTGACAACCGTGATGTCTTCTGGATACAGCTGGCGATGGGGTTTGGCGTACTTTCTCATCTGATATTCGTCACCGGATCGCTCTTTTTCCCTTCGTTTGTCGGACTGGGGATAGAGATGGCGATCTATCTCTACCTTTTTCTTTTAACCTTTTCGGTAGCACAACGGATGGTACCGTTCTTTTCCCACTGTATGGCTGCACGCAATGACAGACTGCTGCCCACGCTGTTCGCACTGCTTGTCGCCCACGTCATCCTTGAAGGCATCTATACCAATGCCTCCTTTGCCATTGATGCCGCACTCGCATTCGTGACACTCAAGGAGATCCTCCGCTGGCAACTGCCCTTCCCCAACCCCAATCTGCTGCTCTGGATACTCCATCTGGCACTCTACTGGGTACCGACGGCATTCCTGATGGGAGCGATGGCAGGACTGACCACCCTCGTAGGAGGTCCCGATCTGCTCTTTTTGGATATCCATGCGCTGATGCTGGGCTTTGTGCTGACGATCCTGATTGGTTTTGGTACCCGTGTGACCATCGGACACTCGGGCAATATGATGCAAGCAGGCATGTGGGAGAAGGTACTGTTCAACTTCACGCAGCTTGTGGTCGTCATGCGCCTGTTCGTCTTCGTAGCGGCGGGATTTGGATGGAATATCACGGTGCTCTTTGATATCTCCGCAACGGTCTGGATCGTGCTCTTTATCCTCTGGGCGATTCGTTTCTTCGATGTGCTGATCCGAGGCAAAAAACTTGCCTGAGTATGGTATAATCCCACTATGAAAAAAATTGTTTTATCTACACTTTGTGCCGTACTCTTTTTAGGTGCCGCTACCCCTGAGCAGGTCGATCGATACCTGAGCATCTCCAATGCCGATGAGCAACTGGTGGAACTTGAACAGCAGTTTGAGCGCATGCAGGAGAATTTCAGCCGTATGAGCCAAGAAGAAGAGGTAGAGCGTTACGATACCCAACTGCTCTCTATCCGTTTCAAGGAGTATCTACAAAAGCATCTGAGTGATGATGAGATGGATGAGATCCTTGATCTTTACAAAAATGTTCTGCTGCTCCAACTCGTCTCCGCGTCGGCACAAAGCCAGATGGATGCGGATGAGATCATTCGTTATCTCAGTGAGATAGAGAACGATCCTCAGATGCAGACGCGTAAGAAGCTGGTAGAGAAGATCAGTGATGAGATGTATGACAAAGCATCGATGGCATTGATGTTTGACGATTTGATGAAACCGCTTCTTGAAAATGCTCCCGGCGGAGAGAAGATGAACCAAGAGATGCTTGAAAAAAGCCGCAAATTCTATGTAGAAAAGATGATCGAAGAGGCACGAAATGAGATGCTCTATGCCACACGGGACTTTACCATCGAAGAGTTGGAGGAGCTTGAGCAGATCGCCAAAGAGCCTGCTATCGACAGAGAGACCAAAGCGGTATTTGGTGCGACAGCCTATGCCCTCAAGGAGTTCTTCCTCTCTCTCGCTTCACGCTACGACATCGGCAAACACACCCCACCTGCTGCCGCACCAAAGAAGCAATAGATGCCCCCTATCTACATCACCGACCTTGATCATACCTTCCTGCGCTCCGATCTTAGTCTGAGCGACTTCACCGTCCAAACCTGGAATGACAAAGCCCAAAGTGCACTGATGGGTATCGCCACGGCACGCAGCTACACCAAATCACAGGAGCTTCTTGCCAAGCTGCATATCAATGCACCCCTTATCCTGCTTGACGGTTCGATCATCCTTACCCCGCAAAGAGAGATCATTGACCTCAAGACCCTTGACAAAGCCCTTGGTGATGCTATCGTTGATGTGGGTTTAGCGTACGATATAGACCCCTTTGTCATCGGGGTCAAAGGCAACGATCTCAACGAAGCCTTTCTCTACCCTCGTCGTCTCAACGACTACCAAAAAGAGGTGCTCAAAGGCTACAGAGACGACCCGCGTATACAGTTCAACCCGCACAACCGTACCATGGAGCAGAATCTCAAGATCGTCTATTTTGGCTATGAAGATCAGCTCCATCCGCTCTATAAAGCGATCAAGAAGCAGTTTGGCGATGAAGTGGAAGCGAAACTCTCACCGGAAAAGTACGGTGGAGGATGGTTTCTAACACTGCTTCACCCCGAAGGGGACAAAGCCCATGCCCTCAAAAAAGTGACAGAGTACCTGGGGCGTGATCCACAGGAGGTGACGGTATTTGGCGACTCTATCAACGACATCGGTATGTTCGACCTCGCCGGCACCTCCGTAGCCGTCGCCAACGCCCTTGACGAAGTCAAAGCCAGAGCCGACATCATCCTGTCCCACAGCAATGATGAGGATGCAGTGGCAAAGTATCTTTCAACACGCTATTGAATCGGTGACGCGCACCCTATCTTGCCCTCTTTGGCAAGTTCTTTGTGGATATCTGGGTTACCGCTTTCGATCGCTTTGGCAATGTCTGCATTGGCAGACTCTGCATCCCAGATGACATCTCCCTCTTTACAGTTAGCAACACCTGATTTCTGATAGAACGCTATCTCTTTGGATGTCGCAATATGCGGTGACGGGGTTGCCCCTTTGGGGATATTGAATGTTTTACCGTCAATGGTTTTTACCTCAGTGACAGTAGGATCAAAATTCGGTTGTGTCGTACATCCTGCTATTAGTAACGCTGCGGTGGCTATCAGTGTAATCTGTTTCATTTTCTTTCTCCTGTTTTGATTGCATATATTATAGTCAATTAGAGTTAAAAAGACGGGCATTGAGCATCTCAAGGCGCTGTGGGGTACCGATATCGTACCACTCACCCTCATACAACTCTCCCGTGACCTTTCCCTCTCTCATCGCTTGGCGAAGCAACGGGGCAAGCGCAGACTTACCGTAAGGAACATCCGCAAAGAGTTTGGGAGAGTAGTAGCCAATCCCCGAAAAGGTATAGCAGGGATTATCGACGACCTTTCCCTCAAGCAGCGCGAAATCCCCTTTGGGATTATGCTCGGGGTTGGGGACGAGGATGAGGTGGGCGAGTATCCCCTCTGAAAGCGAGAGAGAAGCATCGAAGTCGTAATCTGTCCAGATATCACTGTTGACCACCAGAAAAGGATCACCATCCTCCAGAAGCGGCAATGCCTTGACGATCCCTCCGGCACTCTCCAGTCCCCCCTCCTCCTGCTCATCGGAGTAACGGATATTCAATCCCCATTCGCTGCCGTCTCCCAGTGCTTCCGGGATCTTGTATCCCAGATGTGCGATATTGATCACCACCTTTTTAAAGCCGTAGTGTGCCAGCTTATCCAGATGCCAGACGATCAAGGGAATGCCGCCTGCCTTGAGCAACGGTTTAGGCGTGACATCCGTCAAAGGCCGCATCCGTGTACCCAGTCCGGCAGCAAGTATCATGGCTTTCATCGTATTTACATATCCAACTGTTGCTTCACCAGCTCGTTGACCACCTTTGGGTTGGCTTTACCGCCGGTGGCTTTGAGTACCTGTCCGACAAAGAATCCGAAGAGCTTTTGGTTTCCTTCTTTGTATTTGGCGACATTCTCCCCATTGGTGGCAATAATCTCGTCGATGACAGGCAGGATCAGTGCGGGATCACTGATCTGCTTGAGTCCGTTGGCTTCCACGTAGGCAACCGGGTCGCTACCCTCTTGTGCCATCGCCTCGAAGACCTCCTTGGCGATCTTGGAGGAGATAGTCTCCTCGTCGATCATCTGTGCCAATGCCGCTACCTGCTGCGGGGTAAACTTGAGTGCCTCTTCGCCTCTCTCCTTAAGCTCGCGTGAGACTTCATTGGCAACAAGGTTGGCAAGGGTTGAGGCACCTTGTACATTTGATAGTGCCGACGCGAAAAAGTCCGAGAGCATTGTATCCCGTGCGATCATCTCTGCCACGGTAGCACCCAGCTTCATCTCTTTGGTGTAGCGTTCAAAGCGTGCCTGCTCCTCGGCGCTCATGGGAGCAACCTCCCCTTCGACCTGCGGCTTTTTGGCAGGCTCCTTTCGCTCCTGCTTGGGCTTGGGTTGCGGCTTGCGCTTCTTCGCCCACGAATCTTTGAGAGAGACGATCTTGTTAAAGACCGGTGCCTCATCACTATAGTCGATCGGATCGGCATAGAAGTACCCCTCCCGCTCGAACTGGAAGCGCACATTGGGCTTCTCCTCGATCACCGCAGGCTCGATGAGGGCATCTTTGATGATCTTGAGCGAGTCGGGGTTGAGATCGTCGATCCCCTCGGGCGCTTCGCTCTTGAAGAGACGGTCGTAGAGGCGCAGCTCCACACGCTTGGCTCGGCTCGCTTCCACCCACTGGATCGCACTCTTGACCTTGATACCGCTGGTATCCTGCCCGCTTCTTGAGTCGGGGTGGTACTCGGCTTTGATCTCGACGATCTTCCCCTCCGCATCCTTGATCACCTCTTTGCAGGTGATGATATAGGCATACTTGAGGCGCACGGGTTGATCGGGGGTCAGACGGAAGTAGCCCTTGGGCGGGTTCTCGCTGAAGTCCTCACGGTTGATGTAGATCTCTTTGCCAAACGGCAGCTTGCGGCTCCCCTCTTTGGGGACATCGTGCGGGAAGTAGTCCGCCTCAATCTCCTCACTCCCTTCGTAGTTGACGAGGGTCACTTTGAGCGGATCGACCACGCACATTACCCGCGGTACTTTGGGGTTAAGGTCGTCACGGATGGCAAACTCCAGCTGTGCGACATCCACGACCGAGTTGGCTTTGGCGATCCCGATGCTCTCACAGAAGTTCAGAATCGACTCGGGGGTATAGCCCCGACGCTTGTATCCGGCGATGGTGGGCAGACGCGGATCGTCCCAGCCGTTCACATAGCCCCCTTCGACCAGCTCCAGCAGCTTTCGTTTGCTCATCACGGTGTAGTTGATGTTGAGTCTGGCAAACTCGTACTGGTAGGGTCTTGGCGGCGGCAGTCCCAGTGTCTCGATGACCCAGTCGTAGATCTCACGGTTGTTCTCAAACTCCAGCGTACAGAACGAATGGGTGATCCCCTCGATATAGTCCGAAAGGCAGTGCGCGAAGTCGTACATCGGGTAGATCGCCCACTTGTCCCCCGCACGGTAGTGGTTTGCGTGACGGATGCGGTAGAGCAGCGGATCGCGCATCTTCATATTGGGTGAGGACATATCGATCTTGGCACGCAATACATGCGCACCCTCTGGAAACTCCCCGTTTTTCATCAGCTCAAGCAGATCGAGGTTCTCTTCTACAGAGCGCTCGGCATACTTGCTTCGTTTTCCCGGACTCGTCACCGTACCGCGGTACTCACGGATCTCCTCTTCGCTCAGGCTGTCCACATACGCCTTGCCCATACGGATAAGCGTCTGCGCATAGCCGTAAAGTCTCTCAAAGTAGTCCGAGGTGTAGCGTACCTCGCCGTCCCACTCAAACCCCAGCCATTCGACCGCATCTTTGAGCGCTTCAACATAACGGGTATCCTCGGTGGTAGGGTTGGTGTCGTCCATACGCAGGTTGCATAACCCGTTGTAGTCTCTGGCGATACCAAAGTTCAGACTGATCGACTTGGCATGCCCGATATGCGGAAACCCGTTGGGTTCGGGCGGGAAACGCGTCACGATCCGCTCATACTTGCCCGAAGCCAGATCCGCCTCGACGATCCTGCGTAAAAAATCCTTGCCTTTTGCTGCCATTGCTACACCTTTTGCGTTTGTTAAGAAAGGTATTTTATCCAATTGGTGATTTATATAGATTTAAAGATAATGTTGTAGAATTATGAAAAGGGTACACAGATGCTTGAAGAGCGCCAACTCTCCAAGCCTTGTGAGACTACTTGTCGCAGTCTGTGTCCTTTGTCCTTCTGATCTCTTTATAGTTTAGCCACATGATTGTAACTTTCACTATGCCAAGAACCAGAGTCAGTACAGAAAACAGTGTTTCCATTGCGTACCCTTTTACTGAGGTTTACCCTGCCTATGTACGAGACATACTGCTTTTCAAGCCCACCCACTCGGTAAAAAGAAAAACACTACCCTTTATCCCTATGCTTAAGGGATAAAGAAATGCTACTATAAACATAACCGCTATCGCTAAAAATATGTCAAATTGTCATATCCACCGATCTATCAATTCTCCCAATGCCTTTGTCTCCTCATATTTTCCTGCGATCTCTCTGACATACTTCAATGTCAACGGGATATGCGCCAGATAGCTCTCTTTGCCGTCACGCAATGCCAGACGGGCGAAGATCCCCAGTATCTTGATGTGGCGCTGAAGCCCCGTGAAGTCAAACCAGCGCATAAAGGTCGCATCATCCGCTTCGATACCGGAGATATCTCGAAAGTGCAGTGCCAGTCGTTCCACCTCTTTGGGATCAAGTTCGACATAGACATCTCGTAGCAATGAGACAAGGTCGTAGGTCACCGCCCCTGCTCTAGCATCTTGAAAGTCGATCTCCACCAGCTCGCCGCTGTAATCAAACATCAGATTGCGCGAGTGAAAGTCACGGTGCACAAAAACCCCTTGGGGCTGTGCAAGGACTTCAGTCGCGATCTGTTTCAGTGTGTCATCGATCAAAGTACTCTCTTCTTCAGTGATTGATATTTGTAAATATTTATCTAGATACCACTCCTGCATGAGTGCCATCTCCTCAAGGAGAAACGCTCTGTCATACAGCGGCAGTCCCTCGGTATCGACACGCTGCATCTTGGCGATGGTATCGATCGCTTTCGCATAGAGCCCCTCTTGATCTTCAGAGAGAAGATCGTACATATGTGTCGAGCCCAGATCCTCCATAAAGACAAAGCCCTGTTTGGTATCGAAGGCATTGATCTTGGGTGTCCGTACCCCCGCTTCAAAAAGCCTGTGGGCGATATCGACAAACGGTGCGACCGATTCAGGCTGTGCGGAGGCATCCATCACAATCGCCTTCTGAAAGCCGTCATCGATACGGTAGTACTTTCGCAGACTCGCATCCCCCTCAAGCGGCTGAAGTTCGCCATCAACGCCCCAGCCCTCAAGCCATTCGATCAAATCATTATTCATCTCTTTCCTCCGTAGGGGTAACCCTTGTGGTTACCCTGTGTTATTTATGTTTATTTTGCGGGCAACCACAAGGGTTGCCCCTACGCGATATACAATGCACCTAATACGGCGTCTTTTCTCGCTCCCGTCACATCTTTCAACACCACCGGTTCTTCCTCTATGCGTTTATATGCCATCCATGCCATCATCATCGCCTCTATCCAGTCCCCATGTTCCATGATGCCCACTTCGATATTGGGCATCAGTGCAGCGATCCGTTCTACCAGCAACGAGTTCTTCGCTCCGCCGCCGCAGAGCATCAGGATATCGGGATAGTGACGCAATACCTCATTGGAGATGCTTTGGGTGGTGAGTTCCAATAGTGTACGTTGTACATCAGAAGCGTTAAGCGTTGAGCGCTGAGCGTTGAGAAGGCTATGTAACCACGCCATATTGAAATACTCTCTTCCCGTACTTTTAGGAGGCTTTTGGGCAAAATAGGGATCGTCAAGCATCCTCTCAAGCAGTGTGTAGTTCACCCTGCCCTCGCTTGCCCATGCCCCGTCCCTGTCGTAGGATTTACCAAGATGTTTCATGCACCATGCATCCATGAGCATATTTCCCGGTCCCGTATCGTAGCCTATGACGGGATCGTCAAGCAGCGTAATATTGGCGATACCACCGATGTTGACAACCGACACACCGTTTTCAATATTTTTAAATATAAAACGATGGAACGCCGGTGCGATCGGTGCTCCGCTGCCGCCGTACGCCATATCCATACGACGAAGATCGGCAACGACCGGTATGCCGGTATGTGCAGCGATGATCGCGGGATCACCCAGTTGCATGGTAAAGGGATACGCCCCCTCCGGCTGATGCCATAGTGTCTGCCCGTGCGAGCCTATTGCCCTGATCTCCTCGGCACGTCTTCCCTCCTGCGCCAACAGTCCGCTCACCGCCTCGGCAAAGAGCAGCCCCAGACGGTGATCGAGCACACCGATTTGAGAGAGGGTGCATGACGAAGCGATCATCTCTACGATCTCCTCTTTGAGTGCTTGCGGGAAAGGATGCGCATACGATGCCTCAAGTAGACACGCCTTGGCATCTATGCGGCACAACACCACATCGACACTGTCCATCGAGGTACCCGACATGATGCCAATATAGTACTCAGCGTCCATCCCTACCCTTTTTTTGAAAAAGTATACCACAACTTGGCATTTTACAGGTTTTTCGTTCTTGAAAATGCCCTTACACGACGACACAATTCCTTCTATACTACACAAAACAGATACAAAGGAGTCATCATGACACATGTTAGATCACAGATATTGCAACTCATGGAAGAGAGAGCCTACCCAAAAGCCCTGGATATCCTTCTAAGGGCAATAGAGGAACGGGAGGATGCACAGCTCTGTTCACTGGCAGGTCGCTGTTATTACCTGATGGAAGACAATGCCAATGCGATCAAGTTTCTTCTCAAAGCCACAGAGCTTGAACCT
>Ga0256839_1006072_pt1 | contig 10812 bp, 14 predicted proteins | sample 354166metaG_FD_185968 | JGI IMG/M metagenome (GOLD analysis project Ga0256839, IMG submission 185968) | Hydrothermal vent microbial communities from Mid Atlantic Ridge, Atlantic Ocean - 354-166 | ecosystem: Environmental > Aquatic > Marine > Hydrothermal vents | place: Atlantic Ocean: Mid... | reverse complement strand
CAGAAGACGTCCGAGAGGGGGCGTCCGGTTCCCCCCCGGCGCACCAGGATGATTTCGGCCATCACGGCCACGGCGATCTCGGCTGGCGTCTCGGCGCCGATGTCGAGCCCGATGGGGGCGTGGACCCTGGCTGCCTGGTCGTCCGTGAGCTTGCCCTGGGCTTTGAGCAGCCGGAACACGCCCCGAATGCGCCGGCGCGACCCGATCATGCCCACGTAGGCCACGGGATTTTCGATGACGTGCAGCAGGGCTTCCACGTCGTGCCGGTGGCCCCGCGTGACGAGGACCACGTAGGTGTCCAGGTCAAAGGGGAAGCGGCTCAACGCTTCGTCGAAGGGTGCCACGATGAGCTCGTCGGCTGTGGGAAAGCGCTCTCGGTTGGCAAACTGGGGCCGATCGTCCACGACGACCACGCGGAAACCACAGCGGGCGCCCATGTCGGCCAAGGGCTGGGCAATGTGGCCCGCGCCCACGATGAGCAGCGTGGGCGGACGTGCCAGCACCTCGACGAAGAGCTCCACGCGGACGGCATCGGCCTCGAGCTCCACAACCGTGGAGCGCCGTCGGCGGAGGGCGTCTCTGGCCGCTTCGACGGCCCTCTGCTGGAGCGGCGCGCTCACGCCCAAGGAGCCCAAGGGGGGGCGATCAAGCCAGACCACCATCCAGCGCCCGACGAGCGCCTCGTCTGAGCCGCCCACCACAACCACGCGCGCAACAGGCTCCCGGCGGGCGAGAGAGTCACGCAGGGCGGCCAGCCGACGGCTCACACGCCCTCCTCGGAATCAGGAGGAGGCCAGGGTTCCACGAAGACCTCCATGATGCCCCCGCAGACGCCCAAGTTCTCGGCCGTGACATCGCCGGTCAGGTCCACCTCCACCAGGCGCGGCCGGCCGGTGTGTATCACCTCCATGCCCACGCGGATCACCTCCGCCTCGCCACACCCGCCTCCAACGGTACCCCAATGGCGCCCGTAGGGGTGAATGATCATCTTTGCGCCCACTTCCCGGGGCACCGAACCGCGCACGCGCACGATGGTGGCCACGGCCACGGGCACTCCTTCCCCTTCAATCCGTTCCAAGGCCTCGTAGGCGGTTTGCACGGTGTTTCCCCTCCTTCTCTCCACATGCCTGTCCTGGAGGAGCGGGGCGCTATTACTTTACGCCATGAGGGCAAGAGCGCCAAATCTCGGCGGCCGTTTTTGCCAAAAAAGGGGGTTCTCCGCGCCCTAGTTCTGTGATACAATGGAAGGGGATCCGCGCCGGGCCAACGCCCGGCGCCGGCTTCTGCGACGTCGGATTTTGCGCACCGGTGCTGTCGGGCCGCCCACATCCCCTCGGCCGCGGGCGGCTCACGCGAACACGGTTGGGAGGCCAATGGCCGACGAACACACTCAGGGGGGCACTCTTCTCCACCTGGGCCCTGTGGGGTTCCAAGGAACAGGAAACGTCTCCCGGTCGCCGGCCCGCTTACAGAAAGGAGGTCCGTATGGACGCGGTGCAAGCCGCCCAACGTGCGTTCCAGGCCGGCATCGAGCACTTCAAGCGGGAGGAGTACGACGAGGCCATCGCTTGCTTCGAGCGAAGTTTGGCGTGGGCCACGAGCCAGGAGAGCCGAGAGCTGGAAGCCCACCTGCGGCTGCTCATCGGCCGAAGCGCCTTCGAGCTGGACGACGTGCCCCGCGCGCGGGAAGAGCTTGCCCTGGCGCTCGAAGGCTTCCGGCAGCTCCAGGACACGGAGGGGCAAGTCCAAGCGCGGTTGGAGCTGGGGGAGCTGGCCTTCTGGCACGAGCAGTATGAGCTGGCCCGACGCCACTACCGGCGCGCCCTGGAGCTTCTCAACACGGTGACGCCGGAGGACGAGGAGAAGTTGGCCCTCATTCACCTCCGCCTGGGCGCCATAGCCTTCGAGGAGGAGGAAGTCGAGGCTGCCCACGCCCACTACCGGCGCGCGCTGGCTTGCTACCGCCGGCTCGGCGACACCCTGAGCGCGGCCAATTTGCTCATCGAGCTGGCCAACAATGTCCAACTGGAGGACCCAGAGCAGGCCAGGGAATTCTTCGAGCAGGGCCGCCAGCTCGCCCAGGAGGCCGGCGACGACTATCTGACCTCCCTGGCCCTGCACGGCTTGGGCGTGCTGGCCGCCGACGGCGGCCGGTGGGACGAGGCGCTCTCGTGGTACCACCAGGCGCTGACGCTCAAGGAGCACTGCGGGGACCGGGAGGGCCAAATTTTCACGTACTTGGCCCTTGGCGCCGCGTACCGGGAGATGGGCCAGGCCGACCAGACCCGGGCGGCGTGGCGGAAGGCGCTCCGCCTCGCCGAGCAGGAGGAGCTGGACGACATCGTTGTCGTTGTCCGCGCGCTGATTGAGAGCAGGGTGGAGGATTGGCTGCGGAGTTGACACCATGAAGCTGGTCGTCATCCCCGGCGACGGGATCGGAAAGGAGGTTGTGCCGGCAGCCGTCCGCGTGCTCCGGGCCGTGCTCCCGGACTTGGAGGTAATCGAAGCCGAAGCCGGCTGGGAGACATTTCAGGCGCTGGGCACGTCGGTGCCCGAGAGAACGCTGGAAGCCGTGCGCTCGGCCGGTGCGGCGCTCTTCGGCGCCGTGCAGTCGCCGGCCCACCGGGTGGCCGGCTACCGCAGCGCCATCTTGACCCTGCGCACGGCCCTCGACTTGTACGCCAACGTGCGCCCGGTGAAAGCACTTCCCCTGCCCGGCGCGCGCCAGGACGTTGACCTGATCATCGTGCGGGAGAACACCGAAGGGCTCTACGTGGGCGAGGAGCAGGGCAACCAAGAGCGGGCCGAGGCCGTCAGGCGCATCACCCGCGCGGCCAGCGAGCGCATTGGCATGTTGGCCGCGCGGTTCGCCCGCCAGCGCCTGACTATTGTCCACAAGGCCAACGTGCTCCCCCTCACCGACGGGCTTTTTCGGGACGCGGTGCGCACGACGATACGCACTATCCGTCCCGACGTGGACGTGGAGGAGATGTTGGTGGACGTGGCCGCCTATCACCTGGCCCGCACGCCGGAGCGCTTCGACGTTATCGTGGCCCCCAACCTGTACGGCGACATCCTGAGCGACTTGGCCGCTGTGTGGTGTGGCGGGCTGGGACTGGCACCTTCCATCAACTTGGGCAAAGGCGTGGCCGTAGCCGAGCCGGTCCACGGCAGCGCCCCGGACATCGCCGGCAAGGGGATCGCCAACCCCATCGCCGCCGTGCTGAGCGGCGCGCTGCTCTGTCGGTACGTCTGGTACCTGCCCAAGGCAGCCGTGGCCATCGAAGAAGGGGTTCGCCGTGCCCTCCAGGCGGGCGCGGCCACGCCCGACCTAGGGGGCACCCTGACCACCGAGGAGATGGTGGAGGCTGTGCTCGCCCACATTCGGCCGGTTCCAGAAGGGCTCCCCGACCGAAAAAAGGGCAATCCACGTGACGGGGAAAACAATTCGTAGGATTGCCATCTTGTGCTACAATTCCGTCGCAGCCGATGGCAGCCACTTCGGCTCAGGCGGACGGCGGTATCTCCTCAAAACCTGCCACCAGGCATGACACACGAGAAAGGATCAGGATATGAGCGCTGTCGAGGACCTGCTCCCCGGCGCACGTGTAGCTGTGTGCCAATGTCTGGCCGTGAGCGCGTCTGACCGCGTTTTCATCATCACCGACGACGAGACCAAGGCCATTGGCGACGCCTTGGCCCTCGTGGCCCGTGAACAGGGAGCGCCCGTTGAACTGGTCACCCTGGAATCGTGTGGCCGGCGCCCCTTTTCGGAGGTGCCTGAGCCCCTGGTGGCGGCCTTGCGGGCCTTCGCGCCCACGGTCACCTTCTTCGCCGCCCAAGGCCGGCCGGGCGAAGTGAGCTTCCGCATCCGCTTGGGCCACGTGCTGCGCCACGAGCTCCGCACCCGCCACGGCCACATGATCGGGATCACGCCTGAGCTCATGCGCACGGGCATGTGCGCCGACTACGAGCGCGTGGCCGCGCGCACACGCCAGGTCTACGAGCGAGTGCGGCGGGCACGGGCCATTCGCGTCGTCCACCCAAACGGCACCGACTTCACCGCCCACTTCGACCCGGCAGAGAGGTCATGGGTGCCCTGCACCGGGCTTTACCACGAGCCCGGCCAGTGGGGCAACTTGCCCGAAGGGGAGGTCTTCACTGCTCCCATCTCCGCGGGGGGCACGTTGGTCACCATCCTCCTCGGAGACTATTTCAGCCACAAGTACGGCCTGCTGGACGAGCCCGTCCGCTTCACCGTCCAAGATGGCCACGTGGTCCGGGTGGAGCACCCCGACGGCGAGCTGGCCCGTGAGGTCTGGGCGTACTTGGAGGGTGCCGAGAACGGACGCCGGGTTGGGGAGTTTGCCATCGGCACCAACGAGGCGCTGACCGCCCTCACGGGCAACTTGCTCCAAGATGAGAAATTCCCCGGCGTCCACGTGGCCTTTGGGAACCCCTACCCCGATCTCACCGGCGCCAACTGGACCAGCACGGTTCACATGGACGTGATTCCCGGCGTGGGCGTCACCATCTGGGCGGACGATGAGCTCATTATGGACCAAGGTGCCTTTGTCTTATCAGGCTAGCGTTGCTTTTGCGAGCGCTGGAACATGTGGCATCAAGTTATTAAGCTTCAAAGGCAAATTAGACAATTAAAGAATGAAGAACTGGGTGAAAACATGAACACATCCTATGGACGTTTTGCCATTTTCATTGATGGCTCGAACCTCTATCACACACTACGCGACTTGGGCATACACCTGGATTACAAACGGCTCCTCGAGTTCTTCAAGCGGCGGGGCTACCTGTTGCGCGCTTTCTACTACACGGCCTTGTTGGACAGCTCCACGCCCGACTGGCTCATCCGCCTCACCGACTGGCTCAGCTACAACGGGTACACCGTGATCACCAAACGGGCCCGCGTCTTTCGCCGGCGCTCCGTGGACGTGGAAGGGCAAGTCCACATGGTGGACGAGGTGAAGGGCAATGTGGACATCGAGTTGGCCATCGACATGCTCACCTTGGCGCCGTACTACGACACCGCCATTCTCTTCAGTGGCGACGGCGACTTCGTGCGGCTGGTGGAGGCCGTCCAGCGCATGGGCGTGCGCGTGGTGGTTGTCAGCAGCGAGAAGACAGCGGAGAGCACCGTCTCGGACGACCTGCGCCGCCAGGCGGACGAATTCATCGACTTGGCCGACATCGCCGACGAAGTGCGCATGGTGGACCGGCCAAACCACCAATCGTGAGGCACGCCGATGGCAGCCCGTGAGTTTCCCTTCACCTGTCACGTTGAGGTTGCGTTCCGAGACCTCGATGCCTTCGGGCACGTCAACCACGCGGTCTACTTCACCTACATGGAGACGGCCCGCCTCAAATACCTCCAGGGCCTCTTCGACGTCCGCGTTCCCGGCGACTTGCCCATCATCTTGGCCCAAGCCACATGTGCGTATCGCTCGCCGGCATTTCTGGGGGAACGCTTGGAGATCGGGGTGGGCATCTCCCGCATCGGGCGCAAGAGCTTCGACATGATCTACCGCATCACGGGGCCCGACGGCCGGCTGGTCGCCGAGGGGATGACCGTCCAAGTGATGTACGATTACCGTGCGGGGTGCTCCCTGCCCCTGCCCGAGAACTTTGAAGCCCTCGTGCAAGCCTTCCAAGGCACGTGGCACCCGCCCGGCGAGAAGTGAAGGCCCGGGCGATTGGCATCACGCCTCTTTCGTGCTACAATTTCACCCGCCTGCGCCCGTAGCTCAACGGACAGAGCGGCGGACTTCGAATCCGTAGGTTGGGGGTTCGAATCCCTCCGGGCGCGCCTAGCGGTCCATTTGAGGAGGCCTCGAAGGGGGACTCCATGCCGCGTCTCGTTGCCACTTTGGTCACTTGGGCCTTCGCCCCCGACTGGCTTACCGTTGATGAGGCGGCCTTCCTGCTGGGCTGCAGCAGGGAGTTGGTGCTGGAGCTGGTGGACCAATGCTGTGTCGATGCGGAGTGGCGGGACGGGCAATGGCTCATCGAGAAGCAGAGCCTGAGCGAGTTCCAGGAGTCCCTCTTCGAGGTGATCGATGATTGACCGAGCACAGGTGACCATGCCAGAGTGGATCAGCGTCAAGGAGGCGGCGGAGATATCGGGGTATCATCCCGATTATGTACGTCGCCTTGTGCGCCAGGGGAAGTTGGAGGCCGAGCGCAAAGGGCCGATGTACTGGATCGACCGGGCCAGCCTGGAGGCGTACCTGGAGGAGATGCGGCGCTTGGGCACCCAGCGCTTTAACTGGCGCCGGCTCCGGCGAGAAGGAGACGGCGAGGGCGGGCGATAAGCCCGCTTTTGCCGGGGCGTTGCGCCCCAGGAGCGTTTTGGCCCCCCACGGCCGCCCACAAGGGCGGCTTTTTTTGTTGCCTCCCGCACGTTGTCCCCGCATGGGGGGCAGCCTCCACCCGTCCTCTATGCGGGTACCTGCGAGCGCTACAAAGCGCAGAGTGTTGTTCCCGCATGGGGTTCTAAGCCTCACCCGTCCTCTATGCGGGTACCTGTGAGCTTCGCAGCCCTCGCAGGTACCCGTATAAAGCATGAGGAACTGCCCATGAGCCCCGCCCAATATGCCATTAGATAGAATTGGAAAAACAGCCCTCGTAGCCCTCGACCCCGGGTTTTAGCCCTCGAAATGGCCTTTTTAGCCCTCGATTTCGAGGGCTAGCGAGGGCTAGAGGGGGGGCCGGCGAGGGCTTAGCCCTCGCAGCGCTCGCGGCGAGGGCTGGTTTGCACACTCCTCTCCGGCGGCCTCGCGTGACACATCCCCCGAAGGTCGTGGTCCCCCTCCAAGAGAGCGGGCTTGACAAAAGCTGTTCTTTGATATATGCTGTTCATAGATATATGAATAGCATAGTTGGGAGCCCCCCATTGCGGGGGTCGGAGGCGTTGCCCGGGCTGAGTGATGACGCATTGCAGGGGGTGACCATGTACCGCTTCTACGTCACGAAAGTCGAACGGTGCCATGCGTGCAACGGAGAGGGGTGGATTGTCCACCCCGCGTGGCAGGCAGCGTGGGAGCAAATCGAGCCGAAGCGCCTGGCCTCCATGAAGCCGGACGAATTGTGGCGGTGGTTCCGTGGCCAAGGCTACGACGAGATTCCCCCGGAGGAGACACCGTGCTCCGACTGTGGCGGCATAGGAGAGGTGTGCACGGAAGTCCCCCTCGAAGAGGCCCTGCGCCTTCTGAACAGCACCAAAACCTAACGCCCTGGGCGGGGTTGCGGTTGGCTCTCACGGTTGCTCGGCCAGGAGGGCCTGACCACCACGGCTCGGTACCTGTTGAGCTCTGTCGCGGACCAAGGGGGTGGACATGACCAAGTACTACGCGGGAACGCCAGCGATCGGAGACGGTGGACGAGGGGAGGCCCATTTCACGGCTGCCCTGTTGCAGGCGACCCTTGCGGCCCGCAAGGTGGCCGCCATGGTGAGCTTGGCGTGGGATGGCCCCCAAGTGTGGACCTTTGCGGTCAGCTTGGGGCTTGGCGAGGACCCGGAGCGGGTGGAGCGGCTGAGCGGCGCCTTGGCCATTGCCGCGGGCGCCGAGAGCTGCCGTGTGGCCCGCGACCGTGGGCGCCTCCTGATCGAGATCCCGAAGCCCCCAGAGCAGCGGCGCCCCCTACGGGCCGCCCGGTTGGACGTGCTGGACCCGCCCGGTCCCATGGCCGTGGCGTTAGGCATCGCCACCGGCGGGCGCGTGGCGTGGCTGGACCTGGCCGACGAGCGCACATGCCACGTGATCATCGGGGGCACCACCGGGAGCGGGAAGACGATGGCACTCCATTGGCTGCTCTATCGCCTGCTCCGGCAGAACTCGCCCAGGAGCCTGCGATTGCTGGCCTTGGACCCCAAGCGGGGGGAACTGGACATGTTCGCCCGGGTGCCCCATCTCCTCCACCCCGTGGTCACCCATCCCGTGGAGGCCGGCCGCGTGCTGGCCTGGCTCACAGCGGAGCTGGATCGACGGGCCGAGAGCGGCCGCCATACCCCGCGGCTCGTGGCGGTGATCGAGGAGGTGGCCGACCTTCTGGCCGTCAACCGGGAGCTGGCGATGCCCATCGCCCGCGTGGCCCAGATCGGCCGTAGCCTGGGGGTGCATCTGGTGGTGACCACCCAGCAGCCGGGAGCCAAGAGCCTGGGCGATGCGGTGGCCAACTTCCCCGCCCGGCTTTTGGGCCGCGTGGCCTCGGCGACGCTGACCTATGGTGCGGCCGGCCGGGCGAAGACCATGGCTGACCAGTTGCTGGGCCGGGGCGACTTCCTGCTCCTCACAGCCGGGACGGTGACGCGGCTGCAAATCCCCCTCATGGGCGGGCGGGAATATGGTCGCCTCCCCCGTGGGGAGCGTGTCGCCACGCTGGAGGCCGAGCTGCCCAACCTGGTCGCCTGGGCGGACCGGTTCCGGGACCCGCGAGGGGGGCGTGGCGCCCGCCCGCTGGGCGCCGAGGAGTACGAACGCATGGAGCGAGAGCTGGAAGGGGGCGTCGGCGTGAAAGACCTGCGGGCCAAGTTTGGCATCGGGTACAACCGTGCCCGGCGCATTCGGAGCGCATGGCAGGAGGTGCGGGGATGAAGAAGGACGGCGTCATTGCACTGCTCGCCCTGGTCCTCGCCCTGGGGGTGGTCGCGGGCGCGATCTACACCATCTCCCTGGTCGGGGCTGAGGTCATGACGACGCTGCTGATGGTGCTGACCGGAGCCATGGGGACGGCGCTTGTGCTGGCCGCGCTGGCGTTGCCGATCTGGGCATGGCGCAGGACCGACAACAGGGTGATCGAGCGACACTACCACGGCGAGACCAAGACGGTCGTGAAAGAGGTCCACGATGGCCGCGTGGTGGAGCCGAAGCTGTACCAGCTCCCCGCGCCCCCACAGGACGCCGGTCTGTTCCCCGAGCTGTTGCGGGCCGCCTATCAGGCGGGAATGCTCCGGCAACAGCGGGGGCCGGGGGCCGAAGAGGTGAGGCCGGCGGAGCTGGATTGGGACGGCGAGATCCGCCCATAGGCCCACAGGGCCCACAAAAACCACACACATGTGATCGGGCGAGGCATGTATGGGTTTTTTGTGGGTTTTGTGGGCCCCCCGGAGGAAGGCAGAGGGCGGGCCACAGGGGAACGCAACGCATGGAGGTGAAACGTATGGAGGTGGAAAGCTTCGAGCTGGACGACCGGACAACCGCAGTGCATCGGAATGGTGAGATCATCGCCATCCTGGTGGACGGGCATCCCGTCGAGCTACGTGAGGAGGGCTTTGCCACGATCCACCTGATTGAAGCGGTCAAGGAGCTGTGCAGGCTCCGGGGCTGGCCGGATGAGGCCATTGCGCAGGTGGAGCACAGCGTGTTCCACTGGCGGGCCCCGAAGGTGCACGGCGTGGGCGGCCCCGGCCTCCATGGCCGCGTGCCGTTCTGGAGCGAGGTGTCAAATCACTAGCATGTTGACGGGAGGGCAACAATGAAGGCGAGGGTTATCCGGCTTGCGGACCCGCTGCCGTGCGGGATGAGCGCCAACGCCGGGCTGGCCTGCGGCCGAACCGCGACCGCTGCATACGCCTACGCCGTGGGCCGGGCCGCGCCGGCGACCGTGGCAGAACGCCTGTTCACGGAGCGCTACGCCGGGCACTGGCTTGTGCTGCCCGTGTGTGAGCGTTGCGCCAAGGATATGGCGGAGCGGTACAAGGGGAGCTGACGGTCACGGAGAGCGAGAGGAGTGGGAGCAATGAAACGCGCAGGATTGTTCCTGGCCCTGGCGGCCCTGTTGGTGAACGGTCCCCGCCTGGTCCTCATCTTTCTCAAAGCCGACGGCATCGCGCTGCCGACAAGCGTGGAGGGGACGGTGTTGGCCATCACCGGCATTGCCACCGGCGCGGTTTTGACCGGCGGCGGCATGTACATTGCCCACGCGCTGGGGCGTCCCACCCGGGGCGGCATCGTGCGCTTCTTGCTGATGCTGTGCTGGCTGGCGTTGCTGGGCTTCTCCGTCGTCCTAATTGCCCCGGCCCTGGTGGCGGCGATTCGGGCGTCGGAGATGGTGACAGTGTTGGACGATCCGCGAAAGCAGTGGGCGTGGGCCGTGGTGGCCGTGTCGGCCGTTGAGATCCTGGCGGGCGGCTCCATGTTGGCGTCTGCGCTGGACGCCGAGCCCGTTGCGCGCCAGGCGCGCCGAACGTCTCAGCCGGGGGCGCTGAGCGTGTTGGCCGGCGCGATTGCGAAGCGGATCGAGGCGGGCGCGCCGTCCCAAGTGCCGGCGGTCGAACGCCCCGCACCGGCGGGCGAAAGGTCCCACACTACGGGGATCATCCCCACGCCGGAACAGGCGGCGCGCGCTCGGGAAGCGCGGCGGCGCAAAAGGGACGAAACGATGAACGCCATGCTGTATATACTCAGTGAGACGCCGGACATCTCACCGACGGAGCTGGCGAGACGGCTTGGCGTCTCGCGGTCAAGCGTCTACCGCTACTTTGCCGCTTTGGAGGCGGCCGGGAGGATAGAGCGGAATGGACATGGGGTGATGGTGCTGGACGGTGGAGGTGCGAGGTGACACCGGTGAAAACGGCCGGGAGATACCACGAGCCGGGAGATTGGGGGAGCCATGCCTTACTACACATACGACGCGGGCTTCTGTGCCTGGTGTGGCCAGGACATGGGGCTAGTGGAGCAGTGGGGCGGCCGCAACAGGCGGTACTGTAGCAATGCGTGTAAGCAAAAGGCCTACAGGGCACGACGCAAAGCGTATAACGTCTCATGTGCTGTGAGACGTTATGCGCATTTGGTCCGG
>Ga0256839_1006071_pt1 | contig 10814 bp, 11 predicted proteins | sample 354166metaG_FD_185968 | JGI IMG/M metagenome (GOLD analysis project Ga0256839, IMG submission 185968) | Hydrothermal vent microbial communities from Mid Atlantic Ridge, Atlantic Ocean - 354-166 | ecosystem: Environmental > Aquatic > Marine > Hydrothermal vents | place: Atlantic Ocean: Mid... | reverse complement strand
TGGCTTTCTTTTGGCTTTATGTCATAGGTTTTTATTTATACGGATTTCTTCCATGTGTCTGCAGCGCTTACCCATGCGTCGCCTGCGGCGTTTCTGAGTTTTATTGCGTCTGGATGGACCATTGCGCAGCCTTCTGCTACTTCTAGCACGTGATCTTCGCGGCCGTATTCGTAGTCGATGATGCCTTTTTCGTTGTGATCGTCTTCGATCTTTCTGCGCATCGCATCTTCTTGGAAGTAGATTGATAAGTTTTGTAGTTCTGTTACTACTAGACCTCGGTCTGGGAATTCATCGGATGTTTCTATGTCTGTTCGGCCGAATGTTTGGCTGTTTAGATATAGATTTCTCGCTAGACGCTCGGTTGGGGCCGTATCTGCTCCAAACAGTGAGGAATTTTCGCTAAGCACGAGATCATCACCCATGATTGCGCGCATGCCTGTACGTTTTCTTAGGCTTTTATGTATCATTGTTTGGCGCATGTGGTAGACGAGCTCGTCAAATGACTCGAAGTCTCCACCTGGGCCTACATTGATTGGATCTACTACATAGCCGTAGGGTGCTGTAGCATCTGGAAGAATGCCTAGCACTTGCTCTGGGGCATTTTCTATCATGTATTGAATCCAACCTGGTGCGTTGTCTTCTAAGTTTATGTAGGTTGTTGAGTCTGTATCTGCTGCTGAGAACTGCCCGTTCCAGCCGATGGCTAGTTTGTCATTGGCCCGAGCTTGCAGGATACTGTTTCTGTAACGCCCATAGAAGTCCGGTAGATGTGCCCAGCTGTCGATTTGCTTCCAGCCGATTAGTGCGTCTGACTCGTAGTCTTCGCATTCGTATTGGCGCTGAACTAGGCTTGTTGGATCGCTCGGGCGACGCTTTTTAAAGCTTGGGTTGCTGGTTGTTGTGCGTTTGCGCAAACGATTTGGAGCACCGAAACCGAGCACGTCGCCTTTCATTTCATTAACGGGAACTACGTTTATCTTCTTTAAGAATTCGTTTTCTTGTTGTGTTAATGATTCAATTGTTTGGGCGATTCGAGGGGCAATATTGAATGTGTGTGAAACGTCTGTTTGGCCATAGATATTGCCAACTATTTCTCTGATTTTTGTGGCTAGTTCTGCTGCTCTTGGTGTTCTCATTGTTTTTATTCCTTCTTGGTGGGATAGCCCATGTTTCACAACATTGGCGTCATGCCTGTTTGCTCGGTTTGATTGCTTTTTTAGCAGTCGTATTGAATATCTTGGTTGTCACCTTTGTTTTCTGGTGTTGGTGTTGCTTTGCCGTCAGGTTTTTTTAGCTCGTCTGCTTCTGCTTGCAGGTCTGCTATTTGTTTTTCTTTGGCTTGGATGATTTCTTCTTTTGTTTGTTCTTTATCATCTTGGTTTTCTTTGTCTTCTTTTTCTGCGAGCTGAGCTTTTAATGCTGCTATTTCTTTTTGCTCTTCTGTTAGCTCTGGCTCTTCTAGAGCTTTGGCTACGGCTGTTTCTACTTTATTTTGCATGCTTTCTTCGAGCTTTTTTGATTGCGCGTCTAGCATTTGCTGGAGTTCTTCTTTTGTCATTTCTAGGTCTTCCTTTTTATTTTCTGGGAGGATTAGGGGTTGTGGTTGACCCGGCATTAGGTTGATTATTTTTTCTAACGCACTTTTAGGCATACTTTCTTGTAGATTTTTTATAAATGAATCTGGGGTGTTTTGGTAATTGTTAACCAAGTCTTCCCATTTATTATCTGCAAGTAGTTTTTTTTCTTTTTTAAGATCAACTGCATCGGTTATTTTGTCAATCAATCCAGCTTCTAGAGCTTCTTTGGCTGTGTACCATGTTTCTTTCTTTAAAAGTCCGAATATATACTCTTCTGTTTTGTTGCCAAAACGTCTGAGGTAGGCTGGCATTATCGCCATTTCATGCTTCTCTAAAATATTTGCTCTATGACGGTATTTATCAGCGTCACCAAAAACACCACCTTGTGCGCGGTGGATCATTATTAGACCATTTTCTGCCATTTCTACTTCATCAGCAGCAAGGATCATATGGCTACCCATACTTAAACAGTAGCCCATTATTTTTAATGATACGTGTCCTTCATAGTCATCAATCATGTTGTAGATGGGCAGGCCGTCATAAAAAGATCCGCCAATTGTGCTTAGATTTATATGAAGAGGCTTGCCTTTGAGTGCTTTTAAATCTCTTGAAAATTGTTGTTGATTTATGTTCCAGCCAACCACACCGTACAAATCCAGCGTGTGTGGTTTGTCTTTTTTGGAGGCTTTTAAGTATGTATAGGGGTTGCTCATAGAGTCACATCATTACTACTCGCCGTTGATCTTTCAATATTAAAAAGTGCTGTATTACGCTATCTAGCAATTTTGGTGTGTGTGTTTTATTTTCTTGTTGATTAGTCTTTGAGTGGTGAGTGAACTCAAATTAGATAAGAAGCCTTTTAAAAAGGGTTCTAAATATTCCCAAGTTATTATTGATCAGGCTCGTGGCATGTGGCTCACGAGTGTGCCTGTGTCTGTGATTGTTGAGGAGTTGGGTCTTAATAATAGCCGTATTGTTTATCAGTGGCGCGATAAGTTTGAGTGGCATTTGTTGAAGCCGCCTGAGTCTGTCTTGCTTACGACTTCTCGCGAGTTTAATCGCATTATGTCGAAGGAGGATAAGTCTAAGCAGGATTGGTTTGCGTTGGATAAAATGGCGGATTTGATGTTGAAGCTCGAGAAGGCTGAGGCATTTAAGCGTGGTGAGTGGGTTGGAACGGGTCGTTCTCCTGGTGTTAAGAATGGCCAGGGTGGTAATAAGAATAAGAAACGTAAGAAGAATGATGTTTCTGATATTACTGAGGCAGATTTTAAGCGCGTTTTTGAGGATATTTTGTATCCGCATCAAAATATATGGATTGAGGCGGGTGAAAATGAGTTAACCCGACGGGTTCGATTTATTTTGAAGTCTCGCCAGATTGGGGCTACTTTTACGTTTGCTTTGGAGGCTTTTCGTACTGCTTGTTTGACGGGGAATGATCAGATTTTTCTTTCTTCTACTGTTGCTCAGGCGGAGGTGTTTAAGTCGTTTATTCGGGTGATTGCTTTCGAACAGTTTGGTGTTGAAATTGCGGGGAATCCTATTACGTTATCTAATCAGGCGCAGTTGCATTTCTTGAGCCCTAATGCTTTTGCTGATTCTCGTTCTGGGGATGTTTATTTTGATGAATGTTTTAAGACGCGGAATTGGAAGAAGATGGAAGGAATCGCTCAGCCTATGGCGACGTTGAGTAAGTTTAAGAAGACTTATTTTTCTTCACCTACTGCTAAGAGCCATGAGGCTTATGAGATTTGGGATGGCTCTCGTTATACTAATTATCATAAAGATGTTGTTATTGATATTGAGGATCATAAGGCTTTGGTTCGGGGTCGTAAGGATGAGGATGGCATTTGGCGCAATGTTATGACGGTTCATGATGCTATTGAGTTGGGTTGGGATTTGGTTGATTTAGATCAGCTTCATATGGAGATGCCTGACCCTGCTTTGTTTGCGGTGACTTATGAGTGTAAGTTTATTGATGATGCTGATTCGGTGTTTAAACTTAATGATTTGTTGAATTGCGGTGTTGAGCGGTCGTTGGCGTGGCTGGATTTTGATCCTGATGATGATAAACCTTATGGCGAGTTGCCTGTAACTACGGGGTATGATCCTGCTGGCGAGGGGGATAATGCTAGTTTTGTTGTGTTGTCTAAACCTGAGGTTCGTGAGGAGAAGTTTCGTTTGTTTCAGTCTTATAATTGGCGTGGTATTCGTGCGCCTCGCCAGTGCGATAGGATTGAGGGTGTTAATTCTCGTTATAATATTGAGTATATGGAGATTGATAATACGGGGCCTGGTATTTTTGTAGGAGATTTTGTTGAGGATATTTTTCCGCAGGTTGTTCGGATTACTTATAATCCTGATTATAAGGGCCGTATGGTTCAGAAGGCTTTGTCTGTGATTGATGAGGGGCGTTTTGAGTATGATGTTGATGAGGATCATGATTTGCCTTTGCATTTTTTGACTGTTAACTTGAAGTATACGGATGACGGAAGAATTACTTATCGCAGTTCTCGCAATAAGTTGGTTGGGCATGGTGATAAGGCTTGGGCTATTATGCATGCGTTTATGTGTGAGAAGTTTAATCCTGGTAAGGCTAGACGTTTTAGTTTTGATGTTTATCCTTAGTTGTATTTTTTTACTATTGTCGTGATGACAAGGGTTTGTTTTTATGTCTATTGAAGATAAAAAAGATGTTTCTGTTCGTGGTGGGGCTGATGATGGTGGATTGGCTTTTTTTGAGTTTGGTGACCCTCTTTCTGCTGTGGGTACTAAGCATTTGAGTGATTATCTTGGGGTGTTTTTGTCGCATTCTTTAGATGAGTATTATGTTCCTCCAGTTTCTATGAAAGGGCTGATTCAGCTGATGAAGGCTAATCCTCATCATGGAACTATGCCTAGTTTCCGGGCTAATATGTTGTTGAAGTATTTTATTGATAATCCTCTTTTACCTCGCAAAGTTTTGAAGTGGTTTGCGATTGATATCGGCGCAACGGGAAATGGTTATCTGCAATTTATTCGTAATAGGTTTGGTGTTGTTGTTTCGTTGAAGCATTTGCCGGCGGTTAATATGAGACGTTTACCTGAGGCTGATAGATATGGGTATCTTGATACTAATGGTAAGTTAATCAAGTTTATGCCTGGCGAGGTTTTTCATTTTATTGATTATGATCCGCAACAACAAATTTATGGTGTTCCTTATTGGTTTGGTGCTGTTCAGTCTATTTTGCTGGGTGAGGATGCGCGGTTGTTTCCTCGTCGGTTTTTTAAAAATGGGGCTCATGCGGGTAATTTATTGGTTACGTCTGGTTTGGAAAGCAAGGAGGAAGAGGCTTTAAAGTTTAAGTTAAGCCAAACTAAAGGGATTGGAAATTTTAGATCTGCTCATTTGGGTTTACCTAAAGGCGATGTTGATAAGAGTGTGAAAATTATCCCCATTGGGGAGATTGCTTCTAAGATTGAGTTTAAGATTTTCTATGATACTTCCGCGACTGATATAATGGAGGCTTGGCGTACTCGACCTGAGTTGGCAGGAATGAGACCTGAAAATGCGGGTGGATCTGGTGATTTAGATAAGATTGTTGATATGAATTATGAGAATGAGGTTATTCCTTTTCAACAAGATGTTATGGAGTTAAATTTGTTCTTGCCGGCACGTTATAAGATTGAATTTAGAGAGAAAGAAAAGCGTTCTAGTGCTAATATTTGAGTTTTTTTACTTTGAATAAGTTATAATAAATCAAGTGTTTACTGGGGATTTATCATGCGTATACCTTGTCCTAGATGTAATAATAAGCTAACTGTTACTAATCGCAAAAATGGGCGTACTGAAGAAGAGAGAAGGGATCAGGGGGTTGATCTTTTTACTGTTTATTTGGTGTGTACTTCTTGCGGGGTTTCTGCTGTTTCTACTATTGATACTAAAATTAAAAATAATAATAGGCCTGCGTATGCTTAGTTGTATGTGCATACGTTTCTTTTTGTTTGAAGTAATCTAGGTTCTACTGAACCGTTGCAACCGTATTTTTCTATTACTGTTTTACAGTAGTCTTTGGTTTTTTGATCTTCTATTGCTTTTAATATTCCTTCTGAGCATGCATCTTTGTAAGGTGATTTTTTCCCTCTTGCATTTGCTCCTATTTTTTCGTCAATCTTACTTTCTGTGTTCATTACCATTATTGCTTTTTGGCATTGGGTGGATGCTTGCATGGCGTAACAATAATCGTATGTTAGTTTTTCTGGATTGGGTGATTTTTCTGACGCGGATATTTTTCCAGTTTTGGTCGGTAATTCTTCACCAATTATATTAACTTTTAATTTTGGTTGGTAATGTGTTGTGGCCCAGTAGCCAGAATTCCGTTTTCCTTTTATGTAATAACTAATGAAAGTGCTTTTATAATCCTTTACGTTTTCTCGTTTAATTCTTTGTGCTAAATCTCTTAGCTCTACCCTACTAATTATTTCATTCAATTCAACCAAAACTGTTCGCTTAATATATCGCTTCGACTCATCTTCAATAATTTTATATTGATCATTGCTGATCCACCCTGCATGTAATGATAGTGATGCACATACGAGTAATAGTGTTATCAATATTTTATGCATGTCTTCCTCTTGTTTTGTCTTTTGTTGATTTGATGTTGGCTATTATATTAATGAAATACCTATGATCACAATAATCATACCATCATAGACTCGCACTCTTCCCCGCTTATTTCATTATTTCGTTTTTTTTATTTTTGAACAGAATTATACAGCGCTAGGAAGGGGTAAAATACACTGTGCTTGGTGCTTTATCGTTTTTTTGAGGCCTTATTGCTGTCTTCTCTTCTTTTCGTTTTATTTCTTACGTTTGAATATTTCATATATTTTCAAAATAAAACTCAATCAAAGCAGGTAATTTTTCAGCAACGGGCAAACTCAGATTTTTCACCTGAATTACTTGCCAAACCTTCTTTTAAATTACACTTAGCTTAGAAATATATCTATAAATTAAATCTAGAGAATATTTTGGCGATTACTGTAAGAGCCTTGTAATGAAGGATCATAAGTAAAGCGATAGCTTTACGGTCTAACCCGAAGGGATAAAAAAATCTTTTTTGTTTGCCGCCTTTTTTTACACACTGTTGATTACTATGCTCGCTTATTTTTTCAATCAGCTATGTTCGATTCACATAGCGGTAAACCATCCTTTTCTTCTTTATCATTAAATATCAGATTAAAGAGAGCGCACTTAACTGCAACCAAGAAAGCACTTAACGTAATATAAGGCTTATAGATACAATCCATAAGATCACTTAAAAACAGTCCATAAGATCACTTAAAATACGCGTTTAAACGAAATTCCTTTGTGTGTCACTATTTGCGCGGTGATTCTATAAATGAGTATAGCTGAAGCACAAAAAAAGCCCTGAAAAGGGCTTAAATTGATTATTTTAGACGGATTTATCCTAGTTTATCTAGATATTTTTTGTTTTATGATAAGCCATTTCTAAAGCTTTTTCGTTAGAAAGCGTAATATCTGAAGTAACCACCTCTAAATGATTATCGATGAAAGTACCTCTCAAACTATCAGGTAATTTTGCAGCCCAATAATTTAGCGTATCTTTTCTATCATCATTCGCTGGCTTTTTAGATTTTAAAAGAAAACTAGCGTCAAAAATCTTAGAATTTAGTAAATCACTGATATTAACGCCTATTTTATACGCGTGTTTTTTAGCCTTTGCATAAGCATATTTATACATTTTTTTAGCCTTATCTAACAATCCAAGCTCCAAAAAACCCTTTTCAGTAACACTAGTTGTTGATGCAATAGCTTTATAAGACCCGTCAGATCGCCTTACATATCGCCTTGTACGTTTAATATAATCCTTATCAACAAGCTCTTTAATAGCGCGTTTAATGCGTGACTCAGTGAAGTTCGTATAAGCCTGGAGAAACTTTAAATCGTAATAAATAAACCCACCACTCTGCTCAAACTCATCACGAGACCTCGGCATCCTGCCAAAGCGTCTATTAGCAAAATTCATAAAATGCACAATTACCTGAAAAACAACCAGTGAAGACTCGCGCACTTCAGAGCGCTTTCTTCTCTCATTTTTATGAAAAGACAAGTCTTTCATCAACAAAGGCGAATGAAACGCCTTATCAATTCTCTCATCAACATGATAATGAAAATGAGACTTCCTGTGAGATCCAAGATCATCCGTGTGACTTTCGTCCCAGTCTTTAATATCATGCGGATTTAAACGTGAAACAAGACGAATATTAGCCCGATCATGCCCACACTTATTGCCATTCGGATATATTTTCAACCTCAAACGATCAAGCGGAGGCAACACCGGAAAAGACGGCAGAATAAAATAAGGAGAAGACAAAACAGCGTTCATTAATAATCCTCCCGTCTGCGAGAATCATCTTTACCTAAAACTTTTGTATACCCTGGCATCGGATAACCAAGGTGATGAAGCCCGCGTAATAAACGAGAGATACCCAGTGCATCATTAAAAGGTCGGCTTAACGGATCAAATAAACTCATTAATCGGCCTAAGCGCTCCTCAATATCTTTAGCCTGTTGTTCTTGTTGCTTCTTAAGCTGATAATCTGACAGCGGCTTATCAAGCAATACAGGTAAGCCATACAGCTTATCCTCAATCTGCTTAAACGCCATAATGTACGCTTCTTTAATCTTAGCGGCAGGTTTCCCCGTAAAGCCCATCACTAAAAAAATAAAGCCTTCTCGGGTCATATTGTAGGCGGTTTTCTTGCGTCCTCGACCATCTTTATAGTTAATGACGGTAAAATTGCCGTCATTAAAATCTGATGAGCAATCCAGTGACTTAATTTTTTTAAGAATATCGTAATGGTTTTTGCCAAAAGCCTTGGCAACAAGAAGCGAAGTAGTAGTTAAAGTATTATCAGAAACACTGATAAAATCAGACGGTTTTGTGCTTATATCTTTACACATAGGTAAATCCTCTTTGGCATGAGAACCACCTAAACAAGGTACTAATCTAATAAAGGCGGCAGGTTGTACAGAGTTAGTACTACCGCCCAAAGAGCACGCGGCGCTCCGAAGAGCCTCCATACAACCCGCCATAATTACTGTGGGCACAAAAAAAGCTCTACTGAGGAGAGCCTTGGCTCTCTTTGGATATGGAGTACTAATTCCAACACTGGATACATCCAGTGCAAGCACACCATAATTCAAATCGTAAGGGCTTGTCAACACACACATCAGCCTTGCACCACAAAGCGCAACTGAATCAGCTGACTATCACCGCTTTTAAAAGAAACAATGCCGCCACTCAAATACAACTCAAAAGTTCGATAAAATTCAACACCAAACCGATTTAAAATCCAATCGCGGTGAAGCTGAAGATTAAAAAGCCACGCCTCAAGCGTTAGAATATAATCACCACCACGCTCAACATGCTCAGTAACAATCAAATTATTCTGACGCATCAAACGCAAAACCTCATTAAAATTAGGAGGCTCAGCACCATTAAAAATATACTTATCAGCCCAAGCAGAAATAGGCTTATCACGACTAATAAACTGAAGCGTACCAACACCACCAGGCACCAAACAATCATTAACCCACTCAAAATAAGCAGGTAAATTAGCTCTCCCCACGTGCTCAATCATCCCGATTGAAGTAAATCTATCGAACTCCCCCGAAAAATCTTGCCACGACCGAACAAGAATCTCCCCTTTTGCACTTCTTTTACAACAAAAATTCTTCTGCTCACTAGAAATAGTAAGCCCCGTATAAGAACCAACATCATTAGACAAATAACGCCTAAAACCACCCCACCCAGACCCACACTCCAATAGTCTGCAATCAGGTTTTAAATCAAGGCGATGCTTATGCCAACCATGCTTATAAGCCTGAGCATGATCCAAATCATCCGTACCATTAAAATTAGCGCACGTATAAGACAAACTCCTGCCCAGCAAACGCTCAAAGAACTCCGCAGACAAATTATAATGAACATCAGAACCGTTATTCATCTTGCGAAAATAAGGAAATAAACGACCAGCGCCACGATTACGCCCAATAAAACTCAAAAGATCATCATCGACAGAAATATCACCCGCCACATAAGACTCACCAAAGCCAACATCGCCAAAAAAGAAAGACTTCAGAAAAGCTAAAGGCGTATAACGCGCACCATCATAACTAATCACCAGGAATAGCCCCCTTTTTAATCAACATCAGCTCCAACGAATCCAACCCCACACGAGAATTATGCAAAGCAGCCACAGCCAAATGATTTGGCACAGCAACAGACCCCTCAGGGCACATTTCTTGATCAGAAGGCACAACCTTCAAATCCAAAGCAGTCAAAAGACGAGAAATACTCGCAAGATTAACCTTCGCATCATCCTTATTTGATGACACAAACTTACTCGCATGACCATTGCTAAAGCCGAACACATCACACAACATCTTGCGCCCATGCTCATTAATAGCATTGCGTAACACATGCTCATTGTTTCGTGCGCTTGCGCGATTATTCGATAATGATTTACTCATGAATTATTTAAGCCGCTCTTTTGTTTTCTTTTTGTTTTTTTGCAAAAAATTTAACTGGATTAATCAAAAAATGGTCGATTGCGTCGTCCAAGCTAATCCTTCCGTTGCTTGCGTTAACCATGCCAACCAATATTTCTTTTCTTGGCGTTCTAGTCGAACCCTTCTTTCGGAGAATATGCTTTGAAATATACTTATATGTACTACCTGAGTCTTTACAAAATAACTCTCTCTCTTCCTGAGTTTTCAATTCGTTCCAAAAATAGTTGTCTGGTTTCATGATCTCGATTATGAACCAAAAAGATTCATGCGGTCAAGATCTTTTTATTGATCAAACTGGGGAATGTGATCAAATTGATTATAAAAATATACTAAACAGTATGACAATTAGCGAAATAAGACTCAAAAATACCGAAAAAGTAATAGATCGTTTTTTCAATGGGAACAAGTCATCTCTTGCAAAAGCAATCGGAAAGTTTCCCACCTACATATCAAAATGGTGGACCGAAAACGAAACAACAAGAAGAAACATAGGTTCAACAACAGCAAGACTAATAGAAAACGCGGCGGGCCTAGAAAAAGGCTGGCTTGATATTCAGCACGACATTGTTGGAGAACAAGGTGGTAATTATAGCGCCTCACCTGCTCTGCCAAAGATACCTGTAAGTGGCACAGCACAGCTAGGTGATGATGGTCACTGG
>Ga0256839_1006070_pt1 | contig 10814 bp, 3 predicted proteins | sample 354166metaG_FD_185968 | JGI IMG/M metagenome (GOLD analysis project Ga0256839, IMG submission 185968) | Hydrothermal vent microbial communities from Mid Atlantic Ridge, Atlantic Ocean - 354-166 | ecosystem: Environmental > Aquatic > Marine > Hydrothermal vents | place: Atlantic Ocean: Mid... | reverse complement strand
AGATGAGTCGGATATCCGCATAGGGTTCTGTGTAGAGTCCTCGTCGGTCCAGACATCACCCGTGACCTTAGTCGGTTGGGTGAAGCCTGATAAAGGGCACAGACATCTAACACCCGTTTCATAGACTGAAGAATCAATATACTACCACACCGTGAGGTGTGGTAGTATATCTTTTCTTTTCTTAGTTTCTTCTGTAATCCACAGACTTTGTGAATAGGCTACTGATAGTACCAGCTGTTTCTGCTGCTCTTAATACATGGTATTGCTTATTAGCCTCGAAAGATCTACTTAACTTAGCTAGACCTAGCTTAGCCTTAGACCCTAGGAACGCATGGTTCTGAGATAAGTCTATAGAAAGACCCGTTAAAGAAGCCATGTAGTCTGTGTACTGACTAGTACCCACCTGGTCAGCCAAACCAAAAAGCCCAGTAGAGCCACTAGCCATAGGCATAGACAAGATCTCCTCTAGATTAGTTATCGTGAACGTTATTTCAAACGATAAAGGCTTAGAGTCAGTATCATAACCTTGGTTAGTGAAGGCTCTGGATACAGTTACATTGGATATTATGCCCATATTGACAACATTGGTCCCCCTATCGTACAACCTAACTAGGAACGGGCTAACATGTGATCTATTACCAGCCTTCAACGGAAGAACCCCAGCTAAGATAGTGCACATAGGTATGTATAGATTCTTCAACTGAGAATAGGGATGAGGGTACGGAGACACCAATTGCATCTTGTACTCGACGTTAGATAAGCTAGACTCAGATCCAGACCATTGAGAAGGAGCCTCCATGTTAACCCCGTGGAATAAGTTCTCTACGAAATTAGTTATCCCGAATGAAAACCCATTTAGAGTACCAGCTGCTAAATCGGTTATAGATTCAGTTACTGACTCCAAAGCCCCTCCTGCTATGTTTCCTCCGGCTAAGGAGTATTTGAGCTTCCTACCTATACTACTACTAGCATTAACGGCACTCGCTATAGGAGAGGATTCTACGCTGTTAGAGAACGTCTCTGAAGGGGAAGATGGGGCATCCACTTCTACCACTACGTATGTAAGACCAGAATCAGCTGTGAACCTCTCAAGAGCTTTGAAAGCCTCGATGGAGTTCTTGGCTTTTGGTGATCCGTCACCTATGAACTCCCCGTTCTCATCATACATCTCCTTAACAGCTCGTTTTTCTGGACCGTTGTTAACTTGGTCTTGGATGTTGGAGATTATACCATCCCAGATACCACCCATAACACTGGAAGTGTTATCTAGTATTACATCACCTAGAGCCTCTACTGAATCAGGTTTAAGAGACTTTTGACTCTTATCTACTAGACCAACGTATTCCACGGTAAATTTTTCTAGAGGTGCAGTGGTGGCGAGCTGGAGGAGTCCCGTTATAGAAGGTTCTATAACTGGGTAAGAGGGAAGAGCTTGCTCTATGATCTTGCCATCTTTATCTCTTTTGAGATTGTACCCGTTGTATATAGTATTTCCCTTCTCACCGATAGATGGCTGATATTGCGCTATGCGTTTCAGGGTGTAGTTTCTTCGTATCATAGCCACTACGTTTATAAACCCTGATTCACTCATGACTCCATCTGGTAGTTCCTCAGATAAGGTCTTGATCTCGCCTCCGTCCAGCACCTGGGTCTTTCCTACCTTTCTTATGAAAGATTTATCATCTCCAGGTTTTGTTGGCATCAGTCCTAGATTAACAGAAATATCATTAACCATAGAACTAACAGCTAACCAGTAAGCTGGCATAGTAGGTCGTATAGAATAGAAACTATTATCCAGAGCGCCCAATAATTCAGTACCAGCCCTGATAATCAATCCGGCAGCTATTAGTTTAGCTCCCCACCTAAGAGGACTGAACACCGCAAAGTACGTACCCAGTATCTCGCCTGCAGTTCTGAATATACTACTACCATGGCCAGTCTGAGCCCATGACCTAGCATTAGCGTTAGAGAATGTAAAAAAGAACTTCAACAGACTACTGAATTCAGGGACACCGAACGTCATGTATATTCTGTGGTTATGGTCGTCCTGTGTTTCTGAATACCCTCTACCTAGACCGTACGGTTTGTTAGGGTGTCTAACCTTTAGCGTACCTCTGTTAAGAGATCCAGTAGAGGGTAGGTCGGCATATCTGGTACCCTGAGGTCTAGGATTGATAGCCCCACTTCCTCCTATGAAGCTATCAGAAAACTTAAACATGGCGCTACTACTTGTAGCGTTAAATCTATCAACATTGTCGGGTAAATCCCCAGGCGATACCATAAATGACTTATACACCCAACTACTATCGTATATTTCGTCATTACGGTCCACGAAGATACCGCCTGTGGGTAATTTATCACCCCCAGACGTACTCATGATTTCACCTAGAATATTTATCCCCTTCCTTAAAGAGGCCATTCTTTCTCCTTCACACAGTGTCTCGTGTATTATTCAAACCCTTCACAGGGACTTCTGTATCTATTTTAACAGGCTTAGGTTTACTGCCAGCAGTTGTAGGCTTCACGGCAGCATTCTCTTCTTTCACTACATCTCCGTTTTCGTTGACGTGTTTTATCTTGATATCAAGAGCCTGACCTCCAGAAGTTTTCTCTGTTGCTTTGAGTTGCTTCTGGGCTAGACCTACTAAATCCTTCAGTGTGTTGTTAAGAGTGACCATGCCGTCTCTAGTAGAGGCTGGCTTATACTCTGCTGCGTTCACATTGCCAGACATATCCATAGTGTTGAGGTAGGGACTGCCGCCTAGATCTCCCATTGGGGTAGTTGGTACTTCATTACCCTTAGGGCCTTTCTCTAGATAGTTATCTAAATCGTTCTTAGGTATAACTGAATCAGAACCATTCTTAAGAGCGTCAGGTCCAGTCTTATTGAAAACAGACGGTTTACTCGTGACGTTCTTAGTCTTAGAGATATCGCCTTGCTCTCTGTAAGATTTAACACTGACACCCTTAGGTAGTATGTTACCCTCAAATGGGAAACCGTACTTCTTAGCTCTAGACTCCATAGCCCTTAATATTCTGGCATATAGGGTAGTGACTGGAGTCCTAACTCCCTGAGGGAAATAAGATCCATTAACTTTGACTATTGACCCAGTTATACCAGCGCCACTCACCGGAGCATAAGGTTTGTTCTTATACAGCTTTATAAGAGCAGGTCCGCCTCCATCTCCTCTGAAATGACACAGGTATAGCTCTACAACGTTATCGTAGCCTTTAGACTTGATCTTGTCACGGATATTCATAGCGGCTAACATCAGAGCAGCTTTGGCGTTGTACTTGGTAGCGTCTGGTGGTATATTCAACTTCTTACCCCACTTCTTCATCCACATTTCCCATGTACTATCTATAACCTGCGCTAGGCCACCTGCTGTTTGTCCTTTACCAGGGTTCTTAACGAACTGCCTGAAATCAGACTCTATAGCCACTATAGCTAGAAGACCGTTAGGGTTAAGACCCATGATATTAGCTACCTCGACTGTAAGTCGCATAGCTCCATCTATATCGTAAGACTTACCGTCATAGTAACTACTCCCTACTTTAGATCTAGATCCTAACTTACCACCCTGAGAATCCATGAATGGAGAGTGTGTGTTCTCCATGCTGGCTCTCTGGTAGGTAGGTCCGTAGCTTCTATTAGTGACTCTGGGTTCTTCATGCGTGTCACTATCCTCGCCAAATAGTATAGCTCCTAACACACCGCTCTTTATACCGGACAGCATGGCGCTAGCTAAACCTTTACCCTTACTTTTACTCTTAGACTTAACGTCAGGAGAAGAAGCATCGGAAGACCTCTTGTTAGGTGATCTAGATACCTTGTTGTCGTTAGTTCCCATGGTCAGCGTAACAAAACCGTACTTATACATAAGAGTATTAACAACGGACCCCGTATCTGATGGCTTAGCTAACGGTTGACCAAATGGACCTTTAACTACAGCTTGGTAACCATCTTTAGTTATAGCGTCACTCATGAACTTAGGTCTATCTGTCTTAGATACGTCCCCAGTATTAAGAACATCACCTACTCCAGGTAAATATGACTCTATAGCGGCTGAGTGTTTATTGAGAACAGGTGTAAACCTAGCCCTATACCACGATATAGCTCCTACGAGTTCATCTCCGTACCCTTTGTTCTCTAACATACCTACAGAGGCTTTCACCTTCTCTACGAATGACAAAGAACCTTGACCAACAGAGTCATAACCCAAAGCTACCATGACCTCATCTGTGGTTAAGGGTAAGTTCTGCTCAGATCTACGTATAGCTAAAGCTTCTAGAGATCGTATACCATCTTTCTGAGCTTGGTTCATGCTGTCGTAGTTAAAACCGTACTCTGTATAGCGTATCTCATCCATGCTGTTCATGGTGTAACCCTCTCCAGCTATGAGTGTGTATACGTCGTAAGCTAACCAAGCAGCCCCAGCTACAGCTATACCAGCTGCCACTAAAGGAGCGCCTAACACAGCAGCTGCAGTCCCGCCTCCCACTACTAAGCCTCTTTTGAGGAGACTGGATAAACCTAACTTAACAGCTTTCTTAACAGCAGTCTTAGCCAGCTTCTTTCTACCAGGTCTTACTTTACTGGAAACAAAAGAAGATACCTGATAACCAGTGATAGCAGCAGAAGTCGCGTACAATGCGTCATCGACCCCTATGTCTAACCCCTCATCGGCCTCAGATTGAGCCTCAGCGCCTTCTGTTGTGTTTGTGAGGGCATCATACCCTAGACCCAGTAAAAGAGCTCCTGCGGCTAATTTACCCCCTTTAAGGCGACGTTTAGGTTTCTTACCTTTACTCTTTCTACCATCTCCGCCAGCTGTGGTAGGGACGGCAGTTCCAGCTTTCATTAATCCCATAGCAGTCAGAGCCATTCTCACCATGGAAGATATCCCGAACAAACTTCCTACACTGGAGGATATGCCAGATAACAATTTTAAAGGATTAAGAGCACTAACTATACTAGAACCCATACCGACGACGCCACCTAGCACTTTCATTAGGAGATTAGTAGACTTATCTTCCTTAGTCTTTTCTGGAGTTACTGTATTACTAGCGGTATTATCCTTCTTTTTGTTCTTTCTCTTCATGATGCCCATGAAACTACTATCGTCTATACCATCACCGTCTGAATCCCCTAAGACCTTCTTACTTCTATCTGCGAGCTTATTAAAGGACTGAAGAAGATACCCAGACGCAGTTTTAGACTTAGCTGCTTCTTTGGCTGATGAATATACTCTCTCTCCATCAACCATAAGGCTATCACGTCCTTCTTTTGTCTTGAGCTTATCATAAGTCTCACCAGTCTTAGCTCTGAGGTTATCTGCTTTATCTTTACCTGTCTTCAAGAATGAATTATAACCTTTCTCTAAATCTTTAAGAGCTCTCCCCCTCTCCTTAGGATCCTTTATCTGATTAGCCGTCTCTTTAAGAGTAGTATAGTGATTGCTCGAAGTTACTTTGGTTCTGTACTTCTTCAAGGAAGCCACTGACTCTTTGTACGTGTCGGTGTCCTTCAAGTCGTTCATGGCAGCGTTAGCTTTGGCAGTGGCTTTATCTTTAAGCCTATCTGCTTCTGTTCTGACTGTATTCTTGACAGAGTCTCTACCTTCTTTGGTTTGAAGGTCCTTATAGGCTTTATTGATATTCTTATAAGCTTTAGATCTTTCAGCCTTATTTTTTATCTTACTAGCTTCCTCCATAGCTTCTTTGTATTTATCGTGAGAAGTTATCTTATCTTTCCATTGGCTTAACTTATTACCAGCAACCTTAGCGGCTTCTGAGTTCATAGCCTTGTCTTTAAGATTATTAGCTTTAGTTAAAGCATCGTTGGCAGTCTTGTTAGCTTTCTTAAATCTAGAGTCACTGGTAACAGTGTCTTTAAGTTTAGAAGCCTCTGTGGCTATAGTAGACTCTGCTACTGCCTTGTAAGCCAGGAATGAGGCTATAGCTGGAGATAATATAACGCCTGAAGCCACTGTTCCAAGACCCTTAGCTGTTTCTGCTATGTAGTTCTTAGCTCCATTCTTAGGATCAGCTTCATGTGCTGCTTTGAGTGCTTCTAGATGCTTAAGAGTTTCTTTAGATGCAGAAGAGCCTTTAGATACAACGTTAGAGACTGCCTCATTTACCTTGTCTCTGTTTTCTTTTGTATTTACAGACTTAATAGCTACACCGGCTGCTGTAGCGTCTGCTGCTATGAGCTTACCTAAGTCCTCCACGGATCCAGATCTGACTACCTTATCGTACTCAGCTGCTTTAGCTTTGACAGCCTTCTTAGCTGTCTCTACCTTAGTAGCTGCTTTATCGCTATATTTAGACGCGGTCTTCTTGAACTCCTCAGCCTGCTTAGATTTAGCAGCTTTATTGAACTTCTCTTCTACATACTTACCACCGCGTGTCTTACGAACGGTGTTAGTAGCTTTTATGGTCTTATCTAGAACACCGCTTATAATATCGCTAACGCCTTTCTCGAGATCATCGTCCTCAGACCTTTTTTCTTCTACTTCAACCTTTATAGCTTCTAGATCTTCTTTAGATAAGCCCTTGAATTGTTTTCTTAGTTTATCGCGAAAAGCCTTCTTATTGAAACTAAGACTACCGTTGTCGCCTTTATCCACATAACTAAGGCCAGCTATAACATCGCCATAACCACGGTTGTTCATTCCCTCTAGAGAAGCTATCACGTCACCTTGGTCGATTCCAGAGCCTATGTTAGCTAATAGGTCATCTATTTTGTTGGCCTGGTTATCGTCTATCTTCATACCCTGGAGCTTAGCTTGTAGTTCAGCGTAGGTTCTAGGGTCAGTTTTGAACTTCTTAGAGTGACTCTTGTCACGACCTCCGTAGTTTATCAAGTCCTTGTATGACTTTATACCTATCCCTCCGTCTTGTCTGTTGAACACGTCATCGAATAATGTGTTTCTTAGAGCCTCTATTTCTTTTTCTGATAACCCAGCTCCCTTGTCTTGTATGTCAGTTATGGCCTTGTCGATATCAGTGGCGGCTGCTTCCACTCCACCAGCCCTATATAGTTCTTTAGACGCTTTATGATTTAAAGTCTTGACTGATTCGAAAGACCCTTTATTCCAATCCCACTCCAACTGGTTATCAGTTATACCTGCCATTAAGTTAGTAGCTCTCACTACCTTGGTCAACAGCCCAGGTATGATCTTAGTTATAGATATATTAGCTGCGGCGTTATAAGAGATGACCTCGTTATGATCGAAAGCTTTGGTCTCTATACTAGGCGTGGCTTGCTCATCTTCGTAAGCCATATTACTCACGCCTCTCTTAGCTCCTTTCACGACCTTAGTCCACATGCCGTCATTTTCACCTACTTCGTTATCTTGTAGGTAGTTGTATATAGATCTTTCGGAGTTATTGTAAGCAGACACACCAGACGCCACTTTCTTCTTAGCGTATAGGGAGGCTTTATCTATACCCAGAGCCTTGGACAGACGGCTAGCCTCCTTGGGCTCATTATCTCCGTCGGGGGTGATAAGCTTACCTAGCAGACTTATGAGACCACCGCTCACCATACCTCCCACCATACCAGACGCTTTAACGCTTTTAGACTTAGGGGCTATGCCGGACATAGAGGCTTCCATAGCCTCCATTTCGGCAGCCTGGTCTATGGCACCTATACCCATAGAAGCCATGCCAATACCGCTCATGACCTTATCTTTTAGCTTAACGGCACCATCAACACCTTTACCTACAAATCTAGCAGCTCTACTATTGCTGCCTAGTAATTTGTTCACAAAAGCATCTACACCTTTGCCTCGGGTATCTTTAAGTAATCTATCTTCTAAATTAGTCTTTCTAAAATCAGACAAACCAGCGTTGTGGCGTATCTCTTCCAGTAATTTAAAAGATGACTTAAAGTAATCACCGGAGATTCTTAATAGCTCTTGTTGGGTGTAGAACTGTTTGTATCTTAACTCTAAGGACTTACGTTGGTAGTTAAGAGTGACGTTACGGTTATAAGAAGACAATTCCTCTAGGCTTCTTGCCATGCTTGAAGAAGTTGCTAGGTCTAAGGATTTACTAGCTCTATCCTCAGCTCTGTCTTGAGCTCTCTCTACTGCTTCTGCTGTGGAAGTAGCTGCTCCCATGGAAGCAGTGTTAGCGTATATAGAAGCCTGTTTCTCAAACATATCATCTAGCGCTGCGTTCATGTCGCTAGTGTGCATGTAGTCTACTTTGTCTTCTGTGTAGCTATCATCATCGTCTAAGCCTACTTTCTCACGTAAGCCAGTTATCATGTTACTGAGACGACCTTCCGGTATGCGCTTATGTATGGCGTCTACAACAGTACGCACATCGCCCTTATTCTTTTCGAACTCATCCTCTAGGTATTCTGATAGGGTGTCTTTAGCGTCTGTTACTAAGTCTATATTACCAGTTATCTTACTGGGTAAGACGCCGTCTAGTGTTTCTCGTATCTTGGCAGGGTCTATAGCAGCATCCCTAGCGGACTTAGCAAACGTAGAAGCTGCTCCGTCTACCGGTCCTTTACCGTGAGACTCTACACCCTCCCCTAGGTCGAAGTCACCACTAGGTGCCTCATCATCCCAGTCATCAAAACCGAAATCATCAAGATCGTCTATATTCTCTTCAGACATTTGTTATTACCTCGTTGCTCTAAAAGAGAGGATAAACAGATATACAAATATACCAGTCCTTATCCTCGCTATTGTTTGTGTGTTTACTTTGCTAGACCCGCTCTTAGCTATCTTAGTTCCAATCTCCCTCAATTCCAACACATCCTTATCGCTAGTTCTACTTGAGGTGTACGCTCCCCTTATCTTCACTACTAGATACGGTAAGTCATCGTTGTGTTCTACTAGATGTCCGTTCTCGCTTAGATATCTATACATGAACAGGATGGAGTTCTCTATGAACCTCTTGATAAGCTTAGACTTCTTCTTAGCCATGTAACGAAGGCTGTCAGCCAAGAGATCCGGAGACGATCCAGGTATCATAGAAGACACAACGGATATAATGGATATATCCACAAAGTCATCTGGGTTCTCTAACCTATTCATAACCCTAGATAGGGAGTCACTCACATTGTTGGTCATGTCGATAGTAGACCTCTCATTCTCTATGACCACACCGCTGGATTCAGAGCTTATAACTGCTCCTGTATCTTTTATGTTCATGAGTGTATCCATGTATAGATTCACAGTACTTCTTATTCTTCCCTGTGTGTCGGCTATCATGGCTAACACGGCCTCATCTGGAGTGAACGTGATAAGAGTCTTCTTATGAGGGCTATCGTTGCCGGTAGGTCCTATAGATAAGGTCTCTAGTGTTCTATAGTCTATGTATTTCACCCAGGTGCCTAGTTTCTTTATCATGTATCTATTAGACAAATCTTCATAAGCTGTCACTGCCACTTGCTTGCTCACAAGGTAGGGTAGCCTGTGGCTATGTAGGGCAGCAAGAGTTCTGTAGTTAAATAAAGATATGCAATCGTATACAGCCTTGTCCTTATCTTTATCTTTGAGTTTAGAGTTACTGAACCTGTGAGCTAGGTAGAATAAACATAGGTTAATAACATCACTGGCTATCTTATGTTTCGGTTCTATGGCCTCTATATACTTGTAATCAGACCTGAAATCTCTGCTGTTCACTTTGAATAAAGAAAGAAGGGCATTTTGATCAGTTGTTTTGAAGTACAGGTTGGAATTCCCTAACAACCCACTGCCCAGCATCTCTGAGTTAGAAGACACCCATTTATTTTTGAACGCATTCAAGTTCTTAGCTAACCGTTTATCTATAGACAAACCAGAGAAGTGTTTGTCTAGTAAATCTTTTATAGTTTTCATATTAACCTATCCTTTTTCATAATCATTGAATCTAGCAGTAGTGTTATATTAATGCTAATGTGTGTCATTAATAAAAAATAGTGTGAATCACTACTAACAACATTTTACGCCGTGGTTTAAATTTAAACAGAAAGATGACCCGCATAGCTAGCTAGCGCCTATTCAACTATAGGGTGTGGTGTCGTCTACATTGTAAACAATAATAGGAGATAAACTTATGGCTATTGAAGTCATCAATGCCGCTCCCCAATCTGTGCAGTTAGGTAATAACGAATTATCTAGTCGTAGAAAGAAACGATCTGCTGCAACTTTACCTCAACATTTGCCTAAGTTCTACTTTTTGGCATCTAAGGGTACTGAGCAGGATGTCCTTGGGGAAATGGCTGATTTCGTTGACGTATACGGAGCAGACACTTTTGAGTCTAGCGGCGGATATTTCAACCACCAAACGCTTGGATTAAAGACGGCTCTAAAGAAAGGTAACATCAGTGTTGCTAAGAGAATTGTTTTGTCAGGAGCACAACAAGCTGGCTTGATGCTTAAGGTTACTCTTAAGAAAGTTACTGGAGCGGATGCACCTTATGTGAATTCTACAGGGGACTACGTTAAGGCAGACGGTACTAAGACTGCTGATTTGATCGAAGTAACGTTCACCACGGTTCCACAGGATACGACTTACGACTTTAGTCAGTGGGCTGTGCCGGATACTGCTGCTGTTATTGATACGGCTATGGCTAGCGCTAGCGGATGGACCGCTGACCTGGCTTACATACCAGCTAAAGATAAGGGTAATTACGGCAACAATATCGCCATGCGTTTCATGGGTAAAGCCTACGACGACGCGCCTAACCCTAAGCATCTGGAGCAAGGATTTGTTCCTTTCAACATGGCTGTTATGTCACGTCCAGACTCAGCTTCTACTGCTAAGCCTGTAGTATCATACTACGGTCTTAAGATCCAGCAAGC
>Ga0256839_1006069_pt1 | contig 10817 bp, 10 predicted proteins | sample 354166metaG_FD_185968 | JGI IMG/M metagenome (GOLD analysis project Ga0256839, IMG submission 185968) | Hydrothermal vent microbial communities from Mid Atlantic Ridge, Atlantic Ocean - 354-166 | ecosystem: Environmental > Aquatic > Marine > Hydrothermal vents | place: Atlantic Ocean: Mid... | reverse complement strand
TGGTTTCTTGACCTTAATTTGGTGATGGGATACTGGGGTGGGGGCGGCAAGCGTGCTTACCACCATACTGCCCCGATCAACGCACTGTACGGACTGCATGAATCACTGGTGATTTTACAGGAAGAAGGGCTAGAGAACAGCTGGGCTCGGCATCAAAAACACCATCTTGCACTGCACGCCGGATTGGAGTCGATGGGATTGAGCTTCGTTGTCGATGAGGCGCATCGTTTACCGCAACTGAACGCCATCACCATTCCGGAAGGGGTTGATGATGCCGCGGTGCGTGCCTTGCTGCTGCGTGACTACAGTCTTGAAATTGGGGCAGGCTTAGGGGTGATGGCTGGCAAGGTGTGGCGTATTGGCCTCATGGGTCACGCCTGCAACCGCCGCAACGTATTGCTCTGTCTTGCTGCACTTGAAGATGTGCTGGGTCGTTTGGGGGCAAAGTATGAGCGTGGTGTGGCTGTCAGTGCTGCTGAGCGGGTATTAACAGCCGCGTAATTGATCGCCGTGCTGGAAAACGAGTTAAAAACCCGCTTCAGCGGGTTTTTTTATGAATTAACTTAGCGACTTCTTAACTTAGCGCATGCGCTTTGTTGGCTATAGAAAGCTGATTTGATATTAATGCAGCTAGGCTTTAGGATGGTGTTTCACTGGAGGGTGAGGGGGGGTGATGTTGAACTGGGAAGTCAACGCAAATTCGCCAGATAAAAAACGATCAGTTAAGATGAAAACCAAAATGCTTAGAACATTTAGAATTGTCAGTATGGTTGAGGGTGTCTCATTTCTGCTATTGCTGTTTGCCGCAATGCCAGCGAAATACTACTTAGGGGTGCCGGAAGCGGTCACTGTGATGGGTTGGACTCACGGGCTGCTCTTCATGCTCTATATTGGTTGCGCCATGGGGGTGATGCGGCGTTATAAACTGCCCGACAGCACCTCGGCTTTGATCATGGTAGCGAGCGTTACTCCGTTTGTCTGTTTCTATCTTGAAAAGAAACTGCGAGAAGCATCACTGCAACCTGTGCCCAGCACCGCGTAATACTGAAAGCCAGCTTAGTCGCTGGCTTTTTTCTTTGCTTATCACGCCTGCTTAATGCTTTGCCGCTATAAATTTCGGCGTGCTTTATATTGATGAATAGAAGACTATGTTGATCGTAATCTCCCCTGCTAAAACCCTCGATTACAAACCCCCAGTGACCACATCATTGCAAACCATGCCCGATCATCTTGATGATGCCGCAGCATTGGTGAAGCGGATGCGTCACTACTCTGTGGCCGAGTTGATGTCACTCATGGCCGTCAGTGAAAAAATCGCAGCTCTTAATGTTGAGCGCTTTAAACAATGGCGTCGTCCTTTTACAACCCACCATGCGCGACAGGCTGTGCTGGCATTTAAGGGGGATGTCTACGCAGGGCTTGATGCAACTACCTTTGATGAAGATGACCTCTCCTTTGCGCAGCAACATTTACGCATTCTCTCCGGCCTTTATGGGCAACTGCGGCCTCTTGATTTGATGCTCCCTTATCGACTTGAAATGGGGCGCAAGATTGAAACAGAGCGCGGTAAAAATTTGTATGAATTTTGGGGGGATCGTATTACTGAAAGTTTAAACATGCAGTTGCACCAATTGGGTGAAAATTATTTGATCAACCTCGCTTCACACGAATATTTTAAAGTGGTTAAACCGGCACTGCTGCAGGCAAAAATTATTACGCCACACTTTAAAGAGTATAAAAATGGTGAGTACAAGGTGCTGGGTGTTTATGCCAAAAGGGCTAGAGGGCTGTTAAGTCGTTATATCATCAAGCAACGCATAACAGACCCGCAAAAGATTAAGGCATTTAACCAAGCGGGTTACAGCTTTAATTCGGACATGTCGAATGAACATGATTGGGTTTTTACACGTAAAAAATAGCCAGTGGTTTAAAGGTCATTTTGTTAACGACTCATGTTGATTTATGGTAGCTTTACTGGTTGTATATGGTGGTGGTTTAACGACTGAATGAGGCTGTGGTCGTTTATGAGTGACATCGTCAACAATAATAGTGTGGTGTAGTCGCGGTGGGTTGTTCGGTGAATAAAAGTATTAATAATACTGTGCTTAAACATCAAAAATTGGTCAATATTGATTTGATCGATTCTTTACAGCGTCTCAATGAAGTCAGTAACCGCGCTGCTAGCATTGAGCAGATGTTGGATAATGCACTGAGTGAGATGTTGACTATCTTTGGCTGTGACCGCGTCTGGTTACTGCACCCTTGTGACCCAAACGCTTCACACTTTGATGTGAAAATGGAAAAGACGTTGTCGCAATGGTCAGGTGATTACGCGCAAGAAACATCGGTTGAAATCACCCCAGCTCATAAGTTAGGCATTGAACAATGCCTCTCATCACCTGGTCCCAGTGTGAGTGATCTTCGCACGGCCACCTTCGCGCGCGAAGCAATGGAAGCCAGCTCAACCAAAATAGAGTTATCAGTCGTGATTGAAACACGCGTGGGGAAGCCGTGGCTGCTTGGTTTACACCACTGTGCTCGCCACCACAATTTCAGTGACGATGAGATCATGGTGTTTAATGAGATGGCTAACCGTCTTGCTGAAGCACTGAATAGTATGCTTGCGCTGAAAAATGCACGTCGTAGCGAGGAGCGTTTTCGTACGCTAGTAGAGCATGCACCAGAAGCGATTTTGGTGCTTGATGTGGCATCAAATCGATTTGTTGATGTTAATTTGAACGCAGAGCGCCTTTTTGGGCGCTCGCGTGCGGAGCTAGTTGAAAATAATTTTACACGCTTAAGCCCAGAACTGCTAAACAATGGCGACCCTGCTGAAGTGCTTATTAAACACTATATTGAACGAGCGGTTACTGGAGAGGCGCTCGTATTTGAGTGGCAGTTTATAGGTAATAAAAATAACTGCGTGACGTGCGAAGTACGACTAGTACGCCTACCATCGGATGACAGCATACTGTTACGAGGCAGCGTGACAGATATCAGTGAGCGCAAACTGAACGAGTCCAAGATGCGCATGCTCTCAACAGCGCTACAACAGACGGCAGATGCCGTGGTGATTACTGATAGCCACGGTATTATTGAATATACCAACGCAGCCTTTGAAAGATTGACAGGCTACCAACATGATGAGGTGGTGGGGCATCAGCCTGATTTCCTAGGGGCAGGGGAGCATGGCAGTCACTTTTATAAAACACTCTGGACGACCATAAAATCAGGCGATGTCTTTAGTGATATTTTGGTTAACCGTCGTAAAGATGGTGTTTTGTTTTACGAAGAAAAAACAATCACACCACTGAAAAATGGTGTGGGAGAAATTACTCACTTTATTTCCACCGGCCGGGATATCACCGACCGTATCGAAGCGCAAGAGCGTTTGCGTCACTTGGCGCATCATGATGCCCTAACCCAGCTGCCCAATCGCGCTATGATGATCGATAAGCTAGAACAGGCAATGATGCATCGTGCCAAACGAGAGGCTTCACGTGTGGCGATCCTATTCATAGATCTTGATCACTTTAAAATGATTAATGACACATTAGGGCATGATGCGGGTGATGAGGCCATCAAATCTGCAGCGCGCCTACTGTCAGCGTGCCTACGAGCATCCGACACCGTGGTGCGCTTTGGCGGGGATGAGTTTGTCGTTTTACTAGAAGAAATTCAGACGCAGGGCGAAGTGACTAAACTGGTGAAAAAGGTGCTAACTGCCTTAAGTGAGCCGATCAGTATTCAGGGACATGAACTTTTTATCTCGGCCAGCGTTGGTGTAGCGCTTTGTCCGGATGATGGTGATGATGTGAATACATTGTTAAAACATGCGGACATTGCGATGTATCGCGCCAAAGAGCGTGGCCGCAATCGCTATGAGTTTTACTCATCCGAGATGGGTGTGAAAGCGTATGAGCGCCTGACATTCGAAACAAAACTGCGCAACGCAGTAAAACAAGCTGCTTTAGAGGTCTATTACCAACCGCAGCTTGATATCAATACTGGTCAGTTGATGGGTGTTGAGGCGCTATTGCGATGGTTTCCTGATTCTGAGGGTAAGTCAGGTGTTGGAATTTCACCAAGGGAATTTGTGCCCGTACTTGAAGAGACCGGCTTAATTCTTGAGGTGGGTGAGTGGGTTTTAAACGTCGCATGTGATCAGCTTTTGCAGATGCAATCACTATCGCCGCTTCCACTGTGTATGTCGGTTAATCTTTCCAGTCTTCAATTTAGAGATGCTGGATTGGATCGAAAAATTGAGCAGATGATCTATGAGCGTGCGCTGAACCCGGCTTTACTAGAGCTTGAGATCACCGAGTCACTGCTGATGGATCAGCATCAGCTTGTTCATGAGATATTGAATCGCATCCATGAAATGGGGGTGAAACTTTCATTGGATGATTTTGGCACGGGTTACTCCTCGTTAAGCTATCTAAAAAAATTCCCAATCGATACGTTAAAGATTGACCGTTCCTTTGTGCGTGATATTTGTGATGACCCGGATGACCGAGCCATTATCACTGCCATCATTGCGATGGCACGTAGCTTAAAACTTAATATCATTGCCGAGGGCGTTGAAACAGAGGCTCAGCTGGATTTTTTGAAAAGCCAATGTTGTCATGCTGCGCAGGGCTTCTATTTTAGTGAAGCGCTCTCTGCCGATGTACTCGCCCTATTTTTAGCAAAAAACCTTAATGATTAAGTGTTGATACCATCGGCAAAAAATCACCTGAAGTGGATGTAAATCAGGCGCTGTATTAGTTAAGATGTGAGATCACTCAACAGCGAACGATTCGATAATGACTCATAAATCACCACTTTTACTGAAGATAGCGATGTTAGCTTCGCTGCTGTTGCCTACTGTAGCGCTGGCGAGTGAAGATGAAAACTTTTCGCGCTGGCTGATTGAATTCAAACAAGAAGCGCGTCAACAGGGTATTTCGGACAAGACACTTGAGCAGGCCTTTGTTGGGGTTAAACCAAGCCCGCGAGTGGTGAAGTTGGATCGTTCACAGCCGGAGACGATTCAGACATTTCAGGACTATTTCGACAAACGAGTCACCCCTTATCGCATCGAGTTAGGGCGTAAGCAGTACCGCGAGCACCGCGAATTATTTCAAAAAATTGAAGCGCGCTTTGGAGTGCAAGGGCGTTTTATCGCTGCTTTGTGGGGAATGGAAACGAGCTATGGTCGTTTTAGTGGTGGCCATAATGTGATTGCTGCATTGACTACGTTGGCGTATGACCCTCGCCGCGCTAAATTCTTCCGTAAACAGTTGATCGATGCTTTGGTGATTTTGGACGAAGGGCACATTACGCTTGAGAAGATGAAGGGGTCATGGGCGGGTGCCATGGGGCAAACACAGTTCATGCCATCTACATTCCGTGCCTATGCGATCGATGGCGATGGCGATGGCAAGATCAACGTCTGGGAGTCGAAGGCAGATGCTTTTGCCTCGGCCGCTCACTATCTCTCCAGCATCGGTTGGCGCAGTGACCAAACCTGGGGGCGCGAAGTGCAGTTGCCAGCGGCTTTTGATCAGACATTAATCAAAGAAAAAGTAAAAAAATCATTGGCTGAGTGGCAAGCGCTCGGTGTCCGTAAGCAGTTTGGTCAACCACTACCCAAGCGTGATTTGGTCGCGACCATTGTGCAGCCAGATGGCTCAGGGACGCGCGCCTTTTTGACCTACCCAGCAAACTACAGCGCGATACTTGACTGGAATCGTTCGCATAAATTTGCAATTTCAGTGGGCACTTTGGCTGATGCTATTGCACGCTGAATGCATTCTTGATAATGCCATCATTGCTTGAACTACTGCTGCTATCTGGCATCGTATTAGCATTTGCCTTCTGGTGGCGTACCCATGAACTGAAGCAAGTCGCTTACCAAGTTGCAAAGCGCCGTTGCCATGAAAGTAATGTACAGTTCCTTGATGATAGTGTGGTGCTTTCAAAAGTACGTTTGCGTCGTAACCTCGAAGGGCGTGTGACACTGTTGTGCCATTTTCGCTTTGAGTTTTCGACCCTTGGAGATGAGCGCTATCGCGGCGAAATGCAATTCCTCGGGCGCCGTTTACACAATATTGAGATGGAGCCTCACAAACTTTAAAAAAGCATGAGTCAATGAGGTTTTGTGGCTTGGCCTTGTTCACGCATTATATGCGCCAAAAATAGTATTATTTACTGTTTGGCGACTTGGCGGAAGTTTAAAATTTTAGCGCTGTTACGGGCAGATATAACACGGCTCTTTTTACCCGTGCAGAGATCAAGCAAATCCTGCTGTTTTTCACTCAACTGCTGAGCAGATTCCCACATCATTTCTGAAATAGCCGCCAGTGCTTCGGCGGGGCTGTTGGCTTTTGAGCGCACATGCTCAATTTTCCACTGCATGCCTTTGAGGCGTCTTTGCACGCTCTCCGGAGAGTTTTTAATAAAGTTGTCGACCAGCTTTATGCGCATTGCTTCAAAGGCGTCTGGGTTCTCTTGTGCAAGTTGCGCCCAATCACTCGCTTGTTCTTGGTAGCTTGTTATCTGTTCATGCCCACTGCTCATATTAACGACCCCTAGTGGTTAACGATTCGTTTGATCTTTTACGCCATGCCCATTTAATAACAGTTATTTTACAACATTATGAGCCATATTTCAGAGCGTCAAAAATTAAATTTCATATAAATAACATAATGTTATCGCCCTCAAAATTGGGTATGTTGGTTTTACGTCATCGGTCGACTCAAAAATTGAGCGTGCTGCGTTATAACCACACCTTTAGCAGCCCTAAAATACTGATGACGACTAAAAAGCCGCCAACAAGCCGCTTGAACTGCTGGTCATTTTTGAGGATGCTTTCATGTGCTTTTAGCCCAATAACATGGCCAATAGCGGCGGCTGGCAATAGCAGGAGCGCGCTCTCTAATTGAAGTGGAATGGCGAACATGGCAAAGGTGCTCATTTTGAGCGAGACCAAGCTAAACCAGAGCACAAAAAGGGTGTTGCGCAGCTGTGAGAAGGAGACGTTGCGCATGAAAACGGCCACCATCAATGGCGCTCCAGTAAGCGACGCGCCTGCGACATAGCCACCGAAACCTAGCAGTAGTTTATCACTCCAGCCATGCCGACTGCTGATCGCGAGGTTGAGCAGCCACATCAGCGCGTAAAAAAGCGAAACTGAATAGATGAAGATTAGCATCCACTGATTAGGTAAAGTGATCAATCCAAAGACGCCGATTAACGCGGGTGGAGTGATATAGATGGCACTCTTTTTGAGGTAGCGCCAGTCGACATTATCGAGCCGGGTGCGCAGTGTGAGTGCCGAGAAAAAGAGCAGGTGCGCACCGATAACGGGCAACCAGAAGAGTGGTTGGTCGTTGATGAAGAGCATTAATGGGAGCCCCAGAGCGGCACCACCAAAACCGAGACCACTGCGAACAAAGCCTGTCCAGACAAAGAGCAGCGCCGTAAGTGCGAGCTGCAGCACACTGAAGTCGAACAATGGGGAGTTCATTGCGATGTTCTCTGAATGGGTGATGATTGTTATATACTGGTCAGATTCACTATCCTCCATAATACCACTTTCGAATCTGACAAATATGAAGCGCCCCCAAATACCACTGCTGGTGAGTGCTTGTCTCGTGGGTGAGGCGGTGCGTTATGATGGCAAAGTATTGCCGCATAGCGGTATTGCTGAGCTTCCCTCCCAAGGGTATGAACTGTTCGCCATCTGCCCTGAGGTGGCCGGGGGCTTACCTGTGCCGCGTGCTGCCGCTGAGATTTGCACTGTCGGTGATGGCTCATCTTGCTGTTGTGTGAGAAATAGCTTGGGTGAGGATGTTACTGCACAGTTTAATAAAGGTGCAGCAGCGGCACTTGTGTTGGCAACAGCAAAGTGCGTGACCACCGCGATCTTGAAAGAGGGCAGCCCATCATGCGGCAGCGGGGAGGTCTACGACGGCAGCTTTAGCAGTCGTCGTGTGGCGGGGCGTGGTATCACCACCCGGTTGCTACAAGCACACGGAATACGTGTCCTGAGTGAGCAGGCGCTGGATAAACTCTGAAGCGGCTGCTGGATTTTAACAGCGCAGGAATCCGGCCATCGCGCGAATCATATAATCATGATCCGCAACGCCAGCGCTTTCCCGAATGCTGTGCATCGCCCACATCGGGTTGCCGACATCCAGTGAGCGAATGCCGGTTTTCGCTGCAGACATTGGGCCGATGGTGCTGCCACAGGCCAGATCACTGCGATTCACAAATTTTTGATAAGGAACTTTCTCCGCTTCACAGATGGCGACAAACAGCGCTTCGGTATGTGCATCCGTTGTATAACGCTGGTTGGTGTTGATTTTAATCACTGGCCCGGCGTTAATGATCGGTTGATGTTCAGGGTCATGCTGATGGCTGAAGTTAGGGTGCCAAGCGTGAGCCATATCGGCGCTTAATAGGTAGCTCTGAGCGATGGCTCGGTGATGGCTTTGTGCCCCTTCATCAAGCGCACTGCTGATGCGTGTTAACACATCGTTGAGGAAGCTCCCATCAGCCCCTTTTGCACTGCCACTGCCAACCTCTTCATGGTCAAAAAAAGCAACCAACTGTGTCGCCGCGCTCGGTTTATCCAGTACTGAACTTAAGGCGAGGAGTGCGGCGTGGCATGAGGCGAGATTATCTAATTGGCTATTGGTAATGAATGCTTGATCCGCACCAAAAAAGGCTCCCGGTTGCAGATCATAAACGGCCAGCTCCCATGCCAGAATGGCCGCTTCTTCGACCTGCATGCGCGCTGCAATAAAATTTTTGAAAGATGCCTCTGTTGGGTCAGCCTGCGAGAAAAGCAGTGGTAGCTCATTTTGCATATTGAACTTTAACCCATTTTTATTGACTTCCCGGTTAAGGTGAATGGCGAGGTTGGGCAGGCGCACAACCGACTCATCAATGCGCAGTAGGCGCGTTTCAAATGCCTGTGGCTGCTCGCCTGTTTTAATGCTGACCCGCCCTGCGAGTGAAAGATCCCGGTCTGCAAAGGTCGCAAGAATGGGCCCGCCGTAAACCTCTACACCCAAGCGTAGATATTGGCCTTTCTTCTGCTCAGGGTGAGGTTTGATACGCAGCCCAGGGGAATCTGTGTGAGCACCGATGATGCGATAGCCACTCTCGCAGGGCGGTGCTGAGCCGACTACAAAGGCGATAATAGAGGATTGATCGCGCACCGTGTAATAGCGCCTGCCAGTGGTGAGCTGCCAAGGCTCTTTTTCAGCGAGCGCAGTAAAACCGTGCTGAGTTAGCATCGCAATAGTGGATTCAACCGCATGCCACGGGCTGGGGCTATTATCTATAAACTCGAGCAGCTGTTGGGCTTGGTTCATCTGTTTCTCATGCATTGTGAGTGTGAGTATTGAATTTATCATGACTCGTGCGGTGAGTCCTGATCTCTAAGCAGTAGAGATAATAATAAAGGAGATGCTTGGTGAGTGCAGATGAACCGTATTCATTTATTCGCGGGGGGTAATGCCTCGTTGGATGCGCTGTTGTAATTGATCAAGCGTTAACCCTTGTAATAGCTCTTGTGCCGAGAGTGGTTGTGCTTCATCAATTAACCCTACGGTAAAGGCGAGGTGGCCGATGAGTGTTGCTGCGCTTTTTCCCTGTTGTTGCCACATATTAAGTGAGTCCGAGCCATCGCGTTTTGAAAGCCGTGTGCCCTGTGCATCTGTCATTAACGGCACATGCCAGAAAGCTGGGGCGGGGTAGCCGAGCACTTCGAACAGTTCGATTTGCCGCGCTGTGGAATCTAGCAGGTCAGCGCCGCGCACTACATTGGTCACGCCCATGAGCCCATCGTCGACCACGACAGCGAGTTGATAGGCAAAGAGGCCGTCGGCGCGTTTGACCACAAAATCACCCACTTCAAGGTCAAGTGTTTGGCTCACTTTGCCTAGGATGCGATCTTCAAACTCAATGGAGCGAGATGAAGTGCGGTAACGCCATGCGGCCACTTTGTTGGGGTGTCGTTGGGCGATCTCGGCGCGTTTTTCAGGCGTGCGACAGCTGCCGGGGTAGATCGACTCATTTTTATGGGCATGCGGAGCGCGAGCCGAATTTTGAATATCTTTGCGCGAGCAGTAGCAGGGGTAAATCAACCCTTGCTCAAGTAGCTGCACAAATGCGGCCTCGTAAAGGATTGCGCGTTGTGACTGTTCATAAGGGGCGGCGGGGCCTCCAATGTCTGGGCCTTGATCCCAGTCGAGCCCTAGCCACAGAAGGTCTTTTATCATCTGCTCACGGCTACCCGCTTTGGTGCGTGGCAGATCCAAATCTTCAATGCGCAGAATAAAGGGGTGGGATGCAAGCCGAGCTTGGAGCCAAGCGATCAACGCGGTGCGTAGATTGCCCAAGTGTAGGGAGCCACTGGGGCTTGGGGCATATCGCCCACTCATGAGTTTTTCTCTAGCGTTGACATTAATTTAAAAGAATGCCCTGAAGGTACTTCATTTTGCCATGAAAAGCAGGTCAGCCAGAAGGAATTCACAGTTTTTTCATGGTATCTGCCATCGGAAACGGATATACTTTTGAACAACATTATAAAAACAATAACAATTATATATTGTTGCGTGATCTGGGCGGCGTGAATCCTAGGTGAAGATTGTCTATCTGGGCGTGTGAATTTAAAGGATAGTCACGATATCTCGTTACTTTTCCAAGACTTCTTACTTCTTAGTATCGCATCAATATTGTTTTTGAAAACGAACACGTGGCGACACGTTGTCGATTAATTGAATAGCGATGATGACTGAAAAAAATAATTTTACAAAAGAAGA
>Ga0256839_1006068_pt1 | contig 10819 bp, 11 predicted proteins | sample 354166metaG_FD_185968 | JGI IMG/M metagenome (GOLD analysis project Ga0256839, IMG submission 185968) | Hydrothermal vent microbial communities from Mid Atlantic Ridge, Atlantic Ocean - 354-166 | ecosystem: Environmental > Aquatic > Marine > Hydrothermal vents | place: Atlantic Ocean: Mid... | reverse complement strand
AAGTACTGTTTTTATGTTTTTAAATTCAGAAATGGCTTTGAGAAATCCAGGTGCATCGGTATTGTAGCCATAGAGTTTTCCTTCTCTCTCTACTATAGTATTGACTACACCAATTTTTTTGGCAAAAAGGTCTAATTCATCGCATGCATTAAATGCCGCTTCTTTGTGAGGGATAGTAACATTTACACCTTTAAGAGCCAAAGAAAAAAATGTCTCTCTAAGCGTTGTACCATCTTCTAGTAGATGACGGGTATAGCAGGCATCATACTTCAATCCTTTAAAGGAGAGATTATGCATGAGTGGAGATTTGGAGTGTGCAACAGGGTTTCCAAAGATAGCAAAGAGTTCTTTTGCCATAATTAAAGTTTTTCCATCTCTTTAAGCGTAGCAAGTAATGCCCCAAGCTTGTTGTTAAGTTCTAGGTATTCAAGTGCAGGTATGGAGTCCGCAACTATGCCACCTCCTGCTTGAAGGGTTATGCTGTCAGGCTTTATGAGTGAGGTACGTATGGCTATTGAAGAGTCCATGTTCCCATCAAAAGAAAAATAGCCCACAGAACCAGAGTAGAAGCCACGTTTGAGTTTTTCAAACTTAGCTATGAGTTTCATGGCTTCTATTTTGGGTGCTCCTGTCATAGTACCTGCGGTAAATGTAGCAGCAAAAAGGTCAAACATATCTTTACCTTCTTCTATATCTGCTTCAACATCGGTCACCATGTGCATGACATGAGAGTATTTTTCCACACGCATCATGTCCGTAACTTTGACGGTACCTGTTTTTGCCACACGTCCCACATCGTTACGTCCTAGGTCTATAAGCATGAGGTGTTCTGCACATTCTTTGGGATCATCGAGCATCTCTTGCTCTAACTCTTTGTCTCTTGCAGCATTTTTACCACGTTTACGTGTACCTGCTATAGGACGAAGGAGTATTTCTCCATCAGTAAGCCGTACCATCACTTCGGGACTAGAACCACAAATAGAGAAGTCTTCATAGTCAAGTAAAAAGAGGTAGGGAGAAGGGTTCTTAGAACGTAAGACTCTGTAAAAAGAGAGTGGGTCTATTTTTCCTTTTTGTGTGTAACGGTTAGAAAGAAGTATTTGAAAAATATCACCTGAACGAATATTTTCTTTAGATTCCTCTACGAATGCTTTAAATCTTTCTTCATCTATACTAAATGAGCCTTCGCCATCTAGTTTTACAGCCTTGAGGGGCATAGGCGTGCATGTGTTATGCAAGATATGTTCTATGTCATTTAGTGCACCTTGCATTTTCTCATCATTGATGAGTATGGTAAGTTTTGCAGACTTATGTGAATATGCTAGAATGACAGAAGGACGAACAAGGTCAAGATCTGGAGTGTTAAGTGGATCAGCTAAATCATCCATACTTTCTTCAAGTGTAGGCTCAAAAACTTTTACCATATCATAGCCTATGAAACCGATGAACCCATCAACAAAAGAAAAACCAACTTCAGATGCTTTTTTCTTATAAAAACTTTTATCAATGTCTTGATAATATTTTTTTAGAAAGTTAAAAGGGTCATCATTTAATGTCTGTGTTTTTGAATCTTTATCAATATAAGTAGTAGTTTTGTCTTTATAACTTAGACGTTCTTGTGCCCCTATAGTAATAAAAGAAAAGTTTCCATCACTTGTATTGACCACAGATTCAAAAAGCATGGTAACCTCATTTGGAAAAATATCTTTAATTTTACCATAGAGTGCAACAGGTGTTAGTTGGTCAAAGAGTAATGTTTTGTGCATTGATTATTACTTTTTTACGACAAATGCACCTTTGTTGATGCGGTCTCTTACGCGAGGTAGGGCAGAGTTTACTGATGTTCTACTAGAGTAAGGGCCTATGAGTAATTTTTTTGTACCTGAGCTTGATGGAGGGGTAATTTTATAGTTAAACCCACTTTTTTTAATAATAGATAAGAATTGTTTACTAGGACTTTGTCTAAAAGAACCTACTTGTATATAGTAGCGACCACTACTTTGACTAGTCGTTGAAGCTTCTTTAGTTTTTGTTTTTTGCTTTGTCTTTTGGGTTACTTTTATCTTGGCTGTATTTGCTTTTTGTTTAGCCTTTTTCTGGGCTGCTAATTTTTTCTTTTGTGTAATTTTCTTTGCTTGTGCAAGTGCACGTTGTTTTTCTTTTGCTTCTATTTCTGCACTTATTTCTGCTTCATCCTCAAAAATATCTTGCGTGATAACTACGGTTTTAGGTTTAGTTGTTTCAACTACAACTTTTTCAATTTTTGTTTCTTTTACTGGCTTGTCTGTAGATGTATTTAGGTTCTCGATGTTAGATGAAGTTTCTTTTTTGGAGATACCTATTTCTTCAGACTTTGATTTTGTATTTTTATCTAAAGAAAGTTTTTCTTGTGTGACTTCTTTTTTGATTGCATTTTGTAAAGTAAGATCAGGACTTATCATCTCAGTATTACTTTCATGGTTAATTTCAAGTTGCTCATTAGGGTCTTTGAGTAGTGTTTTTGTAAGTATAATAGCTACAATGAGCACTACTATAGCCAATGCAATAATAGTTAATAGACTTTTTGATTTAGAACTTTTTGAGTCGATATTGTCTATAATCAGGTCATCAAGATTATGGTCGTTCATATGGGGAATCTCCAAGGTATAATTTTGGATTAATTATATCATATTTATATATATAAAAAGGGATATTTTTTGACTCTCTAGATAAAATTATGTTATTTTGAGTAGGATTATATGGCAATATTCCCATTATTTTTGGAAGATAGAGTATTTTTTATAGGGTAAAGTGATAATATTATACTCTTCAGGAAGAGAAGAAGAGGGTAAACACTTCCAGTTCTTCATCATTTTCTTTTTTAATGCAGTTGAGATAATATCTAAGTATTTGTCAGCTTTTTGTAATGTGTAATTTTTGACCGCAATAAATACGATTAATCTGGCTTCACTATGACCATCATAGACCTGATATTCTTTTATCTTTAGTGTCTTAAAAAGATGTTGTATGAGATGATAAAAACGTTTTTTTTCTTCACCTTTGTATTCTATGACTAGATAGTTTGTGAGACTATTTTCTACTAAAGGTACAGCAACAGTATATTCTCTATTGAGATGTTGTTTGATGATGAGAGGTGTGAGTGTTTCATCTATACGTTCAAACTTAGCATAAAAGGTACGATTGTTAAACTCTATTTGTTTTACAATCGTAGCACGCTTAATGTAGTAGTGGCTATCAAAAAACTCTAAATCAAAGACTTTTATATTAAAGTCCTAATAGATTGACTTATCATAAATGACAAAGTCTTGAGCAAGTGTTTTCATTTCATCTTTTATTTTCGTTTGCAAGTCAGTGTCACTGATATTATCAAGTATGTCAGCTATCTTATTTGCGATGATTTCAAATTCTTTTTCTTTCATCCCTCGGCTTGTAAGAGCAGGTGAGCCTATACGTACACCTGAAGTGACAAATGGGCTTCTGGTCTCACCTGGTACGGTGTTCATATTTACGGTGATACCAGCATTACCCAAAGCAGCATCTGCATCTTTCCCTGAGAAATCTTTGTTTAAAAAACTTACAAGTACTAGGTGGTTATCAGTTCCACCTGAGACTACGTCATAACCACGTGAGACAAGTACTTCAGCCAGCTTAGAGGCATTTGCTTTGACTTGTTTTGCATGGGTTTTCCAAGCATCAGAGAGATTATGTTTAAATCCTACAGCTTTAGCTGCTATCACGTGGACAAGAGGCCCACCTTGAAGTCCTGGGAAAATAGCAGAGTTAATCTTCTTAGCGATGGCTTCATCGTTAGTCATAATCATCCCACCACGTGGGCCTGCTAGGGTTTTATGTGTTGTCGTTGTTACTACGTCTGCATATGGGAATGGGCTAGGGTGTTCACCTGCACAGACAAGCCCCGCAATGTGAGCGATGTCTGCAAAGAGTATGGCTCCAACTGCGTCAGCTATCTCTCTAAACTTCTTAAAGTCTATCTCTCTAGCATACGCAGAAGCACCACAGACGATGATTTTAGGATTAACAGTTTTAGCAATTCTCATCACTTCATCATAGTTAATGCGACCATCAAGCTCAACACCATAAGTAAATGAAGAGTAGTTTTTACCAGAAAAACTAGGCTTAGAACCATGTGTCAAGTGACCACCATGGCTTAAGTCCATCCCAAGTATTTTTTCTCCAGCTTTAATAAGGGCAGCATACACGGCACCGTTTGCTTGAGAACCTGAGTGAGGTTGTACATTGACGTAAGAACAGTCAAACAATTCACAGGCTCTATCGATGGCAAGTTGTTCAACCACATCAGCATATTCACATCCACCATAGTAACGTTTATATGGGTAACCCTCAGCATATTTGTTCGTAAAGACAGAACCCATAGCTTCCATAACAGCAGGCAGTGTAAAGTTCTCAGAAGCAATCATCTCAAGGTGATTGGTTTGTCTCTCTTTTTCATTTTCAATAGCAGCAAATATCTCTGGGTCAAAACTCTCAATAGCGTAACTCATAGGTGTCCTTATGTGGGAAAGTAATTTATGTGTATTTATATCGAATTTCATCTAAAAAGGTTATGAAACTCTGCGTATATTAAGCTTATTATAGGGTAATATTTTTTGTGAATTTTATACGAGGTACTTCTTTAAAGTAGTTATTTCGTGTTTGAGGTGTTTTACCATTGGGTTGGGAGCTATCCATATTTTCATCTGTAAAAATAAGTGTTGAATCCGTAAATCTCACCATAAAATATTCGTCGTTCATTCCAGAATCTTGGGTTTGGATAGAGTGGGTTTCAAAGTGATATGCTTGTTTCCCATCTGCACCTTTGGTGACTTGTCCTAAGCTATAGCTACCTATATCTTTATTTTGTTCAGTATAGTAGTCTCCAGCACAGTCTTGTGTCGGATATATTTTCTCTATATATGTAAAAGATAAATTAGCATTAAATGTGAGCTCAGCTTGATATGATTCATCATTATATTTTTCATGGTGACATGCACCTTTCCATGTACCTATTATCTTTTGTTGGGTAGGTTCACTTTCTTTGAGCATAGAAGAGGTTTGTATTTTTTGTAAATGTGCTACATTATTGTTAGATGTCTCTTCTATACTACAACCTGTAAATAAGCTTGCACTTAAAATTCCAACTGTAAATATCATTGTGTATTTCATCTTTTTCCCTTTGATGCAAAACGTATTGGTAGTTAAAGTTTTACATAAATAAGTCAAAAAATGTCAAAATATATTTTGAAAAAATCTAGGAGAATCTATGTTCTATCTGAAACACGTCCTTTACATGCAGCCACATCCATACAAAACATCCCTTTACCTTTTTTCGCAGGTTTGAGTTCTTCCATGACATTATGTCCACATTTCTTACATTGTGAAGAAGCATCTACTTTTGGAGTCTCTTGTATGACTTCTGGACGCATAGCTGGGAAAAGTAGTACATCACGTATGGTGTGTTGGTTGGTGAGCATCATGATTAAACGGTCGATACCGATGCCTTCGCCTGCAGTTGGGGTCATGCCGTAACCTAGAGCTTTTACGAAGTCTGTGTCCATGTGCATGGCTTCGTCGTCACCTGTTGCTTCTTTGGCGTTTACTTGCCCCATAAATCTTTCGTATTGGTCAAGAGGGTCATTAAGTTCGGAAAACCCATTGGCTATCTCTTTACCTGCCATGAAAAGTTCAAATCTCTCAGTAACCTCTGGGTTGTCATCGTTACGACGAGCTAGTGGAGAGATGTCTACTGGGTAGTCTGTGATGAAAGTAGGGTTGATGAGTTTAGGTTCTACAAATTCATCAAAAAGTTCTGCTTGCATGTAGCCTAGTGTCCAGTTTTTGTCTACTTTTAAGTTACGCTCTTTAAGGTAGGCAAGTCCTGCTTCTAAGTCTGTAGCAACCTCTCTTGGTACACCACCGATGTCCACGATGCTGTTTACCCAAGGTACTTTTGCAAAGGGTGTCGCAAAGTTTATCTCCATATCGCCATAAGGTAATTTTCTTTCTAATTTTAAAGTGTCAAAAAGATAGTCAAATAACTCTTCGGTGACTTCCATAAGTTCGATGTAGGTTTTGTATGCCCAGTAGAACTCTATGGAGGTAAACTCAGGGTTGTGTGTGGCATCTATCCCTTCATTCCTAAAGTTTCTGTTTATCTCAAAAACGGCATCCATACCACCTACGATGAGACGTTTGAGGTAAAGCTCTGGTGCAATACGTAGGTATCTGTCTGCACCTAAGGCATTATGATGTGTGGTAAATGGCTTGGCATTTGCTCCTCCAGGGATGGGGTGCATCATAGGGGTTTCTACTTCTAAAAAGCCCTTGTCTTCAAAAAATCTTCGTATACCTGAGACGATGCGTGAACGAAGTTTAAAGCGTTTAGTGACTTCTGCATCCATTATCATATCTAGGTAGCGTTGTCGGTACTTTATCTCTTGGTCTTGTATGCCGTGAAACTTCTCTGGTAGTGGAAAAATGGCTTTGGTTACTAGGTTTACTTCTAAACAGTGAAGTGTAAGCTCTCCTGTACCCGTAACAAAAGGATAACCCTTTGCTTCGATGATGTCGCCCACTTCAAAAAGTTTTTTGACCACATCGTTGTAGTAATCTTCAGGTAGGTCATCACGGTTAAAGTAAAGTTGGACTAAGCCATCTGCATCTTCTATTTTGGCGAAAGCTGCTTTCCCCATGATACGTACAAACTTGATACGCCCTGTGAGTGTATAAGACTTGCTTTTGTCTTGTTTCATTTCACCTTCAGCTACTTCTAGGTCATGCACGTAAGCACATTCTTCTAAAAATGTAGCAGAAGGCATGCCTTTTTTGACTTGGTTAGGGTAAGGGTTTATCCCTTTTTCTCTAAGGGCTTGGGTTTTTGTAATACGATCTTGAATCTGTTGATTGTCGAAAATCAAATGAGGCTCCTATTTTTGGATATAAAGAAATGAAATTAAGCTTTATATAGTTGTTGAGATAAAGTCCATTCTTTGGATAATAAACTTCATTATTTAGCCGTATTATATTTTGTTTTCTTTAATTTTGGCAGTTTTTACAAAGACCTACGATTTTCATTGTGTGGTTAGTCATCTGGAAGTTAAAGTTTTTAGCTATTTGTTCTTGCTGGTTTTCTATGAGTTCATCTACAAATTCTGTGATGTCTCCACATGAAGTACAGATAAGATGGTCATGGTGCTTTTTAAGACCCAGCTCGTACTTTTTCCCTTGGGTACCAAAGGAAATAGAACTTACAATACCAGACTCTTCAAGTAAGCTGAGTGTACGATACACAGTGGCAATACCCATGTTGGTATCTGGGTATTCTTTTTTGAGAAGCATATAGATATCTTCTGGCGTAAAATGGTCATCATTTTCATAGAGAAATTTTAGAATTAATTCACGTTGCTTGGTGAACTTTAACGTATTTTTTTTAAGTAGTTTTTTAAATTGTTCTAAAAGTTTTTCATAGCTAATCATATAAATTCCTTACTGTGATAAGACACTTTGATTACTGTCTGTCTCTATCATCTCTTTATTTGTAGGTTCTAAAGTTGTAGTGTCTGGTGTCTGTATTTGTACTTGTGTTTGATTATTTTCATTAAGGTTAACAACGTTTTTAAGTACTTCTGATGTCGATGTACTTTCTAGCCCTAATGTACTAGGGTCAAGGTTGATAATATATGCACCTGCTTTTTTAAGATAAGGATAAAGAATTGAATCTTCAACATGTTTCTCAAGATTATCTTTTACTAAAGATACATTTGAAAGTGCTGTTACGATAAGAGCAAAAATCAAAAAATACTTTCCCCCTCCTGCAATAAAACCAAAGACTCTGTTTAAAAAACCTAAACCACTAGCAGAGGTAAGTTTTGAAAGTATGGAACCTACAACGGTTGCACTGAGCCAAACAATAATTAAAATAGCTAAAAATCCAATAAGTTTAAGGAGTGCTTGATTTTCAAGATGTATGAAGTTTGTGTCTATAAATGTTGCAGCAGTCCCAGAGAGGCGTGAAGCAAAATAGACTCCACCTATGAGTCCAATGAGTCCAAAGACCTCTTTTATGAAGCCATGCATAAATCCTTTTATGCCTAGTAGCAAAACAATCGCAGCTATGACTACATCAAAATAATTAAAATCCATCATTGAAAAATTTTCCATAAAATTTATTTCTCCCTACTTAATTTTATATGATTAGATTGTATCTAAAAAGGCTTTATTTTGTACGCCATTTTATCGTAAAGTTAGAGTTGCCCTTTCTACTTCATCACGTTTATTTGCATATTGAAGTGCTGTATCTCTAGAAATCTTTCCATCTTTTAAGAATTTTACAAGTGCTTGTGTTTGTGTTTGCATGCCCGTGTCACCTTGACCTAGTTGCATTTGAGAATAAATTTGGTGTACTTTGTCTTCACGTATGAGGTTTGAGATGGCATGATTGGTTACCAATATTTCTGAAGCAGCAACACGACCACCCCCAAGCTTAGGTAAGAGTGCTTGCGCAATGACTGCCACTAAAGAAGAAGAAATCATGGCTCTAATCTGTGGTTGTTCATCACCAGAAAAAACATCAATAATACGGTTAATAGTACCAGGTGCAGAAGAAGTATGAAGTGTACCAAAGACAAGGTGTCCAGTCTCTGCTGCTGTAAGTGCTGCTTCTATCGTTTCCTTATCTCTCATTTCCCCAATCAGTATGATATCTGGATCTTGACGCATAGCGTATTTAAGTGCAAGAGCAAAAGACTTTGTATCTTCACCTACACCTCTATGAGAAAATACACATTTTTTATGCTGATGAATAAATTCTACAGGGTCTTCAACTGTAACGATGTGTTTCTGCTCAGTCATGTTAATTTCATTAAGCATTGCAGCTAGAGTTGTTGATTTACCTGAACCCGTTGGACCAGTTACAAGGATGAGACCCTTTTCTCTTTTGATAAGTTTTTTATAGACTTCTGGTGAACCTAAATCATCTAATGATGGCACATCAATAGGGATGGTTCTAAATGCTGCACCCATATCTCCAAGGGCACGATAATAGTTTGCTCTAAAACGTCCAATATTTGGGAGTAAGAGTGCAAAATCTAGTTCATTATGTTCTTCAAAATGTTGCTTTTGTTTTTCAGTGATGAGGGAATAACACATTTCCTCGATGTCTTCACCTTCAAGTTTTGGTAGGTTTACTGCCTTGAGTACACCATCTAGTCGTATTTGAGGTTCTGAACCTGAGACTAGGTGTAAGTCTGATGCACCATGTGATACTACGGATTGAAGAAGTTTTTTTATGTCAAAAGCGGCCATTTTTTTCCTTGCATTTACTAATATTTTGAAATATTATAGCAGATTTTTATTCAATTATAGCAGGGACTATAAAAAAATCATCTTTTGTTTGAGGAGCGTTAGAGAGTATCTCCTTTGCTACAGATTGCTTCTCTCTTGGTTTGTCTTCTCTTAAGGGTGTTCCGCCATCTAAAGTAGAAAAGGTTGCAGAAAGTGCATCTGTATCAAGTTCATTAAGGTTTTCAATATAGTCTAAAATACCTGATAGTTGTTCTTTTACTTCTTCTTTTTTACTCTCATCTATTCTTAAATGTGAAAGTTTTTCTAATTTAGCTAAAACGTCGTTATCGATTTGCATGAATACCCTTAATGATAATTTTTCTTATTATATATTAATTTTGTTTAGATATAAATAGATAGTTACATTTATTAAAAGGAGAAACAGTTATGGCAAAAATAGATATGGAGTCACAAGAATTTAAAGAAGAATTAGAAAAAACGCAAAAATTTACTGATAAAGTATGTGAAAGTAAAGGCTGGGTTTATAACATGATTGAAGATGTAAATGAGGGGATTGTTATGGGTCTAACACGTAATAAACTTCTGTATGGAAAACGTTTTTGCCCTTGTTTTATGGTTGAACCTGATCCTAAAAAAGAGGGAAAATTTAAAAGTGTGGACGATAGAATTTGTCCTTGTAAACCTGCTATTGAGAAGGAGTTACCAGAAGATGGAGTATGCCACTGTCAAATATTCTGTACACCTGAATATAGAGCAGAACAAGAGACTAAAGCATAAAACAAGAGTATGATGTGTACAGCAAGTTATAATCATTACTGACTATAATTATCCAAATTATTAATTGGGTAAGGAAAATAACTTGCAAACATTACTAGAACAACATGATGTAAACTCTGAAGAACTTGAAATACTTCTTGATGCAAGAGAAGATGGGGCAGTTGATTTTCTTTTGGTAGATGTACGGGAAGAGATGGAGTATAATGAGGGGCACCTCAAAGGTGTAGATGTGTTGAAGCCTACAACACAGTTTCAGCAGTGGGCACATGAGTTATTAACACAAACAAAAGAGAAAAAAGTCATATTTACGTGTCGCACAGGTAGTCGTAGTGCACAAGTACAAAATGTATTTATGCAGCATGGACATGAAGGAGTCATTAACCATTATGGTGGCATAGTGACTTACTATGGGACGATAGATAAGGTAGAAAGGTCGAAGGGAAAAGAATGTTAAAAATACTTTTTCTTCATGGTTTCTCCTCTTGTGGTAGAGGTAATAAATCTAAAATGTTAAAAGCATACTTTAGTGAAGGGGGAGTCATTGCTCAAGATCTTCCTTTTTCTCCCCTTGAGGCTATAAAGGCACTTGATAAGATTATTTTATCTGAAAAAATTGACCTCTTAATAGGTTCATCATTGGGTGGATTTTATGCCACGTATTTGGCGGAGAAGTATAGACTAAAGGCTGTACTCCTTAACCCCTCTACGCAACCTTGGAAAA
>Ga0256839_1006067_pt1 | contig 10820 bp, 5 predicted proteins | sample 354166metaG_FD_185968 | JGI IMG/M metagenome (GOLD analysis project Ga0256839, IMG submission 185968) | Hydrothermal vent microbial communities from Mid Atlantic Ridge, Atlantic Ocean - 354-166 | ecosystem: Environmental > Aquatic > Marine > Hydrothermal vents | place: Atlantic Ocean: Mid... | reverse complement strand
TCGCCAGCGGTGACGAAGTCGCCCGCGTGGACCAGCAATGCCTTGTCGTTGGGCACATGGTGATCTTTTTCGATTCCAGAGTCGGAGATGATGCGGATGGTCATCTTGCCCTTGCGTTTGTCGGAGTGGATTTCGACGATGCCTGAGATTTCGGCCATGACGGCTGGGTCTTTGGGCTTGCGGGCTTCAAAGATTTCCGTCACGCGAGGAAGACCACCAACGATGTCAGCAGAGCCCGCCGCCGAACGCGGCTGGCGTGCGATCATGTGACCCGAATCGATCACTTGACCATCGACGACTTCCAAGCGTGCCTTGGCGGGCAAGTAGTGGAAGTCGAGGATGTTGCCATCCTTGTCGACGATGTTGATCTGTGGATGTTTGTCGCCCTTGTGTTCGATGACGACAAGTGCTTTTTGTCCTCGGCCTGCATCTTCTTCACGGACCGTTTCCCCGATTTCGATATCCACAAACTGAATGACACCGGGTTTTTCAGCGAGTGTTGGCGTCCGGTGCGGGTCCCACTTGAGCATTTCGGAACCGCGTTTGATGGGATCTCCGCTCTTGACATAGATGAATGCCCCGTAAGGAACCTTGGTCTTTTCAAGTTCTTTACCTGAGTCATCAAGAATGGCGATTTCGCCATTGCGTTTGAGGGAGACAAAGCAAGTGTTGTCATCTTCGTCTTGAACCTGGACTTCATTACAATCGCGAATCTCAACAACGCCGTTGTTGAGTGCGCGATATTCGGTATCCATGATGTCGCGTGTACCAATACCGCCGGAGTGGAAGGTCCGCATGGTAAGCTGCGTACCGGGTTCACCGATTGACTGGGCACCGATGATGCCGACGGCCATGCCTTCTTCGACCATCTTGCCAGTGGACATGTCCATGCCGTAGTCGAGTGCCGAACACCCTGTAGAGGATTCGGAAGTCAGTGGCGAGCGGACGAGCAGGCCATCCATGCCAATTTCTTCGATCCGTTTGGCGGCTTCTTCGGAGATCATTTCGTTGGCATCGACGATTTTATTGCCAGAGACGGGGTCCATGACTGCGTTGACCGACACACGACCAAATATCTGGACATGCAGTGGAACATCAATCTGCTCACCCTTGTAGATCGCCCGTTTCATCAGTCCTCGGCGCGAACCACAATCGTGTTCACCAACAATGACCGATTGGGCAACATCACAGAGTTTGCGAGTCAAGTAGCCAGAGTCTGCGGTCTTGAGTGCGGTATCAGCCAGCCCCTTACGAGCACCGTGGGTTGATGAGAAGTATTCCAGAATGTGCAGCCCTTCGCGGAAGTTTGCACGAATCGGGGTTTCGATAATTTCACCCGATGGCTTGGCCATCAGACCACGCATACCAGCGAGTTGCTGCATCTGCGAAACATTACCACGAGCACCTGAGTCACTCATCAAATACACCGGGTTGAGGAACGCTTCGCCCTCTTTTTCAGTAATGCTGGCATACGAGCCGTCGGGATGACGCCGATCGTTCTTGAGTGTTTCGATCAGTTTGATCGTCAATTCTTCGCGACAATGTGACCAGATGTCAATGAGCTGGTTGTAGCGTTCGCGTTCGGTGATGATGCCTCGATCGAAGTTCTTCTCGACGCGGGTCACCTTGGATTGGGCGGTATTGAGAATATCGACTTTCTCATCGGGGATACGAAGATCGGTCACTGAGAAACTCAAGCCCGCGATGGTCGCCTGCTTGAATCCGATATCTTTGATATCGTCAAGAATATTGATCGTCGCAGCGCGGCCACAGAACTCGTAGGCATCGTCGATCACGCGAGCGCAACCTTTTTTACCTATCGAACAATTATAGTACGGCATACCCGGTGCCAGAATCTCAGAGAACAACACGCGACCAATGGTGGTCACCAATCGACCATGCTCTGGGATTGATTCAGGCAGGCCGGTTTCTTTGGTGACAACCTTTTTGAAATCACTGAGTCGCACGCTGATGGGCTGATGGATATGAATCGTTCCGCTGTCGAACGCCAAGATCGCTTCGTGTCGATCCTTGAAACGCGGGACATCCGTCTCTTGAATATTTTCAATGTCGGCAAGTGTGGTGGTGATGAAATACACACCCATCACGATGTCTTGCGAAGCGTTGATGATTGGTTCGCCGTTGGCTGGGGAGAACACATTGTTTGTTGAGAGCATCAACACATGGGCTTCGGCTTGGGCTTCGACCGACAATGGTAGGTGGACCGCCATTTGGTCCCCGTCAAAGTCCGCGTTGAACCCACCACACACCAATGGGTGGAGACGGATCGCATTGCCTTCGACAAGCACTGGTTCAAAGGCCTGGATACCCATCCGGTGAAGCGTCGGAGCGCGGTTGAGCATCACAGGATGCTGGTAGATGACTTCTTCAAGGATGTCCCACACCTCAGCATCACGGCGTTCAAGCATCCGCTTGGCACTCTTGATCGTGTCGGCGAGCCCATGCTCTTTGAGCTTGCGGATGATGAATGGCTGGAACAGTTCGAGCGCGATCTTCTTGGGAAGACCACACTGGTTGATCTTCAAACTCGGCCCCACCACGATCACCGAACGAGCAGAATAATCCACACGCTTACCAAGCAGGTTCTCGCGGAAGCGGCCTTGCTTGCCCTTGATCATGTCGGTGAGCGACTTAAGTGCCCGACTCGAAGAACCAAGCACCGGACGACGACAGCGGTTGTTATCAAACAACGCATCGACGGCCTGCTGAAGCATCCGCTTCTCGTTGCGAATAATCACTTCAGGAGCATTCAAATCCATCAGCTTCTTGAGCCGATTGTTGCGGTTGATGATGCGGCGGTAGAGATCATTCAAATCGCTGGTCGCAAAATTGCCCGATTCGAGCAGAACAAGTGGACGCAGATCAGGCGGAATCACGGGGATCACATCCATCACGAGCCATGCGGGATCATTGTCCGAGTAGCGAACCGCTTCGACAAGTTTGAGCCGTTTGGCGTAGTCCTTGGTTTTCTGTTTCGAACGAGTCGCGGCAAGACCGGCACGAATTTCGTCGGCCTCGGCATCCAAATCCAGCATCTCAATCAAAGTGCGAATCGCCTCGGCACCCATTTCGGCCTTGAATTCGTTTCCATACTGCTCCAAGGCGGCGCGGTGTTCGTCTTCGGTGAGGACTTGTTTGAAAGTCAACTCGGTATCGCCTGGCTTGGTGACGACATAGTCCTGGTAGTAGATGATTTTTTCAAGATCCGAAGTCTTCATCGCCAGAAGCGTGCCCAGACGCGAAGGCATGGACTTGAAGAACCAGATATGCACACCCGGCGAAGCAAGGTTAATATGCCCCATCCGCTTGCGGCGGACACGCGAGTGGGTCACCTTGACACCACAACGGTCACAAATGTAGCCCTTGTACTTGGTGCCCTTGTACTTGCCACAGGAACATTCGTAATCCCGCTCAGGACCAAAGATCCGTTCGCAGAATAGGCCGTCTTTTTCAGGACGGTAGGTTCTGTAGTTGATGGTTTCGGGTTTCTTGACTTCGCCATACGACCACGCACGGATGTCGTTTGGGGATGCGAGTGAGATTTTCACACTCGAGAAATCATTTACACGATCAAAGACGCTTTCGTTCATATCAGTTTCTCCCGTCAAGGAGTGAATGTTCTCATCAAAACAACACGATTCATGCCCGCATCAAAGCCGGCTTCTAAAGCCAACCCTTACAACAAGCTTCCGCCTTCGAGTTGTTTCTTCTCCAATGTCAGGTTCATACCAAGACCCTTGAGCTCGTTGCACAGCACATCAAACGCGACCGGCATCCCGGCTTCGAGCTTGTTGGTGCCCTTGACCATCGACTCATAAATCTTGGTACGGCCTTCAACATCATCAGACTTGACCGTCAACAACTCTTGCAAGATGTAAGCAGCTCCGTACGCTTCAAGCGCCCAGACTTCCATCTCACCAAACCGCTGGCCACCCGTTCTTGCCTTACCACCGAGCGGCTGCTGGGTGATGAGCGAGTATGGACCCGTCGCACGAGCATGAATCTTGTCATCGACAAGGTGATGCAGTTTGAGCAGGTACATAAATCCAACGGTGGTCCGTTGCTTAAACGCCTCGCCCGTGCGGCCGTCGTACAACTGAATCTTTCCACCGGCAGGCATCTCGGCAAGCAACTCACGATGATGAGGCCAAGTGCCTTTTTCTTCGCAATCCGCCCAGCGATTTCGCACATATTCATTGGCTTCATCAAGAGCCGCATGGATTTCCGCTTCAGTACACCCGTCAAACACAGGAGTGACGGCTTGGAAACCAAGCACTTGAGCCGCCCAACCAAGGTGCGTCTCAAGAATCTGACCAACATTCATCCGAGACGGAACACCCAACGGATTGAGCATCACATCAACAGGAGTCCCGTCGTCCATGAATGGCATGTCTTCTTCTGGTACCACACGAGCAATCACACCCTTGTTCCCGTGACGACCGGCCATTTTGTCACCAGCAGACAATGTTCGCTTGGACGCGATGTAAACCTTGACCATTTCGAGCACGCCGTTTGGCAGTTCATCGCCACGCTTCATGTGGGCGGCCTTGCGCTGCTTCTCGGCTTCGACCGCTTCGATGCGTGGCCAGTATTGACGGTAGGAAACCTCCGCCTTCTCTTTGAGCTCCCTGGAACCCTTGATCCACTTGATATTGAAGGTCTTAATTTGCTCGATGATGACCTCAGGAATGTCGGATGCACCGACTTTCTGACGGGTCATTGGATCGACCATTTCGGTGCCAACGATGCCGTTGATTTCCTCGGTCATCTCTTTGAAGAGTTTGATCGCAAGAACATCCTGCTCGGCTTCATACGCAGCCATCTCGGCCTTGAGTGCTTTCTTCTGCGACTCGTTCATATGAACGCGGCGGGAGAACTTCTTCGTCCCGATGACAATGCCAGAAGTACCGGCGCTGACCTCGAGTGAATCGTTCTTCACATCTTCACCAGCACGACCAAAGATCGCGTGAAGCAATTTCTCTTCTGGAGTCAGTTCGGTCTTGCTCTTGGGCGAGACCTTCCCAACGAGAATATCACCAGGCCCGACCTTGGCACCGACACGGATCACGCCGGTCTCATCAAGATTCCGGAGCATGCGTTCAGAAACATTGGGAATATCCCGCGTGAACTCTTCGCGTCCGAGTTTGGTTTCACGAACCTCCACATCGTATGAGTTGATGTGAATACTCGTGAAAGTATCGTCTTTGACGAGTCGTTCAGAAATCACGATCGCGTCTTCAAAGTTGTACCCGTCGAAGGTATTGAACGCGACCAGAATGTTTTTACCGATCGCCAACTCGCCGTCCTGTGTCGAAGCACCATCGGCGATCACTTCGCCTTGCTTGACCTTCTGACCCTTCTTGACGACTGGCTTTTGGTTCTGGCATGTGCGTTCGTTGAGACCCACAAACTTGCGAAGCACATATTCATCGGCGTTGTCAATCACAATGCGTTGGGAATCGACATAAGTCACTTTCCCCCCACGCGTCGCTTTGACAAGCATACCAGAATAGCGACCGACTTCCTTCTCCATCCCGGTCGCCACACAAGGCGGATCGATCCGGATCAAAGGCACGGCCTGCCGCTGCATGTTCGAACCCATCAACGCACGGTTTGCATCGTCATGCTCAAGGAATGGAATCAACGACGCCGAGATACCCACCAACTGCTTGGGCGACACATCGACATAGTTCACTTCCTTGGGCTTGACCTCGGCAATATCGCCGTCCATCCGAGCCAGAACGTACTTATCTTTGAACTCGCCTTCTGGAGTCAACACATCAGCGGGTGCAAGCACAGAGCGAATTTCTTCGTCGGCTCGCAGATTCACGATCTTCCCGGTCAGTTTACCGTTTTCGACCACGCGATATGGCGTACGGAGGAAGCCGTACTCATCGACAGTCGAGTAAATTCCAAGCGAAACGATCAGACCAATATTGGTCCCTTCGGGAGTTTCAATCGGACACACACGCCCATAATGGGAAGTGTGGACATCTCGAACTTCAAAGCCCGCACGCTTGCGGTTGAGTCCACCAGGCCCAAGGGCCGACAAACGACGCTCGTGAACGAGTGACGAAAGCGGGTTGGTCTGGTCAACGACCTGCGAAAGTTCAGAGCGACCAAAGAAGAAATCAATCGCCGAACTGATCGATTTGGAGTTGACCAAATCGGCAATCTTGGCGACCTCTTCGGGGTCCTTGACACTCATGCGTTCCTGAACCGTTCGGCGGAGCTTGAGCAAACCCTTGCGAATCTCTTCAACCGCCAACTCATCGAGCGTCCGCAGACGACGATTGCCGAGGTGGTCAATATCATCGATCAACGCGACAGGGCGTTGGGTTTCTGGATCCAAACGATTGGAGCGGAGGTCCAGCATGTACTGGATCACCTTCAAGAAATCGAGCCCGAGCAAGAACAACTGATCTGGATCGATGTCCATTTCAAACTTGCGATTGATGCGGAATCGCCCGACAGTGCCGAGCCGGTAGCGGTTGCCATCGAAGAATTTTTCGTGGAACAACTGCTTGGCTTTTTCGACCTGAGGCGGGTTGCCCGGACGCAAGCGAGAATAAATCTTCAACATCGCCCGGTCATAATCACTGGTCACATTGGGGACATCGTCAAAGGCCTCAAGATTCTCCTCAGCAATCGTGTTGAGAATCAACGAATCGCTCGGATTCTGGACCACACGAATGGTCTTGAGGGCCGACGCTTTGATCGCCTCGGCGGCTTCTTCGCCAACTTGACACCCGACATGGACAAGTTCTTCGCCCGACTCGGTATCAATAATCGAAGCGGCCGCCCAATCCTCAGGATGGACATCCTTGGCTTTGATTTCTGCGACTTCGTAGAACAAGCCAATAATCGCATCGGTCGATGCAACCGATTCATCAAGACAACGCAAGAAGGTGGTCGCGGCGAGTTTGGTGGATTGATCGATGCGCATTGCCAGCACATCTTTCTTGGTCACTTCAAGCTCGATCCATGAGCCACGCTCCGGGATAATCCGGGCACTGTGGAGCGGACGGTCGCCTTCACTGGAAACGATCGAGAAGTCCACACCAGGGCTGCGATGCAACTGACTGACGATGACGCGCTCGGCACCATTGACGATGAACTCGCCGCCACCCATCATGATCGGGAACTCACCGAGGTAAATATCTTCTTCGGGGAGGTCGCCATGGGTTTCGCGCTTGAGGCGAAGACACAGCTTGAATGGGTGTCCATAGGTCAACCGAAGTTGACGGCACTCATCGGGCGTGTAGCGAGGTTCGTCAAGCGAGTAGCTGACATATTCAAGCTTCATCGTCTCATCGTACGAATCAATGGGGAAGACCTCTTGGAGCAGCGATTCGAGACCGTACTTGGCCTCACGCTCCTCTGGATCAACCTGGACCTGCAAAAACCGGCTGTACGCCGCTTTCTGTACCTGCCAAAGATCTGGGACTTCCGTTGCATCGCCTCTTTTGGCGAAACTCCGAACCAATCGCTCGCGCTCCATTTGGCGCACTTTGGTCGCTGCCATCCAACACCTCGTTGTGGTTCTCAACACTTGCACGCCATCTCGATGACAACACGCTGTGAAGAACTCTTAAAATTGTGGTATGCCCCGATTGCCGGCCGATAGCAAAGTCTAGCCACACAAGGACCTACAAACCAGTCCCAAACAACCCGGCACCTCAAAAAAGGCCCAGTTTGCCGCGCTTCCAAATGACTTCAATACCGATTCGCCAAGCCAGACACCCAACATGTTCACCCAGTACCCAATCAAAAACCGATCATCACGATGGTCCTTGATCCGCAAATTCATGCCACACACACGAAAGCCAGCATGAGAGAGTCGGACGCCCCGCATATTCTCGGGACGCCCGACCAAATCCTACAGATCCGGGCCCATTCATGCAATCTGCACGATGAAACCCGGACCAAATAACCGATTACGCGATCTCGATGTCGGCGCCAGCTTCTTCGAGCTTGCCTTTGATCTCTTCGGCTTCCTCTTTGGAAACACCTTCTTTGATCTTGCCGCCGGCTTCTTCTGCCAGACCCTTGGCTTCCTTGAGACCAAGACCGGTGATCTCGCGGATCGCCTTGATGGTCTGAATCTTGTTGCCGCCAGGGCCCTTGATGATGACATCAAATGCGGTTTGCTCAGCAGCACCGCCGCCATCGCCGTCGCCAGCAGCAGCCATGACTACACCACCACCGGCAGCGGCTTCGATACCATAAGTGTCCTTCATGTAATCACCGAGGTCAACGGCTTCCTTGAGGGTCAAGCCCGCAAGTTCGTCACCGAGTTTTGAAATCTTCGCGTCAAATGTTTTGGTTGCTTCGTCAGACATGGTCCAACTCCTTCTTCGTAATGCACGCCCTTTGGCATGCCAGACTCGCTCACCCAAGAGGGACCGAACCGCTCGGTTCTTTAACCCTGCTCATCAAAGAGCCCAGGGCCAGTCGGGTGAATACGGGTTGTTTCACTCACTATCAACACCATCGGGCATCAATAGACATATACCTATTCAAGCAGCACGGCAACACGCCCCACCGCCTTTCAACAAGACCATCACGCCGCCATTACAGCTTGGCAATCGCCTCGCCTTTTTCCAGTTTCTCTTCGATGCTCTTGATGATTCCCACAAGACCCGAACCCGGACCCTGAACAGCACCCACAAGATTTCTTGCAGGGCTCAAGATCAAAGTGACCGCCTGAGCAATCGCCTCGTCGCGTGTTGGGAACTTGCTGAGCTCCTTGACACCCGCTTCGCCTTCAAAAAGCATCCCGTCAAGAACCGCCCCCTTAAGCTCGATATCAGGAAACTCTTTGAGCAATCCAACAATTTCGCGAGCAACATCAACGACCGATTCGGCTCCATAAGCCAACGCACTGGCACCGCTCATAACCTCGCTCAACGGAGCAAGCGGAGTCTCCCCGAACGCCTGACCAAAAAGTTTGTTCCGCATGATGGTGACGCGAATTTCCTTCTTGGCCAATCCGCTGCGGATCGAGTTTGTATCGTTGGAACTGATCCCACGAAGACCGATCACCAAAGCGTCTTCGGCCTCGCCGATACGCTCGATGTAGTCACGGACCATCATTTCTTTGACTGGTTTACTCATCGGATGATCCCTTTTATTCTTCGTCGCCCGCAATGACAACCTGAACCCCTGGGGTCATGGTGCCACTGAGCGTGATCTTCTTGACATACTGACCCTTGACCGTCGAAGGGCGCGCCTTCTCGATCGTGGTCACGAAATGGTTGTAATTCTCGAGCAAATCAGCATCAGAAAAGCTCATCTTTCCGAGAATCGCGTGGACATTCCCGCCCTTGTCAGCACGGTACTCGAGTTTGCCCGCCGCAAAATCCTTCACAGCATCAGCAACCTTCGGCGTCACCGTCCCGTTCTTCGGCGATGGCATCAGACCCTTCGGACCAAGCACCTTACCAAGAATCGACATCACCCGCATCATGTCAGGCGATGCAATCGCAACATCAAAGTCGAACCAGCCCCCCTTAACCTTGCTGACCAACTCATCGCCACCGGCCTCAACAGCACCCGCAGCCAAAGCGTCCTTGACATGCTCAGGAGCACAGAACGCGATCACTCTCTTTGATTTGCCAATACCCTTTGGAAGCGACACCGAGCCGCGGATCATCTGATCCGCGTGCTTGACATCCACACCCAGGTGCATGCAAATCTCGACCGACTGGTCGAACTTGGTTGCTTTGAACTTCTTCACCGCTGCCAACGCCTCCGGGGCTTCGATCGCCTCGGCAGGAATCAACGCGGCATCAGCTTTGGCTCGTTTTGTCATCGCCATGATTAAGCCCCCACCGTAATGCCCATTGAACGGGCCGTGCCAGCAATGACAAGCATCGCGGCATCAAGGTCATGTGAGTTCAGATCCTCAAACTTCTCCTCAGCAATCTTGCGACACTGATCAGATGTTATCGAACCGACAATATTCTGGGGCTCTCCCGAACCTTTTTCCAGACCAGCGGCTTCTTTGATGAGAACCGAAGCCGGTGACGACTTGATCTCAAACTCAAACGAGCGATCGTTGTACACCTTGATGATGCAACCAACGACTTTGCCGTTGAGCGCACCAGTGGCGGCGTTAAACTGTTGAATAAACTGCCCGGGATTGACACCCTTGGCACCGAGAACAGGACCCAAAGGCGGGGCCGGCGTTGCCTGCCCCCCTGGTGCCATGATCTTAAATTGTTCGATAAGTTCTTTGGCCATTTGATCTCCACCTCCCACCCGTAAGGCACTCTGATCTTGGCACGATCAGCTCGCGGGTGGTTCATACGGTTCACAAGAATCCCGGTCCATCACGCGATGGGTCGGGCCTCGACTCTAGACCACGCCGATCTGCCAGTCCACACCCACAGCCCTATTGACCTGCCAATTCAAGAGTTCCATCACAAAAGTCACCCGCCACACAACCATGCGAACAAAGACCGATCACCCGGCCCTCTTGCTCAAGGCAAGGCAACAAACAACCCGGTCGCGATCTCATCGTCGAGCCCAAGATCAACCGCTCTTTGCAGCATCTCGGCCGCCCGGTCAAGTCGCCCCTGACTCTGCATCAACACCGCCACCACCAACCACGCCTGGGCACTGGGCTCACTGTGGGCATATTTGACGCTCCGAACCACCATATCTCGCAAAATTCGCCCATTTTGCCCCATAAACTCCGCGTCAATAGGCATCGCCCCAAAATCAGGATTGTTCTTATACACCAAGCTCATCAAGTCCCCGGCCGCCCCATGCTCTCGAGCCAAGGCATACGCCAA
>Ga0256839_1006066_pt1 | contig 10821 bp, 9 predicted proteins | sample 354166metaG_FD_185968 | JGI IMG/M metagenome (GOLD analysis project Ga0256839, IMG submission 185968) | Hydrothermal vent microbial communities from Mid Atlantic Ridge, Atlantic Ocean - 354-166 | ecosystem: Environmental > Aquatic > Marine > Hydrothermal vents | place: Atlantic Ocean: Mid... | reverse complement strand
ATCTGGGGTCCCCGATGGCGCCAAATAAAATAGCATCGGCAGCCTTGCACAACTCCTCCGTAGCCTGCGGGAATGGGTTGCCCGTAGCCTCAATGGCGGCCGCGCCAATCAGCCCTTTGGTGAAGGTGAACGTATGCCCGTAAATATCGGCTATGGCCTGTAAGGCCTTGATTGCCTGGCTGGTTACCTCCGGGCCGATGCCATCACCGGGTAAAACTGCTATTTTCATCTGTTTACTATTTTATTCACGTTGTGTCTGATTTTATGGGTGTTCAGGTTTTGCTTTCGTCAACATCACCGGGTTCACCAAGCCGGGGCCAAAACAGGCCTTGGGCACCCATGTCATCCTCCCCGGTTGTTCCGTTGAACAGCCATAGGGTAAACAAGCCTTAACCAAACAAGTTAATTTTTTCATCTCCATCAGGCCAGGGCCCTTCTTTCAAATTTTTCTATTGCGTCTTTTTTGCTGATTAAAAAATCGATATCATCGAGGCCGTTAAGCAGGCAATGCTTTTTATAGGCATTGATGGCAAACCCCTCCGCTTCGTCACGGCCCACAATGGCTATTTGCTGGTTTTCCAGGTCAATTTTGATTTTTTGCTGTGGGTCTGCCGCCACGGCAGCAAACAGTTTTTGCAGGAAGCCGTCACTCACCTGCACCGGCAACAGGCCGTTGTTGAGGGCGTTATTTTTAAAAATATCGGCAAAGAAACTCGACACCACCACCCGGAAGCCGTAATCGTATAGGGCCCAGGCGGCATGCTCCCGGCTGGAGCCGCAACCAAAATTTTTGCCGGCCAGCAAAATGGCGGCACCTTTAACCTTGTTTAAAACAAAGTCTTCTTTCATTGTGCCATCGGCATGATAGCGCCAGTCGCGGAAGAGGTTATCGCCAAAGCCTGCCCGGGTAGTGGCCTTTAAGAACCGGGCCGGGATAACCTGGTCGGTATCCACATTTTCTAAGGGCAGAGGGGCGGCAGTAGAAATCAGGGTGGTAAATGCTTCCATTATTAATTTAAGAATTTCCTTACATCAGTTATTTTGCCGGTAATGGCCGCTACCGCTGCGGTGGCCGGGCTGGCCAGCAAGGTGCGGGAGCCGGGGCCCTGGCGGCCCTCAAAGTTGCGGTTGGAGGTGGACACACAGTATTTACCGGCCGGGATCTTATCTTCATTCATGGCCAGGCAGGCCGAGCACCCCGGTTCGCGCAGTTCAAAACCTGCTTCCGCCAAAATTTTATCGAGGCCTTCTTCTTTGGCCTGTTCTTCCACCCGTTTGGAGCCCGGCACAATCCAGGCCGTAATATTGGCCGCTTTTTTACGGCCTTTAACAAGGGCCGCCACTTCCCGCAGGTCTTCAATGCGCGAGTTGGTACAACTGCCGATAAAAACAAAATCAACCTCCTGGTCAAGAATCGGTTGTCCCTCAGCAAATTGCATGTAGTCCAGGGCTTTGGCAAACGAGGGGTCGCCATTGGCAACCGGCAAGGGTTGGCTTACCCCTACGCCCATGGCCGGGTTGGTGCCATAGGTGATCATGGGCTCAATATCTGCGGCAGCAAAATTTATTTCTTTATCAAAAACGGCATCTTCATCTGTATAAAGGGTTTTCCAGAAGGCCATATTTTTTGCCCATTCTTCCCCTTTGGGGGCGAAGTCGCGCCCTTGCATATAGGCAAAGGTGGTTTCATCCGGAGCAATCATGCCCCCGCGGGCGCCCAGTTCAATACTCATATTGCACACGGTCATGCGCCCTTCCATCGACAAACTTTCAATTGCCGAACCGGCAAACTCCACAAAATAGCCGGTGCCGCCCGAGGTAGAGATTTGGGCGATGATATATAAAATGATGTCTTTGGCGCCTACTCCTTCAGCCAACGAACCGTTTACTTTAATGCGCATGGTTTTGGGCCTGGTTTGCAGGATGCACTGGGTGGAAAACACCTGTTCAACCTCACTGGTGCCAATGCCAAAGGCAATGCAGCCGAAAGCTCCGTGGGTAGAAGTATGGCTATCGCCACAAACTATGGTCATCCCTGGCTGGGTGATGCCTAACTCCGGGCCGATGACATGCACAATGCCCTGATTGGGATGCCCCAGGCCATAAAGCTCTACCCCATGGCGGGCACAGTTGGCTATCAGGGCATCTACCTGTGATTTACTCAAGGGGTCGTTGATGGGCAAATGCTGGTTTTTGGTAGGCACATTGTGGTCGGCTGTGGCAATGGTTTGCTGTGGCCGGAACAAGGGTATGCCGCGCTTCTCCAGGCCGGCAAACGCCTGCGGGCTGGTAACCTCGTGGATCAGGTGCCGGTCGATATAGAGCACTTGCGGCCCGTCCGGTACGGCTTCCACTACATGGGCATCCCAGATTTTATCAAACAAGGTTTTTCCGGCCATCGTCAGTCAAGGTCAATCATCGCATAACCGGCTACCAGTTCTTTCAGGTCTTTGTCTTCTACCAAACCGGTGCGGTCGGCCACTTCCAGGAAATCATTATACACCTTATCCAGGTCAGCTTTATTCAGGGATACGCCCAGTTTTTCCAGGCGGTATTTGAGGGCGGCATGGCCGCTGCGGGCGGTAAGCACAATCTGGCTGCCGTCAGCGCCCACTTCTGCGGGATCAATAATTTCGTAGTTCTGGCGGTGCTTGATCACCCCGTCCTGGTGGATGCCCGAGGAGTGGGCAAAAGCGTTGCTGCCCACAATTGCCTTATTGGCCTGTACCGGCATATTCATCCGTTCGGCTACCATCTGGCTCATGGCCGTAAGCAGCCGGGTGTTGATATCGGTATAATACGGCAGGTCGGTACGTTTGTTGATGATCATCACCACCTCTTCCAGCGAGGTGTTGCCGGCCCGCTCGCCTATACCGTTGATGGTGCACTCCACCTGGGTGGCGCCATTTTGTACCGCAGCAATGGCGTTGGCGGTAGCCAGGCCAAGGTCGTTATGGCAATGGGCGGCAATATCCACCTTGTGAATGCCCTTAACATTTTCTTTCAGGTACTTGATTTTGGCGCCAAATTCTGCCGGCAGGCAATAGCCGGTAGTGTCGGGGATATTGATTACGGTGGCCCCGGCTTTGATCATGGCCTCTACCACCCGCGCCAGGTATTCGTTATCGGTGCGGCCGGCATCTTCGGCATAAAACTCTACATCTTCAACAAATTTTTTGGCATATTTTACCGCAGCCACCCCGCGCTCAATCACCTCTTCTTTGGTGGTCCGCAGTTTGGTGAAAACGTGTAAATCGGAAGTGCCCAGGCCGGTATGGATGCGCGGCTTTTTGGCCGGTTTAATGGCCTCAACAGCTACGTCAATGTCTTTTTGTACCGCCCGGGTAAGGCCGCATACCGAGGCGTTTTGCATGTTTTGGGCAATGGCTTTTACCGCTTCAAAGTCGGCCGGGCTTGATACCGGAAATCCGCCTTCGATGATATCTACCCCAAGGTTATCCAGGGCTTTGGCTATAACCAGCTTTTCTTTGCCATGCAACTGGCAGCCGGGTACCTGTTCCCCGTCCCGCAGGGTAGTATCAAAGATTTTTATTTTTTGATCCATATCACTAAATAGTTTTATTTCCGGGAGTGAAGCGCCAAAGTTAGTGCCGGTAGTTACCGGAGAAAATGCCTAATAAATTAATAATTACGATTGCTAAGAGGCTATTTATCGTTATATATGCTTATTATTAGTTATTATTGTCAATTATTTGTTCTATTAAATACAATGGCTAAACCCCGGTCTGATAAACTCTTTACCCTGATAAAATCGATGAAACCGAGCGAAAAACGCTATTTCAAGCTCTGGGCGAGCGGGGATAAGCAGCAGGGGAGCCCCAAATATTTACAATTATTTGACCAGATTGACCGGCAGGCACATTATGATGAAGAGGCGATAGAGGCCTCAGCCGGCTATCTTACCCGGGGGCAACTCTCCAATTTAAAGGCCAATCTTTACCGGAAAATCCTCACCGGCCTGAAGCACTATAACATTACCAACAGCCCCGATATGCAGGCCCGTGAGTTGATTGACTACGCCCAGTTACTGTTTGACCGCAGCCTCTACCGCCAATGTGATGACCTGCTGAACAAGGCCCTGGGCATGGGCAGAAAAACCGGCAACCTGGAGCTGCAACTGATGGTGCTGAAGTGGAAGAAGAAAGTAATCTACCAGACCATGGGCAAGGGCAGCATGACTGCCGCCAACGATATTATTGCCGAGGTGCAGGAGGTAAACAACCGCATCAACAACATCAATACCTTTACCAACCTGCAGTTGCAGCTCAACTCACTTTACCTGAAGACCGGTTACATCCGCAACGCAGAAGACTATAACCGGGTACGTGATATCTTCTATTCCAACTTGCCGGAGTTTAATGAAGAAGACCTGAGCCTGGCCGAAAAGTCAAATTTATATTCCCTTTATATTGATTTTTATTTCTTTATCCAGGACTTTAGCACGGGTTACGACTACGCCAAAAAATGGGTCAGCCTGTTTAATCATAAATCCCTGATTTATGCCAACCTGGAGACCTACATTAAGGCCCTGAACAGTTTGATGATTGCCCAGTCGAGGATAAATGCCTACGAGGAATTTATCCGCACCAAGCGCCAACTGCGCGGCCTGCGTAACCTGCCGGCCATCCGTATGAACGAGAACATCAGCCTGAAGCTGTTTAAGTATAATTATGTGCATGAGTTCAACGGCTTGTTTATGAAAGGGGACTTCACCCACGGGGTGCGGCTGATGGAAAGGATTAAACCCCGGATTGACGAGTACATTGCCCGCTTAGACAACCACTCACGGCTGATTATGTATTATAAAATAGCCAGCCTGTATGTGGGTAATAGCGATTTTGCCGAGGCCCTGGTATGGCTCAACCGCATTATCAACACCGAGCAAACCGTTATGCGCGAAGACATCCATGGGTTTGCCCGTATGCTCAGCCTCATCTGTCATTATGAGCTTGGCCATACCGATATTCTGGATTACCATGTGCGCTCCACCTACCGGTTTCTGATAAAAAGGGAAAACCTGCAGCAATACCATAAGTATATCCTTAATTTCCTGAAGCATGTAGCGGCCAACACTTCGGAGCAGGAGATGATTGCCAATTTTGAACGCCTGCGGCAGCAACTGTTGCCCCTGGAAACCAACCCTTATGAGAAAAGGGCCTTTATCTACTTTGATATTATCTCCTGGTTAGAAGGCAAGATACAGGGGCGGCCGGTGCAGGAGGTAATAAGGGAGAAGGCCGCTAAACGGCTCGATAAAAAATTACTTGTATAACTAATTTCATTACCATGAACACCGATTTCGACCAATATTTTCAACACTACCTCAAGCTGGTACAAGCAGGGCCCCTGCTGCCGGTGTTGCAGGAAACCCATGAAGAGTTTATGGCCCAACTGGCCGGAGTGGATGACGACCGTGGCCGTTACCGGTATGCCCCGGATAAATGGAGCATCAAAGAAGTGGTGGCCCATGTAATTGATACCGAACGTATTTTTGCCTACCGGGCCCTGCGCTTCGCCCGCCAGGACACTACCGCCCTGCCCGGCTATGACGAGAACCATTTTGTGGAATACAGCGGTGCCGATAACCGGTCAATAGCCGGCCTGAAAGAAGAGTTTGACCTGGTAAGAAAAGCCTCCATTGCCCTGTACAAATCTTTTGACGACCGCATGCTGGCCCGGCAAGGCACGGCCAACAACATGACGATAGGGGTAAAGCCTTTGCTTTACCTGATGGCCGGCCATGGGCGCCACCACGGGAATATTTTGCGGGAGCGGTATGGTGTGCAGTAAAAGCATTATTTTAGCTGAAAAACAGTGCCATGAAGAAAGCAGCCTATCTGCTGGTGTACCTGTTGCCCGTAAGCGTTTATATTGCCCTGACCACCACGGGCTGGCTGACCTTTTTGCCGGTAGTAGTATTCTTCGGCCTGGTACCCGTTCTGGAGTTGCTACTGCCACCCGATAGCCGCAACCCGGCAAAGGAGGCCCTCCGCCACCTGAAGGAAGACAAGTATTACGATTGGGTGATTTACCTGACCATCCCCCTGCATATAGGCCTGTTATTTTATTTTTTTCAGGTTATTGCAACCACCCCGGCAGGGTCTTTGGCATACACCGGGCGCATCCTTAGCGTTGGCCTGCTATGCGGGGTAACCGGCATTAACCTGGGGCATGAACTGGGGCACCGGCACAACCGGGTTGAGCAACTGCTGGGGGAGTTGTTGTTACTGACTTCGTTGAACACCCATTTTCTGCCTTATCATAATGCCGGCCATCATGTAAACGTGGCCACCCCCAATGACCCCGCCACGGCCCGCAGGAACCAACTGTTGTATGCCTTTTGGCTAACCTCACATTTTGGTAGTTACCGGCAGGCCTGGCGGCTGGAAAGCCAACGGCTGGCGCGCAAGGGGGGGCGGGCGTTCTCATGGCAAAACCGTATGCTGGGGTATAGTGTAGCCAACGTCCTCCTGGTGGCCGCCATATATTATTTCTTTGGCCTGAAGGTACTGGTTTCCTTCCTGTTGGTGGCTACCATCGGTATCCTGCTGTTAGAAACAGTGAATTACATTGAGCATTATGGGCTGCTACGGCAAAAAAATGCCGATGGCCGCTACGAACGGGTGCAACATCATCATTCGTGGAACTCCGACCATGTCCTTGGCCGTGCTGTCCTGTTTAACCTTTCGCGCCACTCTGACCACCACTATAATGCCAGCCTTAAATACCAGGTGCTGAAATCGATACCGGACAGCCCGCAAATGCCCACCGGCTACCCCGGCATGATGCTGCTGGCTTTGCTGCAACCGCTATGGTTTTGGGTGATGAACAAAAAGTTGATACCCTTTTCCCATTCTGCCGGATGATGGAGAAAGACTACGATTACATCATTATTGGTTCGGGCTTTGGCGGCTCGGTTTCGGCCCTGCGCCTGGCGGAGAAAGGCTATAAAGTGCTGGTGATTGAACAAGGGAAACGATATGCAGCCGGTGATTTTGCCAAAACCAACTGGCAACTGCGCAAGTGGTTGTGGCTGCCGGCCTTAAAGCTCTTTGGTATTCAAAAGGTGTCTTTTTTTCGCCATATTTCTATTCTCAGCGGGGTGGGGGTAGGCGGGGGCTCGCTGGTGTATGCCAACACGTTGCCCAAGCCCAAACCGCCCTTTTTTAACCATGGCTCCTGGCAGGGGCTGGACGACTGGGAGGAAAAGCTGGCGCCCCACTATGAAACCGCCTGGCGGATGCTGGGGGCGGCCGATAACCCCTGGCTGGCCCCGGCCGACATCTCCCTGCAAAAGATGGCCGTTACCCTGGGCAAAGAAGCGGCCTTTGCGCCTGCCAGGGTCTCGGTTTATTTTGGTGAGCAAGGCCAAACCGTAGCGGACCCTTATTTTAACGGCCGGGGCCCGGAGCGCACAGGCTGTGTTTTTTGCGGGGCCTGCATGACCGGCTGTCGCCATAATGCCAAAAACACCCTCGATAAAAATTACCTGTACCTGGCCACCCGGCTGGGGGCGGAGGTGCTGGCCGAACATAAAGTGGTGGACATTATCCCCGCAGGGGAAAGGGGCGAAAACGGCTACGAGGTGGTCTTTAAGCAATCTACCGCCTATTTCAGCAGCAAAAAAAGGCTCCATACCAAAGGCGTGATATTTGCGGGCGGGGTGCTGGGCACCCTTCCGCTCTTGTTAAAGCTGAAGGAGGGCCACCTGCCCAACCTCAGCCCAAATGTAGGCAAAATGGTCCGCACCAATAACGAATCCCTGATTTTGAATACCGTTTATAAGGGAGAGTATAGCGGCAAAATGGCCGAAGGTATTGCTATTGGCGCCATCCTATCGCTTGATGAAAACAGCCATATTGAGCCTGTACGTTACGGCAAGGGCAGTGGGTTTTGGGGGCCGCTCACGGTGCCCGTTGTCAACGAACCCAACTTCTTCTTGCGGGTGATTAAGCTGGCTGCCAAAATGGTTGCACTGTCTTTGGTTAAACTCAGGATTATCACCCGCGACTTTGCCAGCAATACGGCCGTCCTCCTTTTCATGCAGCACCTCGATTCCACCATCCGGTTTACCAAGGGGCGCCTGGGCATGAAGTCGGGGCTTGACGGTAAAAAACCCACGGCTTTCATTCCCGAGGCCCTGGCCTTTGCCCGGCAATACGCCCGGTCGATTGGCGCCATTCCTACCGTGCTGCTTACCGAATCGGTTACCGGCATTCCTTCAACCGCCCATATCCTTGGGGGCGCCTGCATGGGCAAAGATGCCAGTGAAGGGGTTATCGATAAAGACAACCGGGTTTTTGGTTATGATAATATGTACGTTTTTGATGGCTCCATGATCTCGGCCAACCCCGGGGTGAACCCGTCTTTAACCATTACCGCCATTACCGAATACGGGATGTCTAAGATTCCGGAAAAGGGCCCTTAACCCGAAACATTCATAAGCTGATGGCCCTGAAGTTTCGGTATCATTGGGTTAACCCGGACTAATCATGAAAATCATGGATAATGATGTAAATTAACCGCCAAATAACTGTTTATCAGTTAATTACAACAGGTACTTAGACTCCGGTTCAGCGGAGGTTAACCCTGATGTTGCTACTAAGTCACTAGGTAACACTGCGGTTTGGTGTCTTCGGGCCTTGGTGGCAAAAAGCAGTTAAACCAGGTTATACTGGCTACACCTTAATACAAATGTTCTTCGCCTCGGTAAAAAAATTCAGCGCCTCCTCACCACCTTCCCTGCCAACCCCCGATTGTTTCATGCCGCCAAAGGGGGTGCGCAGGTCGCGTACCAGCCAGCAGTTGACCCATACAATGCCTGCTTTCAGGGCCGCAGCTACCCGGTGGCCCCGCTGCAGGTTCTCTGTCCATACTGTGGCCGACAGGCCATAATTTGTACTGTTGGCCAGGGCAATAACTTCTTCCTCGGTTTCAAATGGTTGTACCGTTACCACCGGGCCAAATATCTCTTCCTGATTGGTCCGGCAGGTTTCATCCAATCCCGTTATTAGGGTGGGCTGGATAAAATAACCGTTGGCACAACGGCCTTCCACTTTAACCTGATGGCCCCCTGCTTCTATCTTACCCCCTTCTGCCGTTGCCAGTTTTATATAGGATAACACTTTTTGCATATGTGCTTCTGAAACTACCGCCCCGGTTTGGGTAGCTTCTGCCAGCGGGTCGCCCACCTGCATGGCCTTTACTTTGTCGGTAAAGGCCGCTAAAAACGTAGCGTAAATTGCTTGTTGCACATAAATGCGGCTGCCGCAAAGGCATATCTGCCCTTGGTTGGCAAACGATGAACGCAGGGTAGTGGCCAGCGCCTCCTCAAAATTACTGTCGGCAAAAATGATATTGGGGTTCTTGCCGCCCAGTTCGAGCGACAATTTTTTAAACATCGGGGCGGCCACCGTGGCAATATGGCGGCCGGTTGCGGTTCCCCCGGTAAAGGAAATAGCGGGGATATCCGGGTGGGCTACGATAGCTTGCCCAACTTTAGGGCCCAGGCCATGGACAATATTCAGCACCCCGGGCGGCAAGCCGGCCTCGATGCACAAGCGGCTCAGTAAAAAGGCGGTCATGGGGGTAATTTCCGAGGGCTTGGCCACCACGCAGTTGCCGGCAGCAAGGGCCGGGGCGATCTTCCAGGTAAAAAGGTAGAGCGGCAGGTTCCAGGGCGAAATACAGCCGGCAATACCCACCGGCTCCCGTACGGTATAGTTTACCCCTTTGTCGGGGCTGACATGGGCTGCCGTTGAGGCGTTGATGATGGCCGCAGCATAAAAGCGGAAATTAGCCGCAGCCCGCGGGATATCAACCGTTCGTGCCAGGGCAATGGGTTTACCATTATCAATGCTTTCGGCCCGCGCCAGAGCTTCGCGGTCACGGTCAATAAGCCCGGCAATCTTCGTCATGATGGCTGCCCGCGCCTCTGCCGGCATGGCCGCCCAGGCAGCAGTTGCCTGCCGGGCAGCCGCCACCGCCTGTGCCACATCATCAGCGCCCGAATCGGGCAATTTGCTGTACACCTTACCGGTGGCCGGCTCAATATTGTCCAGGTAATGATCCGTCACCGGGGCTGCCAGCGTACCATTAATATAATTCTTAATTTCTTCCATCGGGTTGGTTTTTACAGGCAATTGGTGCGGCCGCCATCTACGGCCACACTTATGCCGTTGATATACCCGGCTGCCGGGGAGGCCAGAAAAGCCACGGCTGCCCCCACTTCGGCAGGCTCGGCAAAACGGCCGGCCGGGATAGCGGCTTTCATGTTTGCCGCTTCGGCCTCCGGGTCGGTGCCGCGTTTAGCCGCCCAGGCCTCAAACAACCCCTGCAGGCGGGCCGTTCGGGTAGCCCCCGGCAACACATTGTTTACCGTAATGCCATACCGGCCGAGTTCATGGGCCAGGGTTTTCGACCAACTGTTTACCGCCCCGCGGATGGTGTTGGAAACCCCGAGGCCCGGGATCGGGGCTTTTACCGAAGTGGAAATTATGTTGATGATCCGGCCATAGCCTGCTTGTTGCATAAAGGGCACTACGGCCCGGGCCAGAATCTGGTTGTTGAGCAAGTGGCTGTTAAATGCCCGGAGGTATTCTTCTTCCCCGGCATCAATGGCCAATCCCCCCGGAGGGCCACCGGTATTGTTCACCAGAATATGATAGTGGTTCTCCTGCGCTACTACGGCCCGCACGGCATCACTGTCATTAAAATCGGCCACCAGCACCGCATGCCGCTGCCCCCGGTCGGTAGCCAGGGTGGCAGCAGCCTTTTCCAGGGCTTCCCGGTTACGGGCCA
>Ga0256839_1006064_pt1 | contig 10825 bp, 12 predicted proteins | sample 354166metaG_FD_185968 | JGI IMG/M metagenome (GOLD analysis project Ga0256839, IMG submission 185968) | Hydrothermal vent microbial communities from Mid Atlantic Ridge, Atlantic Ocean - 354-166 | ecosystem: Environmental > Aquatic > Marine > Hydrothermal vents | place: Atlantic Ocean: Mid... | reverse complement strand
GTTTGACTACATGCAGATCCCTGGTCTTAATCCCCTTGTGATCGGGTCTGTCCGTTCAACCGTGAGAGAAGGGTACATGCTCGTACCCGATAGTCTTAATCCCCTTGTGATCGGGTCTGTCCGTTCAACTTAAATGGAATGAAAGCATGGACGAGTGGGTCGTCTTAATCCCCTTGTGATCGGGTCTGTCCGTTCAACGCCGATGGGTACAGAGACTTCTTTGCTGCTGCCCGTCTTAATCCCCTTGTGATCGGGTCTGTCCGTTCAACGCCGAACGCCGGGCGCTCCAGCGGGCGGTACTGTCTTAATCCCCTTGTGATCGGGTCTGTCCGTTCAACGTATGGTTGATCCGCGTGTTGAGGCGCTGGCCGGTCTTAATCCCCTTGTGATCGGGTCTGTCCGTTCAACTCACCTGCCTGAAAAATCCTTCGCATTCATTAAGTTGCAACGCCCGTTGAACGAAATCGTGAACATCCAAAAGCCGAAGGCACGCTTGAATTTCCGATGTCACGTACATGGTTTTTAAGCCTCCTCGTCGCAATGATCAGGCGGTTGCCCAGGGTTGTCAACGGAGGGGCGTGCCCCAAAGCGGCCGAGGGCGTCCGCTGTCAGGAAGAACCCTTGATCAGCCGGGTTCACGCCACCCAGGACCGGCTCGGATCCGGGGGGTACCGGGTACGCGCGCACGTCATCCTCGCCAGGTCTAATCACGGCGCGCAGTTCATCGAGCAGATCCTCGAGGTCATCAGGCGTCCCGAGGAAGAGGTATACGGAGTACTGAACCGGCAGGGCACGTTGGGAAACCCGCCGGTGTACCCGGCCCAGCCGACGGGGGTCGGCGATGTCGTAGCAGATTAGAAAACGTTGCCGTTGGGCCATGCCGGAGACGTCAGGCCAGCTCGACCAGCCACCGATTAAGCCTGTTGAGCAGGTCGCGCGTGGTCCGATCCACACGGCTGTGGTGACGCTCGAACCGGCGTACCAGGTCGCGGTATCGCAGCGGCGACAGCCGATGCTCGGCCCGCGCCGCATGCGCACGGGCCTTCAGCAGGCCCAGCCGAAGCGGCTGCAGTTGCCATGCCAGGAGGTCGGATAGCACCGTGCACAGGTCCACGTCGTCCACCAGCCATGATTCTCCGGATGCATCGATACCGTGGGCCATCAGGGTCTCCTGCATCCGGGCCAGGCAGAAGGTGTACAGGTGGCGTTGGCTGCGGTGGGCCTCTGCCGGACCGGCCAGCATTTCCGCCCGGGCGGCCACCCACTGGAGCAGGCCGGCGTGGGTGTGGCAGCGGGCAGGCGCCTTCAGCCGCCGCCGCAGGATGGCATCGATGCGGCTCCGGTTGGCGTCCCGCCACGTCAGGAGCTTTTCCGCCCAGTCGATGTCCGCGGTGAGATCCATCAACCGCCTGCGAAGGCCCGTGTCCATCCAGCCGGTACCCACCACGCGCAGAAGCGCGCCGCCGTCCTGGTCCTGTACCACGACGGGAATGCCGCGCCGGGCGCAGGCCACCACCAGCGGCCAGTCCAGGGGACAGGCCTCGGGCACCACCAGCCGGGACACGTGGCGCAGCGGTACCCAGCGGTCCGCCTGGCCCGGGGTGGTGACCCGCAGGGCGCCATGGTCGTGGCACAGAACCCGGCCGGGACGCTCCGCGACATACACCGGGCGCGGGTCGCCGGGAAAACGGCGTTCATCCATCAGAGGTTTCCTCCTGCAGGCGACGCACCAGCGCCATGACGAGCCGCCGGCACCAGCGCCGGTAGGCGGTTTGACGCGATTCCCACTCGTCATAGAACAGGGCCCGGCCCGCCTTGCCGAGCAGGCAGGCCCCGTCCCGGTCGCGGAAGTGGTCTGCCGTCAGCCGGCGCTTGCGGAACAGTTCCCAGGCCATGCGCTCTATTCGCGGGCGCAGCGGTTCCATGACGTCCAATGCCAGGGAGGGACGGTCGTGGGCAGGCGCATGGAGGTAGCCGATGGCCGGGTCGAGGCCTGCCGCGTGGACGGTTTCCACAGCGATTCCCATCGCGAGGGTGTAGCCCAGGGAGAGCACGGCGTTGACGGGGTCGGGTGCCGGACGCCGGCGCCGGCCGGTGAAGCCCAGCGCCGGCGGCATCACGGCGCCAAGGGCCTCGAACCCGGCCGCCGAGGCGGCGCCTTCGATGCCGCGCAGGGCATCCACGTCGCCCGCCGGGTGGTCGAGCTGTGCATGGAGGGCAAGGATCCGGCGGCGGGCCTTTTCCAGAACGACCCGCCGGTCCGGCCGGGCCCGGACCACATGCCGCACCAGCCGGTACTGGGCATGGAGTTTCAGCCGGAGCAGGGCGCGGACCAGCTCCGTCCGGCGTTCATCGGAATGCCAGGCGGCATACTGTGCCAGTCGCCGGCGGGCATCGTTGCCGGCCACGCCCACCACTGCCAGTGCCCGGTCCGCGCCCCTTCCCGACAGCAGGCTGACGCCGATGCCCGCGGCAGCCAGCCGCGCAAGCGTCCGGGTATCGGTGGAGGCCGCCTGCACCACCACCACCCGCTCCAGCATGGAGAGCGGCAGGGCCTGCACCAGTCTGCCGTCCACGCGCAGCTCGAGGCGGCGGTCCCGGTACCGCAGCTCGGCATGTTGCCTGTCCACGTAGAGGGTGGCCATGGCCGCGTCATCCCAGGTAGAACCAGCGCGGGTCCACCGGGGGGCGGCCCAACCCGAGCGTGCGCACCTTGCCGCGTTGGTCCAGCCTGAGGACGAGATAACGATCCTCTTCGGGATCAACGACATCATCGAGCCGATGGCACAGCTCGCCCCGTTCCTCCGAGGTGAGGAAACACTCAAAGACGGACTTCTGGCCGCCCACCGCGTAATCACGGACCACGCGCAGGGCCCGGCGCAACCGCGCCGGATCGGACACATCGTAAGCCACGAGATGGAGCTGCCGCTGAATCATCGGGTTTACCGTCGATGGCTTAAACCATCACCAAGCATGGCTCCCAAGTAAGACGCTTGCACGGGTCGCAAGCCTGTGACGGCCGCGGCCGGGTTCTCAATCGCGGAAGAATTCGACCAAGTGCTGGTGTAACCGTCTCAATTGTTCGCCGGCACATACGGCAATACCAAGGTCCGCTGCCCGGGTCCGATCATGTCCCGGCAGGTCCCTGTATGACACCAGCATGGCGCGAGCCTGCAACCCACCCATGAGATCGCGAAGCGAATCCAGCTTGTACAGCGCCTCCGCTCCTGCGGACTCCGCTCCCTGCTCACGAAAACGGCGGGTCTTGCATTCAATGATGTGGAGGCGGTTATTGCGCAGCACCACCACGTCAAGCTCGTTTGGTACAGGCCGCCCCCGCTGTTGCCGTTCGACGTTGATGTCATAAGCCACGTCCTGGATTACCGGATCATGTTCGCGAATCTTCCGCACTTGGTCAAAAACCCATGCCTCGATCCAGCGTCCATTGATAAAAGCGACCGATTCCTCATCCCGGAAACGGATGTGGCGGTCGTCGATGCGGGAAAGATATCCCGCTGCGCCAAACTGGTCGATAAGCGAGTCAAGTTCCGGATCCGGGTCGTCCAGATCGATGACCAGGCCAGGAGAACGAAGTTGACTGGTCAAGTAATTCAGGCGGCCGATGGCCCGGGTATATTTCGGGGCCGCCTGAACCAGGTTTTCCGCCAGCTGGAGGGCTTCAGCGCGGGGCACGCTTCGCCGGGGGGTTGACGCCACCCGAGCGCCGTGAAGTTCCAGGAACGGCTCGATGCGGATTCGATCTGCCAGCCGGTGGGGTGGAAGGCCGCATGGCTGGAGCCAGATTACCTCGTCTCTGACGGGGTGAACATAGAATACAGGCAGCCGATAGGCCCGGAATGCCTCGTAGGCGGCAACGCTCATGAGCTTGGTGCCGCCGGTCGCATTCAGCGCAATACCATCCAGGCGTCCAGCCTTCTTCTCCTCTTCCAGAAATTCCATAACACGGGTCTGTACATGATCATAGTTCCAGGCGTCGTCCAGGGGCAGGTGGTCCACCTTCACTGGACGGGGGCGGAATACGGACTCCAGCCACTCGGCTCGGCGCGTCATGTCCGGTGTCGTGGCGAGCACCACGCGCCGCGCGCCCAGATTCGGATCGAGTGCCGGCAGCGCGTTGGGCAATGGTTGCGCCGACACCAGGCAGAAGTGAGTATCCGGTTTCACGGGATGCTCCGGTGATCGGCGTACGCGCAGAAAGGCTCCAGGTGGGCGCCCAGGGCGTCGAGATCATCTGCCGAGAGTTCCTGGCCACGCCGCTCGGCGGGGAGGTCGATCAACAGGTGAAAATACCGCGCACCACGCTTGCACACGTCCGCCACGACATGAACAGGTAGGGTGCCGATCACAATGTCGCCGGGCTGGATTTGGCCGGAGTCTAAATGGGCCACGACATGATCTACCCTAATGCCCCGTCGCTGAATCCATTCCCTGGCACCCGGGTGGCGGCTGACGAGCCAGGCCTGGGCCGGTTTACAAGGCCTGGGCACCGGCTTATTGTCAGCGGTGCGATCCAGCTCCTCAACCAGGCGCTTCACCTGCCTGCGCAGCGTTTTCGCCGGCAGCGGACGGAGGCGGAAGCCGCCATGTTCCATGTCATTGCGGATTTCGGCGACGGCCTGTGCGCTTTTGCAGGTGGATGCCCAATGCCGCTCGGCGGCACGCCGTGCCGCCGGATCGAATTGCGGAAGTCCTGGCTCGGTTTGTACCGGCGAATCCGCGTGCCTGGATACCCAGGCCTCGCGAACCACCACCGCTGCCTCGACATGGCGTCGGAGCTCAAGGTAACGCCTGGCCAATGCTCTCATGGCACGGCCGCCAGCCTCGCCATGCAGCGTGGGGGACTCAATGCCGCGTGCAAATGCGGCGATTCGGTCCAGCAATGGTGCCAGCGCAGGCAGAAAACGGCGGATATCTTCACTGCAAGCTTCAACTGTGTGCACGAGCCGGGCGGCACTGGAATCCTTGTATTCCTTCCCTAGGGGGCTCCCGCGGACCATGGCTGCGATGCGAAGGGTCTGGAAGTCATCCGCGAAACGCTCCAGTGCCGAAGCAAGGAGCGTGGTGTTCGGAAAGCGGTTGGCGCCCATCAGTGCCAGCGCCCGCCTATTCCTGCTGTCTTGCGTCCGGAATATTTCAAGCAGGGGATCGGCGAGGCCCGTGGTGGTGAATACGCTGATGCCATGGGCCCATTGGATGAGTTCCACGAAAGCAGTGAGTTCCCAGACCGGCACGGCTCCCTGGTCATCGCGGGCGTCGAAGGCTCCATAGAGCACGTGAAATTCCGAGGGGAGGCCTCCCGAGGCCCTCAGCCATGCTATCGCTGCCGCGGAAAAGAATGGCAGGGACCGATATCCGTGGGTGATATCCAGGAACACCGGTTCGCCAGCCTGCAGGGCCTGTAACAGGCTGTCGAAGACGTCCCAGAGTTCATCAGCCGTGCGGCCCGGTGGGATGATCCGAAACTCAACCTTCACTCCTGGTAGTTCCGCCATGGCCTGGCAAAGTTCCTTGCCATGCCGTTCCCTGGCTTCTGCCGTGGCCAGGATAATGGCATGTTCCACCCCGAAGAAATCGGCGGCGGCACGGGCGAAATAACGCGTGGTCAGTTCTTTGTCCCGCCAGCGGTATAACACCGGCTGGTAATCGCCGGTGCCCAGGAAGCTGACCAGCGTCGTGCCCTTCATGAGTGGTCGCGGGACTCCCGGTGGCAGTCAAGGATGGCCCGAGCGGGTTTGCGGGGACGGTCCTCGTGATTGAACTTGTTCTCCTGGCCTTCTTGGCTTCGGGATTGTCCATGATGCCGCGCTAGCGCTCCTCGCGCACGGCGTACAGGTGTTCCCGCGGTGTCCAGACAAAAGGCACCGGTGCCGCCATTGGATGCGCAGCCCATCCTCCGATGGCCGTTTTCGCCCCGGGGGGAGCGGCCGAGGAAGGGGATGAGCATTTTCATCATAATATTCAGTATGTTATATGAATAACATTGAATGCGCATGATGTATGATGTATATTTCAGTGCATGCTGCACCGAACCCAGATTCTCATCGAACAATGGCAGTACGAGGCGCTGCGCGCGCGGGCCGAGCGGGAACAGCGTAGCCTGTCGGCACTGGTTCGCGACCTGCTGGACGAGGCCCTGAGACAGGACGGCGGGCCATCGCCGGCCGGCCACCCCCTGCGGCAGATCGAGGGCATCGGCGAAGCCGCCGGCGGTTACGGGCGGGACCACGATGCCCTGCTGTATGGCGATGACCAGCCGGACTGATGCAGCGCCTGTTCGTCGATACCAGTGCCTGGTTTGCATTCATCAACCGCAAGGACCGTGAGCACGGGGCGGTTGCCGATGCGCTGAGGCGCCACGCCGGCCGGCTGGTGACCAGCAACTTCGTGCTCGACGAGATCGTTTCGCTTTGCCTGTACCGCATGGGGCACGATGTGGCCGTGCGGGCGGGCCGGGCGCTGATGGACCCGAGGGCCGTGGACCTGGTGCGCCTGACGGCCGCCGACGAGCAGGCCGCGTGGCGGTTGTTTTGCGCGCGCGGCGACCAGCGCTTCAGCTTCACCGACTGCACCTCGTTCATCCTCATGCGCCGCCTCGGCATCGACACCGCCCTGGCGCTGGACGATGATTTCCGTGCCGAGGGATTCGGGATGGTGCCGTAGTCAGTCATCGCCGGTATCGCCGTGGCCGAGCAAGGACTTGGCCAGCTTTCTGGGGCGGTCCTTGTATCTGGCCTTGTTTTTCTTGCCCTTCGTCGCGTCGGGGTTGGCCATGATGCCGGGCCACCGCTTTTCCATCTCGGCGTGCAGGCGCGCCCAGGCCTCTGCAGACAGCTCGTCCGTGTTTTCGAGCAGGGATTCGACCTTCGCGAAGAAGGCGTTGTTGTCCTTCCAGTCCACCTCCCGGCGCCAGGCCTCGATCCGGGCGGCGTCTTCCGGCAGGCCAGCGGTGGCTTCGGCCAGCTCCCGGCGCTTGTCTTCCTCCTCCCTTGTCCGGCGCTCGGCCTCGCGACGGGCATTCTCCGCCTGCTCATCAATGCGCATGGCGCCGTAGCCGACGGCGGTCTTGGCGCCGAAGCCGAGCCAGTCGAAGGCGTGTTCGAAAGCGGCCCGAAGCAGGGCTTGCCACTGGGCGCCGTCGGCCAGAGCGGGGGCGACCCGTCGCAGGAAGGGCAGATGGCAGACCACGTGAAAGGTGAACGCCGAGCCGGGCGGGACGGTGAGATAGTAGATGGGTACGGGCTGGCCGGAGTCGTGGGGCGGTTCCGTTCCCTGGTAGTAGTGGCCCTGGTGGGGCGTCATCACTTCCACCTGCAGGGCGTTGCCGCGGATGTGCGGGATCACGTCGTAGAAGGCGATTGCCCCGCGCCGGGCCTCGCTGCTGTCCTCGCTGCCAAAGAGGGCCGTGATGGCGGCCTCGTCCCAGCCCCGGGTGTCCCCCCATGTCCCCTTGGCCAGCTCCCGTGCCGCCTGGCGCAGAACGCCCTTGACCCCGCTGCCCGGCAGGTAGGGCAGGCCGTAGGGCCAGAGAAAGGCAAAGCCGTTCTCCAGCGGGTGCTCGTTGCCCAATCCGGTGGTGAAAGGCGCGGTGGATTGAGCGGACAGGCTCAGCACGGCCTCACGGGGCAGGTCGGACAGCATGGCCGCCTGGCGGGCATTCAGGGCCTCCATGGCCCGGGCATCCGCAACCGTCAGTGTGCAGATGTCCTTCCAGGCGTGGCCGGCCGCGAACCGGTTCTTCGACCACAGGCCCTCCAGCGGATTGCGCTGGCGCTCTTTCAGCCACGCGATGGTGGCATCCATGCCATGTTCCCTGAGATGTCGGTTCACTTCCCGGGCCTGCGGGCTTTTGCCCCCCGCGCGCTGGCGCACGGCTTTTTCCTGCTCCGCACGGCTGGTCCACACGGGAAGGTAATAGCCGAAGCGCAGCCCCGGCGAGGCGGTTTTGAAATCCTGGCCCAGGTAGGCGGGCACGGCGGCGAGGGGCATGTCATTTTCCTCCTTCACGTGCCGGGGCCATCTGGCGCAGCCAGCGCAGCCAGGCCATGGCCTCGGTGGTGATGCGCTGAAAGTCACGCGGCGAGGCCTGCTGCAGGTGGGTCATGAACTCTTCGAAATCGACCGGCGTGCCGCACTGGATGTGGAGCCAGTCACGCAGGTGCCGGGCGAGCAGCTCGTGCCGCTTTCCCTTCTGCTGCAAAAAGGCCATCACCTGCATGAGGCCGGAGTTCATGATGAGTGCCGGCAGGCCCTTGGCGTCGTTGACATAGTCCTTGCCATGGCTGGCCACGCCGTCGCCGGCCTTCTTCCAGGCATGCTGAGCGCGTTTTTGTTCCAGCGTCTGTGCCATGGCGGTCACCTCGCGATCCGGGCCATCACCAGGCCGCGGCCGGTGGTGGCGTCCCCGCCCATCTGGATCAAGTGGTTGTCGATGACGTTGCTGATCTTGGCCATCACGGACTCGGCCGGTTCCGGCTCGCCTCGCCCGGTGCGGGTCGCGCTGGCCATCAGCGGCGCGACGAGCAGGGACTCGGGCGGCAGGTTTTCGGTGTAGAACAGGCCTGTGCCCTTTGCCGCTCCGGTATCCGGGTCGATACACACATGGGGCTCGACGAGGGTGGCGTTCTCTACGAAGTACCCGAAGTCGGTGTCGTGCAGCACCACCAGGTCCGTCTTGAGCTTGTCGCGGAAGAAGGCGTGGGCTCCGCCCTCGGGCAGCCCCTTGTCCGCCAGGTAGGCCGCGATGGGCCGGAGCCTTTCGCCATCGGCATCGAGATCGGCGGGAGTGTATTGGAAGGCCTCCAGGTGCAGTTTTGGATCGCCGTTGCCGGTGGAGAGCAGGTCCCGGTTGATGAGCGCACATCGTCCTTCCTCGATGCGGGGAACGTCCCAGCCGGTCTCCAGGCCCACCAGCCGCAACAGCCGTTCCGCGCGGGCCAGGGCCGTGGGGCAGGTGGCGAGCACGTAGCCGCCGCGCAGGCTGCGCACGGGGAAGGCCACGAGCTGGGCGTCGCCGAAGGAAAGGGCTCCCGCGTGGAGGTTGCCGCTGTCGGCCTCGGGGCCGAACAGGGCATCCATCAGACCCGGGTCCCCGCCCAGGATTTCGAACCCGTGGCGCACGGCGCCCTTGATGCCGGACCCGGCGAAGCTGGGGTGGTTGGTGTGACGCTCGCGCTGGATGGGGTTGTCGATGATGCCGGTGGCGGTGCCCGCGCCCATGTGGACCGGGCTCACGGCGTAGAGGAAGACGGCGGCTTTTTCCTGGAACATCGCTGTTCTCCTTCAGTAGGCGGCAAACTCGAAACGGTTGAATCCCTCGACTCGGCGCTGGACATCGTAACCGGATTCCGGCCACAGGCCGTGGTCCACAAGCCTGCGAAGGGCCTCGGGGGTGGCGTCAAGCTCGTCGATCCAGTACACGCTGCCGGCGGGCACGGCGCGCCGGGCGGCCTTGGGCTGCCAGCGCGCCAGATCCCAGCCCGAGATCACCTCGGCCCGGCCCACGGCGGCGGCCACCACCCGGCCCTTGACGCCCAGCAGTTCAAACAGGCCGTCCTCGGCCATCCCGGGCAGGCGCCAGCCCCCGGAGAAGATGCCGGGGGCCGTGAGCACCACACGGGCACGGCCCGCGGCGGCCATGGCTTCGTAGTCGGGCGCCGGCGGGCGGTAGTCCGGCAACGGCCGGGCCAGCGCGCCACGGCCATCACCCCCCAGGCGCAGCAGGGTCTCCTGGCGGAGCCCATCACCCGCGGTGGCGGCGAGGAAGCCGACGCCTTTGCAGAAGGCCACGGCCTGGACGGTGAACAGGCGGCCGTCCTCGGCACGGCGGCGGGTGGCGTCGAGCCCGACGCCCACGCGCTCGTCCATCTGCCAGAGCCGGTTGGAGCGGATCAGGTGACTATTTTCGTGCCGGCCTTTTTCCGGCGGTTCGGGCGTACCCCCGTCGAGGTAGGTCCGGTAACCCGCCTCGGTGAGCCACCAGCCGTCCTCGGGCTTGGCGCGCTCCGGTTGCGCCAGCACCGGCAGCCGTCGGGTGGGCATGGAACATTGAATCCCGCCGGCCGGCGTCCACGGTTGCAGGCGCTGCACCATGGTCCTGCCGTCCTCCGTGGTGGCGAGGACCAGGTCCGCCGGGCGGGGGAACAGGGCCTGCCAGCCGTCCCGGGCCTGTCTCGCCAGCCGGAAGGCGGTCAGGCGGAACTCGCCCGGTTCCCGGGGCGTGCCCAGCGTCGGGTGAGTGATCCGGCCTTCGCCGAAGACGCCGAAATCCACCCCGTCCCGGGCCAGGATGGCCGAGCGGATGGCGCCGGCCGCGGCCGAGGGCCACGGCGGCACCAGGGCCTCGCCGTAGCTGCCCGGGTCGCCGAACAGCCTGTTGCCGCGCAGAAAGAGCACGTCCAGGGGCTCGATGGCATGCCAGTTCATGCGGCTTCTCCTCCTTGCGATGTGGGTGCGGCCGCGTGAAGCCGCGTGGCCCGGGTTTCGCGGGCCAGGAACTCGGCGCTGGAAAGCAGGTTTTCCAGCCAGCCGCGACGCGTCCCCGCGGGCTGTTCCAGGGCGAGGGCGGTCAGCTTGCGGGCCAGTTCCGGTGTCCCGGCGTCGTTCCCCCCCTGGCGCTGGAACTGCCAGGCCAGCAACTGGGCCGCCATGGCGCCGTTGCCCTCGGGCTCGGGCAGGTCACGCAGCCACTGCACGCTGTGGTAGACGGCCCGGCGGGACACGGCCGGGTCGCGCAGGAAGTCGATCAGCTGCCGGAAGGTATCGATGTGCCGCCACTTGAGCACTACTTCCAGCGCACCGCCGGAAC
>Ga0256839_1006063_pt1 | contig 10825 bp, 9 predicted proteins | sample 354166metaG_FD_185968 | JGI IMG/M metagenome (GOLD analysis project Ga0256839, IMG submission 185968) | Hydrothermal vent microbial communities from Mid Atlantic Ridge, Atlantic Ocean - 354-166 | ecosystem: Environmental > Aquatic > Marine > Hydrothermal vents | place: Atlantic Ocean: Mid... | reverse complement strand
AGAGATGAGATGTTTTATTTACATCTTAAAGAGAGTGAGTTTAGATTCAACAATAGGCATAATAATATCTATGTTATACTATTGAAGAATCTAAGGGAAAATAACCTCTAAAGTTTACTAGACCCATAATAATTACGATAAAGGGGAAATAAACCTAAAGCCTCTGCGGCATCTCATCCTTAAAAGCAATACTCTCAGCCTTTTCCAAAATAGCCAATGCACCCTCACCTATCATAAGTTCTGCTAGTTGTGTGCCAAGTGTGTCACACTCAACTACTTTAGATGTAAGTTCTTTATGCATGATATTTGTTCCATCTGGGTACCCTAGCATGGCTTTTATGCTAATGTCATCACCAGAGATGATGGCATTCACAGCAACAGGAGCAGAACAGCCTGCACCTATGGCTGAGACGAAGTCACGTTCTAGTTTTGTACATATAAATGAACTTTCATCGTTTAAAGTCATGGCTATTTCACGTACTCTGTCATCTGAACTTACTATCTCTATGCCAAGGGCTGCTTGTCCCATGGGTGGTATGAAAAAGTCTAGTTTTTCAACATAAGGAATGTCTTTGAGTAAGTCAAGTCTATGTAGCCCAATATAAGCAAGGATGATGACATCATACTGCCCCTCTTTAAGCTTTCTTAGCCTTGTGTTGACATTGCCTCTAAGTTCTTTTACTTTTAGGTCTGGACGGCGTTCTAGGAGTTGCATACGTCTACGTAGACTTGTTGTACCTACTGTAGAGCCAAGAGGAAGATCCTCTAGGTTTTTATAGGTATGAGAAAGTAGTACATCACTTTGGTCTTGACGTGTAGTAATGGCACAAAGTTCTAAACCTTCAGGAATGTATGTGGGTACGTCTTTTAAAGAGTGTACAGCTAAATGTGCGTTACCTGCAAGCATCTCATCTTCAAGTTCTTTGGTGAAGTGACCTTTGCCTCCTATGAGAGCCAAAGGTTTATCAAGTATCCTATCGCCTTTAGAGGTGATTTCATTGAGTTCTACACTCACTTTAGGGAAAGAGGTTTCTATGCGTTCTTTTATATGGTAGGCTTGCCAAAGAGCTAGATTGCTGGCTCTTGTAGCTATGATAATTTTTTCCACTATAGTACTCTACTTTTTACTGTATTTTATAAGATTAATAAAGCTTTTTATATCCATCACGCATTTTGTCCCATACGCCATCTATATAGATAGTAGGTGTACCATTCACCATCATTTTACCAGCAGCTTTTTCATCTGCTTTTAATGCTTCTTTCACTGCTTTTGCATCCACTTTTTCAGCACTTATACTATAGCCTGTATGTGCTTTGACTGCTGCTAGTATCTTGGTTGTATTTGTCTCTTTCGCGTCAATTTTGAGTGAATATAGTTTAGCCACGACATCTGCTTTACCTTCATGTTGGGCAACATGCATCACTCTAGTCACAACATCTGATGCTGGGTGAATACGAAGAAGTGGCAAATGGTAATAATACACTGCTATTTTTTTCGGGTTCTCTTTTGCTGCTTTGAAGATCTCAGGTACTATCTCTTGACAAAAAGGACATAAAGGATCAGAGAAAATTAGTACTTTATGTTTGGCATCTTTGTTACCAAAAAGCAAGTGTGCATCATCATAATAAGCGTTTGGTACACTTGGCTTAATATTATTTCTATAATTATTTCCTGTTTTTAAGTCTACTAATTGTCCTGTAATAAGTCCATCTTTAATAAACATAATCTCAGGTGCATTTATCTCTTTACCTTGGTACTCTAAGTCCATAGTAGTTAAAAGTATATTCCAACCTGGTAGGTCTTTATGTGTTTTAGACTCAAGTACAGTCACACCTTTTATCTTTACTTGTGGGTTTTTAACCACATTTTTTTTAACATATTTTACCAGTTTTTTAGTATCTGGTACAGCTGTGGCATTAAGAGCTACGGTCGCTAGGGCTGTGCTCATCAATAATTTCGACATCAATGACATTGTCATCTCCTTGTGTTTTAAAATTTGTATATTTTTGTTCAGGTGTTATTTTAGCAACAAATTGTAAATAGAACGAATAGCCTAATGCAATTATGCCTAGAAAATCAGAAAATACCCCAGGAATAATGAGTAAAATAGCTGCTATAAAATATGCCATACTCACATTTTGAAACCTTTTTATATCAAGTTTTCCCTGTCTCATAGCATTCATGTTTCCCATCATAGTCATAGAAGAGCGTTGGAGTAACATCATCCCTAAAGAAAAACTAAGAAATATCCATACCACAGAAAGAAAGAAACCTATATTCTCCCCTACCTTTAATGAAAGATACAATTCAATAAGAAAAAAAGGTATGGCTAAAACAATCATATTAAAATCTATCTTCCAAAAATGAATCGATACTCTCAGCATTTACTTCTTCTTTTGTCATGCCATTTCTAGTGATAAATTCTACCTTACCCTCAGCCAAGTTTTTGCCAATCACTACAGCATAAGGAACACCAATGAGTTCATAGTCTTTCATCTTTGCACCATATCTGTCTTTACGCTCATCAAGTAGTACATCTACACCACACTCTTTCATTTGTGCATACAGTTTTTCCCCTAACGCCATTTGTTCTTCGTCTTTAATATTAGAAACAATAATCTGCAAATCAAAAGGTGCAGACTCTTTTGTCCAAATACACCCTCTATCGTCATGGTTTTGTTCGATGATGGCTGCGAGTAAACGGCTTACACCTATACCATATGTACCCATATACATAGGTACAGACTTTCCATTTTCATCTAAAAAATGACAGGCTAAGGCTTCAGAATATTGTGTACCTAGTTGAAAAATATGCCCTGCTTCTATGCCTTTGGTATAGCGTAATATTCCATCACAGTGCATACAGCTATCTCCTTCACACACAGAAGAGATATCTTCATAGTACATCTCTTGGGCATCATAATCACTTGGATTAACCGCAGCACCCAAAGTCTCTTCTATCACGATAAGAGAAGCTTTAGTAGTCGCATCACATGCTACTAATTCATTAGCATTTACAGCTTTAGATGCTTTAACAACTTGAAGTTCTACCTCATCGGGTAATACAAATCCTACAATAGCACTTTTGCCTTCATCAAAAAGTGCTTTCATTTTCACTGTTTTTACCTTGGTTCCGACATCATACACTTTGGGCTTTGCTATAGCTGCTTCTATGTTTGCTCCATACTCACAATTTTCACAAACGACTATAGTATCTTCTCCAGAGTCTGCAAGTACCATAAACTCTTTACTCTCAGTTCCTCCTATAGCACCAGAGTCTGCTTCAACCACTCTAAAATCAAGTCCTAAACGTGTAAATATCTTTTTATACGTCTCTTCCATATGTGCGAACTCTTTTCGCATATCTTCACTTGAAACATGAAAACTATAACCATCTTTCATCAAAAATTCGCGTCCACGCATGAGACCAAACCTTGGTCGTATCTCATCTCTAAATTTCAGATTGATTTGATACAAATTTAAGGGAAGTTGCTTGTAACTTTTAATACTCTGGCGTACCATGTTTACCATCATCTCTTCATGTGTAGGACCCAATATAAAGTCGTTATTTTTTCTGTCTTTAAAACGTAAAAGCTCTTTACCATACTTCTCTAAACGCCCACTCTCTTTCCAAAGGCTCGCAGGGGTAACAAAAGAAAGTGCTACCTCTTGACAAGAAGCTTTGTCTAGCTCCTCTTTAACAACAGCTCTCACTTTATCAAGTATTTTTTTTCCTAGTGGTAAAAAATTGTAAAGCCCTGAACCGCCTACAGACTGTATGAAGCCCCCACGTATCAAATAAATATGGCTTGCCAAACTTGCATCATTAGGTATCTCTTTACTTGTTGGTATTAATAGTCTTGAAAATCTCACGTACTGTATCCTTTTGTATGATGGTCATTTTTGTATTGTTTGACATCCATATTGTCAGTATTAATATTGAACATTTTTTTAATAGACTCAATACAATTTGCATTTTTCTCTTCTTTTGAAGATTTACGTAAATTTTGTGTGGGGTCATGTAAAAAACGCTTGAACATTTGTTCTGACATTTTACGCATGTTTTCTTCTGCCTCAATAGGGACAAAACCTTTTTTTATCGCTCTTTTCATTTCTGTTTCTATGACTTGCGAAACATGCTCTCTCATTTGCTTTATCACTGGTTCTATAGATAAAGTTCTAAGCCATGTATAAAAATCGTCCCTATATTTTTCTACAATCTCAGCTGCTTTCACCGCCTGTTCTTCACGCAAAGCATGGTTGGTTTGAGAGATTGCCCGCAAATCATCTATTCTATACAATTCTATCTTTTCAATGTCTATATCTTCTATATCACGTGGTATCGCCATATCAAACCAAAGTCTTGGGAGTGCTTCATTCTCAATCATATCCTGCGTGATTAGTACTTCTTTGGCAGAGGTCGCAGAAAAGAGTAAACGGTAACGATTGAGATATTTTGCCAACTTATCTACAGTGTCTGCTTTTACATTTTCACCTAAAGTATGTGCAACAAGTTCAGTTTTTTCCATATTCCGTCCAAGTATCACCACATCACATCCTGCACGAAGAAGATGTTTTGTAGCAAGTACACCCATCTCTCCTACACCTACAACCACAGCTGTCATACCTGCCATTGTCTCACCTAACACATTATGTGCCTGTGCCACTGCTACAGACGCGATAGAAATAGGTTTTTGAGAGATATTAGTCACATTTCGTACTTCTGCAGCACATTTTACGGCGTAAGATATCATACGGTTTAGTCTACTACCTGCTGTTTCATTACGATGAGAAAGCATAAATGCCTCTTTGACCTGCCCTGTGATTTGAGACTCTCCTACAACCAATGAATCTAAAGAAGCAACCACAGAAAACATGTGTCCTACTGCCTCTTCATCATCATAGCGAATGGCTAAAGACTTAAGTTCATAAAAGTTTAAATTACTTTTTTGTGCCATAAGCCCTAAAATAGCATGATACGATGAGAAATTATCTCGCGTGGCCAAAACTATCTCCACACGGTTACAAGTAGAGATAATGAACGCTTCATAGACAAAGTCAAAGGCTCCCAGCAAGTTAAGCATTTCAATTTTCTCTTCATCATTTGAAAATGCCAATTTTTCACGTACTTCTTGATGACAGTTATGATGAGAAAAACTCACTACTTGATAGTACACTAAAAGCTCCTCTCTATCATAGCCATAGCAATACTACTTAACTCTTTTTCACCTTTTTCATTCATAAGAGAAATAGCTTCTTCTATCAGCAATTTTGCTTCTTTATAACTTTTTTCTATGATGCTATTTTCTTTCATCTTCTCTTTAATCCAAGCCTGTTCTTGTTTAGAGAGTAATTTCTTATGTAAAGATTTAAGTTTTTTTGCATCTTCACTTTCCAATGTTTCATACAAATAGATATAGGGAAGTGTTGTTTTACCCTCTTCAAAGTCATGTAAGGCAGGTTTTCCTAAAGTCTCAGTATCCATAGTAATATCTAACAAATCATCAATCATTTGAAATGCCATACCTAAATTCTTGCCATAAGTCATATACACCACTTTGTCTTTACCTGCAAGCAAGGCTGCGGCTCCTGCACTAGCTTCCATGAGTGAGGCAGTTTTTTGGTATATCATTTCAAGATATATTTCTTTGTTGGTATTAAAATTTTCAGAGAGGCAAACATCCTTCAGTTCTCCAAGACTTAACTGTACAACAGCTCCGGAGACCATTTTAGATACTTCTGCAGAAATAGTGTTGAGTTCCAAAAAACCTTTTGAATAGAGAATATCTCCTAACATAATGGCTGTTTTGTTCCCATAGAGTGCATTAAGTGAAGGTTTGGAACGGCGAGTGTAGGCATCATCTATCACATCATCATGTAGTAAGCTTGCTGCATGTATCATCTCTACAATCGCTGCAGTTTTTACTACAGCCAAAGAACTGCCCGCTATTTTTAAAATGAGTTTTGCACGCAGTCTTTTTCCATGAGGAAGCTTTTTATACAATGTTGTCACTTCTACATCATTTAAATCTGCTACATATTGTTCTATTTTTCTTTCTACTGCATTTAACACAGTGCATCCTTCGACATTTTAAATTCACTTTTAGGTAATGATTATAACTAAATTCTTGTTAGTCCTTCTCTTTTACTTTATAGATGACCGCATACATCAAAGGTACATAGTAGAGATTTAACACAGTTGCCCATGCTACACCAAAGCCAAGACTAATAGCCATAGGCTGTAAAATCAGTGCTTGCCCAGAAGCAAAAAACATCAAGGAAGACAAACCTAAGACTGTAGTTACTGAAGTAAGGACTATAGGGCGTAAACGCATCCCTGCTTTGTGTTTAAGTTCATCATAGTTCTTACTCCCTTTTATAAAGTCCAACATAATCAAGCCATCATTGACAACAACACCTGCTAGTCCTATGACCCCCATCATTCCTGGCATAGTCATATGTATGCCCATCAGATACGTACCAAACAGTGCTCCAAACAGTGACAATGGTATGGTAGAGAGTATAATCAAAGGTAAAACCAAAGAATTAAACATCCATACTAAGGTAATAAATATGAGAAATACTGCGATGAGAAGTGCCTGACTCATCTCTTTTTGAAGCTTGGCATTCTCTTTTTCTTCACCTTTAATAATAAGCTTCACACCTTCTTTCTCAAGTTCATCTAGTAAAGGTTTTATTTTTTCCATGACTTCTACTGGTGTAATGGTCTTTTTTTCAACCCTTGCAAACAAAGATCGTACTTTATCTCCATCTTCTTTGAAAATCTTAACAAAACTTTTATGGTAGGTAAAGTCACATACATCTGATAACCTGACTCTTTTTTCTCCATCAGGAGTGTTTAGTTGAAAGTTTCCTATAGCAGAAGCATCTTGTTTATAGATATCTTCTATTTTAACTCTTAGTAAACCTTTTTCGTTAAACATTTTTGCATATTCAGATTTCAAGAAGGCTCCTTTTAGTACAGAAGTAATGTACCCTTCACTAAGCCCTAATGACTGTCCATACTCATTTACTCTTAGCTTAAGCTCACGCTCACCTTCGTTTGCATTGTCCCCTATGTCTTCTACTCCTTTAATCTGCGACAAATTATCTTCAACCCTTTTCATCGCTTGGAGCATCACTTCTCTATTGGGATGTTCAAACCCTATTTCTATATCATTCGTGACAATGCCTGCTTGCTGTACGTAAACATTAAATTCTTCATAAAGATTTTTACCGTCTATTTTTTGATTTTTAAATTTTTCAACAATTTTTTGCTGTACCTCTTTAGCAATATCTTGCGAAAGTCTCGTTCTAATCATATCTGTATCATCATATTCTAAAGAAAATATAGGGTTTATAAAAGTATCAAAAAAGTTTTCTGGTGCTTTTTCATGTAAGTTAATAAAAATTTGAAAAAGATTTTCTCCCAGTTCAAAACTCTGGTCTTTGTTAAATTTAAACCCTATCACAGAAGTGACAGAATCCATCTCTTTTTCATCTAAAAGTGCCATGATTGCTTCTTCTACTTGCGTGACATACACTTCAGTATCTTGTAAGTCATTGTTTATGTTAATCTTCCCATTCATATACACTTGTTGAGCATCAAACTCTGGGAAAAGCTGAAATTTTGTTAGCTTACCTATGCCAAGCGTACCAACTATAATAGCTATGAGTATGATAGCCAAGGAACGTTTTTTATGAAGCATGAGTTTTTGTAAAAATGTTTCATAGCGTGTAATAAATTTAGGCCAAAATCCCTCACTATGATTTTCTTTTTTAAATGTACCTACAGAATAAAGTTCTTTTGCATGCAAGGGTAAAAAATAAAATGCCTCAAATAAAGAACTAATCAATAATATAGAAATCATCACAGGCAAGACCTGCATAAACATTCCCATTTTTCCACTCATCATTAACAAGGGTAAAAATGCAAAAACAGTAGTCAATGTGGCAGTAATCACCGCAGGAAACATTTCTGTAGCTCCATCAATGGCAGCATCTCTTGGTGTTTTTCCCATCTCCATATGTCTATAAATATTTTCTGCCACAACAATAGCCTCATCGACTAACATTCCTAAGGCAATGAGTGCCCCAAGCAAAGTAAGCATATTTAGACTATAGCCAATCATATCTGCGGCAATAAGTGTTATCATAAAACTTGCAGGTATCCCTATAGCAACCACGGTTGCTATACGTATGTTAACCGATAGAAACAGTGCTAAAAAGACTAAAATTAATCCAAATAATATATTTGAAGAGACAAGGTTAAGACGATTTTTAATCCATATAGAAGTATCTGTATAGGCTTCAAAACGTATATGTTCATAATTTTCATTAAAAGAAACCAATACTTTTCGTACTTCTTTACTCAAGGCAATGGCATTACCCTCTTTACTTTTATTAATATTTAAAGAGATGTTTTGTTTTCCATTATAGTGCGATATCTGCGTAGGGTCCCCTAAACCATAATAAACCTCAGCGATATCTTTTAAACGAAAACGTTTCCCTCCTATACTTAGGAGTGTTTGCCCTAAACTTTTGGCATCTTTTTCCCCATTTATCGTAGAGATATAAAGGTGTTCTCCTTTTCCATCTAAAGTTCCAGCAGGAAATATACTTGAAATACTAGATATGGCTTTATAAACTAAGGTTTTATCTAAATCATAAGCATCAAGTTTTTTTTGATCTAACTTGATAACTACTTCTTCATCTGTATCACCACGTATATCTATACCACTCAAACCACCTATCAAAGCCAATTTACCCTTAAGATCATCTCCAGCTTCGATAAGCTCTTTTTTACTTACATCTCCTGAAACTGCTACAAGTAGCAAAGGATAGTTATGCACAGAAACACGTGCCAAAGGTTCTTCCATATCTGAAGGTAAATCACGTCTTGTCTTAGCAATAATGTCTTTTACATCTGCAAGTACCAACTGTGGGTCATCCCCTGTTTTAATATCTGCTTTAATGGTAAAACTACCATTTTGAATAGCTGTGTATATGGTATCAATCTCTGAAAGGCTTTTTAACTCATCTTCAATCGTACCTACAACCATTTTATCAAGTACATCTGCACTTGCACCTACATATCCAGCATTCACCGATACTTGATCTAATGTAGAAGAAGGAAAAATCTCTTTTGCAATATTTTGATACGCAAAGACTGAAAGTAACAACATAAACACCATCAATATATGATTAATGATGGGCTTGTCAATGGCAAAACGAATAAAACTTCGCATACTAATTCCTTAAACTATTTTTGTGCCACATTAGTCTTTAATGACAAAGATCGTATCTGTAACTTGATTTTTAAACTGAAGTGCCTCAACATTTTGCTGTAACATAACCTCTTCTGCTTTCAGAGCAGCTACTTCTCTTTGCATTTTATTCACATGTTTACTTTCATAGTATATTTGGTTACTTAAATATATTTTGATTAATGCAAGTATTAAAACAATACTCATTGCCATAAGTACAACAGATGTCATTCCAAAAGTAATACCATTTGTTTGTTTCATTTTCTTTTTAACTTTCATGCTTAAACCTAAAACTTCTTAATTTTGCTGATCTACTACGAGGATTTATTTTTAATTCTTCTTTACTCGCAATAATAGGTTTACGTGATAATGCTTTACCTAAATCATGATTTTTCCCACATTCACATCGCATAGCCTGAGGGTCACAGATGCAAGATCTTGCCCATTTTTTAAACCTATTTTTAACCAATCTATCTTCAAGTGAATGAAAAGTAATAAGCGAAACAACTTCATCTTTATAATGTTTTGCTTCTATCACATCCAATAATCCTTCTATCTCTCCTAATTCATTGTTCACTTCTATACGAATAGCTTGAAACATAAGTGTAGCTGGGTGTATTTTTCCCCCACTTGGTATAACTGTTTTAGCTATCTGGCTTAGTTCCAATGCACTTTGTATGGGTGCTTTTGCTCTGGCTTCCACTACTGCACCAGAGAGTTTTTTGTAACTTCTCACTTCTCCATAGGTATCGAAAATATACTCTAGTTTATCTTGAGAATATTCATTGACAACTTCATAAGCACTTAAAGGTGCATCTGCATCCATACGCATATCCAAAGTTTCCGACGTGAAAGAAAAACCTCGTTCTTTTTTGTCAAGTTGTAAAGAGGAAACCCCAAAGTCTGCTAGCAGTGCAGTAATAGGTGCCTCCTCTAGTAAAGGAAGTACTGTAGAAAATGTTCCCTTATATAGTTTACTCCGTTCTTCAAATACTTCTAAGCGTTTTGTAGAGAATACCAATGCCTCATCATCTCTGTCAATACCTATATGTTTTAACTGTTCATGTTTTTCTAAAACTTCTATGCTATGCCCCGCATAGCCTAAAGTACAGTCTACAAAATAGCCCTCATCAACAGTAGAAAAGCTCTGAAGTACTTCATTTAAAAGTACGGGTATATGGGGTATTTGCATCTCTATCCTTATTAAGTTTGCCACATTTTAAATATGAATGTTATAATAGCGAAATAATCCTAACAAAGGTTTCATCTATCATGGACAAACATCTCATTGAAGATATAAAACATATCTCACTTTCATTGTTTAATAAAAACTTTTTTTCTGTATATCATGGTTCCATCTCTGCAAGAATCAACCAAAGTGAATTTATTATCAATTCCAAAGATACTATTCTTGATGAAGTCACAGAGACCTCACTTGTAAAGCTTGATTGTCAAAAAAGAGACTATAGATGGAATTTGGCAAATCCAGACGTATATATTCATGAGCATATGTATGAAAACATTCCCAATGCAAAATATGTATGCTATACCATGCCCC
>Ga0256839_1006062_pt1 | contig 10826 bp, 7 predicted proteins | sample 354166metaG_FD_185968 | JGI IMG/M metagenome (GOLD analysis project Ga0256839, IMG submission 185968) | Hydrothermal vent microbial communities from Mid Atlantic Ridge, Atlantic Ocean - 354-166 | ecosystem: Environmental > Aquatic > Marine > Hydrothermal vents | place: Atlantic Ocean: Mid... | reverse complement strand
CACAGCCACCACCGCATTGTACACGCGTTGGGAGATGCGACCGGTCGGGAGGTCATGCGGGCGGTCATCGAACGGACGCGGCGGCAGCCGCACATTGCAGTGTGGGAACACACGTTCACTGTCGACTTGTTGACCACGGACAACGCCTGCCGCGGAGCCCTGGTTTTTCATCCCCGCCACGGCATGATTCTGGTGTGGTCCCGGCAGACGATCCTCTGTACGGGTGGAGCCGGTCAGGTGTATCGCGAGTCGACCAATCCGCCGGTGGCCACGGGGGACGGGCACGCCATGGCGTTTCGAGCGGGTGCGGAAATGCGGGACATGGAATTCGTGCAGTTTCACCCCACGGTTCTGTATATCGCCGGTAGCAGTCGCAGTTTGATCACCGAAGCCATGCGTGGGGAAGGAGGTCGGCTGATCGATGTCGAGGGGCATCGCTTCATGCCCGATTATGACGAGCGAGCCGAATTGGCTCCTCGCGATATCGTGACACGAGCCATCGTTTCCCAGATGGAGCAGACGCAGCACCCCTGCGTGTACTTGGATGTCAGTCACTTGGATGCCCGGCTGGTCCTGCGTCGCTTTCCGGGAATCGCGGCGACTTGCCGTAAGTTCGGCATCGACATTACTCGGGAGCCGATCCCCGTTCGTCCGGGCGCTCACTACATGATCGGCGGCGTAACGGTCGATCTGAGAGGTCAGACGACGGTGCGCGATTTATGGGCGGCGGGGGAAGTGACATCCAGCGGGTTGCACGGAGCCAACCGTCTGGCGTCCAACAGCCTGCTGGAAGGGCTCGTCTACGGGGCGCACGCCGGCGAGTCGGCCTCCGCAGCCGCGCTCGAAACCATCGGCGAGCCTCTTCGGGTGTGGCCGATCGAAAGCCGTCCACGTTCGGCATCGTCCGAGCCGCTCGATCTGGTCGATATCCGCAATTCGCTGACCAGCCTGATGTGGCGTGCCGTGGGTGTTCGCCGCGAGGCCGAGTCATTGGCGGACGCGGCGAGCACCATCGACCGCTGGCAACGCTATGTGCTGCCGCAGGCTTTTGGGGACGTGAGCGGCTGGGAGTTGCAGAATATGCTGACGGTGGCCCGCTTGATCACCGAGGCGGCTCGCAGCCGAACGGAATCGCGGGGCGTCCACTTTCGCTCCGACTTTCCCGACACGGACGACGCCCGATGGCGCCGACACATCGTTTTTCGTCGGGCCGAGACCGGTCCGTGAGGTCGGTGACCGAACTTCGGATTTCGGGCGGACGTATCGAGAAAATCAGGGGGCAGTGGGGCCCGTCCGCGCGACGGCTGTTGTCCGAAGGCCGGGCGCTCTACTATCATTCCCAAGCGGACCTCGCCGCCTTGGTCTGAGTGGTCCCGCGATCCGGCGGCCATGCCCCAGTTAGACTCCGGTGTGGAGGAGGCAACCGATGAACAACGCAGCACCAGCCAAGCCATCCGGTTCGGCGGTCCCCGGCGACCGGCCGGCGATGATCGAAGCGATCGGCCTTTCCAAGTTCTATGGCATCTTCACGGCCATCCGTGATGTCAGCTTTACCGTTTGCCAGGGCGAGCTGGTGGCTTTTCTGGGCCCCAACGGCGCAGGGAAGAGCACCACCATGAAAATCCTCACGGGCTATCTCTCGCCTTCGGCGGGGGTCGCTCGGATTGCCGGGCACGACATGAATTCCGATCGTATCGCCGGGTCGGCTCGATTGGGATACCTCCCCGAGAGCGGCCCGCTCTATCCGGACATGACTCCCAGTTCCCTACTCAGTTTCTTTGCCGACGCTCGAGGCATGGACAAGGCGTATCGGGCGGAGCGGATCGACGCGGTCGTCGATATCTGCAAACTGGGAACCGTTTTTCACAAGCCGATCGGCAAGCTTTCCAAGGGGTACCGGCAGCGTGTGGGGATGGCTCAGGCCCTGCTGCATGAACCGGATGTGCTGATCATGGACGAGCCGACGGCCGGGCTCGATCCGAATCAGATCCGCGAAGTCCGTTCCACCATGCGGCGCATTGCCCAGGAAAAGACCATCTTGTTGTCGACGCACATCTTGCAGGAGGTCGAGGCAATGGCCAGTCGAGTGATCCTGATTCACGAAGGCCGCATCGGCTTCGACGGGCCGGTTGAGGAACTGGCTGGCCAGCGTGGTCTGGAGGAGGCGTTTGCTCAGCTGACACGTCCCACTACACCGGCGGCGTGACGGCGAGACTTGCAGAGATCGAAGAGAAGACCCGTGTACCAAGTTTGAGTTCGCGACTAGGGAGAGCGAGTAAACAGTCATGACCGACATGTTCATGCAAGTCCTTTGGTTGTTGGCCATCGACGCGATCTTTTTGGTCGTCCTCGCGCTGATACTCGTGCCACTGGCGATCTACAAGCACGCGGCGTTTGCCGTGTTGCGGCGCAACTTCGTCAGTTACTTCAGCAATCCGACCGGCTACGTGTTTCTCTGTCTGTTCGTGTTGCTGACGTCGTTCGCCGCCTTCTGGCCCCACGAGTTCTTCACCAGCAACTTGGCTAATCTCGATCAGCTCAACCGGTTCTTGCCGTTCATCATGTTGATCTTCATCCCCGCCATCACCATGGGGACTTGGTCGGAGGAGAAGCGGCAGGGGACTGACGAGCTGTTACTGACGATCCCGGCCGACGATTTCGACATCGTGATCGGCAAGTACCTGGCCGCGGTGGGCGTTTTCACCGTGTCGCTGTTGTTTTCTCAGCTTTCCAACTTCGTGGCCCTGGTTTCGCTGAGTGCCGGCGAGGTCGACACCGGTTTGTTTTTCGCCAACTATTTCGGCTACTGGGTGATCGGCCTGTCGATGATCGCGGTCGGCATGATCGGGTCGTTTCTCAGCAGCAACCTCACGGTCAGTTTCATTCTGGGGGCGATCTTCAATGCTCCGCTCACGTTCGCCACCTTCGCCGACGCCATTTTGCCGCCGCCTTATTCCGACTGGGTGACGCGTTGGAGCGTGGCTGCCCAGTTCGAGCCGTTCGGCCGGGGGGTGCTCAGTCTGTCGTCGCTCGTGTACTTCCTGATGGTCGCTGCGATCGGCCTTTACATCTGCATCATTCTGGTTGGACGGCGGCACTGGCTGGGAGGTCGCGACGGCGACTCGCTGATCTTCCACTACATGGTTCGTGTGTTGTCGCTGGTGGTGATCGTGATCTCCGTCACCGCCATCTTCAGTTCGCGCCTCGCGTTCCGCGCCGACTTGACTCGTAACCGTACGGCATCGCTTTCGCCGGCCACACTGAGGATTCTCAAGTCGATCGAGCCGGAACATCCGATATTCGTTCACGCGTTCGTCAGCCGGAACGTCCCCAAGGAATATGCGGAAGTGAAACGCAACCTGCTGTCGCTGCTGCGGGAATTCGAGGCTCAAGGGAAGATCAAAGTCAAGATCTTCAACAACATCGAAACGTTTAGTGACGAGGCCAGAAAGGCGGAAGAGCGGTTCGGCATCACGGCGCAGCGATTGCGTTTCCGCGAGCGAGGACAGATCGACGAGGAAGAGGTCATTTTGGGGGCGGCGTTCACCAGCGGTCTGAACCGCGTGGTGGTCCCGTTCTTCGACTACGGCATTCCCGTCGAATACGAACTGATCCGCTCGATCGCTACCGTGGCGAAGAAGAAACGGAAGAAGTTGGGCGTGATCGACACCGACGCCAATCTCAGCGGCGGATTCACGTTCAGCGGCGGGCGGCCCCAGCAGCTTCCGAAACAGCCGGTGATCGAGGAGTTGGAAAAGCAGTACGAGATCGAGCGGGTCGACGCCACCAAGCCGATCGATGAGACCCAGTTCGATGCGTTGCTGGTGGTGCAGCCGTCCACGCTGCCGCCGGAGGGCTTGGAAAACTTGATCGCGGCAATCCGCGCCGGCGTTCCCACCGCGGTGTTCGAGGACCCGTACCCCTATTTCTTCTCGCATGTTCCGCCGACCGGCCAGCCCAAGAGTCCGCCCGGCGGCATGGGGGGGATGCCGATGCCCAAATCGGACATCCGCGATCTGTGGAAGGTGCTCGGAATCAGTGCGCCCGGACGAATCAACCAGCGCTCGTTTCGACCCCCGCCTTTGTTCCAGCCCGATGTGGCTTGGCAACACTACAATCCTTATCGCAAGATTCAGATCCAAGCCTTCACCGACGAGTGGGTGTTCATTCGCAACGAGGCGCCCGGCGGAAGTGACTCGCTCAATCCCGCTGAAGACATTACGTCGGGGTTGGAGGAAGTCTTGCTGCCGTATCCGGGCTCGATCGAGCCGACACCGGACAGCAACTTGCGATTCGTCAAGCTGATCCAGACTGGAAACGTGGCCGGTACGATTCCGTACGACGACCTGATGGCCTACGAAGCCAGCGAGCCCGCGCGGCTGCAGACCAAGCAGGTCCTTCGCGGGCGCCAAGTGCTGGCGGCTCGGATCCGAGGACAACTCGAGCAGGAGGATGATCCGAACGCAGCCGATGAGGGGAGCAGCAATGATGACAAAGCCAAGCATAACCAGCCGAAAGAAGCGAAGAAAGGGATCAATGTCGTTTACGTCGCCGACATGGATCTGCTGGCTCCCGTATTCTTCTCTCTGCGAGCTCGTCCGGATGAGATGAGCGAGATTCGGTGGCGATTCGAGAACGTGACGTTCGTACTGAATCTCATCGACGAGTTGTCTGGGGACGACGCGTTTGTGGCGGTTCGCAACCACAAACCGCGTCATGCCACGCTTCGGCTGGTGGAGATTCAGATTCAAGCCGCCAAGGAAAAGCAATTGGAAAAAGAGCGGGAATTCCGCCGCAAGTACGAGAAGGCGGTGGAGAAAGCGGAGAAGGAAAAAGAGGATGCGGGAAAGAAGATCCGCGAGAAACTGGAACAACTGCAGAAAAAGCGGGAGCAGGGCGAGCCGGTGAACGTCGTCGACATCATCGCCTTGAGCCAGCAAGCACAAGCCGCCGAGGCGCGGGCCAATCGGCGGCTGCAGATCCGGCGAGTCCAGTTGGAGAAGGAGCGGGATCAGGAGATCAAGCGGATCCGCCGGGAAGTGGACCTGGAGATTCTCGGCATCCAGTTCTTCTACAAGGCGTGGGTCGTCGCGTTTCCGCCCGTTTTGCCCGCTCTGGTTGGGATCTTCGTCTTCTTCCGTCGACTGTTGCGCGAGCGGGAGGGGATCGAAACCGCCAGACTCAAGTAGAACGCCACACATTCCAGCATTTGCACACTGTCCGTAACGGAGATCGGTTGCCATGTCGCAGCAGCTCGTTCGAACTCTCGCCTTCGTGGCCGCAGCGGTCGTCCTCGCCGGCGGTGCCTACATGGCCTATCCCCGAGCCGAGGAGTTCCGGGTTTCCGAAGCGGTCAAGAAACCGCTGTTTCCCCAATTCAAGGACCCGCAGCAGGCTGCGCGGATCGTGATCACCAGGATCGACGAGGAACTGGGCCAATTGATGGAATTCGAGGTCGTCAAGGATCCCCAACGGAAGATCTGGGTCATTCCGTCCCATGAGCGTTATCCGGCCGACGACGAGGATCGGATTCGCGACGCTTCGACGGCACTCATCGATCTGATCCCGGTCGATTTCGTTTCCCAGGAATCGCGAGATCAGGCCACGTTCGGGCTGCTCAAGCCAAGCCAGGAAACCGAGGCGTCTCAAACCGGCATCGGTTTGCTGGTTTCCGTCGAGGACGCCAAAGGCAACAAGTTGGCGGAATTGATCATCGGCAAGAAGGGACGCAAAGGCAACTCCGACGACGATGCAGTCGATTCCGGGGAACTCTATTTCGTTCGCCGACCCGGGCAAGACGCGATCTATGTTGCCGAAATCGATCCGGGAGTCTTTTCGACGCAGTTCAAGGACTGGATCAAAGAAGACCTGCTCCAACTCGACTCGTTCGACGTGCGTCGCGTCGAAATCGACGACTACACCGTTCCGCACGAAGTGAGGAACTCCGAGCGAGGGATTCAGATTCGACCCGACGTGGAGAATCTCAAGCGGCGACTGAGGGCCGTCATCGACTGGGATGATACGGGCGGACAATGGTCGTTGAAGAGTCTGACCACCTATCAGGGAACCCGTCCCATCCCGACGTCGCTCGGCGAACTCGAGGAACTCAACAGCGAGAAACTCAATGACCTCAAGCAGACGTTGTCCAGTCTGAAGATCGTGAACGTGCGCCGCAAACCGGAAGGACTCGGGGCCGACCTCAAGGCGGGACGCGATTTTCTCGACAAGCGAGAGAGTCTCATTTCGTTGCAAACAGTCGGATTCTATCCCTGGCCCAGCGGCAACCAACTGGAACTGTTCGCCGAGAACGGCGAATTGGTCGTCGCTACCAAGGATGGTGTCGAATATTTGCTGCGGTTCGGGAGAACCGACAGCGTCGAAGTCGACTCGGACCAGCTCAATCGTTTTCTGATGGTGACCGCGCGCATCGACGAGTCGCAGTTTACGGAACTTCCGCCCGACGTGCGGCGCGAACTCGAACAAGGCAAGTCAGCCGAGCCGGCCGGACCGCCGGAACCGAAAAAGGCGGATAAGGCCGACTCGTCGGCTCCGCAGCCCCCTGCGCCCTTGCCTCAGGACGATCCGGCTCAAGAGAAGAAGCCGTCGGACAAGGCGGGAAAGGCCGCGGAAACGAAGCAATCGGGCGACGACGCTCCGAAGAATCCGCTGCGCGACGACGCAAAGCAGGCAAAGAAGAGCCAAACTCCGCCGTCCGAAGAAAAGGAATCGGCCGAAGAGAAATCCGCTGAAAAGTCGGCTGAAGGAACCAAGGAGAATCAGCCCAAGTCCGAAGGTGGTCAAGCCAAGTCGACCGCCGATGGCGACTCCGGGAAAAAAGAAGACGACGAGGCGGCCAAGGAGGCTCAACGGAAGCTGGACGAACTGAAAGACAAGTTCAAGAAGGCTCGAGCCAAAGTCGCCGATCTCAACTACCGCTTCGGGGATTGGTATTACGTCGTCTCCGAGGAGGATTATCGGAAGATCCATCTGACGCGAAGAGACTTGATTCGGGAAACCACGCAAGCCAAGAAGAAGGGCTTCGACATCGATGCGTTCCGTAATCTGCAAGAAGAAGGACTCAAGCCGGCGACTCCCGGTGGCGGCGACTCAGGGAGCGGAGAATCCTTCGGACAGGGCAACTAGGCGGCGTAGCGGACGGGATTCGCGACCGGAATGCCCGCCGTGTTGCAGACGGTAGACCACCTTCATGGCGCGTTGGCCTCGACAGAAGTGGATCACGTTTTTTACCTATCTCGCGGTCTTCATCGGATTCCCGTTGTTGTGCTGGTTGGCGTACGCGTTCATTCGCGGTCGATTCTGACGGGCAGTCCAAAGACGCGTTGCGACACCCGGAGGCGAACGTGGCGGAGTCCCGCGGCGAATTGGAAGCGTTGCTTGCAGAGCACGGCCAGGCGCACTTGTTGCAGTTCTGGAACGAGCTGACGGTCGATCAGCGGCGAGAATTGGCTCGCGACATCGGATCGGTCGACTTCGCCTTGCTGAAGAGGCTCTACCAGAGATTTCGGAACGACACGGGACGCGAGCGCTGCGGGGCGCTGGAACCGCCTCCCGCCATTCGCCTGTCCGAGGAGTGCGAGTCGGCGCGGATGCGTGCCGTGGAGTTGGGGCGGCAAGCCATCGCCGACGGCAAGGTGGCCATGATTCTCGTGGCCGGCGGACAGGGGACACGATTGGGTTTCGATCGTCCCAAAGGCCTTTTCCCCATCGGGCCTCTTTCCCGCCGCACCTTGTTCCAGGTCCTGGTCGACCGGTTGCGGGCGATTCGGCGCCGTCACGACGCGGCCGTTCCGCTGTGGATCTTGACCAGTCCGGCCACCGATGAGGCCACGCGAGCCTATTTCCGCGAGCGGGATTACCTGGGGCTGCCGCCGGCGGATGTCCATTTTTTCTGCCAGGGGACGATGCCCGCTGTCGACCGGGCGAACGGGCGAGTGTTGTTGGCCGACCGGCACCGGATCGCTCTCAGCCCCAACGGACACGGCGGCATGCTGGCCGCTCTGGACGAATGCGGCGGTTTGGAACAAGCGGCCGAACGAGGCATCGAGTACTTCTTCTATGGCCAGGTCGACAATCCGCTGTTGCCGGTGTGCGATCCCCGGATGATCGGACACCACATCGAGTATGCGTCGGAACTGACGAGCCTGGCCGTGGTCAAGCGTCACGCGGACGAACGGGTGGGGAACTTCGTGCAGACGGACGCGTGCGTGCAGATCATCGAGTATATCGATTTCCCCGAAGAAGCGGCTCGCAGAGTCGATGCTTCGGGACGACTCGTGTTCTGGGCCGGCAGTATTGCCGTCCATGTGATGAACCGGGCGTTCTTGCAACGCGCGGCGGCTCGAGCGGACGCCCTCCCTTTCCATTTCGCTCTGAAGAAGACGCCGTTCGTCAATGAGCAAGGAGAACGCATCGAGCCGGATCAGCCCAATTCCGTCAAGTTCGAGCGGTTCATCTTCGATTTGCTGCCGTTGGCCGAGCGACCGTTGGTGGTCGAAGTCGAACGGGACGAGGCGTTCGCGCCGGTCAAGAATGCCGACGGATCACCCGCCGACACGCCCGCTGCGGCACGGCGGATGATGATCGCTCAGCACCGCCGCTGGCTCGAGGCCGCCGGAGCTCGAGTCGCCGATGTCCCGGTCGAGATCCATCCCCTATGGGCGGACAGCGCGGAGGAAGTCGCCGGACGACTGGGCTGCGAAACCGTCGTGGACGAACCAACTTACTTTACGGACTGTTGAAGGAAACCAGTATCATGCTCCACGCACTGATTATGGCCGGGGGCGCGGGCACTCGCTTCTGGCCGATCAGTCGGCAGAGTCTTCCCAAGCAACTCTTGAGTCTTGCCGGCGACGAGTCCCTGCTTCAGCAAACGGTGTCGAGATTGGAGGGACTCACTCGGCCCGAGCAGTTGCTGGTCATGACCAACCAGTCGCTGGTCGAGGCAGTGCGCGACCAGCTTCCTTCGCTCGCCGGCGACGCCGTCGTCGGTGAGCCGGCCAAACGGGACACGGCACCCTGCATCGCCTTGGCCGCGGCGCTGATGCTCCGGCAGGACCCCGATGCCGTCATGCTGGTGACACCCGCCGACCACGTCATCGGTCCGATCGACGTGTTCCAGCGCGCCGTGTCATTCGCCGTCGACCTGGTCGGTTCGCATCCCAGCCGCCTGGTGACATTCGGCATTCGACCGGGATATCCGGCCGAGAGTTTCGGATACATCGAGCGGGGAGAACCGATCTCTGCGGAAGCGGACGAGTTGGCCGCGTATCGCGTCAAGCAGTTTCGAGAGAAGCCGGACCGCAAGACGGCCGAGCAGTATCTGGCAGCAGGGAGTTTCTATTGGAACGCGGGCATTTTTGTTTGGAGAGCCGAGACGATTCTGGACGCCCTGCGACAGTTTGAACCGGAGATGGTCAAGCAGGTCGAGCGGATCACTCAGGCGTGGGAGAGTGAGCGGAGGCAGGAAGTTTTCACCGAGGCCTTCGGTGAGATCCAGGGGAAGTCGATCGACTACGCCGTGATGGAGCGGTACGACGAGGTCGCCGTGATCGAAGCTCCGTTTCAGTGGGATGATCTGGGAAGCTGGAAGGCGCTGGCTCGATTGCGGGGCACCGATTCGTCGGGCAACACGGTGATCGGACGTCACTTGGGCGAATCGACACGCGACTGCATCATCCGCTCCGATGACCGCCACTTGATCGCCACGTATAATGTGGAGAACCTGATTATCGTCCACACCGACGATGCCACGCTGGTGGCCTGTCGCGACAGCGAGGAGTCGGTACGTGCCCTGGTGGCGGCTTTGAAGGAACGTGGTTGGGATGAATACCTCTGATTGCCGCCGTCGATGGCAAATGGTCGCGGTGATCGGCTTCGCCGCCTGTGTGCTCGCCAGCGGATTGGCTCCGCCGCTGCCCGCTCAAGGAAACTGGCCCGAGATGAGACTCCCCACGCTCGGCGGAAAGCAATTCTGGACCGACCATCTGGTATGCGGCGAATACCGGATTCAGCAGAACGCGATTACCGGCTTGTTTCGTCTGCTGGACCCCCACAACCGAAAAGTAGCGGGCGGGGATTTCGAACGGTGCCGTTCGGAACTCCGCAAGCTGCAGTTGGCGGACAAGGTGCCGCCACCGACCAAGACCGTCGTGCTGATGCTCCATGGCTTGGGACGTTCTCGTTCCTCGATGAAGAAACTGGCCAAGGCCGTTCATGACGCCACCGGGTGGACGGTGATGACGATGGAATACGCCAGCACGCGCAAGCCGATCAACGACCATGTCGACGCTCTGGACTCGGTGCTGAGAAACCTTCCCGCCGACACGATTCACCTGGTAGCGCACTCGTTGGGCAATATCGTCATTCGCCGTTATCTGAAGACGCGAACGGATCCCAAGACGGGGGTGCAGGGAGATCCGCGGATCGGGCGGATCGTGATGATCGGACCGCCCAATCAGGGAGCCGCCCTGGCGCGGATGTTCGAGAACATCAAGCCGTTCGAGTGGATCGCCGGGAAGTCGGGATTGGAGTTGGCCAGTGACGCCGAGGCGTTCAACCGCGAACTGGCCATTCCCAAAGTTCCGTTCGCCATCATCGCCGGAAGTGCTTTCGCCAGTCGGGGCGGCAACCCCTTGATTCCCGGCCCCGATGACTTGGTGGTGGGCGTTGCGGAGACCAAGTTACCGGGCGCCGCCGGTTTTCTGGTCGTTCCTCACACGCACACTTGGCTGATGGACAAGAAGCCGGTTCAACAGGCGACCGCCCGGTTCCTCAAAGAAGGCAAGCTCCGGTAGCGGAGATGCAAA
>Ga0256839_1006061_pt1 | contig 10827 bp, 9 predicted proteins | sample 354166metaG_FD_185968 | JGI IMG/M metagenome (GOLD analysis project Ga0256839, IMG submission 185968) | Hydrothermal vent microbial communities from Mid Atlantic Ridge, Atlantic Ocean - 354-166 | ecosystem: Environmental > Aquatic > Marine > Hydrothermal vents | place: Atlantic Ocean: Mid... | reverse complement strand
CCGAATTCCGCTTGAATTGACCGCCCAGGCTGCACATTTCGGTTACCGTCGTCGGCATGGCCACCTGCGAGAAGCCGGCGTTGCGGAAGTAGGGGGTGTAAGCCAGCACCTCCGACATGGCCAGCGTGTTGGAAAGACCGTCGCGGAAGTCTCGCGGCTTGAGCCGGCTATTGGGGAAGAACGCCCCGTCGCAGCGTCCTCGCCGCGTGGGATCGTATACCAGCCAGACACCTTCGTTGACGGCATAGTTCAGCGGGTAGTTCTGCTCGCCACTAGAACTCAGTCGCCGACGGTCATTGACCTCGGAAGGGCAGATCAGCACCTCGATGCGAGCCCCCGAGAGGGGTGCGGGACGTCCATTGATGGCAATGATCGTCGCCTCCTTGTAGCTGCGGCCAAAGTCGATGTACTGGTAGAGACTCGCTTCCTCGAGATAGGGCAGCAGTTGGGCCTGAGCCGACCAGCCGTGGATGTTGCCGCGCGCATCCGGCTGCACGGTTTTCCAGGCCGAGGGATAGACCTTGCGAGCGTCCTGGAAGTTGTGTAGGGCCAGCCCCAACTGCTTGAGGTTGTTTGAGCAGCTCATGCGGCGAGCGGCTTCCCGAGCCTTTTGCACGGCCGGCAGCAGCAGCCCGATCAGCACGCCGATAATGCCGATGACGACGAGCAGTTCCACGATCGTGAAACCTGACAACGACTTACGCATCACGTTCTTGTTCCCGGTAACCATCGCCGACTCCTTGATCTATCTGAAATTGCTACTGAGACTCGATATCAACATGAACAGTTTAGGCGGATGGCCCTCCCCTGTCAACGGCCCGGCGTTTCGACGCGCAGCGCGGCTTCGGTGTTGGTCACCTGAGGTCTGCCGCGATCCGGCGTCTTCGCTCGGGGCCCACTCACTTGCTCCGGCGCATGGTGGCAGCGGAGAACCGGCAGTACGTCACGCTCCCCAATTGACCTTCTGAGTTGAGCTGCCAACTCCTATGATGCAACGCGCCGACCGCGAACGTCGTGTTCGCGGAATGTGCGAGGTCTCAGACGCTAGTCAAAGGAGGGATGCGATGACCCGTCGCCAAAGGATGTCTTGGTGCCAATGGGGGGCGGGACTCGCCATTTTTGTGTGCGCTGCCACAACTCGGGCTGGCGGCGTCGGCCAAACAGACGGTCGATGTCGGCAAGAGTCGCGTCTACATCTTCGTGGGAAAGACGGGGTTGGGGCATGAGCACGCCGTGGAGGGAAAGTTCCGGTCGGGATCGATTACCATCGGCGCCGAGAAACAGGCGGGAGAGTTCGTGTTCGACATGGCGAGTTTCCGCGCCGATACGCAAGCGGCTCGTCGGTATCTGGGACTGGAAGGGACGACCAGCCAATCGACACAGCGGCAAGTCAACGCCAACATGCTCGGAGCGAAAGTGCTCGACGTAAGCCGTTATCCGACGGCTCGCTTCCAGATCGACACAGCCAAGTTACTCAATCGCTCAAGTCGCAGCGGCCATCCGTTGGTCGACTTGAGCGGACGCTTGACACTCCACGGAAAAACTCACCGCATCCACTTCCTGGCCGAACTGGTGCGCAAGAACAAGGAGTTGCATGTGCGGGGCGGCTTCCGCATCCTGCAGTCAGACTACGGCATCAAGCCGTTCAGCAAGGCCTTCGGCGCCATTGGAGTGGCGGATGAGCTGCGGATCTACGGCGATGTGGTACTGACGGACGCGGTGGCGGCGGCTCGATCGGCCCGCCAGACAACGAACCAAGGACGTCGGCAATGATCGAGTGCTCAGCCGTCCAAAAACAGTCGGTTCGTTTCCATTACGACCTGTCGACTCTGTTTTAGAGGCTGTCACAAAACTCCCTGCCGCAAGCAACACACCCGAGGCCGAAAAGCGGTGTGGCGGGTTTTGTTACAGGCTCTTATAAACTGTTGTGGGGCGAGCACATCCACCACGGGCTATGGTCGGCCGACGAATCGGCTGCGGATGCACAACTGCGGCTGACCCGCGAAGTGGCTCGCCTGGCGGGAATCCGCACGGGCGAGCGCGTGCTTGACGTCGGCTGCGGGATGGGTGGGTCGTCACTTCATTTGGCCCGGACTCTCCAGTGTCAAGTCACGGGGATCACCATCAGCCCCTTTCAGCGACGATGGGCGAGTTGGGCGGCTTGGCGGAGAGGCTTGAGCCGGTTCACGGACTTTTGCTGCGCGGATGCGGAAACGATCGAATTCGAGCCGAATCGGTTCGATGTAGTGTGGAGCATCGAGTGCACCGAGCATCTGTTCGACAAGCCGGAGTTCTTTCGGCGGGCTGCCGGTTGGTTGCGGCCGGGAGGCCGGATGGCGATCTGCGCGTGGTTGGTCGGCGATCGTGCCGACTCGCAGCAGGCCAAGCAAATGGTGCTCGATGTTTGCGAAGGCTCCTTTTGTCCTTCGCTGGGATCGGCAAGTGATTATCGGGGATGGCTGGAACAGGCTGGCCTTCGTGTCGGAGTAACCGAGGACTGGACCGACTCGGTGGTCAAGACGTGGTCCATTTGCGAGGCTCGAGTCAAGCGCACGGGAGTGTCGCGGCTCGCCGGCTGGGTCGACCGGGATACCGTCCGTTTCCTCCAGCGGTTTCGCACAATCCGGCAAGCCTACGAGCAGCGGGCGATGGCCTATGGCTGCTTCGTCGCGGAGAAGCCCGCTTGAGACGACAGGGCTCCGAGTGAAAAGGATGTCGCATGCGTCTGCTCAGCATCATACGCCGACTACCGGTAGGAAGACTCGCCGGGATCGCCTTTGGGATTGCAACACATGTCTTGTTCGCGGTGACGGTCTGGTTCTTGTTCGCGTTTCTCAGTGGTCGCCTGACGACTCACATCGGTTCCCTGTGGATCGATGGGTTGCTGGCGTTGCAGTTTGCCGTGAGCCATAGCCTGCTATTGCATCCTCGCGTCCGTCAGCGGCTCGCGCCGTGGATCGGTGCTCCCTTCTACGGCTTGTTCTTTTGCACTGCCACGTGCCTGTCACTTCTGCTGACCTTCGCGTTCTGGCGAACGAGTCCGATCGTGATCTGGGAATTTCATTCCTGGACGAGTGAATCGGCCCGCATCGCCTTCTACGCGTCGTGGGTCGGACTGTTCTACAGTCTGCATCTTTCGGGTTTGACGTGGCAAACAGGACTGACACCGTGGTGGCAATGGGTCCGTGGCAAGCCGCTGCCTCAGCGAACGTTTCGCGAGGCCGGTCTCTATCGGTGGTTTCGTCATCCGATCTACCTCAGTTTTCTCGGCCTGATCTGGTTCACGCCTCGACTGTCCTTGGACCACGCTCTGCTGACAGGACTGTGGACGGCCTACATTTTCGTAGGGAGCTGGTTGAAGGACCGGCGGCTGGAATACTATCTGGGAGAGGATTACCGGGAGTACGAGTCGCGGGTGCCCGGCTATCCGTTGATACCGTCCGGGCCATTGGGGAAACGGCCGGTGCCTCGAGCCGCGGCATGAATACAGTCTTCGGCGCCGTCGGCCTCCAAAAGGTGAAACCCAACATGTCCTGGAGTCGACGCCACCGCCTGCCCGAACGGATGGACGATCCGAGTCTTTCGACCGACGAACACCGCCTGGCGCTTCGTGGATTGGCTCGGATCAATGCCGTCTCACGTACGGCCACCGCGGTGGCCGCCACACTCACTCGCCTGGCGACGGAGTTCCACCTCGAGAGAATCCGCGTGCTCGATGTGGCGAGCGGCGGTGGCGACGTTCTGTTGGCCTGCGCCAAGCAGATGCGTCGCCGGGGAAAAGTCGCCGAATTCGCGGGGTGCGACCGGAGTGAGACGGCAGTGGAGTGGGCAAACCGGTCGGCGGCCCGGCAGTCCCTGCATCAGGTCCGTTTCTTCCGGCACGACGTCGTGTCCCAGCCTCTTCCGCGAGAGTACGATGTTGTCGTCAGCACGCTGTTCCTGCATCACCTGAGCGATGCGCAAGCCGAGTTGGTGTTGCGCCGCATGGCCTCGGCGGCTCGCCGCGCCGTGATCGTCGACGATCTTCGTCGCGGCCCTCTGGGATACTGGTTGGCTGTGGCCGCGTGCCATGCGCTGTCGCGATCGCCCATCGTCCACTACGATGGACCGGTGTCGGTGCAAGCCGCCTTTCGTTGCGATGAAATCCTGGACCTCGCGCGACGCGTGGAGGGGTGCCGTTGGGAAGTACGGCGCCGTTGGCCGCAGCGATTCCTCTTGCTTGGAAGAGTGGACCAGTGAAAAACTCGAGTTTCTCCAAAGCGGTCCCCGCATCCAAGCATCTGTGGGACGTCGTCGTGATCGGGGCGGGACCGGCCGGCTGCCTGGCGGCTCGAGATCTGGCCTTGCGCGGTGCTACCGTGCTACTGGTCGAGCGGAAGGCGATCCCGCGACCGAAGATTTGCGGGGCATGCCTGAACCATCGCGGTAGCCATGTGCTCAAGACGGCCGGCCTGGAATCGTTGTTGGCTTCTCCTACTGTGTCGTCGGCCAACCTATTCCATCTGCAGGTAGGACGATGCGTGTGCCGGCTGGGCGTCGGCAACATGCATGTCGCGCCTCGATCCTGGCTGGATGGCGAGTTGGCTCGGTTTGCCGAAGCAGCCGGTGCCAATGTTGTGACAGAAACCGAAGCACGAGTGGCCGGCGTGGAGTCGATCCTGGAAGACGATCACGAACATCGATCGGTGGAAGTGTTGCTGAAGCCGTCCCACGGAGAAGTTCGAAGTGTGCGCGCGGGTGCGGCAGTGGTGGCGGATGGGCTGGGACATCCGTCGCTCCAAGGTGGGCACGGGTGGTCCGAGCAAGTGGCACCGACATCACGAGTTGGAATGGGAGCCACTTTTTCCAGCGATCACCGATTCTACCAAGAGGGCACTATCTATATGGGAGTGGGGAGGCACGGCTACATCGGCGTGGTTCGCTTGAGTGACGGCCGACTGAACTGTGCGGCGGCCGTCGATCCGTCGTGGCTGTCGTCGTCGGGTGGTTTGGCGGGAGCCGCCGATCGGTTGCTGATCGAGGCACGATTGCCGGTTCCCACGGAACTCGCACAGGCAAGCTGGTAGGGCACTCCCCGCCTGAGTCGACGTTCCCTTCCAGTGGCTCGAGGCGGTTTGTTTCTGGTCGGTGACGCAGCCGAATATGTGGAACCGTTTACCGGAGAGGGAATATCGGCCGCACTGGCAACTGGTCAGGCCGTCGGAAGATGCGTACTGCAGTGGCTCTCCGGAGATCGCCACGGAGCAACGGCGCGGTGGCGGCGGCAACACGAAGAGATGATCACGCGACAGTATCATTGGTGCCGCCGTCTGGCCTGGGTATCGCGTCATCCACGACTGGCGTTCGCACTGGCTCAAGCCGTCCAGCGCTGGCCCTGGATGGGGCGTCCCGTATTGGGACATTTGAGGCGCACCGATTCACCGGGCGAAACGAGAAAACGATGACATTCAAAGTGCTGGGGATGGCGACCGCGGTCCCGCCTTGCAGCGTGGAACAAGTCGAGGCAGCCGCCTTCGCTGCCGAACTGATACCCCGCGATCGTGGAGCCGATCGACTGTTGAAGACGCTGTACCGACGCAGCGGCGTGCGGCGGCGTTACTCGGTTGTGTTGGATCGAGACGCTTCGGTCGATTCGCAGGTTCCCGTCGCAACCCATGCTGGTAGGAAGGACTGGCAAACCATCGATGTCGAGGAACTCCGCGCTCGCCAGCGGCTGTTTGGCCCTCGCGCAGACGATCGGGACGAAGGCCCCACAACAGCGCGACGGATGGAGTATTACGAGCAGTATGCGGGTGGACTGGCCGCAGAGGCGGCGGCCCGGGCAATCCAACGAAGCGGAGTCGGTGCCCACGACATCACACACCTGGTCACCGTGTCCTGTACCGGTTTCGTAGCTCCGGGTGTGGATCTGGCCCTGATCGAATTGTTGGGCCTACCTTCAACAACCTTGCGAACGCACATCGGCTTCATGGGGTGTCATGGGGCAATCAACGGCCTGCGAGTGGCTTCGGCTTTCGCAAGCAGCGATCCGCAGAGCACGGTGCTGCTGTGTGCGGTGGAGCTCTGTTCGCTACACCATCAATACGGCTGGCACCCCGAACGTATCGTTGCCAACTCGCTGTTCGCCGATGGCGCCGGCGCCGTTGTTGGTAGAGAATCGGACGACTCGAACGGCGGCGGTTAGGTCCTTTCGGCAACAGGCTCCTGCGTATTGGAGAACGCTCAGGAATTGATGAGTTGGCGGATCGGCGACCACGGATTCGTGATGGGATTGTCTCCGGAAGTCCCTGATGTCATCCGTCGGCGTCTGGGACCGTGGCTCGAGCAGTGGCTCAAACAACAGGGGCATGCCCTGGATCAGATTCGCAGTTGGGCCATCCACCCGGGAGGACCTCGCATCGTGCACACGGTCGCTCAATCACTGGGGCTGACGGCTGCCGACATCGCTCCGTCATTGGATGTATTGGAACGGTACGGCAACATGTCATCCCCTACGGTCTTTTTCATTCTGGAAGCGTTGCAAAAACGCCGGGCCCGGCTTCCCTGCCTGACGCTGGCGTTCGGGCCGGGGTTATCGATGGAAGTGGCACTGTGGGACTCTCCGGCACCTTCCGATCGGTGACCGTGAACCGGCGCGGATGGCCAGCCGGATCGCCCTGTTGTATGCTGGCAGTCGCCGTGTCACGATGGAGACCGGCTGGACATCCGTGGGCGACGGCGAGAGGAGACACCGATGATTCTGTTTGCTTTGTGGTTCACGCTGTTAGCGCCGGCAGGCGAACTACGTTCCATGTCAAGCGTACTGGCCAATGCGTCGATCGAACTCGACGAAAACCGCGATGGCTTACCCGACTACTGGACGCCCGCGGCGTGGCAATCTCGGGCCAAGCTGACTTGGGACCGCCAAGTCGCCCGCTCGGGCAAGGCTTCGCTCTGCATTGCCGATCCGGGGCGGCGCAAGGGAGCCGACTGGAAGTTCAACTCCGGCCGCTGGATCTCGCCTCCTCGTCCCATCCAACCAGGCACTTCGTACCGGCTCGAGGCGTGGGTCAAAACGGAAAAACTGACCGGCAATGCCCAGGTCGTGATTTCGTGGCGGAAGAGCGGCCGGTACCTCTCGCAAGTAGCAACGCCCACGGTATCGGGAACCACCGATTGGCGGCGATTGACCATTGAGGCGACGGCACCGCCGGACGCCGACGAGTTGGTGGTGATGTTCTCGGTGGGCTATGGCATGGGACGGGCCTGGTGCGACGACATTCGACTCAGTGGAAAAAGCACTCCCCTCCCGAAGATCGTCTACCGGTTCACCGATACTCGCGACTGGTTTCCCTTCGAGTTTCCTCTGGACGACACCAACCGGGACTCGATCGACCTGTCCCACTTCCTCCACCCGCCGGCCGGCCGATTCGGTTTTGTGCAAGCTCGTTCCGATGGGCACCTCTACTTCGAGAATGGTCGTCGAGCCCGCTTCATCGGGATCAACCTGGGGAGCAAGAGTGCGCTTCCGGACAAACCCATGGCCCGCATCATGGCCGCACGGTTCGCCAAGTATGGCTTCAACCTGATTCGCCTGCACTCGCTCGACAGCAAGTACGCTGGACTGATCGACTATTCCCGCGGCACCAGTCAGCACTTCAGCTCCGACGCGCTGGACCGGCTGGACTTTTTCATCGCCGAGTTGAAGAAACGGGGGATTTACGTCTACCTGGACATGCTCGACTACCGCATGTTCCGCACGGCCGACGGAGTCCGCGACGGCGACGCGTTCACTCCCAACTGGGATGGATCGTCCAAAGGAGCATCCATCTTCGTCGAACGGATGATCGAATTGCAGAAGGACTATGCTACGAAACTACTCACGCATGAGAACGCCTATACGGGTCTGCGCTATGTCGATGACCCCGCGATCGCTCTGATCGAAACGACCAACGAGAACTCGGTGTTCTACTTTCTAACCAACCGCAATCTCTCGACGCCCTATTACCGCGAACTGCTCCGCAAACGCTGGAATCGATGGCTGAAACAGAAGTATTCGACACACCGATCGCTCCAGAAAGCGTGGAAGAGTGTCGATGGATCGAGCGAGTTGAGCGACGACGAGAATCTGGAAGCAGAGACGATTTCCTTCCCCAAGGCCGAGCTGACCCGCTTCAGCAAGGGGCTCATGCCGGAACGGACGCGATATCGCATGGGGCCGTTCCGCATGCGGGACACGTTGCTGTTCCTCAGTGAACTCCAGGCGGACTACTACGATCAGATGCAGCGGCACTTCAAGGAGGTGATCGGCGTGCGGGTTCCCATTTCGGGAACCAATCAGGTATTCACTGTCGCGGACACGTGGATCAACTCCCAACGCAACGACTTCACTTGCGGCAACCAATACTGGTTTCATCCGAGTGTTCGAGCGAAGCCGTTTCCGAAATTCGCGAACATCGCACGCGTGAAAAGCGACTTCCCTTCCCTGCGAGGTCCGATGACCGTATTGGCTCGCAACACGGCTGCGGGAAAACCGAATGTGGTGACCGAATTCAACTATCCCTGGCCCAATGAGTACCGGTGCGAGGGAACGCTGCTGACCACAGCGTATGCATGCTTGCAGGATTGGGACGGGCTGCTCTACTTCGTCTATCGACCCGATGGAAAGATGCTGCAGTTCTTCGATTCTCAGTCCGATCCGGCTCGCTGGGGATTCTATCCGGCGGCCGTGACCATGTTCCATCGCCACGATGTGGCGGCGGCTCGCAACGAGATCCACGTCGCTCACACTCCACGAGCCCGCACCATCCTTCAACCCGATGAACGCAGCGCTCCCTATACGACGTTTCGCTACCTGACGTTCCTATCGAAAGTCCGCAACGTCTTTCCCGATGGCATCTATCGAGGCACCGCCGACGCAGTGCTCGCAGCGGCACCTTCACACGATCTGCCCGCTCAAGAGCGAACGCCTGTCATTCGCTTCGACACACCTCCTTGGAAAGAGTGGCAATATGCTCGATTCGTGCGCGCAGCAAAGAAGCTGGGATTGCCCGGCTATGAAGAAATGGAGCATCTCGACCGGCGGTTTACGAGCGACACCGGGCAATTGTCACTCGATTACAAGCAGGGGATGATGCGTATCGACACGCCGAGCACACAGGCCGCGATCGGCTACTTGAAAGACGCCGGCCCCGTATCGCTCGGCGCCGTGCGAATCCGCAAGTGTCGCACGGAATTCGCTACGGTGTCGGTGACCAGCCTAGACGGTACGCCGATCGGACAGTCTCGGCGTCTGCTGGTAACAGCCGTGGGACGGGTCGAACACACCGACCAGGGATTCTGGCCTCAGCCGATCAATCCCAAAAGTTGGTCACCCTACACCACGTGGATGTTGCCGGCCGTCGGCAGGTTGCCGGTGATCGTGCAACCGATCGATGCCGTCGTGACCGTCCGGGTGCCCTCCGAGTCGTGCCAGGTCTACGCTCTCGATCCGACCGGCAAACGAGCGAGCCCGCTGGAAGAATCGCTGGTGCGGCGGGAAAACGGCGCGATCGTGCTCTACCTCAATCCCCGCAAAGGAAAGTCGATCTGGTTCGAGGTCGTCTGCCCGTAGGCTCGAGACCTCTTCGACATCGACCGAATGCTTGATCCTCTGCCCCGACAATGCCATACTATCGGCATGACCAAGTGGGCGAGGAAGCGAGGAGCCAACGATGAGAGTCCGTAGTCGGGTGGACCAGATGAAACCTATGTTACTGGTGCTGATGTTTACTGCCTCTGGAGGCTTGCTTTACGGTCAGCAGCTCAAGGGCAACGTCCGGCTGCTGCGAGAACTCGATGACATCGAGTTGAAGGGACGCTGGTATTACGAGGACCTGGAAGGAGCCAGAGAAGAAGCGAGGAGGACCGGCAAACCTCTGTTCGTGCTTCTCCGCTGTCCTCCGTGAAAGGACGTCCGTGGTTTGGACGGGCAGTTGGCTCGTCGCAGCGGCGCCTTTGCAGATCTGCTTGACCAGTTTGTGTGCGTCCGACTGGTTCAATGCTATGGACTCGATCGTGAGCTGTTCCAGTTCGATCCGAGCCTGACGATGGTCAGCTTTTTCATGAACGCAGACGGAGATCTCTACGGACGATATGGAACCCGCGCCGGAAAGGACGATGCCGAGCATGTGTCGGCCGCCGGGCTGCGAGCCGCCATGACAGGTGCGCTGGTGTTGCACAAGATGTGGCGTGAGGACCGCGCGCAGATGCGAGAAAAACTGTCCGCCAAGAAGCACAACGATTCTCCTTGGAGTCGCTACGAAGACATTCCCATCATGAAAGGGCGAGTAGCTCCTGCCAGCGAAGGCAAGAAAGAATGTTATCACTGCCACTGGGTACAAGGCGGCGAAATCCTCTCCCGGCGTGCAGCGGCCAAGCCGATCGACGATCGCCAGTTATGGATGTACCCGATGCTGGATGTGCTGGGCGCTGCCTTGGACCCGGAACAGCGCGCCACGATTGCGCGAGTCCTTCCGCATACGCCTGCCGCCAAAGCCGGCTGGCGAGCCGGCGATCAGATCCTCGAGATGGAAGGGCAACCCATTTTGTCGATTGCCGACGTGCAATGGGTACTCCATCGAGCCGGCGATACGGGGAAGTTGGACATCACCGTTCGCCGGGGACGTCGAAAACACCAGACCGAACTGGAGCTGCCTCACGGATGGCGGCGCAAGGGAGACATCTCCTGGCGACCCATCGTGTGGATGTTGCGGGATGAAGCACTCGGTTTCCACATGGAGCCGATGACGGACCGAGAAAAAGAACGCCACCACGTCGACGTCCGCCACACCGTCTACTACATCAACC
>Ga0256839_1006060_pt1 | contig 10829 bp, 8 predicted proteins | sample 354166metaG_FD_185968 | JGI IMG/M metagenome (GOLD analysis project Ga0256839, IMG submission 185968) | Hydrothermal vent microbial communities from Mid Atlantic Ridge, Atlantic Ocean - 354-166 | ecosystem: Environmental > Aquatic > Marine > Hydrothermal vents | place: Atlantic Ocean: Mid... | reverse complement strand
TCGCTGCAAGGCGGCGAAATGCCGCTGTAGTCATTCTACAGCAAGTTTCGCCAACGCAGTCAGCGGGCCGGCACGCAATGGCCTGTCCTTTGATTTCAATCTGTTAGGGACTTCAGGCCTGCACTGGCACGGCGTTGCGGCGCTTGCCAATGGAATCACCATTGCCTGCGCGCCGCGCCTTGTTCCAGCACAGGCCTGAAGTCCTGAATACGATATATATTGTTGCCGGGTTAATACCATGCTTTGCCTCAGGAATCAGAATAACCTTACTTTCTAAAGTGTTTTGCGATCGGTGACGATACAAGGTTGTGCCGCAACCGGCGTGACTGAATAAGCACCATGCTTTAGAACGCGAAACACACAGGCAACCTGGTATGCCTTGCGACTGCTTTCGCATTGGCGCGATGAGGCGACGCCTCACCAGGCAGCGGTTGTTTGCTCAAATAAATGATATATCTAGACTGAGAGCGCCCATATATGACACTACCATCGAATGCACTTGCGGCAGCCAGACTGTCGCGCTTAAGACTGACTGAAGATATCGGAAATAAAGAAAAGAACAAGGTCCTGGTCGTTGAAGACAGCAGGGCCATCAAGGAACTGCTTTGCGCCTACATCGATAATATTCCGGGAATCCAGGCTGAAGGCGCCTGCGATCTGCAAGAGGCCGTGGCGCGCCTGGAGACAGGCGCGCAAACATACTTTATCGCCGTTTTAGACCTCCATCTGCCCGATGCCGCCAATGGCGAGATTGTGGATCTGGTACAGTCCTATGGCATTCCTGTCATCGTCATGACAGGCACCGTCGATGACGACATCAGAACGGAAATGCTGAAAAAGAATGTGCTGGATTATGTAATCAAGCAGCAAGCCACGGAGATAGAGCATATCGCCTATATCGTGGGCAGAATGTATGAAAACCGTCAGATCAAGGTTCTGGTTATCGACGATTCTCCATCATTCCGCGCTTACCTGGCGCAACTCCTGAAAAACTACCAATATCAGGTATTCCAGGCCGGTGACGGATTGGAGGCGCTTGGAACCTTGGAAAAACACACCGACATGGCGCTGATTCTGACTGATTACAACATGCCGCGCATGAATGGACTGGAGTTGATCCAGGCAGTGAGAAAGGACCACCGGCGCGAGGATCTTGCCATTATCGGTATCTCCGATGTCTCAAAAACCGGTGTCTCCGTGCTGATGCTGAAGAGCGGCGCCAATGACTTTCTCAGCAAGCCCTTCGAGGTAGAGGAGTTCTACTGCCGGGTCACGCAGAACACCAACATGATCGGCTATGTCAGACAGGTCAAAGACCATGCAACCCGTGACTTCCTCACGGGACTATACAACCGCCGCCATCTCTTCGAGATCGGCAACACCCTCCACGCCAATGCCAGACGGGGAAATTGTAAAATCGCCATCGGCCTCATCGATGTCGACCATTTCAAGAAAATCAACGACACCCATGGTCACGACATCGGCGACCTGGTGCTGCGGGAAATCGCCCAGACCCTGAAGCAGACACTACGCAGCTCTGACATCATCGCCCGCTTTGGCGGCGAGGAGTTCGTCTGCCTGGTCGTGCTGAAAGACAACGAAGACTGCCCCACCGTCTTTGAACGCGTACGCCAGGCCGTCGCGGCCATTACAGTGGAAACAAATGAACAGACGATCCATCCGACGGCCAGCATCGGGGTAAACAATGAGCTGTGCGAATCCCTCGAGGGCATGATCAAGAAGGCGGACGAGGCAGTCTACCGCGCCAAGGCAAAGGGTCGTAACCGGGTCGAAACGGCCGACCACCTCCCGGGCACTGTCACGATGTCTCGCCGCTGACCGAGGCACATTCAGGCCAACATTCACAGCCCTTCTTATACAGTTCGTCTCGCCGCAGCCCCACCGCCAGGGGCTCCCGGTCATGACCGCCCAGCACCTGGTAGACGTTGATGCTGCCCTCATCGAAATAATAGGCGGACCCGGCCATATAGAGGCGCCACACACGGTAGGTCGCCTCACCCACGACCTCCACCGCCTGGGCCCTGTGCCTCTCCAAGGCATTGACCCAATGGCGCAGGGTCATGGCATAGTGACGGCGCAGCCCCTCCACATCGATGATTTCGAAACCTGCGTCCTCCATGGCCTCACAGACCTTGCTGATACGCGCCAGCTCACCATCCGGAAAGACATAACTGTTGATGAAGCGGGTGATAGGGGTATCCTCCCAGCCCGTATCATTGGTGATACCGTGGTTGAGAAAGAGGCCACCCGGCGTCAGCACCCGCTTGATGGTGCCAAAATAATGCGGGAAGTTGTCGACCCCGATATGCTCGAACATGCCGACACTGACCACCCGGTCGTAACGGGCATCAGAAGGCAGGTCGCGGTAGTCCAGCAATTCCACGGTCACCTGTCCCTCAAGGCCCTCCTCGCGAATCCGCTCCCTGGCATGGGCCAGCTGCTGCTCACTGAGGGTAATGCCGTGGGCCTTCACTCCGAACTGTCGGGCCGCCCAACATACCAGGGCGCCCCAGCCACAACCGATATCCAGCAGGGTCTGCCCCGGCGTGAGGCGCAGCTTACGGCAAATATAGTCCAGCTTGTCCCGCTGAGCACCATCCAGGCCCTGACTGTCATCGGAGAAATAGGCGCAGGAGTACACCATTTCCTTGTCCAGCCACAAGCTATAGAAATCATTGCCCACATCATAGTGATGGGCGATACTCTCCTTGGTGTTGCGCCGCTTGGTGCGGCCTGCGCGTATTTCCCGCACGCTCTTCTCATGATGGTGGCGAGGCAGCCGCAAGGCCTGGCGCATGGCGCGCAGTTTGAGCGGCCAGGTAAGTTCCAGGTCACGCATATAGGACAACAAGTCGAACAATTGTTCCGTATCGCCCTCAATGTCGGCTTCATCGGCCAGATAGTCTTCGGCCAGATTCACCACATTGCGATGCAGCACCAGCTCGCGCAATACCGAAGGGTCCTTGAAAACAACCGTGCAAGACGCATCATCCGCGCCTACAGCCAGTTCCCCATTCCATAAACGTATTGCAACCGGCCCGTGATAGTCGGCCAGAACCAGTTTCAGTATGGAACGCCCTGCCGCACTCACTGCCTCTTGATGATGACTTTTATCGCTCATGGGACATTCTCCTTATGACTGCCTCCCCCGCCCTGACAGATATAGGGTAACATTATTGACCCCATCTTCCTCAATATCCCTTTCTGAACTCCCGCCGCCAAGATTAAGGCCGGGAGCAACACGCAGGTTCAAGGGAACCTGAATTCAAGGCTTCAGGGAGAAATCAATAAAACCACTGCAGTTCCCCATAGTAAATGTCTTCGAGAACACCATACTCACTGGCGCTGGCGCCATCGAAAAATTGCAAGCCGATAGTCAGATCGATGTTGCCAGTGGGTGAATAGACCAGGCGCGGCGCCAAAAAGCGGCTGTCGTCGTCGAGATTGAGAATCAGGAAGTTGTCCCAACGCAGGATGGGCGTCAACTCGTAGGCAAAATAGAAACCACCGTAGTAACGCGCCAGGCTCAGTAATTCGCCGCTCAACAAGCGGCTGAAGTCGTATTGCGCGGGATCACCACGGCCCTGGCCGTTGTAGTACAGTTCCAGATTCAGTGTCAGGGTATTCGCAAAGCTGCGGTCCACACCCAAAACCATGCGCGTATAAGCACCATCGGCCCTGGACCCGGTGCGCGTCATCTCACCACGCAGTCCGATGAGGCCGGCCTGGCCGGCAAAATCGAAACCGATCATTTCATCATTGATGAAACGCCCACCCGTCAGCGCCAGATCGAAACCCTGCCAGTGGCTGCGCCAGCGCAATGCGCTGCTGCTCCCTGCGCGTTGCTGCGCCAGCACCAGGCTGAGGCGGGACAACTCGCCGTAGTCCCAGCTCAGGAGCCCAGCATCGACGCCAGTGCGTTCCTCCCTTTCCAGTTGAATGGGGTTGAAGGGATTGAGGATATCCACAGGGTTCCAGAACAAGGCCGTTCCCCAGGCAAAGCGCTGGCGACCGATGCGCACTTCGGTACGCTCCCCGGTGAAACTCAGGTAGGCGCGATACAGGCTATGCCGGCCCTGAGCCTTGCCGCGTTCCAAATAGGTGGCCTCCCAGTTGAAGTAGGTATCCCTTTCCATGGCGTCCAGGGCCTCGTACTGCAGGGTATCCAGATAGCTGCCCAGCAGTATCTCATTGTCATACTGGATATTGAACGAGACATACTCGCCCATGTCCCCCGCCAGTCTGAGACGCAGGCGATTGAGATCCAGCACATAGGACTCATCGGGCCCGAAGAAGGGCAAGGTGCGGGAAACAATGAGCAGGTTCTTGTAATATCCGCCCACGCTCACATCCTGTACGGGAACGGCCACCGCAGAGGCGGCAATCAGGGAAACACACAACAACAGGGAAAAATGGCCATGTCTCATGCTGCAACGAGCTTCAGACATGGCGAATGGCGCGCACGGGCTCCAGACGTGCGGCGCGCGCGGCGGGATAGAGCGCGGCCAGTACGCCGGTGAGAAACAATACCAGCGTGGGCAGCCACACATGCGCCGGCATCAGCAAGGGATACACCGTGGCGGTCATGCCGGGGATGGCCTCGGTAATATCGGCGAAGGCCGCCAGATTCATGCCCTGCCCCTGATAATAGACCACCAGCAGCAAGCCCATCAAAATCCCGGCCGCGATACCCGCCAGCCCCAGGATCACCGACTCGTAGATCACGATGCGCAGGATCTGCCATGGCTGGGTGCCCATGGCCATCATCACACCAAATTCTCGGGTGCGCTCCAGCACCGACATGAGGAGGGTGTTCATGACCCCCATGGCCACCACGGCAAAAACGACGCCCAGCACCACGTAGAAATCCAGTTTGGTGAGGTCTATCATCTGCACCACCACGGGCAGGAGCTGCTCCCAGCTTTGCACTTCATAGGAGGTATCGGCCAGGGAACGGCGCAGGCCGGAAACCACCTCACTCACCTGCCCGCGATCCCGCAGGGCCACTGCAATGGTGGAAACCTCCCCGTTCCCATATCCCAGCAACGCTTGCGCAGGCGCCAGGCCAATGAGCCCCAGGGAACCATCGAACAATTCGTTGCCGGTCTTGAATACGCCCACCACGCGGTAGGCCGCCGAACCGAGGCTGCCATCGGCAAGCTGCACGGTGACCACCAGTTTCTCGCCCAACTCCAGTCCCAGCTTGTTCATCAGCTTGCTGCCCACCACCATGCCGCGCGGGAGATCCCCAGAAAGGTACTCCCCCGCGATCAGAGCCCGCTGCAAAACTGTCACCTGCTGTTCCAACTGCGGCACGACACCGTGCAGCAGCAGCGGTTCTGTAGCTGTGGGACTGCTCACCATGGCCTGGACCTTGATTCGCGGCGCGGCGGCGCGCACCTGTGGATAGGACCGCAGGCGCTCCAGAACCACATCAGGATCCGTAATGACCAGCCCTGGCGACAATTCATCACGGAAACCCTGGCGCTCCACCTGCAGGTCCCCCGTGAGGTAACCCGTGGAATTGCCGATCATCTGCTCGAAAAAGCCATCGGCAAAGGCATACAGAAAAAGAAAGGCCGCCAGGCCAAAAGCCGTGGCGCCGGTAGTCAGCACGGCGCGGCGCGGATTCCGCAGGATGCCGCGCGCCGCAATCTTCCAGAATATCCCCCCGCCCGTTAACCTGCTCCGGGAGGCACGGCTGCGTGGCGCCCGCGCCGATTCGCCGGTCAGGCCGCGGATGGCCTGCACCGGCGCCAGACGGGCCGCGCGCCAGGCGGGATACAAGGGCGGGATCAGGCTGATGAGAAATACCAGCATGGAAAGCAGCGCCACATGGTCCCAGCGCACCAAGGGATAGACCATGCCGGACAGACCTGGCATGGTCTCCATGGCCGCCGTGTATTGGCCAAGATTCAGGCCTGTCTCGCCCAATGATCCAGTCACGCCCACGCCCAGGGCATTGCCCAAAAGCAGCCCGCCCAATCCCAGCAACAGCGACTCGGCCACTACCACGGCGATAATCTGTGCCTGGCTGGTGCCCAGGGCCATCATCACGCCGAATTCACGGGTGCGCTCCATCACCGCCATGAGTATGGTATTACCCACGCCGATGGCGACCACCACCAGGACGATGAGCAGCACCACATAGGTCACCGCCTCGTGGAAGCGCACCATCTGCACCATGGACGGCAACAGCCGGGGCCAGTCCAGGACCTCATACTGCGGCCCCAGAACAGCACTCATCTGGCGCACCATACCTTCCGCCCGGGAACGTTGTTCCAGGCGCACCACCCACGCCGTGGCCCGATCCCACAGAACGAACAGCTCCCGGGCCGCCTCCAGGGGCAGAAAGACATAACTGCCATCCAGCACATCGATACCACTGTCGAACAGGCCCACCACCCGGTAACGCCCCGCGCCCAGCGACCCATCCATGGCCTGGGTAATGAGCACCACCTGATCTCCAACGCCGAGACCCAGGGCCGCCGCGGTCTTATCGCCCAACACAATGGTGTCGCCGTCGCCGGGGCGCAGGTAGCGGCCCGCCACCACGGCGCGGTCGATGGTCGTTACCGCCGGCTCCAGCGCCGGGTCCACACCCACCACCATCACGCCGCGGGACTTGTCACTACCACTGAGCAGGGCCTTGCCCTCCACGCGCGGCGCCACGGCGGCCACATGGGGCAAGGCGGCGAGACGGGCGCGCATCCGAGGATCGTCGCGCATGGCCTTGTAGAGCGCCTTATCCTCGTGAAACCCTTGCTGATGCACCTGGATGTGTCCGGAGATGTAGCGGGTACTATTGTCGATCATCTGCTCATTGATGCCATCGATGAAGCCCCAGATAAAGATCAGGGACGCCAGGCTGAGACTGATGGAGGCGAGAGTGATGAGGGAACGGCGCACATTGCGCAGCACGTTGCGCGCGGCAAGATGCAGGAGCTTCATGGCCCGTATCCCTGCCCGCCACCCATACCAGGCTTATCCGCCACGATGCGCCCGTCGTGGAGCTGGATGATGCGCCGCGCCCGCTCCATCACCATGGGGTCGTGGGTAGAGAAGAGGAAGGTCACGCCATGGCGCTCATTGAGGCCACGCATCAGGTCCAGCAGCGCGGCGCCGCTGACCGAGTCGAGATTGGCCGTGGGCTCATCGGCCAGAACGATGGATGGCCGCGAGGCGATGGCCCGCGCCACGGCCACCCGCTGCTGCTGCCCGCCCGACAACTGGGGCGGGCGGCGCGACGCCAGATCCTCCAGCCCCACTTCCCGCAGCACCGCTAGGGCGCGCTCACGCCGCTCATGACCGGACACCCCCTGCAGGAGCATAACGTATTCCACGTTCTCCAGAGCCGAGAGCACGGGGATTAAATTGTATTCCTGGAATATGAAACCAATACGCTGCAGGCGCAGGCGCGACAAGGCGCTCTTCGACAAACGGCCGATCTCCTGATCTCCGATCCAGATATGTCCCATAGTCGGGCTGTCCAGACCACCGATGAGATTCAGCAGGGTGGTCTTGCCGGAACCGGACGGCCCCACCAGAGACAGAAACTCCCCCTTCCCCACATGCAGATCGATACCGCTCAGGGCGTCTACTACAATACTATTCTGCCGGTAGCGCTTGCTGAGCCCCTCGATACGCACCAGGCTCATGGCTTGCCCCGGCGCAGATTCCGCAAGGTGAAGATTTTTCTATCGAGGGGAATATCGAAGCGCACCTCACGCAGGCGAATCACTGTCGAATTCTCCGGTTTGGCCACGGGCCGCATCTCCCAGCGGGTGGGCAGGGTACGACCGCCCATTTCCCTTACCTCGCTGAAGCTCAGCACCTTGATGAGACGCCCACGCTCATCGTAATAGGACAGGCGCAGAGGCATGAGATCGTCGCGGCGCACTTCATAGACCAGCTTGCCCCACACCACGGCGGCATCCGGCTTGGGTATGGACTCGATACGATAAATGACTTCCCCCTCTTGTTTCTCCTCGGCGACAAGTGCATGGGAATAGTCATTGACGATGCTACTCTCTTTCACCAGATCGTCGTTGGTGAAATCGGAACCCATCCAGGGTTGGAGCATCATGGACGGCGGTATCTTGATGGTGCGCTCAACCTTGGGCAGGTAGTTCCACATCTCGCTACCGATGCGCAAAGAGCCAGTACCGGCCTCCTTGGCGGGGGACAGGATACGAATGAAGGTCTTTTCGGGACGCTCCATCCACACCTGCAGTTCCAGGGTGCGCTGCCAGTGGGGTGTGGTGATCCGCATCTCATACTGACCCTCACTGGTCTGCCCCCAGAGGAGGTCCTCCACTCGCTGTACGATATCCTGACCGCTCAAGGCTGCGGAAACTGGCAATGGAGACAACAGCACAGCCAGTAGAAAAGGGTAAAGAAGCAATCTTTTCATCATCCCGCACCCTCCTTCCTGAATTGCCAGGTAATATCAACCCGGCAACGATATATATCGTTGCCGGGTTGATATTACCATTTCCGGTATTCATGCGCCTGGAAAAGGCCGTCGTTATTTCTCACGCGGAACGTGATCGTGATATCGTATGGCGCTCAATCTCCCCGTCCAGCCAACCGGACCTCACCAGCGCGCAAGGCGACATTGCCGGCTATCCTGACCTTGCCGCGCAGTTCCAGGGGGATGCGAAGCTCGCGGTCTACCAGAATCTTGAGTTTGCCGCCCAAACCGGCAATCTTTAACCCGGAATTGTCGCCACCTCCCTGCAGAGGGCGGGAGGTCAGTCCCAAACGCAGGGCTGGACGCGCGCCCTTGACATGCCGGGTGGCGCCGGGGCCTTTGACCTTGAAATCGGCAATGACCTCCTCCTCACCTTCGTAGCGCACCGTGACCACCAGCAATTTCTCATCGGCATAGGCCAGCAACCTGACCTCATCTCCGGGCTGACGAAAATCCATAACGGAAACAAGATAGAGAAGTACGGCTGGATCGGACAGGACCACCCCATCAGGAACCGCTTCAGGATAGGCCTCAAAACTCCGTTTGACACCGCTCCATGAATCCGGCGCCTTGCGCTCCTCCCCTGCTTCTGGCTTGCGCCGGACAATAAAAAGACCTTTCTTGGTATAGCGGTATAATTTATAACGCTCATTTTCTGGCGTCAGCTCGATGCGGCCACGCTGCAATGCCGCCGCATCACCGGGGCGGAACCACAGACGGGTTCGCAGATCCTTGCCCATTGAGCTGGAATGGAAATCGATGAGCAGCGCTGCACCATTGGCAGAAACAGGTACTCCCTCCCCATTGGGCTGTAACAGCTCGCTCTCCAGCGATGCACCTGTCACCCGCTGCAAGCGGACATCGGCACTGACGGAAATAAATCCTTTACCACCCTTCAGGGTCAAGTAGGACCAGCTCAAACGGCCATCATCCAGTTGCATCACAGGCATAACCGCTTCTCCAGCCCAAAGGGGGGCCGCATGTCCCGGCACCAGTAGAAAAAGCAACAGCAATCCCAGGCCTGCGCCAGGTATAACCACGGATGGCGGGGCATTCCGCCTTCTGATCAGAAGATATTGAATACGCCGTAAAAAAGAATCCACCTGTTTATTCTACCGGGGGAAGATGGCTGTTCTTGATGAAGACCAGCGCCCCCTCCTTCGTGGTAAAATTGTGCTCGCTGAGGTGAGGACAGCGTATCCAGGTATGATGAGGATAATCGCCCATCTCATCGGCCAGCTGTCCTTCCAGAATCAGCACCTCTTCTCCGCCCCAGCGCTGGTGAACAGGCGCGCATTGGCCCTGTGGCCATCTGACCAGCGCGGTATGTTCCTGCTCATAACGGTGCAAGGTGACCATGGATATCCCACATTCCCTGCTAGTCCAGCTCACTTCATCAGTGTGAATCACAACCCGCTGATCGTCACCGGGGTGAAAATGGTCCACCTTGACGAAGAGAACACAGCCATTTTCACTGTAGTGCTCATGGGTGAACCCAGGCGGATTCCGGACATAGGTTCCAGAAGGATACTCTCCATGTTCATCTGAAAAAGTCCCTGACAGCACCAGGATTTCTTCCCCCAAAGGATGACTATGCCTATGAAAACGAGCCCCTGCCTGGTAGCGGACCAGAGACGTTGCGCGCCCTCTCTCCGGCATCTCACTTTCGAACTGTTTATGCCAGACCTTTGGCGCAGGGGCCGGGACCCATGCCAATTGATAAGCACCAATAACCAAGCGCTGGCTGAAATCCAGATTAAGGCTATGTCTAGGCATAGTTTCCCCCTTGATATTCCCCCATATTTCACAATTCTACCGAAAAAAGGATAAACAGCATATTCGTTGAAGTCCATGGGCAGCAGTCAATTACCCATATATCGCCGAAGCGACTGTTGAACACCGCTTTTCAGCGAAGTTGCATGAAGTGGCGCCAGCCCCAGGGCCTATACCATGTATCGATGGACGGAAACCAATGACATATGCCCTGACATACGAAGGCGCCCGACCACCAGGACAGGTTGCCACTGACTGTTGTTATTATTAAAGAAGGCCTGATTAATTCGTCATCCCGGCGAAGGCCGGGATCCAGTTATTTGATTTTCCTGGATTCCCGCCTACGCGGGAATGACGATTGTCAAATTAATCAGGCCTTCCCTAACCCGGCAGTAATATATATCGTATTCAGGACTTCAGGCCTGTGCTGGAACAAGGCGCGGTGCGTAGGCAATGGTCATTCCATTGGCAAGCGCCGCAACGCCGTGCCGGCGCAGGCCTGAAGTCCCTGACAGATTGAAATCAAAGGACAGGCCATTGCGTGCCGGGTTAATAGTCATTG
>Ga0256839_1006059_pt1 | contig 10835 bp, 10 predicted proteins | sample 354166metaG_FD_185968 | JGI IMG/M metagenome (GOLD analysis project Ga0256839, IMG submission 185968) | Hydrothermal vent microbial communities from Mid Atlantic Ridge, Atlantic Ocean - 354-166 | ecosystem: Environmental > Aquatic > Marine > Hydrothermal vents | place: Atlantic Ocean: Mid... | reverse complement strand
GCGCGCACCAATTCGCCGCTTTGACGTGATGTGACAATTGACGCTGTGAGTGGGGGTGCGCTAACGAGATTGCAACGAAATTGTCAGGGCCTGCATTTTTCAGGCAAAGAGGGGACCTATGGCCGAAATTGAACGCGAGGCGATGGACTACGATGTGGTGATCGTCGGGGCCGGCCCGGCGGGGTTGTCTGCGGCAATCAGGCTGAAGCAAATCGATGCCGACCTGAATGTCGTGGTTCTGGAAAAGGGGTCTGAAGTCGGCGCTCATATCCTGTCGGGTGCCGTGTTGGACGTGTCGGGGCTGAACCGGCTGTTCAAGGACTGGAAAAAACGGGGCGCGCCGATAAATGTGCCGGTCAGGAAAGACAGGTTTTATGTCATGGGCGAGGCGGGCCAGATCCGCATTCCCAATTTTCTGATGCCACCATTGATGAACAACCATGGTTGTTACATCGTTTCCATGGGGAATGTCTGCCGTTGGCTGGCCGAACAGGCGGATGCGCTGGGGGTCGAGATTTTTCCGGGCATGTCGTGTTCCGAGTTGGTCTATCGCGAGGATGGGTCGCTCAAGGGCGTGGTGGCCGGTGAATTTGGCAGGAACGCAGACGGCACGCCCGGCCCCAACTATGAACCGGGGATGGAACTGCACGGAAAATACGTGTTCCTTTCGGAAGGTGCCCGCGGTTCATTGTCAAAGCAGGTCATCGAAAAATTCGGGTTGGACAAGGAAGCCGACTTTCCGAAGTTTGGCCTGGGGATGAAGGAGATATGGGAGATCGACCCCGCCAAGCACCGCGCGGGCACGGTGACGCATACGATGGGTTGGCCGTTGGGGTGGAAGAACGGCGGCGGATCATTCATCTATCACCTTGATAATAATCAGGTTTATGTCGGATACATCGTCGATCTGAGCTACAAGAACCCCTATCTGTATCCCTACATGGAATTTCAGCGTTTCAAGCATCATCCGATGGTGGCGGACCTGCTGAAAGGTGGAAAACGCGTGGCCTACGGTGCACGGGTTGTCACAAAAGGCGGTTATCAGTCGATTCCGAAATCTGCGTTTCCCGGGGGGGCTTTGCTTGGTTGCTCGGCGGGGCTGGTAAACCTGCCGCGCATCAAGGGAAACCACAACGCCATGTTGTCGGGTATCGAAGCGGCCGAGGCCGCTGCGGCGGCGATAAAGGGTGGCCGCGCCGGCGATGAGCTTGCCGACTATGACAAGACCTTGCGAGAGGGACCGGTCGGGAAAGACCTGAAGCCCGTGCGCAATGTTGCGCCGCTCAACGGGCGCTGGGGCGTTCTGGCCGGGCTTGTCCTGGGTGGGTTCGACATGTGGTTTCAGTCAATTTTCCGGTTCTCGCTTCTTGGCACGATGAAGCACCGAAAGTCCGACGCACAGGCGACCGAGCCGGCTGCTCGGCATCAACCCATCGACTATCCGAAGCCCGACGGGACGATCAGTTTCGACCGGCTGACCAATGTGGCGTTTTCCTTCACGAATCATGAGGAAAGCCAGCCCTGCCATCTGAAGTTGAAAGACCCGGATGTTCCGATACGGGTGAACCTGCCAACCTATGATGAACCGGCTCAGCGCTATTGCCCGGCCGGCGTCTACGAGGTTCTGGAGGAAGAAGGAAAACCCCCGAAATTCGTGATCAACTTCCAGAATTGCGTGCATTGCAAGACCTGCGACATCAAGGACCCAAGCGAGAACATTGTCTGGACAGTGCCACAGGGGGGCGACGGGCCGAATTATCCGAACATGTAACAATTGTTTCAAATGGAAGTGTGAATCTGGCCGCCTGCATTGTTTTTGCAAGGACAAGGCTCTAACTCGGTCTCACAAGACGCGAAGGAAGGATGAGTCCTTGACTGACATGACGTTGAAAGCCCGCGCTGCATTTTGCCTTGCCAGTGCTTTGGTGCTGGCAGCGCCCGGATGGGCTGACGGCAACGCGGGGGCATACCTCGCAGGGCGGACAGCATTTCTTGAAAGCGATTTTCCCGAAGCGTCCAGATACTTTTCACAAGCTCTGGTGCAGGATCCGAAAAACATCGAATTGATGGAAAATGCGATACTGTCCTATGTCAGCCAGGGTGACATTGATCACGCCCTGGCAATCGCACGCAGGCTGAACGGGCTGGAAGGCGGTGACCAGATCGCCAATATCGTGCTTTTGACCGATGCGGTCAGGGCGGGTGATTTTGACCGTGCGTTGAAACTTGTGGCAACGGACTCAAGTGTCGGTCCCCTGGTGGACGGCCTGGCCAAGGCATGGGTTCTTGTCGGGCAGGGGAAAATGTCGGCAGCGCTGGATGGTTTCAGGGATGTCTCGAAACAGCCCGGCATGAAGGGGTTCGGCTTGTTCCATCAGGCCCTGGCCCTGGCACTGGTTGGCGACCTTGAGAGCGCGGAAAAACTGCTGTCGGGCAAAAGCGGCGCCGACATTCCGCCGACCAGAAGAAGCATCTTGGCGCGTGTCGAGGTGCTGAGCCAACTTGAGCGGAATGACGAGGCGCTGGAGCTGATCCGGTCGACCTTTGGAAACCAGCTGGACCCGGCCCTGGAAGAGATGGTCGCCCGGCTTGAAGCTGGCGAAAGCCTGCCAATGACGACAATCCGCAGCGTGTCTGACGGTCTGGCTGAAGTTTACTTCAGCGTGGCCGGCGCGCTTCGCGGAGAAGCAAACGACGGCTATACGTTGCTGTATTCCCGGCTGGCCGAGTTTTTGCGGCCAGACCATGTCGATGCAATTCTATTGAATGCTCAACTGCTTGAAAATCTTGGTCAATTTGAGCAGGCGACCAAAGCCTATGACCGCATACCGCGCGACGATCCGGCTTTCCTTTCGGCAGAACTCGGTCGTGCCGAGGCGTTGAGACGCGCGGGCAATGTCGATGCATCCATTGAGGTCCTGCAGCAACTTGGCAAGACCTTCCCGGATCGGGCATCTGTGCATACGGCGCTCGGCGACACTTACAGGCGGCTCAAGAAATACGCCGATGCGGCGGAAGCTTACGACCGGGCAATCGCCTTGTTCGACAAGCCGGAAGTGGCGCAATGGTCGCTGTTTTACCGCCGGGGGATATCGCGGGAACGGATAGACCGGTGGAACGAAGCCGAAGCCGACTTCCGCAGGGCACTCGAATTGCAGCCGGACCAGCCGCAAGTGCTGAACTATCTTGGCTATTCATTTGTCGAGATGGGGACCAATCTGGAGGAGGCGCTGGACATGATCGAGCGCGCCGTCGCCGGTCGTCCGAACGACGGCTATATCACCGACTCTCTGGGGTGGGTTCTTTACCGCCTTGGCCAATATGATGCCGCGGTCGGCCATATGGAGCGGGCGGCCGAACTCATGCCGGTTGATCCGATCATCAACGACCATCTTGGCGATGTGTATTGGGCCGTCGGTCGAAAACGCGAAGCCGAATTCCAGTGGAACCGGGCGTTGTCTTTTGAACCGGAAGAAGACGATGCCAGGCGCATCCGGCGCAAGATCGAAGTCGGGCTCGACCGGGTTCTGGAAGAAGAAGGCGCAGAGCCCCTGGCATTGGCGCATGATGATTGAAGTTTTCGCCCCGGCGAAAATCAACCTGACACTGCATGTGACCGGACAGCGACACGACGGCTATCATTTCCTTGACAGCCTCGTGGTGTTTGCGCCCTTTGGCGACGTGTTGACCCTGGAGCCATCGACCGATCTGACGCTGGATGTGGCCGGGCCCGAAAGGCGGGGTGTGCCGACCGACAGCCGTAACCTGGTCTTGAGGGCCGCGCGAATCTTGTCGGAGTCGCAAGGCGCAAGGATCCATCTGGAAAAGAACATGCCGGTCGCTTCGGGTCTGGGTGGCGGGTCGGCTGATGCTGCCGCAATTGTTCGGGGATTGCGCGCGCTTTGGGCCTTGGAGCCGCTTGACAAGACAAGGCCGGAAGACAAGCAGCCGTTGCTGCAAAAACTTGTCGACCTGGGTGCGGACATCCCGATGTGCCTCGGCTCGCAGGCCTGCCGGGTGGGCGGGGTGGGCGAGAAACTGGATGCGCTTGGTCCTCTTCCGCCGATTCCGGCGGTTGTTGCCAACCCGCGCGTGGCTGTATCGACGCCGAACATTTTCCGAGCTTTGAAACAGAAGAGTAACCCCCTGATGCCTCGTGTGATCCCGCAATTCCGGACAGTGACCGAACTTGCCCGATGGCTGAGTGAACAGCGCAATGATCTCCAGTCGGTCGCAGTTGCCCAGGAGCCGACGATTGCGAAAGTTCTCCAGGTTATCCGGAAATGTGAGGGCGCGCTGCTTTCGCGCATGTCCGGTTCCGGTGCCAGCTGTTTCGGGCTGTTTTCTGATCAAGGTCTCGCGCAGGCAGCGGCGGCCCGGATCAGGAAAGAACAACCCGACTGGTGGATTGCGACCGGGCTGCTGGGCAGCCAGTCATCTCGGGTTACGCCGCGATTCAGTTGATACGTGCAACGACGTAGTCGGCCAGGTCACGCAGCATCTCCCGGATCGGGTGCGCCGGCAGCCCGTCCAGCGCCGACTTTGCCCGTTCGGCCCATTCAAGCGCATCTTCACGGGCCGCATCCAGTGCGCCGTGCTTGCGCAACAAGCCCATTGCGTGTTCCAGATCACCGTCTTTCTGGCGGCCTTTTTCGATGACCCGCACCCAGAATGAGCGTTCTTCCGCATTGGCCCTAGCGACAGCCTTGATTACCGGCAGGGTCAGCTTTCGCTCGCGAAAATCGTCACCGATATTCTTGCCAATCGCGCCAGTGCCTTCGTAGTCGAGCAGATCATCGACAATCTGAAAGCTGATGCCCAAGGCATCGCCATAGGCATGCAGTGCTGCAACTTCAGCGGCAGGGGCACGTGCAATGACACCGCCAACCTCGGTTGCTGCAGAAAACAATGCCGCAGTTTTTCCGCGCACAATCTGCAGGTAGACGGCTTCGTCCGTCGCCAGGTCTTGTGCCGCGGTCAACTGCAAGACCTCGCCTTCTGCAATCGTGGCCGATGCGTTCGCCAGAATCGCAAGCACGTCCATCGAACCGGTTTCAGTCATCAGCTGGAAAGAGCGCGCAAACAGGTAGTCGCCGACCAGGACGGATGACTTGTTGTCCCACAAGAGATTTGCCGACGGCCGGCCCCGGCGCTGCTGGCTTTCATCCACCACATCGTCGTGCAAAAGCGTGGCCGTGTGAATGAACTCGACAGTTGCTGCCAGATGAATGTGGTATCGCCCCGTATAGTTGCAGAGCCGCGCAGCCGCCAACGTCAGCAACGGGCGCAGCCTTTTGCCGCCGGCGGCAATGAGATGGTCGGTTACTTCGGGGATTCTCGGGGCGTGCTCTGACGCCATGCGCTCTCGGATAAGGGCGTTGACTGCCACCAGATCGTCGCGCAAGCAAGCCGCCAACTGGTCATGTGGCTTGGTTGTAGCTTCTTTCAAACCCATCACGGTCACGTCACTTCTCTCGACAAAGCCGGGCAAGTGCCCTTAAGTCACGGAATATGAAAGAGCTTCTTCGGACAAACGACCCGACGGTCATTGCCTTTGCCTCAGCCCTTCTGCAGGGCGAGGGTATAGACTGCTTTCCCATGGACGTCCACATGAGCGTTCTGGAAGGCTCAATAGGCGTTCTGCCCCGCCGGGTCATGGTTCGCAATGAGGATCTCGGGCGTGCAGAACGTGTTCTGATCGAAAACGGGATTGATCTGGGGCGGTGATTTTCTGGTGTTGAGCGATGATGAACTGACACAGGATGGGTTTCTGTCCGGCCGGCTGATGGTGTTGCAGCCACGCAAGGGCTACCGCGCCGGCACAGATCCGGTGCTGCTGGCGGCGGCCGTTGACGCGCGACCCGGCGAAAGTGTTCTTGAACTGGGTTGCGGTGTCGGGGTTGCAAGCCTTTGTCTTGGGTGGCGGGTGCCGGGGGTGGCCTTGACTGGCGTGGAAATCCAGCCGGAATACGCCGGGCTGGCAACAAGAAATGCCGCGGCAAATGAAATCTCCATGACTGTCTTGTGTGCTGACCTGCGGGCGCTTCCGGGTGATCTGCGCGCGCGCAGTTTCGACCATGTATTCGCCAATCCGCCGTATTTTCGGCCCGGAAGCTCGACACCGGCGGTTGACCCGGGGCGGGAGACGGCCAACACAGGAGCGACCCGCCTTGAGGATTGGCTGGAAACTGCCCTGCGCCGCTTGAGTCCCGGCGGAACATTCACGATCATCCACAGGGTCGACCGGCTGCAGGACGTGTTGATCGGCCTGGGCCGCCGGGCCGCCTCCATAGTGATCCAGCCGCTGGCATCGCGCGCCGGGCGCGATGCCGAGCGCATGATTGTCAGGGCGCGCAAGGGCGGCAGGGGTGGTGTGGAACTGAAAACCCCCTTGATCCTGCATGACGGGGCACAGCATGTTTGCGATGGAGACAGCTTTTCCGCTCGGGCCCGTGCGATCTTGCGTGATGGCGCGCCGCTGGCCTTGCAGGTTTAAGAATTTGGCAAGGATTTGGGCGCACCAATTGAATGGCGCCCAAATGCCGGCGGAAGGTGACACGGCGTCGAAAATATGGTGCACTGTGAATGAGACCAATCAGAAAAGGAGGACGAATATGAGCTTGAGTTCGCATCTGCAGGAACTCCGCAAGAAACATGAACACCTCTCAAAAAAGGTTGAGGATGCCCAAAAAAGGCCGGGCAGCGATGACTTGCAGGTCATTGCGCTCAAAAAGGAAAAGCTCAAGATCAAGGAAGAAATCGTTCGCCTGACTGACGCATGAACCGGCCGAGGCGCGAATCAGTGCGCTCGTGCTGCGACAAGTGCGCCGATAAAGACCAAAAAGGCTGATGCAAGCAATTGCAAGTTGAACCCGGCCACGCCAGCGATGATCAGAATGACCGTCGACACGACCGGGGCCGCATATGAGGCGACACCCAGCAATTGGATGTCGCCTTTTTTCATACCGATATCCCACATGAAAAAGGCGACCCCCAAGGGGCCAATTCCGAGCAGAAGAATGGCCAGCCAGCCGGTTGCTCCACTCGGCCATCGCGTTGTTTCAAAGGCAAGATGTGCGAACAGCGAAAGCACCGAGCTCGCCAGGCAGAACACGGCCACGCTGATCGTGGGAACATGGGCGATTGCGCGCGATAGAACCGAGTAGGTGCTCCAGACCAGCGCGCAACCGAGGGCCAGCATGTATCCGGTCAGATAGTCTGGCTGATAGGCGGATATTCCGCCGGACAAAACCAGCCCGGCCCCCGAAAAAGCAATGGCCGCGCCCAGGACTTGTCGGGTGGCAAGCCTGTCTCCGGGAAGCAGGCCCGAGAACAATACAATCAGAATCGGCCAGAGATAGGCGAGCAACCCGGCTTCGGCAGCCGGCGCGTTTCGCAGTGCCGAGAAGTAGAGAAAATGGTAGCCGAACAGCCCCGCTGTTCCGAAGACATAAACTCTCCAGGAGATCGTTTTCAGCAAAGATATCTGGCCCGTCCGTTGCCCCCAGGTGGCGCCGATAGCGCCTCCGATGGCAAAACACATCGCGCTGAGCTGCAGTGGAGGGACCGGAACGGAGGCGACCGTCAGCGCCGCCAGAAACGACCAAAGCGCGATTGCAACAAAGCCTGCCGCCGTTGCCCGCCCCCTGTTCACGGCGGCTGTGCAGAAAGGCCCGGTCGCCCGGGGTGTTCGCAACGGTTCAATTGAGGGCGCGGGTTGGGCAAGGGCGTTGAACTTCGGATGTGGTTCAAACGAAGAACTGCGCGCCGTTGACCGAGATCGTCGACCCGTTGATGAACTCGGCGTCGTCGTCGGCAAGAAATGTCACGCAACGGGCAACTTCTTCGGGCCGCCCAAGGCGGCCGGCCGGAATTTGAGCGATGATGGATTCGCGCACCTTTTCCGGCACCGCCATGACCATTTCGGTAGCGATATAACCCGGGCAAACCGCATTGGCGGTGATGCCATAGCGGGCGCCTTCCTGCGCGAGCGATTTCACGACACCCAGGTCGCCGGCCTTCGAAGCTGCGTAGTTCACCTGTGCAAACTGGCCTTTCTGGCCGTTGATCGAACTGATCACGATGACCCGCCCGAATTTGCGTTCGCGCATGCCCGGCCAAACTGGCCGGGTCATGTTGAACACGCCCGACAGGTTCGTGTCGATGACCTGTTGCCACTGGTCGCGGGTCATCTTGTGAAACGGAGCATCGCGGGTGATCCCGGCATTGTTGACAAGAATGTCGATCGGGCCGAGATCAGCTTCAACGCGGGCAATTCCATCAACGCAGGCATCATGGTCGGCCACTGACCACTTGTAGGTGGGAATGCCGGTTTCGCCGGTGAACTTTGCCGCAGCTTCCTCGTTGCCGGCATAGTTTGCCGCGACGGTGTAACCGGCAGCCCTGAGTGATTTGCTGATCGCGGCGCCTATGCCGCGCGTGCCACCGGTAACAAGTGCAATTCGGGACATTGTTGCTCCAATCCTCACGAAATTTCAATTCAGGGATACAGCGTGAAAGAAAATTGCGCAACGCGGAATTTATGGGCGCTCAACGCACATGGCAACTCCCATGCCGCCGCCGATGCAAAGCGTTGCCAGGCCTTTCTTTGCGTCGCGCCTTTGCATCTCGAACAACAGGGTATTCAGAATGCGCGCACCAGATGCGCCGATCGGATGGCCGATGGCGATGGCCCCGCCATTCACATTCACAATCTCCGGATCCCAGCCCATTTCCTTGTTTACCGCGCAGGCCTGGGCGGCAAAAGCCTCATTGGCCTCGACAAGATCAAGGTCCTCAGCTCTCCAGCCCGCCTTTTCCAGTGCTTTCCGGCTGGCTCCGACCGGCCCCACGCCCATGATGGACGGCTCCAACCCGACGGTTGCATAGCTTGCAATTCGGGCCAGCGGTTCAATCCCGCGGTTTTCGGCGTTTTCGGCACTCATCAACAAGGTTGCGGCCGCGCCATCGTTGAGACCGGATGCATTTGCCGCTGTGACCGATCCATCTTTTGCGAATGCCGGGCGCAGTTTCTTCATGGCATCCATTGTCGCGCCGTGGCGGATGTATTCATCCTTGTCGACAACGATGTCGCCCTTACGGGTCTTGACGGTGAAGCCGACAATTTCGTCATCGAATTTACCGGCCTTCTGGGCGGCCTCGGCCTTGTTTTGCGAGGCGACCGCAAATTCATCCTGCTGGTCTCGCGAGATTTGCCATTTCTCGGCGACATTCTCGGCGGTCTGGCCCATATGGTAACCGTTGAATGCATCCCACAGGCCGTCACGGATCATCGAGTCCACGAATTTCAGGTCGCCCATTTTCTGCCCGGCGCGAAGATGTGCGACATGTGGGCTGAGGCTCATGTTTTCCTGCCCGCCTGCAATCACGATGTCCGCGTCGCCAAGTTGAATGTGTTGCGCACCAAGCGCGACGGCGCGCAGGCCCGAGCCGCACACCTGGTTGATGCCCCAGGCGGCGCTTTCGATCGGAAGGCCTGCGTTGACATGGGCCTGGCGTGCCGGGTTTTGCCCCTGACCAGCAGTCAGCACCTGCCCAAGGATCGTTTCGCTTATGTCTGCCTTTTCGATGCCGGCGCGTTCCACCAGCGCTTCCAGAACTGCCGCGCCAAGATCGTGCGCCGGTGTCTTGGCGAAGGATCCCAGAAAACTGCCAACGGGCGTGCGCGCGGCAGATGCAATCACAATATTGGTCATTTGTCATGTCTCCGCTGTTGCCGGGCAGGGAGCACGGATCATTTGCCAGAATGGCTGCGATCAAATCCCCGCCCTTTGTGCACTGTGGTATGCTGCACCTGCAGAAAAATCAACCTGCGAGCGCGCGACCACAGAAAATCACGGCAATCTCGGAAATGCCCGCCCGGGCAGAAAACCGATCAAGCGGTTTTCAAGGACAGGTCATCGTCGGGCATCCAAAGGGGCCTGACTGTCGGCACACCGAAAAAATACCCCTGCATGCAATCAACGCCGATGCGCGTCAGGCATTCTGCATCTGCTTCGGATTCGACTTTCTCGGCGACGGTCAGCATGTCGAAATGCCGTGCAAGCGAAACCAGCGCCTCGGTCAGGACAATGTTGTCAGGCTTGGCGTGAACGCCCTGAATGAAGCTGCCGTCAATTTTCAGAATGTCGAAGAAAAAGTCGCGCAGGTAACGAAAGGCCGTGTAGCCGGCACCAAAATCGTCAAGCGCAAATGCAATCCCCTTTTTCTGCAGGTCGGCCATGAATGCCTGAACAATGTCGGGCATGACCATCGCCGAGCGCTCGGTGATTTCGAGGATCAACCGATCGCCAAGGGTCGGGTCTTCACGAAGCCCGCGGTTGAGGATCTTTTTCCATCTGGGATATCCTATGGAGCGCGCCGACATGTTGACTGACAGTCGCAGTGTCGGAACCTTCTTCAAGGCTTCCAGACCCAGACGAAGCGCGGTACAGTCAATTTCGCGCCCCAGGACGTCAAGTTCCACATGGTCGATAAAGTCGCGCGCGGGAATGATCCGGCCGCTCTTGTCCATGATGCGGATCAGGCCTTCGTAAAAGGCGGGTTGGTCTGGCGCGTCCGTTCGGATAACCGGTTGAAAGGCCAACATCGCGCGATCGTCCTTCAGAGCACTGCGCACCAATTCGACCGCGTTGTTGTCACGTTCGGCGACAGCCTGCGACAACGGATCGCTGAACGTCTGATAGAGATCGGTGCGGTTGTTTCCCATGAATTTCCCCGGGTGTCTGAGCCATTGTTGCTGAGATGTTCGTCGCACATCACTTGCTAAGATCGGGTAAATGTTCTCATTTAGTTCTAAATCGTCTAGATTGCAC